>Ga0105248_10005732_pt1 | contig 13637 bp, 9 predicted proteins | sample KBSS34metaG_FD_81524 | JGI IMG/M metagenome (GOLD analysis project Ga0105248, IMG submission 81524) | Switchgrass rhizosphere microbial communities from Kellogg Biological Station, Michigan, USA - KBS S3-4 metaG | ecosystem: Host-associated > Plants > Roots > Rhizosphere > Soil | place... | reverse complement strand
CATTGGCGCCTTATCGACCAACAACTATATTTGTATGACGATATGCGCCCAACAGGGCAACAGAACTCCGCTCTACGATTATGCCGATACGTTGAGCTGGACGAGGGGAAAGCACTCCTTTAAGGGCGGAGTGGACGTTCGCATCGCATACACCAGCGGATCGGAAACACCGACAGCTCCGATTCCGCGGGCCACCGGCGGGGCGGGCCAGAATCCGAACAACTCGTTCGCCAATAACGCCAGCCTCCCCGGACTGGTTGCTGCCAACCAGACGACAGCAAACTCTTTGCTTTATTTCCAGTCGGGATCCGTCAACCAGGTGTTCCAGTACTATTTCCTGCAGCAGTCGAAAGACCTGCACTGGGATAACTACAATTCGGTTCCCGGTCACCGGAAAATCACGGAACCTCATCAGAACGACTGGGATTTGTTCTTCAAGGATGACTGGAGAATCACGCCCTCGCTCACTCTGAATCTGGGCCTGCGTTACGAATACTACGGCGTGCCGTGGGAAGGAAACGGTCTCACCGTTGTCCCAGTTGGCGGTGGGCACGCGCTGTTCGGCGTGTCCGGACGCAGCTTCGATACCTGGTTGCGGCCCGACAATCCTGTGAACACGGATCTTCTGACGCAGGTTGAGTTCGTCGGCCCGAAGTCCATCAACGAAGGCCGCTCGATTTACAAAAAGGATTGGAATAACGTCGGTCCCGCGGTCGGTTTTTCCTACACGGTTCAATCGCTCGCAGGAAAACCGATGACCATCCGTGGCGGCTACCAGATCACCTACTCAGGGTCGGGCCGGCTCGGCAACTACAGCAACTATCTGTTTTCCAACCCGGGCTTCCTGAACCAGGCCATCAGCAATGGCCCACTCGACGGATCGATTTTTAACGCGGCCAACCTTCCGACGTTGGTTCCGATTCCGCCCACAACAGATCCCATGCAGCCGGTTCCTCTTTTGAAAACCGGGCAGGCCATCAACGCCTACGAATACGACTTCAAGACGCCATACGTTCAGAACTACACCCTGTCTGCGAACAGGGATCTGACCCGAAAGCTGAATCTGGATGTGCGTTACGTAGGGACAAAAGGGGTGGCACTGCTGGGCACCGTCAATATCAACGCTCCGGATGTTTTCTACAACGCGGCGTTATTCGATGCGCTTGATAGAACACGGCGGGGCGAGAACGTTGAGCTCTTCGACCAGATCTTCATGGGACTGGCGATATCGGGAACGCAGCCCGTCAACGGCACAACGCAACGCGGTTCAGAGCAGATGCGCAACAACGCGACGTTCCGAACGGATCTCGCAAACGGCAACTTCATGAACCTTGCCAACTCGCTCAACACCTATAACGGAATTGCTCCCAACGGTGCAGTTCCGGCAACGGTTCCCGGTGAAACCGGCACGGTGCTCCGTCGAGCAAATCGCGGATTTAACGTGCAAGGCGGAACCACAATCTCCGGAGGTCCCGTAGTTCAGGCCGGGCTCTTTCCGGAAAACTGGATCGTGTCCAATCCTCAGTTCGGACTCGCGCGATACTGGATGAACTCAGGAATGTCGAACTACCACTCGCTGCAGGTTCAGACAACGTTGCGACCGACTGCGGGAATCAGCCTGCAGGCCACGTATGTATGGTCGAAGGCTCTGGAAGTCGCAGGGGTCAACGGACTCGGCGGTGGATTGACCAGCGGAGATCCCGTCTATACGAATCCCGCGGATCGCATGAAGGATTATGCGCTCGCACCCAATCATGTGAGCCATGACTTCCGATCGTTCGGTACATTCGAGCTTCCAATCGGACCGAACAAACTCTTCTTCGGCAACACTTCCGGCGCGGCTGCCCGGATCATTGAAGGATGGCAGACCAGCTTCATCGTTAACCTCAGCTCGGGGCAACCGGCAAGCGTCGTTGCCGCCAACATGCTGTATGGAAACGGTGTCGCGGACAACGTCAACCCTGTGAATCTGAGCCAGGGCAACGTGGACTGGAGTGGGCGCTTTGGGAACTACTTTGGCAGTGGTGTTCTGACCAAGGTCCCGGACCCGCAGTGCGCCGAAGTTCCCACGTCGATTAGGGCGTTTTGCACCTTGCAGGCCGTCCAAAATTCCCAGACCGGACAACTCGTTTTTCAGAATCCGAGGCCGGGAAACCGTGGGACCGCCGGCCGTCAGACTCTCGAGCTTCCTGGCCAGTGGAGCTTTGATGCGGCAATGAGCAAAACGTTCCGCATTACGGAATCCGTCAGCGCTCAGTTCCGTATGGACGCCCTGAATATTCTCAACCATCCGGGGCCGGGCACGCCGTCCTTCGACATCAACAGCACTAATGCGTTTGGTCAGATCAATGCGAAGGATGATTCCAAGCGCGAGTTTAGAGCCAACGTTCGGTTGACGTTCTAGTTGCTTGCAAGTCCTGGGAGCAGATTTTCTGCTCCCAGGTCGATAAAAAATTTGAAATTGGACGAGTCCGGGGATCTCAAAACCGAAATTACAAGATCGTAGATTGGACGGACTGATTGTGGTTTGCGGTCCAATTTAAGATGTTGTAATTTTCGGTTTTGAGATCCCCGGACTCGTCCAATTTCAAATTTTTTCTCATGTTTCCCTCTTCGTTCTTCGAGAACCAGCCTTCGCTTTCGTATTTGCTTCCATCCGCAGACGCCAGGCCGTCTTCAGCGCACCGCGAAGCAGATCTTCGTTCGCCGCCGCCAGCACGACATGCGTCGCGCCCATGCGGCCCCACCCACCCGCGACAGGAAGGAAGACTTCCGGCAGTTCGTCGACAAAGCTCTTCTGTTGCTCCGGTGTGAGCATGAGGTTTCCATACCCCTTTGCCTGAGAAGCAAGCGTCGCGAATATACGCCCGCCGACGCGGAAGTCGACCGCACCCATGTGCGATCCTTCCTCTGCACCGTCGAGACTCAGCGCAATTCGTTTGAAATCGGCCGGGGTCATTCCTGGGCTCTTCTTCCGCGTCATCGCACGCTCCTTAAATGCCGATTTATAGGGCCGACCGCCATCGCCTCCTGGCCAGGAGGGGGTGGACGCGACATCAAAAAGACATCGCGTAGCTTCCTATGATGGAGCGGACGGGGTGGTGGATCAAATCCCGTCTGCGCCTACCAACTTGCCACAACACAACACTTGTGGAACACTCTGCCAAACCCAACGAGTCTCCCAAGGAGAAGCCCATGCACTCCGCCAGGCGTTACTTCATAACCGCGGCCTCGATACTCGCCGTTGCCGCAAATCTTTTCGCGCAGGGAATTCAATACGACAAGATCGAAATCAAAACCGAAAAGGTTGCGCCAAACCTGTACATGTTGTCCGGCTCCGAGAATGTGGATCCCGGGCACCCCGACGGCGCCGGTGGCCGCATTGGCGTGCTTGCTGGACCGGACGGCATTCTCATGGTCGATGCGCAATACCTTCAGATCGGCGACAAGGTCCTGCAAGCAATCCGAAAGATTGATCCCGGGCCTATTCGTTTCCTCGTGAACACCCACGTTCATGGCGACCACACAGCGGGCAATGCCACATTCGCGAAACTAGGCGCCATCATTTTTGCTCGCGAAGAACTGCGCGAAGGCATGGCACGTCCGCTCACCACTGCTCGCGGAGCCGTGGACACCCGGGACCCGGCGAGACTACCCGTTGTCACCTATGGGATGGGTGATCCGGTGCGGCTGCGAATGAATGGCGAAACCGTTGAACTGATTCCCGTGCGCGCGGCGCACACCGGCGGAGACACAATGATTCGCTTCGTGAATGCCGACGCGATCATGGTCGGTGACTTCTATCGAAACTTTGGCTATCCATTTATCGATGTCACCAACGGCGGCTCTCTGAAAGGCGCGCTGGAAGCGCTCGACCAGACAATGAAAATTGCGGGGCCGAATACGAAATTAATCCCCGGCCACGGCACCTTCATTAACAAGACAGACATCATTCCCTATCGGGACATGATTCTCGCGGTACAAGGGCGTGTTCAGGAATTGATCGCACAGGGAAAGACCGAAGACGAAGTTGTTGCCGCAAAAGTCACAGCTCCTTTCGATGCGAAGGTTCCAGGCGGGTTGCTTCCTGCCAACACCGGTGGAGGCACCAGCGCCGACCGGTTTGTGCGCATGGTGTATTCGCAACTCAAGGGCGCCCGGTAATTACCCCGGTTGCACTACCCCCACATCGCGAGTTCCGGTACGGTCCGGCGCTGCGTAACGCGTTCCTGATTGCGCAGGTGAGCGGCATCCACGATCATTTTGCCCGCCCAGCGGTATACATTGAATTGACTCAGCAGTGAACGCATCAGTCGCATGCGGTCGGCCTGTGCGCCGACTGGCATAGACAGGGCCGTAGCCAGGGCGTCGCTGCTGGCCTCGAGGTCGTAAGGATTGACGATCAGGGCTCCTGTCATTTCGCGCGCGGCGCCCGTGAACTCGCTCAACACCAGCACACCCTTCAGATCTGTTCGCGCGGCGACGAACTCCTTAGCCACAAGATTCATGCCATCGTGAAGGCTGCTGACATAGCAGAGATCCGCCGCCCGCAAGTACCGAAACACCTCGGGCGGTTCGTGGTGAAATCGGAGGAGAATGATCGGACGGTAGTCCGCGGTGCCGAACTTCTGGTTGATGCGTTCCGCCAGAGTCTCCACCGCTTCATTGAGCTGTCTGTAACGTTCAATCTTGGTGCGACTCGGAGCCGCGAGCTGAGCGAAGCTGAAACGTCCGCGAAACTCCGGATGGCGCTCCAGTAAGCGTTCTACTGCCTGCAGCCTCTCTTCGATCCCCTTCGTGTAGTCGAGACGATCCACTCCAACGCCAAGCAAGGCATTCGGCTTTAACCCGAGATCCTTCCAAACCTGCGCTCGGCATTCCTCTGGACTTGGCGCGTTCTCCACCCAATGGACAGGCCACTCCAAAGCGATCGGATAGGGACGGATGAGTGTCCGCTGGCCCTGCATTACCACCGCGTTGTTTTCCCGATCGATGCGCGTCTCCAGATATCGATCGATCGAGTCGATGAAATTGTTGCAGTGACCCTGTGTGTGGAACCCGAGAATACTGCTGCCCAGCAGCCCTTCCAGCAGTTCGTTGCGCCAGGGACATATTCCCATACGCTCCGCGCTGGGCCAGGGAATGTGCCAGAAAGCGATGACAGTGGCTGCAGGCAAGCGCCTGCGAATCATCGCGGGCGCAAGCGCGAAATGATAATCCTGTACAAGAATGATGGGATCTCGGGAATCCACTTCGCTGCAGACGGCGTCGGCGAATTTCTGATTCACGGATTGATAGTGCCGCCAATCTTCGGCACGAAATACGGGCCGTGTGTGCGCAACGTGGCAGAGCGGCCAGAGGCCTTCGTTCGCAAACCCATAGTAGTATCCCTGCTGTTCCTGCTCGGATAGCCAGACTCGACGAAGCTGATACGACCCTTCTCCCGGCGGCACTGGAATTCGGTCGTGCCGATCCACGGTTGCCCGATCCGCGTCGCCGCTGCCGTGAGCAACCCACACTCCGGAACAAGCGCGCATCACTGGTTCGAGTGCTGTAACGAGTCCGCTGGCCGGATGAACCACTTCGATGGAGCCGTCTGACTTGCGCTCGTGGATGTAGGGTTCACGATTGGCCAGAATGACGACCTTCTCACCATGGAGATAGTGACTCAGGGTCTGCTTGAGCCGAGCTGCCGTCCATTGGCGTGGAGAATCTTCCGGATCGCTCGCCATTCGGCCAACAAGCTCACGAAGGTCGCTCAGGATCGGCTGGAATTCCCGTTTCTGCTTTCCGCCTCCGCGCAAAAACCTTCGCAGCTCCAGGCTCCAATGATAGCGAGCGGATCTGGCTACGACCATCGGGACGCCAAACGCCAGCACGGCCAGAAGACCAAAAGTACCAAACAGAAATTTCCGCGCCTGAGACTCGCGCCGCTCGATGTAGCTCAGGTCATGGACGATGACCGCGAACCCCAGTTCTTCTGCTGCGCTTGCCACAGGCATTGCGGCAACGTGAACGCGCCCGGTTGGTAATACGGTTGTCCACTCCTGAATTTGTGCCGGCTGGGCCGTCTCCCCGGCACTCGCGCCGTGGAGTCGAACACGGCTGCCGACGGCAGCACAACGGAATTCGTCGGGAAACCAGGAGGTCTTGTATCTCAGGGAGAGATCATCGTCGCAGGCCGCAACGCCGATGACGTGCTCGTTGCGTGCGATATCGGTGAGCTGTCTCTCCAGATCCTGGGGCGCCGAGTACCAGGCCGTCGCTAGAGACTGATTGGCCCCGACTAGCGCCAATTGAGCCCGGGAACTGACATCGCGTTCAAACCACTCACGAGTCGTGGTCTGCACGATTTCCGACGCCGCCCAGGTCAACAGAGCGAGTCCCACAATCAGCGCAAATATGACTTGCGCGATGCGAGGCATGGCATCCATTAAAGCACGATCTGAGTGTGTTATGGTGAGGTTTGAGTAAAAAGTGCTCTGGCGTGGAAGAGTGCCTGCAGCCGAGGTGACCAAAGTATCGTTGGCCTACAAAACAATCAGCGAATAACAACATGCTCCTCGAAGATCTCGGTGTCGTTGGGAATTGCCAGTTTTCCGCATTAATCGATAACAAGGGTGAAGTCGTCTGGTGTTGTCTTCCCCAATTTGATTCCGAACCGGTCTGCTCCACGCTTCTCGATAAAGACAATGGCGGGCGTTTCAGTATTGCACCTGCAGGCAACGAGACCGGCACCCAGCGATACTTTCCCAACACCAACATTCTCGAGACGACATTTCAAACGCCCACCGGTTCTCTGAAAGTCACGGATTTCGCGCCGAGATATTTCCAGTACGGACGGGCGTTCCGGCCAACACAACTGGTCCGGATCGTCGAGCCAATCGACGGGACGCCGCGAATCGCAATCCGCTGCGAACCGCGGCTGGGCTGGTCTAAAGAGCGACCCACGGCGATTCAGGGTTCCCACCACGTTCGATTCGAGGGGTTCGCCAGTCCTTTGCGGCTCACCACGGATATCCCGCTCTCCTACCTGGGTGGAAAAGCGTTCACACTCACGGAACGGCAGCACCTCGTTCTCAGCTGGGGCTCTCCTGTTGAAGAAGCCCTCGCTCCGCTGTGCGAGCGTTACTGGAGCGAGACAATTCGATATTGGCAAAGTTGGGTAAAACATTGCGACATTCCACCGTTCTACCAGCAGGAAGTCATTCGGTCCGCGCTCGCTCTAAAGCTTCACTGCTTCGAAGATACCGGCGCCATTATCGCCGCAATGACCACCTCTATCCCCGAGTCTGCTGGAAGCGGACGAACGTGGGACTACCGGTACTGTTGGCTACGAGACTCTTATTACGTACTGAATGCTTTTGGATTGCTGGGCCAGTTCGAAGAACGCGAGCAGTTCGTTCAATATTTGCTCAATATCGCCGGCGGAGCGCGGGGACTGAACCTTGCGCCTCTCTACCGCGTGGATGGATCCGAGAACCTCGAGGAGTGTGTCCTCGACGACTGGCCCGGCTACAACGGAGAAAAGCCCGTTCGAATCGGCAATGCTGCAGCTCTCCATTCGCAGCACGACATTTACGGTGAAATGGTTCTGGCGCTGATGCCGATTTTTCTCGACGAACGTATGGGGGCCGAACGATCTCCGGCGGCCTTACGACTGATGGAAGGGTTAGCGCGGAAAGCGATTTTACTGGCCGGAGTCCCGGACGCCGGCATTTGGGAATATCGGACCGAATGGAAACCGCAAACATTCTCAAGCCTCATGTGCTGGGCCGCGGCGGACCGCATGGCCGCGATCGCCGACAGGCATGCCCCCGCCGCTGCTTCTGAATTTCATGCTGCTGCCGAACGGATTCATAAGCAAATCCTCGACCAGGCATGGAACCCGGGCAGAAAAAGTTTTGTCGGCCATTACGGCGGAAGCGATCTGGATGCCTCGCTTCTTCAAATGGTCCGGCTGCGCTTTCTACCTGCGAGCGATCCCAGGCTGGCCGGCACGCTGGATGCAATCCACAAAGACCTCATGCATAGCGGGTGGCTGCATCGCTACAGCCTGAACGATGGATTCGGAACACCAACGGTTGCGTTTGTTATTTGTACGTTCTGGCTTGTTGAGGCTCTCGCATCGGCGGGCCGGCGTCAGGAGGCGCGCGATGCTTTCGACGCAATACGTCCGGCATTGTCCCCATTGGGACTCTTGTCGGAAGACTATGATCCCCAGGCGCCGCGAATGTGGGGGAACTTCCCCCAAACCTACTCTCACGTCGGATTGATCCACGCAGCCTTCGCGGCATCTCCAACATGGACAGAAGTACTGTGAATCAACTCTCCTGACAAGTCTCTCGATTGATTAAAGTTGCTCTAACTTTGCTCTTGTGGCAGAAGAGTGACGCACTTTCGAGGAAAGGGGCCGCGCCTGTGGAATCCAATACGTGTGCCGAGTGTCATCTTTTCTATCCCGTCGACGAAATGATCCGACACGGCAAGATTTTCGTTTGCGCGACGTGCAAGCCGAGATTCATGCAAAAGCTGGCGGAAGGCGCGGCGGTACCCGGGACTGCCCGTTATGCGGGATTCTGGCGGCGATTTCTCGCTTACTTTCTCGACGGAATGATCCTTTTTGTAGTGGACCTCGTCCTCCAACTGGCCATTCTTGGGCCTGCGTTCAGCCTGGTTGGCTTCGGAGATCCTGGAAACGTCGGGGCCAACCTTGGCCTGTTGTTGGGGGTCTATGCGATACAGTTCGCAATATCGTTCACTTACGAAACCGTGCTGATCTGGAAGTACGGTTCAACGGTGGGGAAAATGGTCTGTAGCCTGGAGGTCATTACAGCTGAAGGTAGGCCAATCTCCTACGCTCTTTCCGTCGGACGGTACTTTGCGAAGATACTGAATAGCTTTACCCTTTTAATCGGATACATCATGGCTGCTTTCGATGAGGAAAAGCGCGGTCTGCATGACCGTATTTGCAACACGCGCGTCATCATGAAGTAATCGAATGAGTGCACAGCGGCCTCGGTGCCCGGAATGCCAAACACCGATTCGGGAAAGCGAAATCAACCAACTCCGGTTCTCTCCCTGCTCAGGCTGCAACAGCCGCTTGCAGGCAGAGTTGTTCCCCGCATTCTTTCGTACTCCCGCTACCGCTCAGGCGGCCGAAAGTGTTCTTCTGGAAGGAGAGTCCACCTGCTTCTACCATCCGACGAAAAAGGCAATCCTGCCTTGTGCCGGTTGCGGCCGATTTCTCTGCTCTCTCTGTGATTGTGACCTTAACGGTGAACACTTCTGTCCCACTTGTCTGGAGGCCGGCCGGACCAGGAAAAAAATCAAGAATATCGAGAGGCACAGGACACGCTACGACAACATCGCCCTGTCTCTTGTTTTCTTCCCGATGCTCGTGTTCTACGTAACCTTCATTACCGCACCGATAGCGATTGTGCTCGCCGTTCGGCATTGGAACTCACCACCTAGCATGGTGGATCGAACGAAGGTCCGTTACGTTCTCGCCATTGTCTTTGCATCGCTTCAGATTGTGGGCTGGTGCATTCTGATTGTGGTCCTGATTGGAGCCTTCTATGCCCGATAACCGCTATACGCGCCTCACCTGGCGAAAACGGCGATCCACGAAAATCGCTCTCTCGGCTCCCCGCTCGGCTCTGCTACTCGGACAAGATCACATCCTCAAGGTCGAATCCGCGATCTTCGCCGAGGACTACAAGAGATTTTTCTTTCGAGACATCCAGGCAATCACCATCAAAACCAACCGCCGCCAGATAGTCTGGAACGGCGTCCTGGCGGTGTTGTTGGCGCTCCTTCTCATGGAAGGATTTCTAGATGCTGCAACGTGGAATGCCTGGAGAGTAACAATGGTAATTATGGCATCCATGACCGCAGTGCTCCTTGTGTTGAACAACGTCTTTGGCGCCACCTGCGATGTCCGCATCCAGACTGCGGTTCAGAACGACATCCTTCCACCATTGAGCCGTGTGAAGCGCGCAAGTAAGGCGCTTGAACTTATACGCCCCCTGATCGTTCAGGCACAGGGGCAACTCCCGGCTGATGAGGCCGCTCTTCGGCTACGGGAACTCGCTGCGTCCAAGGCGGGAACAACTACGCCGGCAGCGCAGCCGAACATCTAGCATGCCCAATCTGACTCACCAGCGCTGCTTCAATCACGTTGCACGAGAAGCTGCTGCGCGTTGCCCTGGCTGCACCCGGTATTTCTGCCGTGAATGCGTCACCGAGCACGATGATCGTGTTCTCTGCGTCGCCTGTCTCGCAAAGGTGTCAACGGAGGATTTGCCCCGACGCCGGACTCTGCGCAGAATCACGCGCGCGATTCAACTTGGGCTCGGCCTTCTTATTGCCTGGTTCTTTTTCTTCGCGTTGGCCGAGACTCTCCAGCGCATTCCGGATGAGTTTCATGAGGGCAATATCTGGCAGACGCCATGAAGCGGCTTGTTAAAGACAGTCCTAACACAGCAGGCAGCAGTTTCAATATCATCGAGGAAGCTGGTGCACTCCTGCGATCGACCCCGAAAGCGACTCTCGCGGTGTATTACATGGGCGCGATTCCTTTCGTTATGGCCTTCCTTTATTTCTGGACCGACATGAGCCGCAACCCGTTCGCCGGTCAGCATTCGAGCGAAGCCGCCTTCGGTGTCGCCTTGTTGTTTATCTGGATGAAGTTCTGCCAGGCCATGTTTTGTGCAAGGCTTCGCGCCCAGCACGCTTTGCAACCTGTTCCAGGATGGTCGTGGCGACAATGCCTCCGCGTGTTTCTACCCCAGGCCCTACTGCATTCCGTCGGACTCTTCGCACTCCTGCTGAGCATCGTGCTCGTTCTTCCACTGGCCTGGGTTTATGCGTTCTATCAGAACGTTACCGTACTGGCAGACGCCGACTTGAGCAGTAGCCTTCTTAGGAAAAGCGCCTGGGCCCAGGCGTCGCTCTGGTCATGGGCAAATCACATCATGCTTGGCGTCTTTTTGCTGTTCGCACTGTTTGTGTTTGTGAATTGGATCAGCATCTTCGCTTTCTCGCCCGCGCTGATCAAAATGCTGTTCGGGATCGAAACGGTGTTCAGCAGGAGCCCTGGATCCATCATCAACAGCACGTCGATCATGACGGCGTTCTGGATGACCTACCTGTGCGTGGATCCGATGGTTAAGGCGGCTTACCTGCTGCGATGCTTCTATGGCGAGTCCCGTCGTTCCGGTGAGGATCTCAAGACGGAACTTAGACACGCAGTCCTCCCGCGCGTCGTCATGTTTGTCCTGGCAGCACTGATCACGCTGAGTTCTCTGGTCACTGTCAGCCGCGCGCAAACGCAAGGCATCAATCTGCCAGACCAACATTCTTCGATCGACGCCACGGTCCTGGATCAGAAGATCGACACGGTTATTCATGAGCCGCATTACACGTGGAGAATGCCCCGCAACGCTCTGGCGGAGGCTGAAGACGGAATCTTCAAACGATTCGCGATGGGAACGTACCGATTTCTTCGAAACACGATTCGAACCGTTGCCGATTGGATTGAACAACTGCTGGATTGGATATTCGGCAGTTCCGGTCAAGGCAACAAGCTGTCCACATTTGACAGACTTTCTCATGCTCTGCCGTATTTGCTCGTTTTGGTCGCTGCAGGTGCGCTGGTGACTATTGCGCTGCGTGTATGGAGGCGCAGAAATGTTCCAGCGCCCGTAGTGGCAGCCGCTGTAACAGCCACCCCCGATCTTGCCGACGAGAACGTTGGGGCAGACCAACTCCCTGAAGATAGCTGGACAACACTCGGTCGTGACTTGCTGGAGCGCGGCGAGTACCGGCTTGCGATCCGGGCTTTTTACCTGGCGAATCTTGCGCACCTCGCCAAACGAAATCTCATTGGAATTGCTCAGTTCAAATCAAACCGGGATTACGAGATCGAGCTTCGCCGGCGCGCCCACGCCATTCCCGGCATGCTCGCGCTCTTCAGCGAGAATTTGTCCGTCTTTGAGCGTATCTGGTACGGAATGCACGATGTGAACCGTGATCTCGTACAGCATTTCGCTTCTACCGTGGACAGAATCAGGAACGAAGCATGAGGCGCTACCTGGCCGTTATTTTGCTGTCCGCGTTGACGGCAATCCTGGCCTTCGAAATCATCCGGCTGTTTCAACTCCGCTATGAAATCGGGGATGTGTATCCCCCCTACTCCTCCCTGCGGTCTGATCCACTCGGAACGATGGCGCTGTTCGAGAGCCTTCAAGCCGTGGGAGGACTGAACGTGCAGCGCGATCTTCGTGCAACCAACACGTTGCCGCCAGGTGAAGGTCTCACGTACCTTCACCTGGCAACCACACCGGGTGCGTGGATGGAGATGCAGGAAGAAACATTTCGCGAAATAGAGAGTTTCCTCAAGGCTGGCGGCCGGTTTGTTCTCACCTTCTATCCGGAAGCTAAGCGCCTTCCCGAACGGAGGCAGCCCAGAAAAGAACCGGACGACAGCGATGGCAAGAAGAAACCATCGGCACGCGAACTCTGGGGAATGAATGTCGAAATTCGAGATCTGAAGGCTGATGGCGACAAGTTTCTGCCCGAAGTCGTGCAACAAGTCGCAGGCCTTTCCTTGCCGCAGACCCTCACCTGGCACAGCGGTATTGTAATGACGGATCTGCACCCGGATTGGAAACCGATCTACGTGCGTGGCAGCGCCCCCGTTCTCGTCGAGCGCGCGATTGGTAAAGGCCAGGTTGTCATCGCAACCGACTCCTTTTTTCTGAGCAACGAAGCGATGCTGAATGACCGGCAGTCCAGCTTGCTGTCATGGGTGGTGGGTCCGAATCAACAGATCATGTTTGATGAAGCGCATCTGGGCATCACGGAGTCCCCCGGCGTTGCAACACTGATTCGACGATATCGCCTCGTATGGTTGGTCGCAGGACTGCTGGTGGTCGCGGCGTTGTATGTGTGGAAAAACTCAACAAGCCTCGTTCCCAAACCACAGGACGTCGTCATCGAAGCTCACGTCGAAGGGCGGGACAGCGCCGCGGGTTTCGTCAACCTCTTGCGACGCAACATCGGAACTGACCAGGTGCTTGGGGTGTGCTTTGCAGAGTGGCGAAAATCCGCGGCGCAAGGCGCGCTGTCGCCGGCAAAAATTGCGGCAGCGGAGTCCGCATTCGAGACGGAGAAGTCGGTTCCAAAGAAAGATCAGGACTCGGTTCGCGCGTACAACACCATATCCAACATTTTAAGAAGAAAAATACGATGAATGCAGAACGTCTCAAGGAAGTCCTCGCTCAGGCTCGGCAGGAAACAGGCAAGGTCATTATCGGCCAACACGATGTCATCGAGAAGGCACTGATCGCTATTCTCACAGGAAACCACGCACTCATAGAAGGCGTGCCCGGCGTCGCCAAAACTCTTCTCGTTCGAACGCTGGCACAGGTTCTGGGTTGCGAATTTGCGCGAATCCAGTTCACCCCGGACCTGATGCCGGCCGATATTACAGGAACCAATGTCTTTAACCTGCAGCGAAGTGAGTTTTCACTTATCAAAGGCCCTATCTTTACCGCATTCCTTCTTGCGGACGAAATCAATCGAGCTCCGGCAAAAACGCAGTCCGCGCTTCTGCAGGCAATGCAAGAGCGCGT
>Ga0105248_10005731_pt1 | contig 13637 bp, 13 predicted proteins | sample KBSS34metaG_FD_81524 | JGI IMG/M metagenome (GOLD analysis project Ga0105248, IMG submission 81524) | Switchgrass rhizosphere microbial communities from Kellogg Biological Station, Michigan, USA - KBS S3-4 metaG | ecosystem: Host-associated > Plants > Roots > Rhizosphere > Soil | place... | reverse complement strand
GTCTACCACTTCGCCGATGATGGTGAGCTCACGCCCGACCACCTCGGCCAACTCTTCCCGGTTGGGCTTGACCAGCGCGGCGCCGGCGATGGCGGCCGCGCGGAGGGCTGGCCCGCTGGTATCGACGGCGAGCCGGACGCCGGCTGCCACGAGTCGCTCGCAGAGTTGGGCCATCGCCTCGACCGGTACGCCAGGCGGCGCGCTGCCGCAGACAACCGCCCAGTCCGCACCGGCCCGGGCACTGGTCGGCTCAACTGCGGCGACCAGCATCTCGTTCAGGACGGCCTCGAAGTCGGCCCTCGAGAGCACCGGGCCCGGTTCATTGATCTTCGTCACCGTGCCGTCCGGCTCGGAGAGGGTGAGGTTGGAGCGGGTGTGCCCGGTGATCCAGACACAGATCGGATCGACGCCCTCGGCCTGCAGCAGCCGGACCAGGTGCTGCCCTTCCTCACCCCCGCAGGGCAGGACCGCTCGCGACGCGATCCCGTTGGCGAGCAGGGCCCGGGTCACGTTTACGCCTTTGCCCCCGGGATCGACGTGCGAGGCGGTTGCCCGCAACATCTGGCCGCGCACCAACTCGTCCAGCTCGACCGTGCGGTCGAGACTGGGGTTGAGGGTGAGCGTGATGATCATGCGCGGACCACCCGGACGCCTTCGGCCTCGACCTCGAGAACGAGATCGTCATTGAGGCCCGAGTCGGTGATGAGCAGGTCCAGGTCCGACAGCGAGCCGAACCGGGCCAGGTAGTCGTTTCCGATCTTCGTATGGTCGGCCAGTAGGATCGCCCGCCGCGCCGCACTGATCATCGCCCGCTTCACGGCCGCCTCGGCCGGGTCGGGTGTGGTGAGTCCACGTTCGACGGAACAGCCGTTCGTGCCGAGGAATGCCACGTCCACGTACAGGTCGCCGAGTGGACGCAACGCCCAATCGTCCACAGTGGCCAGTGTTCGCCCGCGCACCCGGCCACCCAATAGGAGCACGTTGAGGTTCGCCCGCGGACCCAGAATCGCCGCGATCGCCGGTGAGTTGACCACGACCGTCAGCTCACGGTCGACGGGTAGCGCCTGGGCCAGCCGGGCCGTGGTCGTCCCGGCGTCAAGGATGATCGCGCCTTCGGCCGGTACCTCCGCGAGGGCGACCTTCGCGATGCGTTCCTTCTCGTTGGTGAGGACGGCGTCGCGGGCTGCCAGCGCGGGTTCGAAGCCGATCCGCTCGACCGGGATCGCCCCACCGTGCACCCGCCGCAGCATGCCGGCCCGTTCCAGCGTCGTCAGGTCACGTCGGATCGTCTCGGCGGTCATGGCGAACTTCTCGGCGAGCTCAGCCACGTCGACCCGGCCCTCGGTCCGAGCCTGTTGCAGGATCTCCTGCTGGCGCTCCTCGGCATACATGTGACTTCACCGCCGCTTCGTTTTTGCTTGACACTTGTTTACGTCCGTTTGTGTGGCATGTCAAGACCCAGTCGCCGATCGCCATGCATGAGATCGACGTCGAGGTAGCCCGCGCCGATCCATCCGGGGGTCCCGCCGATTGCCGGCCAGGGCCGCCGGGCTTGCGCTAGCGTCCTGGTGGCATGAACGGACACCACGACTACGCGGCCCGACTGCGCCGCCTACTGTGGCGGCCTCCGCGCGCCCACGGCGAGCAGCCCCGCGAGCGCGTGGTCAGCCCGCTGGAACTGTTCCACGACCTGGTCGTGGTGACGCTGGTGGCCGCGGCCGCTACGATGCGCAACTCCCGCGCGCCGCACCAACCACCTAGCGGATGAGTCCGCAATGGACAGTCAGGAGGTCCGGTTGTCGATGATACGACGCAGCTGGTCCGTCCAGGGCTCGGCGCCGAAGATGCCGACCTTCAGCGACGTGGTTCCCGGATCGATGATCGCCGTGAACCCGGCCAGGTAGGCGGCGCCGGTCAGGCCCCAGGCCAGCACGCGCACTTCTGTCGGCAGGAAGGAGCTCACGGCGAGCGCGACCGCGCACAAGGCGGTGCCGCCGACGTAGCCGCGGCGGTCACCCCCAAAACCCCACCACTCAGCGGGACGCCGCAGATGGGCCATCTCCGTCATGCAGATGGCCTCGAGGCACGGTGGTCTCAGCGCATCCGGCGATGACGTGGCGGGTTGCGATAGATTCCGTCGACCGGCACGGCAATCGGCGGAAGGACCTTCGGGGATGGAAGGCCAAGACCGGGTCAGCGGCGTACCCGCGCTGTCCGTGCAAGGTCTGACCAAGCGGTTCGCACAGCGGGTTGCGTTCCAGGATGTCTCGTTCGAGGTCGGCACGGGCGAGGTGTTCGGCTTTCTAGGCCCGAATGGTGCCGGGAAAACGACGATGGTACGCACTCTCGGCACACTCATCACGCCGACGTCTGGTACCGCGGTCATCGCCGGCATCCCGCTCACAGCGGAGAACGGGGTAGAGATCCGCCGGCGGATATCGATCATGCCCGAGTCGCCTGGCCTGTACCTGCGCCTGAGCGTGGCCGAGAATCTCGAATGCTTCGCCGAGCTCTACGAGACGCCCCGACCGCGCGAGCGGATCGGGCGCGCATTGCGAGCGGTCAACCTGACCGACCGGGCGAACGACATCTGCGGAACCCTGTCAAAGGGGTTGCGTCAGCGGGTCGCCTTGGCGCGAGCGGTGCTCAGCGATCCGGAGGTCCTCTTTCTCGATGAGCCGACTGCCGGTCTCGATCCGGTCGCTACCCGGGACGTTCACGACCTGATAGACCAGCTCCGCGAGCGGGGTGTGACCGTGTTCCTGACCACTCATCGTCTGGAGGAGGCCGAGCGCCTCTGCGACCGGGTCGCGATCCTCAACACCACCCTGCGCACGGTTGGACGTCCGGACGAGCTGCGCGACCGGTTGTTCGCCCGGCGCATCACCGTGAGGACGCTCGCCCCGCTGAGCGACCCCTTCCAGGTCTTCGGTGGCCTGCCGGCGGTCGACGACTGGCACGAGGACAGTGCCGGCGTCTATGTCCTGACCGTCAGCGATCCGACGATCGCCGCGCCGGCTGCCACCCGGGCGCTCGTCGCAGCGGACGCGGCCGTGCTCTCGGTCAGCGAGTCCCACCGCTCACTCGAAGACGTCTACCTCGAGCTGATCGACTCCGATGAGGCGAGGCGCGCATGACACTGAGCATCAGGCGCGTCCGGGCCATGTTCCGCAAGGAGCTGCGGGAGTTCCGCCGCAACAAACCGGTCGTGATCGCGATGGCGATACTCCCGCTCATCTTCCTGATCCAACCACTCGTCGTCGTCTTCGGCCTGCCGGCGGACGCGTCGAGCCGCCTCTCACGTGAGCATCTCCTGCTGTACCTGCTTGGAGTCCCGGCGCTCGTGCCGGCGCTCATCGCGGCGTACGCGGTGGTCGGCGAACGCGAGCAGGGCACCCTGGAGCCGGTGCTCACCACGCCTGTACGCCGCGAGGAAATCCTGCTGGGCAAGGCGCTGGCGGCGCTCGTCCCGTCGGCCGCCGTCGCGTACGCGGTCTACGCCTTCTTCGTCGCCGCCCTCCTGCTCTTCGCGAACCCAGCGGTGGCGTCGGCACTGCTGCAATGGCAACCGATCCTGGCCCAGATCGTGTTCACGCCCCTGCTCGCTACCTGGTCCATCTGGATCGGGATGGGAATCTCCGCGAAGACCAACGACATCAGGGTTTCCCAGCAGCTCGCCTTGCTCGCGAGCCTCCCAACCGTCATCGCGACGTCCCTCGTCGCGTTCGACGTGATCCACCCGACACTCGGCCTCGCCCTCGGACTCGGAGCGGCCCTACTTCTGCTGGACACAGTCGGCTGGCGGATCGTCGCGCCGTTGTTCGACCGCGAAGCCCTGATCATCGGTACTCGCTGACCGGTCTGATTGAACGCCCACAGAACAGCGCCGACCGCGGTCAGTCCGACCGGCTTACCCGCGACGGCGACAGTGGCGGTGACCTCGTTCGAGGCCGGGTCGATCCGCGAGACGCTGCCGCCAAGGTAGTTGGCCACCCATATCGCGTTGCGCGCGGCGAGCGCGGTGATCGGCCCTTGGCCTACGCGGATCGTGACCACCAGCCGAGCCGCGACCGGGTCGACCCGGCTGACCGTGCCGTCGTTGACGTTGGTCACCCACAAGGAACCAACCGCATAGGTCAGGGCTATTTGGATCACGGCACCGAGCACTGCGGGTCGACTTCAAAGCTTCAGGATGCCCTTGGGGCCCTGACAGCATTGACCTGCCGGACACCACCGGCAGACAACCCCACGCCCGGCTCAATACATGCCTGAAGCATGAGGACTGTCCACAGTGCTTGGACAGTCACCTCGAAGGTGGCCACTCGTGGGTGATGAGTAGAGCGACGCGCTCAGGCTCGTCGACTTGCACGTAGTGCCCGGCCCTCGGGATCAGGAACAGCTCGCTGTGGGGGAACAGGGAGGCGAACTCGAGGGCGACATGCGGATTGAGGTAACGGTCGTCAGCCCCGAAAACAACACGCACTTCCGGAGCGAAGGCCCGTATCGCGGCGACGCGGCGCCGGCGGTTGAGCACCGTGGCGAGCAGGTCATCATTGAGTCGCCAGAAAGCCTCCCGGGCTGGGAGGAACTCCCGATACAGCTGCGGCACCATCTGCTCGCGCACGTCGGCATCGTGAATGAACCGACCCACCTGCCAGCGGTACAGTCGGCGGTCGAGCTCAGGCCAGCGACGAACGGCCGCGCGGGCAACGTCGCGGACCAGCGGCGTCGAATACAGCGCGATCGCTGGTGGGCGGCGAAGACGCGGGGTCCAGTGGTAGTACGTGTTCAGCAGCACCAATCCGGCGACGCGGGACGGGTTGGCTAGAGCCCAGTCGATCGCCGGCGGCCCCGACGCGTCGTGCGCGACAAGCACCACCCGGCGAGCATCCATGTCATCCGGCAGGGCATCGACAACTGCGTCCAGATCACCGGTCTGGTTGTCGGCCGTGTACGGATATCCGGCCGGCTTGTCCGACTCACCCCAACCCAGGAAGTCGAAACGCACAACCTGGCGACCGTCCAAGTACGGCAGCAACCGATCGTACAAGTGGATGTTGTCGGGAAATCCGTGCATCAACACCACAGGAGGCCCCGCCCCACGTGTCACCTCCACGTGCAACCGATGTGGTCCACGCATCACGTCCAGCGGTTGCGCCGTCGTGCCCATGATCCGCTCCAGAGTTGTCCGCGCGATCCTTCGTTCAAGCCCCCTCATCTACGGTGAAGGATCGAGACCGCCTGTCGGGCCCGAATCCGAGGTTTTGCGTCGGGGACTATGGTGGCGTCCTTTACGGCGTACATTTTCGCTTCGAACGCCCGTGCTAGCCGCGAACCATGGCCGCGCGATACGAATCGAGTCCAATTAGGACGATCAACATCGTATCTATCTGCGGTTATGTGTGTTGCCTCGATCGACTTTGCCAAGGTCATTCCGCAAAAGGTCCGGATCTTGCCCTATGATCTTTGAGTTCCGAGATCACGCCGTGCGGCGGGTCGCGGGGTCGAACGCTCGGTGGATGTCGGCGGCGCCGGTGGTCACGGCCGGATCAGGACCCGACCGGTTTGGTTGGTCCGCTGGTCGCGGCGCGCCGTGACAGCATGGCCGCCACGCCGGCTCCGACCAGGGCCAGGACGATCTGCAAGACGGCCTTCTTCCAGCCGTACATGCTCGCGGTGCCAAAGGCAGCACCGAGGGCGGCGCCGATGAGGGCGCCGACAACTGACAGTGTTGGCGCCATCCACCGGGCGCTGGCCGACTGCCGGCCGAGGATCACGCCGGCGATACCCCCGATGACGACGCCGATCACGACGGCGGCGATCCAATTTGTCATGGGAACTCCTCTCGAAGCTGGCGCTGATCGTTATCGCGACAGTCCTCCCACCAACCGTCGGTGTTGTCAAGACCAGCCAGATCGCAGGCGGACCTCAATTGCTGCGGCAACGAGTGGCGTTCAACTCGGACGATCAACGTGACATCCATGCCACGCGGTCCGGATCTTCGGGGTAGGTCGGCGGTTGCACATGATGTTGCCAAGCTTGGTAAATGGCACCAGCCGTGCGGGCCACCCCCCAGGCAACCGAGATGGGCCGCCCCTGGGGTCCGGGCCCACCGCTGTGTCCGAGAGAACCGACTTCTGACCGTTCGCCGGTTAGAGACGGTCCGCGCGGCTCATCCGGGCATGACCGGATGAGCACATGCTGAGGAGATCCCGCCGAGTCGGCTGCCGTGTATGACCCGGCTCGGCGGTGAGACGGGCAACGCCGACGGCCTCGGCTCGGCGTGACGAATCAGCCGGCGGCCTCCAACCTCGACCACGCTGCGCTAGACAAAGATCGCCGGCCACGGGCGGAGCCAGCCGGCGGTGGGCGTGCACGTGCGGCACGCCGGCAGCGGCACCGAGCCGCTTGAGGCGGATCTTGATTCCGTTGGGAGTCAAGGGTGCTGTCCCCCGCTCGGCCAACCACAGCTGGGGAAGCTCGGCGGCGAGCACGGCGTCATGACGCCATCACACGCTCGATCCACTTCTGCAGGGCATCGGGTCCGACCGCACCGACCTGCTTCGCGCGTTCCTTGCCGTGCTCAAGGATGAGCAGCATCGGGATGGACCGTGCGGCCAAGCGCTCCGCCACGGCGGGTGCATTGTCCACATTGACCTTGACCACCTTGAGCGAGCCGGCGAACGCGTTCGCGGCCTGCTCGACTCCCGGTTCGACGATTCGGCAGGGCTGACACCACGGCGCCCACAGGTCCACGAGCACGGGCAGGGTGGAGTCGCTGATGACCGCGTCGAAGTCGTCGTCGCCGGCGGTGGTCAGCCACGGCAGCAGATGGTGGCACCGACCGCACCGCGGCACGCCGCCGGCCACGGCCGGCACGCGGTTAGGAGTTCCGCACTGCAGGCAGGTGACGGTGTCGGCACGGGTCGTAGCGGGGCTCATGACGCCACTGCATGCTCCATCGTGAACCTGACGTTCAGCTCACCGTCGAGGAGCTCAACTCGGATGACCGCCCCCTCGTTCAGCTCGCCGGAGAGCAGTGCGCGACCGATTCTTGTTTCTAGCTCGTGCGCCAGGTAACGGCGGAGCGGGCGGGCTCCGTACACAGGGTCGTACCCGTGCTCGGCGATGGCTCTGCGGGCGGCATCGGTGAGCTCGAGCGTGGCCCCGTGCTCGGCGAGGCGGCGCCGCAACTCGTCGGTTTGCAGGTCGACGATCCGCTCGATCTGCGGCAGCGTCAGCCGGCGGAACAGCACGATGTCGTCAACCCGGTTGAGGAACTCAGGCCGGAAGTGGGCCCGCAGCTCGGCCATGACCCGCTCCCGCGTCTCCGGGTCGATGTCGGCGTCCGTGCTCGCCCCGGTCACGAGGTACTCGGCCCCGATGTTGGACGTCATGATGATGACCGTGTTGCGGAAGTCGACCGTGCGCCCCTGGGCGTCCGTGACGCGGCCGTCGTCGAGGACCTGCAGCAGGATGTTGAACACGTCCGTGTGCGCCTTCTCGATCTCGTCGAAGAGCACCACCGAGTACGGCTTGCGGCGTACCGCCTCCGTGAGCTGACCGCCCTCCTCGTACCCGACGTAGCCGGGCGGCGCGCCGACCAGCCGGCTGACGGTGTGCCGCTCCTGGTACTCGCTCATGTCCAGGCGCACGATGTTGTCCTCGGAGTCGAACAGCGCCGCCGCGAGCGAGCGGGCCAGCTCGGTCTTCCCAACCCCGGTGGGTCCAAGGAATATGAACGAGCCGATCGGGCGGCGCGGGTCCTTGATGCCGGAGCGGGCCCGGATGATGGCGTCGGCCACCAGCCGCACCGCCTCGTCCTGGCCGATGACCCGCTCGTGCAGGATCTCGTCCAGCTTCAGCAGCTTCTCCCGTTCGCCCTCCTTCAGGCGGCTGATCGGGATACCGGTCCAGGCCGCCACGATCTCGGCGATCTCGTCGTCGGTCACGACCTCGCGAAGCAGCCGCCGGTCACCCGCGGTGCGGCTCAGCTGTTCCTCCTCATTGGACAGTCGACGCTCCAGCTCGGCGATGCGGCCGTAGCGCAGCTCGGCCGCCCGGTTCAGGTCGTAGGATCGCTCGGCGTCCTCCGCTTCCCGGCGCAGCCGCTCCAGCTCGCTGCGGAGCTCCTGCACCCGCCGGATGGCCTGCCGCTCGTGCTCCCATTGCGCCCGCTTGGCGTCGGCCTCGGCGCGCAGGTCGGCCAGTTCGCGGCGCAGCTGGTCCAGGCGGGCGATGCTGGCGGCGTCGGTCTCCTTGGCCAGGGCCGCCTCTTCGATCTCCAGCCGCATCACCCGCCGGGTCAGCTCATCCAACTCGGCCGGCATCGAATCGATCTCGGTACGCAGCCGGGCGCAGGCCTCGTCGACCAGGTCGATCGCCTTGTCCGGCAGGAACCTGTCGCTGATGTACCGGTGGCTCAACGTCGCCGCCGCCACCAGCGCGGCGTCTTGAATCCGTACCCCATGGAAGACCTCCAGCCGCTCGCGCAGCCCGCGCAGGATCGAGATGGTGTCCTCGACCGTCGGCTCGTCCACGATGATCGGCTGAAAACGTCGCTCCAGCGCGGCGTCCTTCTCGACGCGCTTGCGGTACTCGTCGAGCGTGGTGGCGCCGATCATGTGCAGCTCGCCGCGCGCCAGCATGGGCTTGAGCATGTTGCCGGCGTCCATCGCCCCCTCGGCGGCGCCGGCACCCACGACAGTGTGCAACTCGTCGACGAAGAGCAGGATCCGTCCCTCGCCCGCCTTCACCTCGGTCAGCACGGCCTTGAGCCGCTCCTCGAATTCGCCGCGGTACTTGGCTCCCGCGACGAGTGAGCCCATGTCAAGGGCGAAGACGGTCTTATCCTTCAGCCCTTCCGGGATGTCGCCTTGGACGATGCGTTGCGCCAGACCCTCCACAATGGCGGTCTTGCCCACACCCGGGTCGCCGATCAGTACCGGGTTGTTCTTCGACTTCCGGGACAGGATCTGGATCACCCGTCGGATCTCGGCGTCGCGGCCGATGACCGGGTCGAGTTTGCCGGAGCGGGCCTCGCCGACGAGGTCACGCCCGTACTTCGCCAGCGCCTCGTAGGCCGCCTCAGGCATAGCCGACGTGACTCGCTGGTTGCCTCGCACCCGAGTCAGCGCAGACAGGAACGCCTCGCGCGTGATGCCATGCTCCTTCAGCTGCCGCCCCGCCACGGTGGCCGAGCCCTCGTCGGTGAGGGCGAGCAGAAGGTGCTCCACCGACACGTACTCGTCCTTGAGCCGGCCGGCCTCACGCTCCGCGGCGTCCAGTACGCGGGACAGGCGTTGGGTAACGAAGACCTGGCCCGGTGCCGCGCCGGGGCCCGACACCTTTGGCCGGCGGGAGAGGTCGGCCTCGACATCGTCTCGCACGGCGTCTGGGTCTGCGCCCGCCGCCACGATCAGGCGGGGCACGAGACCTTCTGGTTGGTCGAGCAGTGCGAGCAACAGGTGCTCGCCGTCGACCTCCGTGTGGCCCAGCCGCAGCGCCTTGGTCTGGGCGTCGTGGAGAGCTTCCTGAGACTTCTGCGTCAGCCGATTCATGTCCATGTTCTGCTCCCGGTGCGTCGAGATGCGGCTTCAAGCTCATCGATGCGGTTCAGCAGGTCGAGCACCAGGCCGATCGCGGCGTAGTTCAACGAGAGCCCGGCCCGCAGGCGTTGCACCCGCGCGACCGTCACCAACGCCGCTGGCCGGAACCAGAGTGCTCCGGTGGCGTCCCGCTCAGCGTCGAGAAGTCCAAGCGCGACGAATTTCTCGACGAGCTGGGGATGCAGGCCGGCTTGGCGCGCGAACCGGTCCAGGCTGAGCCGGCTTGGCCGCGTCATCGGATACGCGATCATTGACGTGGCCTCCTCGGGTCGAATGTCGACACGTTGGCTAGTTCTTCGAACAGTTCGCGTTCGCGCTCGCTCAACCGTGGTGGCACCATCACCTTTACCTCAGCGTGCAGGTCGCCGGGCGGCCCGGAACTGTTGGGCATCCCTTGTCCGCGCAGACGCAGCCGGCGGCCCGTCGACGAGCCGGTCGGGACGCGTACGGTGCCCGTCCCGCCCGGGGTCTGGACGGGGATGCTCGCGCCCAGGGCGGCCTCCCACGGCGTCAGGGCCAGGTCGATGTATATGTCGCGCCCGCGCATCCGATAGCGCGGGTGCGGGGCGATCCGCACCACCAGGTAGAGGTCGCCGGTGGCCGCGTCGCCGCGCGCCCGCCCGCCCTGCCCGGCCAGGCGGATTCGCTGGCCGTCGGTGACTCCCGGTGGGATGTTCACCTCGTAGTTGCGCGGTCCAGATGGCCCGGCCAAAGTGATGGTGCGCCGGCCACCCCGGTAAGCATCCTCGACCGTCAGGGTCAGCTCGGCCTCCTGGTCCGCGCCGGGAATTGGCCCACCCGGGCCGCGCGTGCCGAACATCCCCCCGAGCAGCTCCTCGAGATCGATGCCGGAATCCTGGAACTGCCACTCGCTGCGGTAGGGGCCACCACTGCCACGGGCACCAGCGCGGCCGAATCCGCGGCCCCCTGAGCCGCGGCCAGCTCCCACCGTTTCCTCGTAGCCCTCGGGGATCTGGCGGAAGTTGCGCCCGAAGCGGTCGTACCTGCGCCGCGTCTCGGGATCTTTGAGGACCTGGTATGCCTCATTGACCTCCTTGAACGTCTCTTCCGCTTCGGGATTCTTGTTCACGTCCGGGTGGTGGCGCCGCGCCAGCTTGCGGTACGCCTGTTGGATCTCGTCGGCGCTCGCGTCTCTCGATATCCCGAGCACCTCGTAGTAGTCGCGCGCCATCGGCGTCACCCCGGCCCGCCGGCGACAACTACGGCAGCGGGGCGCAGCTGGCGGTTGCCCTCTCCGTAGCCAGGATGCAACACCTGCAACACCGTTCCCGCCGGTGCGTCGCCGTCGGCCAGCACCCTGACGGCCTCATGCAGCTGCGGATCGAACGGTACGCCGGTTTCATCGTGACGCCGAAAACCGAGCGAGCCCAGCAGGGCGACGGCCTGGTCACGGATGACCCGGATGCCTTCGATGACCGTGCCAGAGTCCGCGTCGGCATGCTCAAGAGCGCGCTCGAGATTGTCCACAATGGGCAGCCAGGCGGCCGCTACGCGGGCACGCTCATCCGCTCGTGCGTCAACGACCTGACGCTCGCAACGCTTGCGCATGTTGTCCGCGTCGGCGAGTGCCCGGCGCAGGCGATCCTCCAGGTCGCCGATCTGGTCATTCGCGAGCTGGTCCGCCTGGGGGCGCACCGGTGGCGCGTCGGCCCGCTCTGGGGCAACGTCACCCGCCTGCGGAGCCGGCCCACCTGACTCCGCAGGGGACGACTGCGGAGTCTGCCTACGCGGCGGCTCAGTCGATCCTTGGGCCGATCACCGCGGCAAGTCCGGGTCTGCACCGGGCCGGGCCATGGCACCTCAGTTTGGGGTGAAGTCAGCGTCGATGACGTCATCGTCGCCCGGTGGACCCTGTCCATTCGAACCGGAATCCCCCGGTCCAGGGCCAGTCGCGCCACTGGGTGGCGGCCCGGCTGCGCGCGCCATGAGGGCCTGGTAGATGTCTTGTAGTTCGCTGGTCAACGACTTGACCCGGTCCAGCGGTGCGTCCTCCTTGATGGCCTGACGCGCGTCGCCGACGAGCATCTCAGCCCGTGCCTTCTCGTGCGCCGGCGCCGCCCCGCCCAGGTCGCCGAGGCGCCGCTCAACGCGATATGCGAGGGAGTCCAGTTCATTGCGGGCGTCGATGAGCTCGCGAGCCCGCATGTCCGTCTCGCGGTTGCGTTCCGCCTCCGCCAGCATTCGCTCCACTTCGGACCGATCGAGGGTGCTGCTTTCGGTGATCGTGATGGCCTGCTGCGCGCCGGTGTCCTTGTCCCGGGCGGAGACGTTGAGGATGCCGTTGGCGTCGACGTCGAAGGTGACCTCGATCTGCGGCTCACCGCGCGGCGCCGGCCTGATGTTCTCCAGGCGGAACCGGCCCAGCACCCGGTTGTCGGTCGCCTTCTCCCGCTCGCCCTGCAGCACGACGATGTCCACTGCGGGTTGGTTGTCCTCCGCCGTAGAGAAGACCTCCGTGCGCCGTACCGGGATCGTCGTGTTCCGCTCGATCACCTTGGTCATGACGCCACCCATGGTCTCCAGACCCAGCGACAGCGGCGTGACGTCCAGCAGGAGGACGTCCGGGCCCTCGCCGGTCAACACGGCGGCCTGAATCGCCGCTCCCAGCGCGACCACCTCGTCGGGGTTGACCGTCATGTTCGGGTCCTTGCCGCCGGTAAGCCGCCGGACTAGTGCTTGCACGGCCGGGATCCGGGTCGAGCCGCCGACCAGGATCACCTCGTCGAGGTCGTTCGCGGACACCTTCGCATCCGACATCGCCCGCTCGACCGGCTCCAGGCACCGCTCGACCAGGTCGCCGGTGATCTGCTCGAACGTGGACCGGGTGAAGGTGGATGTCAGATGTTTCGGGCCCGAGGCGTCAGCGGTGACGAACGGGAGGCTGACCTGGGTCTGGGTCACCGAGCTCAGCTCGACCTTGGCCTTCTCCGCAGCCTCAAACAGTCGCTGCAACGCCTGCGGGTCGTTCCGCAGGTCGATTCCCTGGTCCCGCTTGAACTCCTCGGCCAGATGGTCTACGAGCCGACGGTCGAAATCGTCGCCGCCGAGATGCGTGTCGCCGGCCGTGGCTCGGACCTCGACCACACCGTCGCCCACGTCGAGGATGCTCACGTCGAAGGTGCCCCCGCCCAGGTCGAAGACCAGGACGGTCTCGTGCCCCTTCTTGTCGAGTCCGTACGCCAGCGCGGCGGCCGTCGGCTCGTTGATGATGCGCAGCACGTCCAGGCCGGCGATCTTCCCGGCGTCCTTGGTCGCCGTGCGTTGAGCGTCGTTGAAGTAGGCCGGTACGGTGATGACGGCCTGGGTCACCTTCTCGCCCAGGAATTTCGCTGCGTCGTCGGCGAGCTTGCGCAGGATCAGAGCGCTGATCTCCTCAGGCGCGTACGGCTTGCCTTTGACGTCGAAGCGGACCACCCCATCAGGACCGGGCACCACATCGAAGCCGACGGCCTTCGATTCGTCAGACACCTCATCGAACCGGCGCCCGATGAACCGCTTTGCGGAGTAGATGGTTCCTTTGGGGTTGAGGATCGACTGCCGGCGGGCCAACTGACCCACCAGACGTTCGCCGCTGTCTGTGAAGGCAACGACCGACGGCGTGGTCCGAGACCCCTCCGCGCTCGGTATGACCGTCGCCTGCCCACCCTCCATGGCGGCGATCACCGAATTCGTCGTACCGAGGTCGATTCCTACTGCCCTAGCCATACGAATACCCCCGAGGCGCGCTCGCGGTCCGGACTCCGGTCGATCGCTACATCAGCGGATCATGGGTGAGCAGGGCTCCCCCGAAACGGATGAGGTCGCCACATCCCATGATCCGGGCGTACTGACCTTCCGCGGATGAGCGATCCTCACCTCAAAGTAACGAAGCATCAGGCGAGACACAGCGAATACGGGAAGGCAGGTCCCCTGATGACCGCATCGACCATGCACCGGACCGACGAGGAGATCCAAGGGGAGGTGATCGCCGAGCTGAAGTGGGATGCTCGGATCGCTCCCAACGAGATC
>Ga0105248_10005729_pt1 | contig 13638 bp, 16 predicted proteins | sample KBSS34metaG_FD_81524 | JGI IMG/M metagenome (GOLD analysis project Ga0105248, IMG submission 81524) | Switchgrass rhizosphere microbial communities from Kellogg Biological Station, Michigan, USA - KBS S3-4 metaG | ecosystem: Host-associated > Plants > Roots > Rhizosphere > Soil | place... | reverse complement strand
GACTCCGGAGCACTCGTCTCTTCTAAAAGTGGCTGCCTCAGTCGTAACTCCGGTGAATCAAATGCGACAACACGATCGCGCTGCGCGTGTGATCCACCGAGGGCGCGATCCGCACCCGCTCCAGCGCGTCCTCCAGCGACGGGATGTCGCGTGAGCGGATGTGCACCATGGCGTCGGCCGAACCGGTGACGGTCGAGGCATCCACCACCTCGGGCACGCCCGAGAGGATGCGCTTGAGGTCGTCGGGAGCGACGGTGCCGCGGCAGAACAGTTCGACGTAGGCCTCGGTGCCGAGGCCGTCGACAGCGGGGTCGACCTGGATCGTGAAGGAGCGGATGACGCCGTCGGCCACCAACCGGTCCACGCGCCGTTTCACCGCGGAGGCCGAGAGCCCGATCCGGTCGCCGATGTCGCCGTAGCCGGCGCGGGCGTTCTGGCGCAGGAGGTCGAGGATGCCGTAGTCGAGATTGTCCACGCGGACACGATACGGGGATTCCTTGCAAACGGGAACCGAATCACGGCGATACGTTGCGCACAACGCTCTGAACGCCCGGAAGTGTGCGTGCAGACTGGATGCATGACCATGACCCAGCCCTCCGCCTCCGCTCCCGGGCGCGTCGCCACGCGCCGCACCGTGCTGATGTGCCGGCCGGACTTCTTCACCGTCAGCTACCGGATCAACCCGTGGATGCATCCCGAAGACCCCACCGACACCAGCCTTGCCGTGACCCAGTGGGAGACGCTCTACGCGAAGTACCTCGAGCTCGGCTTCGACGTGCACCTGATCGACGGTCTTCGGGGACTGCCCGACATGGTCTATGCCGCGAACGGCGGCTTCGTGCTCGACGGCATCGCCTATGGCGCCAAGTTCCAGTACCCGGAGCGCCAGCCCGAGGGCCCGGCCTACATGGAGTGGTTTGCCGCGAACGGCTTCACGGTGGCCGAGCCGGTCTCGACCAACGAGGGCGAGGGCGACTTCCTGCTTGTCGGTGAGACCATCTACGCCGGAACCGGATTCCGCAGTGACGCGGCCAGTCACGACGAGCTCCGCAAGATCTATGGCCGCGAGGTCGTGACCCTGACCCTCGTCGACCCGAGTTTCTACCACCTGGACACCGCGCTGGCTGTGCTCGACTCCGACGGGGGGCCGGGCAGCATCGCGTACCTGCCGAAGGCCTTCGATGCGGCGTCGCGGGCGATCCTCGAGGAGCGCTTCCCCGACGCCATCCACGTCAACGATGCGGATGCCGCCGTGCTCGGTCTGAACTCGTTCAGCGACGGCAAGAACGTGATCATCGCCTCGCGCGCCACCGACTTCGAGCGCCAGCTGCGCGAGCGCGGCTTCACCCCGCATGGCGTGGACCTCAGCGAGCTGCTGCTCGGCGGCGGCGGCGTCAAATGCTGCACCTTGGAGCTGCGCCGATGAGCGCGGCTCGCGACGTCGTTTCGACGAGCTCAACCACCAAGAGGTACCTCGAGCAGGTCGAGGAGTTCGGCTCGCACAACTACCACCCGCTCGAGGTGGTCGTCTCGGAGGGCTTCGGCGCCTGGGTCACCGACGTCGACGGCAAGCGCTACCTCGACTGCCTGGCGGCGTACTCGGCGATCAACTTCGGGCACGGGCATCCGGTGCTGGTGGATGCCGCCAAGGCTCAGCTCGATCGCATCACCCTGACGAGCCGCGCCTTCCACAACGACGTGCTCGGCCCGTTCCTCGAGGGGCTCGCGAAGCTCTGCGGCAAAGACATGGTGCTGCCGATGAACACCGGCGCCGAAGCCGTCGAGTCGGCGATCAAGGTCGCACGGGCCTGGGGCTACCGGGTCAAGGGCGTCGAGCACGACCGCGCCAAGATCGTCGTGGCCGACGGCAACTTCCACGGCCGTACCACCACGATCATCAGCTTCAGCAACGACCCGGATGCCCGGGCCGACTTCGGCCCGTATACGCCCGGCTTCGTGTCGGTGCCCTACGGCGACGCGGCGGCGCTCGAGGCGGCGCTCGACGACGATGTCGTCGCGGTGCTGCTTGAGCCGATCCAGGGGGAGGCCGGCATCATCGTGCCGCCGGCCGACTACCTGCCGGCGGTGCGGCGCATGACATTGGAGCGGAACGTCCTGTTCATCGCGGACGAGATCCAGTCGGGCCTCGGCCGCACCGGCGCGACATTCCAGTGCGACAACGCGGGGGTCATCCCCGATCTCTACCTGCTCGGCAAGGCGCTCGGCGGCGGCATCGTGCCGGTCAGCGCCGTGGTGGGCAATCAGGATGTGCTCGGCGTGCTCCGCCCAGGGGAGCACGGCTCGACCTTCGGTGGCAATCCTCTAGCAGCCGCCGTAGGGCTGGCGGTCGTCGGTCTCCTCGAGACCGGCGACTACCAGCGCCGTGCCGCATCACTGGGCGAGCATCTGCTCGGTCGCCTGCGCGAGTTGATCGGCCACGGAGTCGTCGCGGTGCGCGGAGCCGGCCTCTGGGCCGGGATCGACATCGACCCTGCGCTTGCCACCGGCCGCCAGGTCTGCGAAGCGCTCGCCGAGCGCGGCGTGCTCGCGAAAGACACGCATGGGTCGACCATCCGCCTGGCCCCGCCGATCGTGGTGGAGGAGTCGGAGCTCGACTGGGCGGTCGAGCAATTGGCCGCCGTGCTGGGCGAGTTCGCGGTACCGGAGTAGTACCGACGTCGGTACCATAGACGTCATGGCCACCAACTTGAGGCTGCGACCTGCTGCCGAAGCGGCACTGCGTGAGCGCGCGGCGAGCACCGGCCGCTCACAGCAGGAACTGATTCGCGACGCCCTCGACCGATACCTCGGCCTGACCGAGGCGCCGCCACCACGCTCTGCTCGATCACTCGACGACCTACGCGCACAGGGTGTGTTGTTGCCCGCACGTGGACCGAGTCGAAAGGTTGAGCATCGACTGAACCTCGGAGGCAAGACTTCGATCGAGCTGCTCGACCGCGACGACCGGTTCTAGGTGCGGGTCTATCTCGACAGCAGTGCCCTTCTCAAGCGCGTGCTCGATGAGCCCGAGGCAGAGGCGTTCGACACCGCCTTCGACGGCTTCGAGCAGAGCGGCGCGTCACTATTCTCGTCATCGCTCGCGTGGCTGGAGGTCTCTCGAACCATTCGATTCCGGTCTGAGGCCGAGCCGCCGCGGACCATCATCGAATTGATCGAGATCGCGCTGTCAGGTCTCGAGGAGTTCGCGATCACCGAGCAGGTGATCGACATCGCTCAACGTCTGGGGCCAGCGACGATTCGGAGTCTCGACGCGATCCATCTCGCCTCCGCCAGCCTCCTCGGGGCCGATCTCGTGTGCGCCTATGACGAACGAATGCTCGCGGCGGCCGAAGAACTCGGGTTCCGCACCTCTTCTCCGGGGTTGGCTCGATGAGCCTGCCCTGGGAGTTCGATGCGCCGATCCGCACCGAGCGGCTGACGCTCCGGTTGATGACCGCGGCCGACGTCGACGACGTGCATGCCTACCAGGGCCGGGAAGATGTCTCCCAATACCTGCTTCATGAGCCGCGCTCCCGCGATGAGGTCGCCGAATGGGTCGAGAAGTACGGGGCCGCCACTCGCCTGGAGCACGATCACGATTGGATCGAACCGGCGATCGACGTGGATGGCCGCGTCATCGGCCACATGTACCTGAACCTGGCGACCGTCGAGAACCTGGGCGCCGAGATCGGGTGGACGCTTCATCCCGACTTCTTCGGGCAGGGCTACGCGGGCGAGGCCGCGACCGCGATCCTCGACCTCGCCTTCGGTGAACTCGGCTTGCACCGGGTGCGCGCCGAGCTCGATCCGCGCAATGACGCCTCGATCGCGCTCTGCCTGCGGCTGGGCATGCGCGAGGAGGCACTGTTCGTCAAAGACCTCATGTTCAAGGGTGACTGGGCCGACACCGGCGTCTACGCGATCCTCGCCGAGGAGTGGGCGGCGCGGCGTTCATGACGACGGCCACCGAACTCGACGCCGCCGATCCACTCGCTCGGTATCGCGAACGCTTTCTGCCCGCGCCCGATGTGGTCGCGTACCTCGACGGCAACTCGCTGGGGAGGCCGCTTGCGGCATCCATCGCGCGCGTGGAAGAGGTTGCGCGCACTCAGTGGGCCGGGCGACTGATCCGCGGCTGGGACGACGGCTGGATGGGACTGCCGGTGCGGATCGGCGACGAACTCGGACGGCTGGCACTCGCCGCAGCGCCGGGTCAGACGGTCATCGGCGACTCGACGACGGTGCTGCTCTATAAGCTCATCCGGGCAGCCATCGCCCTCAGACCGGGCCGCGACGAGCTCGTCATCGACCGCGACGACTTTCCCACCGATCGCTACCTGGTCGAGTCGATCACGGCCGAGCGCGGCCTCACCGTCCGCTGGATCGACGAGGGGGATGTCACGCCCGAACGGCTCACGGCAGTTCTGAGTGAGCGCACTGCGGTCGTGGTGCTGAGCGCGATCGCGTACCGCTCCGGATACCTCGCCGACCTGCCCGCCGTCACCGCCCTGGTGCACGAGGCCGGAGCGCTCATCCTCTGGGACCTCTGCCACTCGGCCGGCGTCCTGCCGCACGAGCTCGACGCCTGGGGTGTCGACCTCGCGGTGGGGTGCACATACAAGTACCTCAACGGCGGGCCGGGCGCACCGGCATTCGCCTACGTCAGCGCCGGCTTGCTCGACCGGTTCCGGCAGCCGATCACCGGCTGGCTCGGCTCGGCGCACCCCTTCGAGATGGGCCAGGGCTATGAACCGGCACCGGGGATCCGGCGGGTGCTGAGCGGCACGCCGCCCGTTCTCGGCATGGTCGGCCTGCAGGACTCGCTCGCGCTGATCGCCGAGGCTGGGTTGCCCGCCATCCGGGCCAAGTCGATCGCCCTCACGGAGTTCGCGATCGCGCTCGCCGATGAGCTGCTGCCGGATGCCGAGCTCGCGACGCCCCGCGACCCGGCTCGCCGTGGATCCCACGTGACGCTCGACCACCCCGGCTTCGAAGCGCTCATGCCGCGCCTGTGGGAGCGGGGCGTGATCCCCGACTTCCGTCGGCCCACCGGCATCCGGCTCGGGCTGTCGCCCTTGAGCACCTCGTTCGCCGAGGTCGAGCTCGGCGTGCGAGCGATCGCCGAGGAGCTGGCCGCGGCTCGGTAGGCCGGCGGCTGCTCGGTAGGCTCGCGACATGTCCGCCCCGCTGCGTCAGCTCCACGTGCGCATGCGCGGGCGCAGTACCGAGGGACACCGTGCCTCGAGTCCCCTCGAGCTGCTGTTCGACCTGACCTTCGTGGTCGCGGTCGCCTCGCTGACCAACGAGCTTGCGCACGGTCTGCTTGCCGGTCGCGCCGGCGACATCTCGGCGTTCCTCATGGTGTTCGCCGCCGTGTGGTGGGCCTGGATCAACTTCACCTGGTTCGCCTCGGCCTTCGACGTCGACGACGCGCTCTACCGGGTGCTGACCCTGGTGCAGATGGCCGGGGTGCTCGTGCTCGCGGCGGGCGTGCCGACGGCTTTCGAGCACAATGATTTCCGCGCCATCACGGTCGGCTACATCATCATGCGGGTGGCCATCCTCGGGCAGTGGCTTCGGGCCGGCATCGAGCACCCGCAGAACCGCGAGGCCGCCTTCAAGTACGCAGGCGGCATCCTCGTCGTTCAGTTGCTGTGGGTCCTGCGACTGTTCCTGCCGCCCGCGCTGTACACGCCGACCTTCCTGGTGCTGATCGTCGCCGAGATGTCCGTTCCCGTCTGGGCGGAATGGCGCAACCGCACGACCTGGCACCCTGGGCACATCGCCGAGCGATACGCGCTGTTCGTGATCATCCTGCTCGGCGAGGTCGTTGCGGCCGCGACCGGGGCGATGCAGGTCGCCCTCGCGAAGTCGGGACTCACACCGGTTCTGGTCACGATCGGGGTGAGCGGTCTCGTCCTGCTGTTCGCGATCTGGTGGCTGTACTTTCTCGAGCCGACCGAGGCGGGATTGCGGGCACGCCGAAACTGGTCGTACTTCTGGGGCTACGGTCACTACCTGCTGTTCGCGGCCATTGCGGCGATCGGAGGCGGTCTCGAACTGGCCGTGGCGGTCGCCGGGCACGAACCGCACATCGGCGTCGTTGCGGTCGGCTACGCGCTCGCCGTCCCGGTTGCCGTGGTGTTCGTGATGCTCTATGTGCTGCACCGGCCGTTCCGTCAGCCAGACCAGGTGCCGGGCAGGGTCCTGATTCCAGCCGCCCTGCTCACCCTGCTCGTTCCGATGGCGGCGCCGGTGTTCGGGCTGGCGGAGACGGTGGCCGGCATCGCCCTGATCGGAGCGTTGGCCGTCGCGGCCACGATCGCGGTGGGGCTCCGGCAGAGGCGTGAGGACCCCGAACCCCAGGACTAGCCTCGATGACGTGCCCGCATCGACCTCCGCCCTGACCCCGGAACTGCTCGACCGCATCCGCTCGCGTGCCGCCGGCTACGACCGCGACAACGTGTTCTTCACCGAGGATCTCGCAGAGCTCCGCGCCGCGGGCTACCTGGCCCCGCGCAGCCTGCTCGAGACCGCCCGCGATCAGCGCCGGCTCGCGGCGTACGCTCCCGCAACCGCGCTCGGCGTCAACATGCACCTGGTCTGGGTCGGAGTCGCGCGCGTGCTGCACGACCGAGGCGACGGCAGCCTCGACTGGGTGCTGCGGGATGCCGAAGCGGGCGAGCTCTTCGCCTTCGGCAACAGCGAGGCCGGCAATGACCTCGTGCTCTGGGACTCGCTCACCACGGTCGAGCGGGTCGAGGGCGGCTTCGCCTTCACCGGGACGAAGATCTTCACCTCGCTCGCCCCGGCCTGGACCCGACTGGGCATCTTCGGCAAGCAGACCTCGGGCGAAGGCACGGAGAACGGCGCCCGCCTGGCGCACGGCTTCCTGCGCCGCGAGACGCCCGAAACCCCCGTGGCTGGTGTCACGACCCTCGCCGACTGGGACACGCTCGGGATGCGGGCGACCCAGAGCAACACGACGAAGCTCGACCACGCGGTGGTGGCCGACGCCGACATCTCGCGATTCCTGCCGGTCGGGCCCAACGCCGATCCCTTCGTATTCGGGATCTTCGCCAACTTCCTGCTGCTGATCGGCTCGGTCTACGCCGGCATCGCCGACCGCGCGCTCGAGCTGGCGGTCGAGGCGGCTCACACGCGCACCAGTCTCAAGAACGGCGGGGCGGCGTATTCGAGCGACCCCGACATCCGCTGGAGAATCGCGGATGCCGCCCTAGCGGTCGACGGCCTCCGTCCCGATCTCGAGGGGCTGGCCTCCGATGTCGACACCCTCGTCGATCACGCCGGCAACTGGTTCCGCTACCTGACGGGCGCCAAGCACCGTTCGACCGAGGCCGCGCGCTACGTGGTGGACCAGGCGCTCCGGGTCGCCGGGGGCGGTGGGTACCGCTCGGGCAGCGAGCTCGCCCGGCTGCAGCGCGACGTGCTCGCGGGCATCTACCACCCGTCTGACACCGAATCGATCCACTCGACCGTGGCGACGGCGCTGCTCGGCCCCCTCGGCTAGCTCGAGAAGACGAACCTCGTCGCGTCGGTGGGAAACGAGAACCACGCCAGCGCGGTGACCGGAGTGAAGACGCGTAGCCCGCCGCCGTGTTCCGCCGACCACGAATCGGCGGCGGGCTCGTACCCGTCGTCGTGGTATTTGCTGAACGCCGCGGCCAGCCGCTCACCGAGCCCTTCCGCATCGGCGCGGGTCGCCAGGCTTCGCCCTTCGAGGATCACCGCCTGCCGCCCGTCTTCGAGCGACAGCGAGCAGGCCGGATTGGCCTCGGCGTTGCGCGCGTGCCGAGTCGACGGCGATCCGTCGTAGTAGAAGGCGTCGTCGACCCACACCCCCCATCGCGGGATCAGGTGCGGTCGCCCGTCGGGCCGAACCGTCGCGAGCCAGTAGTGCTTCGACTCGACCAGTCGCGTCTCGACGGCCGACCAGTCGAGCAGGCCGTCGTCGTTGTCGGGGAGTCCATATCCCTCGGGGAAGGTGGGCCGCTCACGCCGGATCGGTGCCGTCATGCCGCGAACCTAGCCGCGGCATCCGACAGGAGCGGGTGGGTCGCCCGCTAGACCTTCTTCAGGTGGAAGATCGGCATCCGCCGGCCTTCGGTGGTCTTCGTGTATTCGAGGAACCCCGGCATGGTCGTCGTGACGGTCTTCCAGGCGTCGTCATAGGTGGCGTCATCCGTGATCTCGACTGCGGCGACCTTCGCGGTGTCGGTGCCGTCGCCCTCGGCGGCGAACTCGACATCGAACTCGGGGTGCTTGCTCAGGTTGTGGTACCACTTCGGGTGCTTGGGCGACCCGGCCGCCGAGGCGACGACCATCCACCCGTCGTCCGTCCGGAAGCCGGCAACCGGCACGAGCCGTTCGTGACCCGACTTCGCGCCGATCGTGTGCATGATCACGAGGGCGCGTCCGAAGCGTCCGGCCGTGCCGTTGCCCTCACGGAACTCGGCGATCATCTTGTCGTTCCAGTCGCTCACGCGATCCATCCCTCTTCTCGCAGCCAGGCTGCGCACATTGTGGTCCATTGCTCGGCGTCGCCCTCGCCGATCGCGAGATTGAGGCCGTGCCTCCCCCGTGAGAACACGTGGAGCGCGTGGGAGATTCCGTGGTCGGCCAGGGCGGTCGCCAGCAGGTAGGCGTGTTGCACCGGCACCGAGGCGTCTTCGGCCGTGTGCCAGACGAAGAACGGCGGAGCATCCGCGGTGACCAGGCGGTCGAGCGAGGTGGCCGCGCGCAGTTCCGGGCTCGCGTCGAGGCCGATCAGTTGCCGGCGCGAGTCGGCGTGCGTCGGCAGTTCCATGGAGACGACCGGGTAGCAGAGGATGGCGAGGTCGATGCGCTCGGCGGCGGCGGCATCCGCATCCGAGGGATGTGGGGCGAGGGTGGCGTGACCCGCCGCGTGGCCGCCGGCCGAGAAGCCGAGCAGCCCGACCCGCTCGTGCCCGGCCGCTCGAACGCGGCGCACCTCGGCTCGAACCGCATCGAGCGGGCCGGGATGCCGCGTCTGCACCGGGTAGCGGAACACCGAGCTGCTCAACCCGAGCGCGCTGAGCCAGTCGGCGACCGGTTCGGACTCATCATCGGACAGATCGGTGTACCCGCCGCCGGGCAGCACGATGATGTGGTCGGTCATGATCCCATTGTGGGGGCGCGGCATCCCTAGGCTTGACGCATGACCCGCTCCATCGTGTTCATCGGCGACAGCATCACGGATGCCGGCCGACGAGAGGACGCCGACGGGCACCTCGGTCACGGCTACGTCCGGCTGGTCGCCGAGGCGCTTGCCGCTCGTGGTGACGCCCGGCCGATCGTCAACACCGGGATCAGCGGCGACCGCGCGGTCGACCTGCGCGCCCGCTGGGAACAGGATGCCCTGGCGCATGACCCCGAACTGCTCTCGGTGTACGTCGGAGTGAACGACACCTGGCGCCGCTACGACAGCGGCGACCCGACCACCGCCGACCACTTCGAGAGCACCTATCGCTCGTTGCTCGTCGAGGCGCAGGAGCGCCTCACGCCGCGCATGATCCTGGTCGAGCCGTTCGTGCTCCCGGTGACCGCCGAGCAGGAGCACTGGGGTGCCGAGGATCTGGATGCCAAGCGCGCGGTGGTCGCCCGGCTCGCGGAGGACTTCGGCGCGGCCTTCGTGCCCCTGCAGTCCCTGCTGCTCGACGCGGCCGCGCAACACGGAGGGGGCCGCACCGGCAACGCCGCACTGGCCGCCGACGGCGTGCACCCGACAGCTCTCGGCAGTGAGCTCATCGCCGGCGCCTGGCTCGGCGCAGAGACATCCCTCTAGCGCGGCTGGGCTAGCGAGCTCGCGGCACTAGGCGCTCGAGTTGGGTGACGTGCTGCGGGCTGAGCTCCTCGAGCGACGCGACCCCGAGCAGCTTCATGGTGCGCACGATCTGCTCGCGCAGGATCGCGATGGTGCGATCGACGCCGGCGCGCCCTCCCGCCATGAGGCCGTACAGGTAGGCACGGCCGATCATGGTGAAGTCGGCCCCCAGCGCGACGGAGGCCACGATGTCGGCACCCGACATGATCCCCGTGTCGACTCCGATCTCGACGGCGCTCTGGCCGGCGCGGCCGCCCTTCTTGCCGCGCAGTTCGCGCACCACATCCGGCAGCAGGTGGAAGGGGATCGGAGCACGGTCGAGCTGTCGCCCGCCATGGTTGGAGAGCAGGATGCCGTCGACGCCGAGATCGGCGAGCTTCGCGGCATCGCGTACGTTCTGCACGCCCTTGACCACGAGCTTGCCCGGCCACATGCCGCGGATCACGTCCAGGTCGTTGAACGAGATGGTCGGATCCATCGCCGCGTCGAGCAGCTCGCCGACCGTGCCGCCGGTCGACGACAGGGAGGCGAACTCCAGGGTCGGAGTGGTCAGGAAGTCCCACCACCACCAGGGGCGCGGAAGCGCATCCAGGATCGTCGCCGGCGTCAACTGCGGCGGGATCGAGAACCCGTTGCGCTTGTCGCGCAGCCGGGCGCCGGCGACCGGGGTGTCCACCGTGAAGTGCAACGTGTCGAAACCCGCGGCCGCCGCGCGTCGGGTGAGCTCGTACGAGATCTCGCGGTCGCGCATCACGTAGAGCTGGAACCAGTTGCGCCCGGTGGGGTTCGCGGCCTTGACCGCTTCGATCGACGATGTGCCGAGGGTCGAGAGCGTGAACGGGATGCCCGCAGCACCGGCGGCGCCCGCACCGGCGATCTCGCCCTCGGTCTGCATGAGCCGCGTGAACCCGGTCGGGGCGATCGCGAACGGCAGGGCCGAGGGGCCGCCGAGGATCGTGGATGAGGTGTCGACATCCGCCATCCCGCGCAGGATCGACGGGCTGAACTCGATGTCTTCGAACGCCTGGCGGGCGCGAGCCAGCGAGATCTCCTGTTCGGCCGATCCGTCGGTGTAGTCGAAGGCGGCCGTGGGTGTGCGGCGCTTCGCGATGGCCCGCAGGTCGGCGATCGTCAGCGCAGAGTCCAGCCGGCGCTTCTTGGCGTTCAGGGTCGGCGCCTTGAACCGCATCAGCGACGCGAGGTCTTTCGGGTTCGGGAACTGGCGTTTCACCATGGGATGGCCTTTCGGTCAGGATGTCGGGCTGAGGGCCGCGAGGGCCGGGATGAAGCGCTGACGAGACCCCTCGATGTGGTGGAGCATCAGCTCGCCGGCGCTGTCGTCGGCGCCCTCGGCGATCGCCGAGACGATCCGCCGATGCTCGGCCAGCGCGAGCGGGGTCGAGCCCTTGTCGTAGTACTCGGCGAACATGGAGCGCACGAAGTCGCCGCCCGCGCTCTCCGTTCCGAACGTCGCCGTGTAGACGCGGAAGAGGTGCAGATGGCAGTGCGTCCTGACGAACGACTCCTCGACCCAGGTGTTCCCGGATGCGCGGGCCACCAGGGCATGAAAACGGCTGTCGTGCTCGACGAACTCGACCGAGGCCGATGCGCTCGAGCGTTCGATCCGCTCGGCGCGATGGAGTTCCGCCTGGAGGCCGTCGAGGTCGTCCGCTGTTCTGCGCAGCGCCGCCGCGGCAGCCGCCCAGGGCTCGATCACCGAGCGGAACTGGAAGAGCTGGTCGAACTGCTGCACCGACAGCAGATCGGTCGCCTCGTAACCGCGAAGCGGGGTCTTGACGACCAGACCGTCGGATTCCAGCCGGGCCAGAGCCTCGCGGATCGGGGTCTGCGACACCGCGAGCTCGCGCGCGAGTTCGTCGATACCGACATGCTCACCGGGCGCGATCCCGTGGTCGAGGATCTTCGCCTTGATGGTGTCGTAGGTCTCGTCGGCCAGGGATCCCATCTACTTGTTGCGCACCCGCAGCCCGGTCATGCCGCCGTCCACCGCCAGGATGGTGCCCGTCGTCGCCCCCTGCGCCGGATCGGCGAGGAAGCGGATCGATTGAGCGACCTCGTCGGGTGTCACCAGACGGCCCGCGGGCTGACGGTGCTCGAGAGCCGTGCGCTCTGCCTCGGGATCCGCGGCGAGGTCGAGCAGCCGGCCGACCCAGGGGGTGTCGGCCGTGCCGGGATTCACCGAGTTGACCCGGATCCCTTCGTGGACGAGGTCCGCGGCCATCGCCAGGGTCAACGCCTGCACGGCCCCCTTGCTTGCGGCGTAGACCGCGCGCTGGGGCACGCCGACGGTCGCGACGAGTGAGCCGGTGTTGACCACCGCGGCCGAGCGGCTCGCCCTCAGCAGCGGAAGAGCTGCCTTGGTGACCCGCGCCATGCCCACCACGTTGACGTTCAGCACGCGCTGCCACTCGTCGTCGGTGCCGTCCTCGACGGTCCCCACGGCCCCGATGCCGGCGTTGTTCACGAGGATGTCGAGCACCGACACCCGGTCGCGAAGGGTGGCGAAGGCGGTCTCGACCGACTCGGTGGAGCCCACGTCGCAGGCGATCCACTCGGCGACGCCCTCCATCGATCCGGCCGTGAGATCGAGGCCGAAGACGCGAGCTCCCGCTGCAGCGAAGTTGCGCGCGGTGGCGAGACCGATTCCGGAGCCGGCTCCGGTGATGGCGGCCGTGAGGCCGGTGAGTTCGGACATCGTTTCCCCGCCTCTCCGCGATTCGTTGCCGATCCTATAGGATTCTGCAATGATCGCCTAACACCACACGATCAGCCGCATCAGAGAAGACGGGGCCAGCAGCCATGCTCAAGTTCATCCGATTGGGCCCGCTGGGTTCCGAGCGCCCGGCCCTGATCGATGAGCAAGGAGTGGTGCACGACCTGTCGAGCCTGACGGCCGACATCGACGGCGCCTTCCTGGCGGCGGGCGGGCTGGATGCCGCGGCGCAGGCCCTCGCGGCCGGCGAGCTGCCCGTTCTTGACGACCCGGGCGACGGCTCGGGATTGCGTCTCGGCGCTCCGATTGCGCGGCCGTCTGCCGTGATCTGCGTCGGAATGAACTACGCGGCACACGCGGCCGAGTCCGGCTCGGCACCGCCGACCAAGACGGTGATCTTCTTCAAGCATCCCAATACCGTCGTCGGTCCCTTCGACGACGTTCTGCTGGCTCCCGGCTCCACCGAGACCGACTGGGAGGTCGAGTTGGGCGTCGTGATCGGAAGACGTGCGCGCTACCTGTCCTCGCCATCCGAGGCCCTGGCTCATGTCGCCGGCTACACCGTGTCGAATGACGTCTCGGAGCGCGAGTTCCAGATCGAGCTCTCGGGCGGCCAATGGAGCAAGGGCAAGAGCAGCGAGACCTTCAACCCGCTCGGCCCCTGGTTGGTTCCCGCGAGCCAGGCCGGCGATGGTTCGGGCTTGTGGCTGCGCTCCTTCGTCAACGGCGAGCCTCGGCAAGACTCGACCACCGCCGACATGATCTTCGACGTGGCCCAGTTGGTCTACGACCTCAGTCAGTACCTGGTGCTCGAACCCGGCGATCTGATCAACTCGGGCACCCCGCAGGGGGTGGCTCTGGGTGGCAAATTCCCCTACCTGGTGGCCGGCGACGTGATGGAGCTCGAGATCGAGGGCCTGGGCCGGCAACGCCAGACGCTCGTGCAGGCGCGTCCGTGACATGAAGATAACCGAGGTCGAGATCCGGGCGTGCAGTCCTGGCTCAATCGCGACCGCGGAGGGCGGCGAGCTCGACGGCG
>Ga0105248_10005724_pt1 | contig 13642 bp, 11 predicted proteins | sample KBSS34metaG_FD_81524 | JGI IMG/M metagenome (GOLD analysis project Ga0105248, IMG submission 81524) | Switchgrass rhizosphere microbial communities from Kellogg Biological Station, Michigan, USA - KBS S3-4 metaG | ecosystem: Host-associated > Plants > Roots > Rhizosphere > Soil | place... | reverse complement strand
GTGCCGATGTCGCCGTAGACAACGCCCAGTGCCGCAAGGGTGAGGACGCCGAGGCTCTGTCGCTGTGCGGTCATGGGCAAGCCGTCGAGGCAAAGGAAGCTTTGTAGGTCATTGCACCTTTATGCCGCCTTTATTCCGGCGCGCCTACGCTCGCTCCGGCGCGTTGTTGCATCTGCTCCGTCGCTGTCTGCACGGGGTCACTTTCTTCGCGTCTTTACGCCGATTTGATGCGGCGCTTCGTACGCTGTCGTCCTCCTCCATGGAGTTCGACCGTGCAAGACCTGACCTATCTCGCCCTCATCTTCGTGCTCGCGATCGCCCTGGCCGGGTTGATCGCGGGCTGCGCCGCGCTCGGAGCGCGCAAATGACCGGCATCTACTTCGTGTGCGGAGTCGTCGCCGCGGCGCTGCTCGTCTATCTCGTCGTGGCCCTGTTCAACGCGGAGGAGCTGTGATGCCCACCTCGCAAGTCTGGCTCCAGCTCGCGCTCTACCTCGTGCTGCTCGCGGCGCTCGCCTGGCCGATGGGCGCCTGGCTGGCAGCCGTCGCCGAAGGCCGGCCGCCGCGCTGGCTCGCGCCGCTCGCCAAGCTCGAATCGCTCCTGTATCGGACGGGCGGCATCGATGCATCCGAGAGCACTTCGTGGCAACGCTATGCCGTGGCAGCGGTTGCGTTCAATGTCGTCGGCGTGATCGCGGTCTATGCGCTGCAGCGCTTGCAGGGCGTGCTGCCGCTCAACCCGGCAGGCCTCGGCGCGGTCAGCCCTGACTCGGCGTTCAACACCGCCGTGAGCTTCGTCACGAACACCAACTGGCAGGGCTACTCGGGCGAGTCGACCATGAGTCATCTCACCCAGATGCTGGTGCTCACCGGCCAGAACTTCTTCTCGGCAGCGACCGGCATCGTCGTCGTCTGGGCCCTGATCCGCGGCTTCGCGGCGCGATCGAGCGCCAGCATCGGCAACTTCTGGGTCGACCTGACCCGCGTGACCCTCTACGTCTTGCTGCCGATCTCCTTGGTCTTCGCGCTCTTCCTCGTCGGCCAAGGGGTGGTCCAGAACTTCGACGCGCCGCGCGAGGTCGCGACGCTCGAGGTCAACGCGTACCAGCAGCCGAAGAACGGCCCCGACGGCCAGCCGCTGAAGGACGCCAAGGGCCAGCCGGTGATGGAAGACGTCAAGGCGGCGACGCAGTCGATCGCGATGGGACCGGTCGCGTCGCAGGAGGCGATCAAGATGCTGGGCACCAACGGCGGCGGCTTCTTCAACGCCAACTCGGCGCATCCGTTCGAGAACCCGACACCCCTCTCCAACTTCGTCCAGATGCTGTCAATCTTCCTGATCCCGGCAGGCCTCGTGTTCTGCTTCGGCCGGATGGTCGGCGACATGCGCCAGGGCTGGGCGCTGCTCGCCACGATGGCACTGATCTTCGTCGTGATGGTCGTCATCGCCGCGCCCCAGGAACAGGCCGGCAATCCGCTCTTGACGCCGCTCGGCGTCGACCAGACGACGAGCGCGCTGCAGCCCGGCGGCAACATGGAAGGCAAGGAAGCGCGCTTCGGCATCGCCGCGTCGACGCTCTTCGCCGCGATCACGACCGCGGCATCGTGCGGCGCCGTCAACTCAATGCACGACTCGTTCATGCCGCTCGGCGGCGCCGTGCCACTGGTGTTGATCCAACTCGGCGAGGTCGTGTTCGGCGGGGTCGGCTCGGGCCTGTACGGGATGCTCGTCTTCGCCGTCCTCGCCGTCTTCATCGCCGGACTCATGATCGGCCGCACGCCCGAGTACCTCGGCAAGAAGATCGAGTCCTACGACATGAAGATGGTCTCGATCGCGATCCTGGCGACGCCGATCCTGGTCCTCGCCGGCACCGCGATCGCGGTCGGGATGAACGCCGGCAAGGCAGGCGTCGCCAACCCCGGAGCGCACGGCTTCTCGGAGATCCTCTACGCGTTCAGCTCGGCGGCCAGCAACAACGGCAGCGCCTTCGCCGGCCTCTCGGCCAACACGCCGTTCTACAACGTGGCCCTCGCCATCGCGATGTGGTTCGGCCGCTTCGCGGTGATCGTCCCGGTGCTCGCCCTCGCGGGCTCGCTCGCCGGCAAGAAGCGGCTGGCCGCGACTCCCGGAACACTGCCCACGCACGGGCCGATGTTCGTCCTGCTGCTGATCGGCACGGTCGTCCTCGTCGGCTTGCTCAACTACGTCCCCGCGCTGGCGCTCGGCCCGGTCGCGGAGCACTTCCTTCTCGGCGCGATCCGCTGACTGCCATGACCACGACCCGTATCGCGTTCTCGCTCTTCGATCCAGCGCTGCTGCGTCCGGCCATCGCCGACGCCTTCGTCAAGCTCGACCCGCGCGTGCAGTGGCGCAACCCGGTGATGTTCGTCGTCTATGTCGGCAGCATCCTCACCACCGTGCTCGGCGTCCAGGCGCTCGGCGGCACGGGGGAGGCGCCGGCGGGGTTCATCCTCGCCGTTGCGGCCTGGCTCTGGTTCACGGTGCTGTTCGCCAACTTCGCCGAGGCGCTCGCCGAAGGGCGCAGCAAGGCACAGACGGCGAGCCTGCGCGGGATGCGCAGGAGGATCGTCGCCAAGGTGCTGAACACGCCGAAGCACGGCTCCGCCTGGCATCCGCAGGAGGCCGAGGAGCTGAAGAAGGGCGCGGTGGTCCTCGTCGAGGCCGGCGACACGATCCCGCTCGACGGCGAGGTCATCGAGGGCGTGGCGACGGTCGACGAAAGCGCGATCACCGGCGAGTCCGCACCCGTCATCCGCGAGGCAGGCGGCGACTTCGCTTCGGTGACCGGTGGCACGCGCGTCCTTTCCGACTGGCTCGTCGTTCGCGTCAGCGTCAATTCCGGCGAGTCCTTCCTCGACCGCATGATCGCCATGGTCGAGGGCGCGCGCCGACAGAAGACACCGAACGAGATCGCTCTCAACATCCTTCTGGTGGCGCTGACGATCGTCTTCCTGGTCGTGGTCGTGACGCTCCTGCCGATGTCGATCTTCAGCGTCGAGGTCGCCAAGGGCGGCTCGGCCGTCACGGTCACGGTGCTGGTCGCGCTTCTCGTCTGCCTGATCCCGACGACGATCGGCGCGCTGCTTTCCGCGATCGGCGTCGCCGGGATGAGCCGGATGATGCAGGCCAACGTCATCGCGACCTCCGGCCGTGCGGTCGAGGCCGCCGGCGACGTCGACGTGCTGCTCCTCGACAAGACCGGCACGATCACGCTCGGCAACCGGCAGGCGTCGGCGTTCTATCCGGCGCCCGGGATCGGCGAGCAGCAGCTGGCCGACGCCGCCCAGCTCGCTTCTCTCGCCGACGAGACGCCCGAGGGTCGCAGCATCGTCATCCTCGCCAAGCAGAAGTTCAACCTGCGCGAGCGCGACGTGGCGTCGCTGGGCGCGATGTTCATCGCGTTCAGCGCCCACACGCGGATGAGCGGAGTCGACGCCGGGACAGGCGAGTCGATGCGCAGGATACGCAAGGGTTCGGGCGATGCGATCCGCCAGCACGTCGAGGCGCTCGGCGGCTCCTTTGCTCCCGCGGTCGTGCAGGCGATCGAGGACATCGCGCGGCGCGGCAGCACGCCGCTCGTCGTCGCCGAGGGAGCGAAGCCGCTCGGCGTGATCGAGCTGAAGGACATCGTCAAGGGAGGCATCAAGGAGCGCTTCGCGGAGCTGCGCCGGATGGGCATCAAGACGATCATGATCACCGGCGACAACCGCCTCACGGCCGCGGCGATCGCTGCCGAGGCCGGGGTCGACGACTTCCTCGCCGAGGCCACCCCCGAGGCCAAGCTGAAGCTCATCCGCGATTACCAGAGCGAAGGCCGCCTGGTCGCGATGACCGGCGACGGCACCAACGACGCGCCCGCGCTCGCGCAGGCCGACGTCGCGGTGGCGATGAACAGCGGCACGCAGGCCGCCAAGGAGGCCGGCAACATGGTCGACCTCGACTCGAATCCCACCAAGCTGCTGGAGGTGGTCGAGACCGGAAAGCAGCTCCTGATGACGCGCGGATCGCTGACGACGTTCTCGATCGCCAACGACGTCGCCAAGTACTTCGCGATCATCCCGGCCGCCTTCGCGACCACCTACCCGCAGCTCGCGGCGCTCGACGTGATGCGCCTGACGAGCCCGTCGTCGGCGATCCTGTCGGCGGTGATCTTCAACGCGATCGTCATCGTCTTCCTGATCCCGCTCGCGCTGAAGGGAGTCAAGTACCGTGCGGCGCCGGCCGCGGAGCTGCTGCGCAGGAACGTGCTCGTCTACGGCGTCGGCGGCCTGATCGTGCCGTTCGTCGGCATCAAGGCCATCGACCTCGCGCTGTCGCTCGCCCATCTCGCCTGAGTCTCGCCATGCAAACGCTCGTCCGTCCGGTTCTCGTCCTGTTCGCCGTCCTCTCGCTCCTGGTCGGCGTCGTCTATCCCGTGGCTGTCACGGGCATCGCCCGAGCCGTCTTCCCGCAGCAGGCGGCGGGCAGCCTGATCGAGCGCGACGGCAGGGTCGTCGGCTCGCGGCTGATCGGCCAGCGCTTCCGCGACCCGAAGTACTTCTGGAGCCGACCGTCGGCGACATCGCCGGGTCCGAACAACGCCGCCGGGTCGAGTGGCTCCAATCTCGGCCCATCGAACGCGGCGCTGCGCGATGCGGTGAAGGAGCGGGTGGCAGCGCTGCGCGCTGCCGACCCGGGCAACGCTGCTCCCGTTCCGATCGACCTCGTCACCGCGTCGGCGAGCGGGCTCGATCCGGACATCAGTTTGGCCGCTGCCGAGTACCAGGCCGCGCGCATCGCCCGCGCGCGGAAGATGGCGCCCGAGCGCGTGCGCGCATTCATCGCCGAGCATGCGCGCCAGCAGGAACTCCGGTTTCTCGGCGAGCCGCGTATCAATGTCCTCGAGATCAACCTGGCACTCGACGGCCTAACATCGGCGGGCTGACTACCCCGCCGGAGCGTGCGCCTGTGCTGGTCAATTGCGTCGCCTACGAAGATGGGAATCGACTCGCGGACTGCCCGACTGACGACATCAGCGAGTACCTCAAGCGACCTAACTGCTTCGTCTGGGTCGCACTGCGAGACGCCGGCGAGGACGAGCTGGCCAAGATGCAGCAGGAGTTCGGCCTGCACGACCTCGCGATCGAGGACGCGCGGCACGGCCACCAGCGGCCCAAGATCGAGGAGTATGGAGATACGCTCTTCGCCGTGCTGCACACGGTTGAGCTGTCGGCGACAGACGAGCTCGTCGTCGGCGAAGTCGACGTCTTCATCGGCAGGAACTTCGTGCTTTCGGTACGAAACCGCACGCACCAGGGCTTCCTCGGTGTGCGCGAGCGCGCGGAGCGCGAGCCGCACCTGCTGCGGCACGGCTCGGCGTTCGTCTTCTATGCCTTGCTCGACGCGGTCGTCGACCGCTACTTCCCGGTCATCGACGCGCTCGAGACCGACCTCGAGTCGATCGAGGATCAGATCTTCGAACCTCACCTCGGCCGCGCCAACATCGAGCGGCTGTACGCGCTCAAGCGCAAGATCGGTGTCGTCAAGCACGCTGTCGCGCCACTCCAGGAAGCCGTCGCAAAGCTGGTCAGTGGCCGGGTGCCGCAGGTGTGCAGCAACAATCGTGAATATTTCCGCGACGTCTTCGACCACCTGACTCGCATGAATGCGTCGCTCGATGCGTTGCGCGACACGATCGGCACGGCGATCCAGGTCAACCTCTCGACGTTGACGATCGAGGAGACCGAGATCACCAAGCGTCTCGCCGCCTGGGCCGGCATCTTCGCCGTCGCCACCGCGTTCGCCGGCATCTGGGGCATGAACTTCCAGAACATGCCCGAACTGAAGCTGGCCTGGGGCTATCCCGCGGCGCTCGCGATCATCACCTTGGCGTGCGTCTTGATGTGGTGGCGCTTCCGCCGCGCGCGTTGGCTGTAGGTAGTCGTGGCGAGCGACGACACGCGGCCCGACCCCGATGCGCTGATCGCTCGCATCCGCAGCGACGAGGCGCGCGCTACCCGCGGCAAGCTCCGCATCTACTTCGGCTCGTCGGCAGGCGTCGGCAAGACATACGCGATGCTCGCTGCGGCGGGCCTCGCCAGGAAGCAGGGCACGGACGTGATCGCCGGGATCGTCGAGACGCACGGCCGGGCCGAAACAGCAGCGCTGCTGCAGAGCCTCGAGATCCTGCCGCGCAGGTCGATGGGCGCGGGCGCGCTGCAGGAGTTCGATCTGGACGCCGCGTTGACACGCAAACCCGGACTCATCCTCGTCGACGAGCTGGCGCACTCCAACGTCACCGGATCGCGCCACCCGAAGCGCTGGCAGGACGTCGACGAGTTGATCGGCGCCGGCATCGACGTCTGGACGACGCTCAACGTCCAGCACCTCGAAAGCCTCAACGATGTGGTCGGCGGCATCACCGGCATCCGCGTCCAGGAGACGCTGCCCGACACGTTCTTCGACCGCGCGGACGAGGTCGTCCTCGTCGACACGCCGGCCGACGAGCTGCTTGCCCGCCTGAAGCGAGGAAAGGTCTACGGCGGTCCGCAGGCAGAGCGCGCCGCGGCGAACTTCTTCCGCAAGGGCAACCTGATGGCGCTGCGCGAGCTCGCGCTGCGCCGCACCGCCGACCGGGTCGAGAACGACGTTCAGGAGTACCGCGTCGAGCGCTCGATCGGCCGCGTCTGGAAGACCGACCCGTCCATCCTTTGCTGCATCGGCCCCGATGACAGCGGCGAGCACGTGGTTCGCAGCGCCGCGGTCCTCGCCCAGCAGCTCGCTGTCCCTTGGCACGCGGTGTATGTCGAGACGCCGTCGCTGCAGCGACTTCCGCCCGAACACCGTGAGCGCATCCTGCGCACCGTCCGGCTCGCCGAGGATCTCGGCGCGACGACGGCCGTGCTGCCGAGCAGCACGGTGGCCGAGGCGGTGATCGAGCATGCGCGCGAGCACAACCTGTCGAAGATCGTCATGGGGCATCACCCCGCGAGCTTCTGGCGATCGGCCGCGACGCTCGCGCAGCAGGTCGGCAGGCTTGCGCCCGATGTCGATCTGATCGAGATCGGCGGCTCGACCGCCCGGGGCCGAGCGACGCCGGTCAAGGATGGCGCCGGCCGGCGTTCCGGTACGTTTCGGCCCGCCGGCTACCTCGTCGCGGTCGCCGTCTGCGCGCTGCTGACCGCGCTGACGCTGCCCCTCGAGGCGGTTCTCGTCGAGGCCAACATCGTCATGCTGTTCCTGCTCGCGGTGGTTGGCATCGCGCTGCGCTACGGCCGCGGGCCCGCCGCTCTCGCGTCGTTGATCAACGTGCTCGCGTTCGACTTCTTCTTCGTTCCGCCGCGCCTGTCGTTCACCGTCGCCGACGTGCAGTACGTCCTGACCTTCGCCGTCATGCTCGCCGTCGGCCTGATCGTCGGCCAGCTGACAGCGGGGCTGCGCTACCAGGCGAGCGTCGCGACCCACCGCGAGCGGCGCTCGCGCTCGCTGTTCGAGATCGCGCGCGATCTTTCGAGCGTGTTGACGATCGAGCAGGTCGTCGAGGCCGCCGCCGGTGCGGTCAGCCGCGAATTCCGCGCTCGCGCCCATGTCTTCGTGCTCGATGCGAACGATCGGCTGCAGTCGCCGGTGCCTGCGCCCGAGGGCGCCGGGCTCGACGAGGGCACGGCGCGATGGGCGTTCGATCATCGCCAGCCCGCCGGTCTCGGCACCGACACGATCGCCGGGAGTGACTGGCTCTATCTGCCGCTCAATGCGCCGATGCGAACCCGCGGCGTGCTCGCGCTGCGGCCTGACGATCCGAGATTTCTCCTCGTCCCCGAGCAGCGGCGCCAGCTCGAGACCTTCGCAGCGCTGACGGCGATCGCGCTGGAGCGGGTCCACTATGTCGATGTCGCGCAGAGCGCGACCGTGCAGATGGAATCGGAGCGCCTGCGCAACTCGCTGCTCGCCGCACTCTCGCATGACCTGCGCACGCCGCTTGCGGGCCTGGTCGGCTTGGCCGAGACGTTGGGGATGACAGGGTCGGCGCTCAGCTCCGCGCAGAAGGAGATCGCCGAAGGGATCCGAACGTCGGCGATGCGCATGAGCGCTCAGGTCAACAACCTGCTCGACATGGCACGGATCGAGAGTGGCGACGTGCGCCTGCGCCGGGAGTGGAACTCGATCGAAGAGATCGTCGGCAGCGCGCTGCGCCTCACCCGCCCGCTGCTGCTGCCCCGTCACGTGCTGACGGACGTTCCGGCGAATCTGCCCCTTGTCGAGTGCGACGCCGTCTTGATCGAACGGGTCCTGGTCAACCTGCTCGAGAACGCGGCGAAGTACACGCCAACGACCGCGAGGGTCCTCGTCGCCGCGCGTGTCGACGGGCAAGAGATGTGCGTTGCCGTCGAGGACGACGGGCCGGGCATCCGTCCGGGCAAGGAAACGGAGATCTTCGAGAAGTTCACTCGCGGCCAGCGCGAGTCGGCGATCAGCGGCGTCGGCCTGGGACTGGCAATCTGCAAGGCGATTGTCGAAGCGCACGGCGGATCGATCTTCGTTGCGCCCGGCCGGACGTCCGGCGCGAGGTTCACGTTCACGCTGCCGATCGGCGAGCCGCCGCCGGTGTTGGCCGAGCACGAAGACGCGGCCGCTCAGGGCGCGCCATGACCGAGCCGCGCCCGCTGGTGCTGATCGTGGAGGATGAACGCGCCATCCGGCAGTTCGTGCGCGCCGCGCTGATGCGCGAGGGCATGAGCGTGTTCGAGTCCGACACGCTCAGCCAAGGGAAGGCCGACGTCAAGGCGCGGCGGCACGACCTTCTGATCGTGGACCTCGGGCTGCCCGATGGAGACGGCGTGGATCTGATAAGCGAGGTTCGGGCGTCGTCAGGCGTTCCCATCATCGTGCTTTCGGCACGTTCGGCCGAAGCGGACAAGGTGCGCGCGCTCGATGCCGGGGCCGATGATTACGTCGAGAAGCCGTTCGGCATCTCCGAGCTTCTTGCGCGAGTGCGCGCCAATCTGCGCCGCCACCATGCCGACGCTCCGAGCGACGAGTCGCCGGTCGTCATCGGCGATGTCGTGATCGACCGCGCAGCCCGCGTCGTCAAGAAGGCGGCCCGCGCGGTGCATCTGACACCCATCGAATATCGGCTGCTGGAAGTTCTGCTGGCAAACGCCGGCCGCGTCCTGACCCATCGCTATTTGCTGCGCGAGGTCTGGGGACCGGCACACGTCGAGCACAACGAGTATCTGCGCGTCTTTATGCGCAACCTGCGCCACAAGCTGGAGGAGGATCCCGCGCTCCCGAAGATGCTTGTCACGGAAACCGGGGTCGGCTACAGGCTTGTTTCCAGCTGAGATCGCCGGAGCCTGTCGCTTCCGTGCGTCGTGCCGGGATCTCGTGTTCCTGCCGCTCACGCTCACTTCATCGACTGCACCTGCGCCCTCCAGAGGTCGATCATCAACCCGCCCGCCTCGAACAACCGGCAATCCGACTCGGACGCGCTCACCAGCACCAGCCGGCTGCCCGACCACGTCCAGTCATGGCTGACCCAGCAATCGCCGATGCCGCGTCCCTTGGCGGCCTCGTGCAGGTGCAGCATGCCGTCGGAGCCGAGGCCGTCGCTCACCAGCGTATCGGTCGTAGTGCCATCGGGCAGGGGCAGGTCGAGTCGGCGCACACGGTGAGGGGACCGGTCTTCGACCTGCCAGACGCGGCTGCCGGTCTGGTAGGCGCCGCCCCAGCAAGGTTGCAGCACGAGCAACGTGGTGGGCGTCAGGCGCACGAGTTCGAGGGGCGCCTGGAAGTCGGGGCAGTCGTCCTCGGTGTGGGGCAGCAGCTTGGCCACTGCGGGGGCGAGCTTCAGATCGCTAGGTGTGGTGGGAGGCAGCGGCGCGGCCTTCACGACCGGCACGGTGGGCGCGGGCACGGACGACTCGGGCTTCGTGCCCTTATGCACGAGCGCGCCGGGCGTGCCAGCGCGACCCTGCAGGTCATCCATCTTCAGCAGCGCGGCAGCCGCGCCGTTCAACGACACGTGCCATTGCGCGCCGCCGGCCGACAGCTGGATGACGTCGCCCTTCTGCACCGCGGCCAGCAGTGCAGGCACGCGCGTTGCGGGCACGTCCGGCTCCAACTGCTGCGCTGTCGCCGCGGGCATGTCGAAGTGCAGCGCGGCCACTTGCACCCGCACGACTTGACCGGCGGCCGGCACCGGCGCGTTCTCGTCGAAGCTGCTGTAGGCGAAGCGCAGCACGGGCGGCCGGTCGGCACCGGCGTCGCGCCGAATGATCAGCGCGGCCCGGCCGCCGGGCAGCGCCTCGTCGTCCAGGCCGCCGTAGCCCTGCGCTTCGCATCGCCGCGTGTTGTCGCAGCCGACCACCCAGTCGCGGAAGGTGTGCAGCTTTCCGAGTCCGCCGGCGGCGAAGGTGCCGCCGGAAAGCATCAGGAGGGTGGCCGCGAACAGCAAGCGGAACATGCAGGAAGTCTCGATCCGTGACGGGATCGGGAACGACATCCGGGTCGGTCTCGACATGCTTCATCCTACCGGCGAGGCCGCCCCGACTTCACGCCGACCTCTCTCGTTTTTCACGCGTCACCACGACACTGGGGCGATGCGAAGGACATCAAGCGCCTGATCTGCCGCCCCCCATGCAGCCCGTTCGCGCTGGATGAAGACGACCGCTTCGGCGCTCACGACCCTGTGCGTGATGGCTCTCTCGTTCTCGGCCCCGGCGCCGAGCTTGGCCGCCCCCTTTACCGTTCGCGACTTCTTCGCCGGACTCGACGCCGAATTCATCGCCGTCGAAGACGAGCTGTCGCCGGAGGAGAAGGACGAGATCCTGCGCTCCGGACCCGAGCGCAACGACTCGGTCTGCCCGGCCGATGGAGCGGCGAGTGGTGCCTGGTACGTGCTGGAACGGAATGAAACCCCCACCTCGATGGAGCTCAGAACCTGCTCCGGTTCGAGCGCGGTCCTTCGCATCTACGGCAGGACGTCCGGCGGCTTCATTGGCGCCGTGATCTCCATCATGGGAAATCATGGGCAGACGCAGACCTTCCGCTTCTTCGAGGTGAGCCGCGCCGGCCAGGTCGGCAAGGAGGTCAGCAAGGAATCGCTGGGCTTCCAGGCGGTGCACCGCAACGAGTTGCTGACCAAAGCCCAACGTTTCCCCGCCGACGAGAACAGCACCGTGCCGCTGTTTGATGTTGGCAACGGTGCCTTCGAGGCGCAGCCGTGGACCTTCGCCGACCCGAGCTGGAGCGGCAGGCATATCCGGCGAGTCCGGTTCGTCTGGGACGGCAGCCAATTCCGCAAGCGCGTGATTCGATGAGCGATCTGCACACCGCTCAGATGGCCTACGGCCTGGGCAAGAGCGGCTGGGTTTCGCTCGCTTTCGATCCCTCGGCGGGCCCGCGATTCGAGACGATCAAGCGCTGGGTCATGAAAAGCTACCGCGCCCAGGCTCCCAAGCGACTGCTGAAGCAGCTGGAGGCCGCTCAGCCCTGGATCGCCGCGGGCGGCCTGCCGCGCTGAGCGTCCGAGTCCCGGCGGGGATGCGGCCGAGCGCGCGGTCCGTTCCATATTCCTCGCTTGCGCCGGGTGCGCAATTGCCGGGGCACCGAAACTTTGGGATATTTCACGCCAGACGCGCGCCACCCGGACGCCGCCACTGCGAGAGACATCCCATGCAACGCGCTGCCGAGCTCGAATCCGTTTCTTTTCACCCGCGTATTTCGGCGCTCGAGGCGGAGGTCCTGGAGCTGCGAGCCTTTCGTGCCGCCGCCGATGGCCGATCGCGGCAGATGCTGCTGGCGATGGCCGCGTTTCGCGACGGAGACTTCTCGGTGCGGCTGCCGGTCGACTGGGTCGGCAACGACGCCCGGATCGCCGAGGCGTTCAACCAGGCGCTCGCGCATGACGATCGGATCTCGCGCGAGGTCGGCAGGCTGAGCAACAGTGTCGGCAAGGAGGGGCGGCTGAAGCAGCGCATGTCGCTGCCCGGGGCGATGGGCGGCTGGGCGACCACGGTCGACTCGCTCAACACGCTGATCGACGACCTGGTGCGTCCGACCACCGACATCGCCCGCACGATCGGCGCGGTCGCCAAGGGCGACCTCGGTCAGTCGATGGAGCTCGAGGTCGACGGCCGGCCTCTGAAGGGCGAGTTCCTGCGCTCGGCCAAGCTCGTCAACACGATGATCGAGCAGCTGTCGGTGTTCACGTCCGAGGTCACGCGGGTCGCGCGCGAGGTCGGCACCGAGGGCAAGCTCGGCGGCCAGGCGAAGGTCAAGGGCGTGTCGGGGGTCTGGAAGGAGCTCACCGACTCGGTCAACCAGATGGCGGGCAACCTGACGGCGCAGGTCCGCAACATCGCTGACGTCACGATCGCGGTCGCCAACGGCGACCTCTCGAAGAAGATCACCGTCGACGTTCGCGGCGAGATCCTGCAGCTCAAGGAAGCGACCAACACGATGGTCGACCAGCTGCGCTCGTTTGCCTCGGAGGTGACGCGGGTCGCGCGCGAGGTCGGCACCGACGGCCGGCTCGGCGGGCAGGCGGTCGTTCCGGGAGTCGCCGGAACGTGGAAGGACCTGACCGATTCGGTCAACGCGATGGCGACCAACCTGACGGCGCAGGTCCGCAACATCGCCACCGTGACCACGGCGGTCGCGCGCGGCGACCTGTCGCGCAAGATCACGGTCGACGTCAAGGGCGAGATCCTCGAGCTGAAGGAGACCATCAACACGATGGTCGACCAGCTCAACGGCTTCTCGTCCGAGGTGACGCGGGTGGCGCGCGAGGTCGGCACCGAAGGGATGCTCGGCGGCCAGGCGCAGGTGCCCGGCGTCGCCGGCACGTGGAAGGACCTGACCGACTCGGTCAACTCGATGGCGTCGAACCTGACCGGTCAGGTTCGCAACATCGCCGACGTCGCTACCGCGATCGCCAAGGGCGACCTGTCGTCGAAGATCACGGTCGAGGTGAAGGGCGAGATCCTCGCCCTGAAGAACACCATGAACACCATGGTCGACCAGCTGAACGGCTTCGCTTCCGAGGTCACGCGGGTGGCGCGCGAGGTCGGCACCGAAGGCAAGCTCGGCGGCCAGGCGGCGGTCCCCGGCGTCGCCGGCACCTGGAAGGACCTGACCGACAACGTCAACTTCATGGCCTCGAACCTGACCGGCCAGGTCCGCAACATCGCCGAGGTGACGACGGCCGTCGCCAACGGCGACCTCTCGAAGAAGATCACGGTCGACGTCAAGGGCGAGATCCTCGAGCTGAAGAACACGATCAACACGATGGTCGACCAGCTCAACGGCTTCGCATCCGAAGTGACCCGGGTCGCACGCGAGGTCGGCACCGAGGGCAAGCTCGGCGGCCAGGCCGAGGTGCGCGGCGTCGCCGGGACCTGGAAGGACCTGACCGACTCGGTCAACGCGATGGCGACCAACCTCACCGGCCAGGTCCGCAACATCGCCGACGTGACCACCGCCGTCGCCAACGGCGACCTCTCGAAGAAGATCACCGTCGACGTCCGCGGCGAGATTCTCGAGCTGAAGAACACGATCAACACGATGGTCGACCAGCTCAACGCGTTCGCCGGCGAAGTCAGCCGGGTGGCGCGCGAGGTCGGCACCGAAGGCGCGCTCGGCG
>Ga0105248_10005722_pt1 | contig 13648 bp, 13 predicted proteins | sample KBSS34metaG_FD_81524 | JGI IMG/M metagenome (GOLD analysis project Ga0105248, IMG submission 81524) | Switchgrass rhizosphere microbial communities from Kellogg Biological Station, Michigan, USA - KBS S3-4 metaG | ecosystem: Host-associated > Plants > Roots > Rhizosphere > Soil | place... | reverse complement strand
TCGAAGCCGTTCGAGCACCCGGAGCTTGCCGCAGCTGCGAAGACCTGGGCCGGCACCGAATGGTGGAAGAACGGCGGTGGCGGCACCGTGTGGGACGGCATGGCCTATGATGCGGACGCGGACCTGCTGTACGTCGGTACGGGAAACGGTGGCCCCTGGAATCCGGTTTATCGTAGCCCGGGCGGGGGCGACAACTTGTACTTATCGTCGATCCTGGCGGTGAAGCCAGATACCGGAAAAATGGTTTGGTACTTCCAGGAAACGCCACGCGAGGCGTGGGACTACACGGCGACGCAATCCATGATCCTGGCGGATATCAACATTAATGGCCGCGCCCGCAAAGTCATCATGCAGGCACCGAAAAATGGATTCTTCTACGTGCTCGATCGGCTGACGGGCGAGTTCATTTCGGGCAAGCCGTACACGGAGGTCAACTGGGCGAAGGCGCTGGACGCAAAGGGACGGCCAATCGAGAATCCAGGGGTGCGCTATGAGAATGGAGCGACGGTCGAAATTGCACCCGGTTCTGGCGGAGGCCACAACTGGCAGCCAATGGCGTTCAGTCCGGCGACGGGGCTGGTCTATATTCCCGGGTCGGTGAATTCGCGCATGTATCATTCGACGCCGGAGTTCAATCCGCAAAAGGGCAAACAGGTATCGGGCGTCGACATGAATGACTTCGCGGCAGGTGTTTCTCCGGCGGGCGCACGGATCACCAATAAGGGAGCGTTCGTGAAGGCCTGGGATCCGGTGAAACAGGAACAACGCTGGAGCGTTACGCAAGCCTTCAGTGCGGGATTGCTGGCGACGGCAGGCAACCTGGTGTTTGTGCCAGGAAGCGATGGGAAATTAATCGCGCTGAACGCCTCGACGGGCGAGCGCGTGTGGGACGCCATGCTGGTCGCAGGAATCGCGACGCCGATCACTTATTCACTCGACGGCGTGCAATATGTTGCGGTGATCGCGGGCCGCGGCGGAAATCAGCCAACGAGACTTTACGCGTTCAAGCTGGATGGGAAGGCCGTAGTGGCTTCTCCTGTTAACCCGCCCGCGCTGCAGCGATAGGGCCTGTAATTCATCTACTCACGGTTGAAAAGAAGTCCTTTCTCGCCTGTTCAAATCGGTCTGTGAGGTTCTGGCCATTCGGGTTGATGACAGGATCAGGTTCCGTTGACGCAATTGGAACATCCCTGAGCTTGTCGACGGGTTCACACCCCATCGTGGATAGAAGATGAAGTGGATTCGAGTCGAACGTCAGATGGCTCAATGTATTTCCTCCTGGCTGTAGTCGGATTCCAAGGTCGCATGCCAGTGACAACTTTTGAATGGTCCAAAAGCCGCAATGGCATGGCCGATTGGTGCCGGTACATCCGCAATCGGTGCAAGGGACAACTCCTGCCGTGAAGGGAAGAATTTTCGGTGAACACCCTCGCCTTTTTCGAAAAAATGAAGAACTCTTATGGAACACCCACGATTTTTTTTGAAAAGTGACGGACTTCCTCTGTACACCCACTGCCTTTTGCGAAAAGTTAAAAACTCTTGCTGTACACCCACCCCATTTTCGGAAAAGTGAAGAATTCCGGTTGAAAACCGACTCCAGGCCGCAACGCAGTCAAATTTTTCGTCAACCGGTCGCTCTGGGCACGTAAACTGATGGGAGCAAATCTCCAAAGGAAGGAACATTCAAAATGAGATCAAAACTTTGCATTCTCGCGTGCGTTGGTCTGCTGCTTTCGATTGTTGCTTCTGCGCAACAACCGGCTATGCCGGCGGAATACTCGTCGGTGCTCACCACATTGGGCCGTCAGGGAGACTTCAAAGACGGTGTCTTGAAGGTGAATATTCCCCGAAGCGATCTCAAGGTCGTCGTCGACGGTATCGCTACCCCGACCCCATTCGGCTTCGGCGGATGGGTCGCGTTGACCAAAGGAACGGGGATGGACGTGATGATGGGCGACCTGGTTCTCACCGAAGAGGAAGTCAATCCGGTCATGTCGGCGCTTCTGGATGCGGGGCTCGAAGTGACAGCGGTACACAACCACTTCTTCTTTGAAACTCCGCGTATTTTCTACATGCATGTGCACGGACACGGTTCACCCGCGGACCTGGCGAACAAGATTAAGCCTGCGCTTGCCCTCATCGGCAAGAACCCGCCGCGCGGCGGATCGACAGTGGCGGGACGGTCTATCGATGGAAAGCTGGACGGGGCTCAACTCGCAAAGATCATCGGTACCGAAGGCGAACTGAACGGGGCTGTCTACAAGATCACCATCGGGCGCTCCGATCTTTCGCTTAAGGAAATGGGCGCAACAATCAACTCACGGATGGGGTTGAACACCTGGGCTGCCTTTTACGGCAATGACTCAGATTCCGTCGTCGCTGGAGACATTGCGATGGTGGAGTCGGAAGTGAATCCAGTGTTGAAGGCCCTGCGCTCCAACGGAATCGATGTTGTGGCAATGCACCACCACATGATCGGCACACAACCGACAATCATCTTTCTTCATTACTGGGGAAAAGGCGACGCCCAGAAGCTCGCCCGCGGCGTTAAAGCGGCCGTGGATATTCTCGGTAAAGGGCAGAACGCATCGCATTAGCGGCGATCGTTTATCCCGGCTTTGCAGCGTGCCCTGCGCAGGCTTCTGCATGTCCGGTTGGTATTGCTTGATGGGAGATCTCTTGCCGGATTAGGATTCGTTGCAGAGGTGCGGGCAGGCAATGTCGATTAAAACAGACGAGGAACTTGCAAAGCTGAAGGTCGTTGGAAAGATTGTGCGCAAGGCACTCGATGCGATGGCCGAAGCGGTCCGTATTGGTATCACGACAGCAGAACTCGACCAGATCGGCGCCGCTACCCTGGCGGAATATGGTGCAGAAGCCGCGCCGCCCAGGGTTTATGGCTTTCCGGGGTCCGTGTGCATCAGCGTCAATGATGAAGCCATTCATGGGATTCCCGGGAGCCGCGCCTTACGCGAAGGCGATCTTGTGAAACTGGATCTGGTCGCCATGAAGGATGGATTGTTTGCAGATGCCGCAGTCACCGTTCGAGTCGGCAACGTGTCGACGACTGCCGATGCTCTTGTGCGATGTGCCGAAGCGGCATTCTGGAAAGCGATGACGGTCGCGCGAATCGGATTTCGTACCTGTCATATCGGGCGTGAAGTAGAGCGCGAAACGCGCAGGAACGGATTTCAAGTCATGCCCGGCTTCGGCGGACACGGCGTGGGCCGAACTATTCACGAAGCGCCATCCGTGCCCAACTACTATGACCGAACCTGCCGAACCAAACTTTTCGACGGACTCGTCATCGCGGTGGAACCCATTATCACAACGGGCAATGGACAGGGCGTTCTTCTCTCCGATCGTTGGACTGTACGCACAGCCGACCGAAGCCTATCCGCGCACTACGAACATACAATCGTAATCACCAAAGGTGCACCGCTGCTTCTGACAGCGTGAATGATTGGGTTGCAGGGACGGTCTCTTCTGTCCCCTCGGGGTAATAGGCCATACCACTGTGCCCATTTTGTTCCTGGCCAATACCTTTCCTCCGAGATGGGGACGGTTGCTATGTCACCATCCGTGTGTTCTCTGCGGCGTAACAATTGCTTAGCCGTGTCGGCAAGTTTCCCGCTTATGCTGTCCGAACTCATCTCGGACGCACCATGCGTCATGCTCGTGCGTCACTCTCATGCGCGCTCGCGGCCGAAACGCTGCCCCGATCATTTTGTACGTCACATTGGGCGGATCGTCGACGTCGCCGTAAAAAAAGACTGCGACACTGTGTAAATCGAATTACACTTCGCCAATTCGTGGCTCGTCTTCAGTTTCTTTGGAGTCTTCGAGGTACTCAGACATCGGATGAACGAATCTCGGGAAAAGTTCGCCCTCTCCCCTTTTGTAAAAATCACGACGATTACTCTTGCTGCGCTCCTGTTGCGCATTCATAGTCTCGGCGCCCAGAGTCTCTGGTATGACGAGGGCGCAACGCTGTGGTTTGCCACCGGGGGGTGGGAACGGTGGATCACCGACACGCATCCGCCGCTCTATTACGCCCTGGTCCACTCATGGCTTCGATTCGGACACACGGAATATTGGCTGCGCCTGTTGTCTGTAATACCCGCGGTTGCGACGATCCCGGTAATTTACAGCCTGGGCAAGAAGATGTTTGGGACGAATGCGGGCTTGCTTGCCGCCTGTTTTATGGCGCTGCTGGGCTTTCACATTGACCATTCACAACAGGCGAGGATGTATACGTTTTTCGTTTTGTTCTATGCATGCGCCATGTGGGCCCTGATCACCGTTGCCCGGGAAGCTCGAGAATGGCATTGGGTGACGTATGTGATTGCGGCGTCATTGCTGGCGTATTCGCAGGGAATTGGCATTCTGTATGTGGCAATGATCGCTGTTCTATTTCCGATTTTATTGCCTCAGCCCTGGCGGGTGTCGGTATGGTTTCGGTTTTTTGTCGCGAACGCGATCGTAATTCTCCTTTATATTCCCTGGCTGACACTCCTCACAAAGGATCATTTCAGGGTCGGCTTTATGAACTGGGTGTCGCGTCCTGTCTGGTTCAGCATTCCGGCAACTTTATTTTCTTTTGTAAGCATCTATATTCCGTTCACCAGTATTCCCCACTTTCGACGCGGCATCCTTTTACTGAGGGCCGTTGCTGTCGCCGTGTCGATTGCGCCGGCACTCTCACTCATCTGGTTCGCCCTGCGCGGCATGTTCTCGAATCCAAAGCGGTGGGCACTGTTGACGGCAGTTTCCACTTTGGTGCTTCCGCTGGTGACCGTCTATTTGTTGAGCATTTTCGTCGTGCCGATGTATATCGATCGTGTCCTTCTTCCCGCCTCGGTGGGATTGGTCCTCATTCTCGGGGCCACGGTCCAGGAGGGAAGAAAATCGGCACCTCGCCTGTTGATTTGCAGCGCGCTTCTGATTTCGGGCATAAACACGTATTGTTTTTTCCAATACCGTTACAGAGAAGACTTCCGCTCATTGTCACAAGATCTTCAATATTCCTTAAACCCGCAAGACATGATTCTGTTTGTTTCCGATTCCAGTCTTCCTCGAGTCCTCATCGAATATTACGACCGGCAAGCAACGCTTGCCGCGGCGGGAAAACTGGATCTGCAGAGCATTGTCCGTTCATGCCATAAGTCCTTCGATGAATGCATCCATCCGTATCACAGGGAGCTACAGGCGGCGCGGCGAGTATGGATTGTGTACGCTCACGACGAAGGCATGGCTGGTCGTGAAGCCATCCAGAGGTGGCTGGACTCGCACTTCACGCCAGTCTCAACCAAATCCTACAAAGTCTTGCTAAGTCTGTCCGAGACCCGAGCTATCGGTTTTTAGAATTAAAAGTCGGATAGAATCGCCGGCATGTGGAGGCGCATTCGGAAGATATGGATAACGCTGGGGCTGATCGCCACTGTTCTTTTTGCCGGGTGGTCGATCGTTGCATATAGAGCCGGGCCGGAGGCTCGGCTGGCGATACAGAACGATGCGGCGGTTTCCGTAACTCGGGAAGCAGGGGGCTGGCGCTTCATGCCGGCAGATTCCAGCCGATTGCAGAAGGTCGGATTCATATTCTTCCCCGGGGGCCTGGTCGAACCAATTGCGTATGCTCCACTAACGCACGCCACGGCTGAGGCCGGATTCCCAACCTACATGATCGAACTACCGCGGCGAGGCGCCTTCGGCGGCGCCAGAAGCCCAGAGGTCGCGAATCGGATCCATCAGGCTATTCGCGAAACGAAAGTAACGCGCTGGGTCCTGGGAGGCCATTCGCTCGGGGCGGTCATCGCATGCGACTTCGCCAGCCGCGGTGTCGATGGAATGGCGGGACTCATTCTGATCGGGACATCGCACCCTCGGGATGTAGACCTCTCCAGAATGAACCTTCGCGTGACAAAGATCGCCGGCCCGCGTGATGGCCTGGCGTCCCGGGAAAAAGTCGAAGAGAACAAAGTCAAGCTCCCGCCTTTGACAAAGTGGGTCTGGATCGAAGGCGGTAATCACAGCCAGTTTGGCTGGTATGGTTTTCAGCCCCGAGACCATTTCGCGACAATTCCTGCAGCGTCCCAGCGCGAACAGATGCTGCGCGCCGTCCTTGAGTCCCTGCGCGCCGACGCAGAGTCCTTGTGAGCAGCGAATCGATCCGCTAATTCTTACTCCTTCCAGCCCTCCGGCGGGTTACTGCCGCTGGCGATCTGGCGGATCTTATAGAGCCACTGCCCCTTCACCTTGATCCATGTGGCGTATTCCTTTCCCTGTGTCGTCATCTTCATCGGATCGCCGACCTTTTCCTGCCGGTACTCGGTGAAAATAACCTGCGAAGTGGCCGTGTCGCCGTGCACGATGATGAGTGGGTTGTCGATCGTGACGTTGAAAGCCGTTCTTTGCGGAGGCGCAGGGGCCGCAGGGACCGCGCTTGCTGCAGGTGCCGCACCGGCAGCAGGGGCCGCGCTCGCGGCGGGAGCTGCGGGAGCACGGTTGTACGCCTGCTTGATGCCTTCTTTGCCCTTGTAGTGCCTCGTGCCGAGAATCAACTCGCCGTCCTCGGCATAAAAGCTCTCCTCGCTCTGCCGCTCCGCTTTGCCGAAGTTGTAGTAGTAACGCGTGATCTGATCCAGGATCAACTGGCGGTCAATCAACGATTGCGCAGTGATCTTGTCTTCTGCATGCGTCGCCGGCGCGCTTGCCAATGCGCCGAAGCAAAGCCCCAACACGACTGCCCAGACTCTCGCCTGACGAATGGAATTCAGTTTCATGAGCATTCTCCTGTTAACTTGACCAGCGTTCTTATTTGGAAACAGGCCTCAGAGGCCCACCGATCCGTACTTATAGACCTTAGTGCGCACTTGAAGCAAATCTTTACCTTGCACAATCCGGAATTGAACAGCGGTGATGGGAGGGACGCGATATCCAGACCAGCCGGCCGACCTCGGCCGTAGCTTCCGCGTCCTGCGAGACCTTCCCGCCGACATCTGCGTCCCGAATCATGCGAGGGAGTGGGACAGGTACCGGAAGGTCATTGAAAGCACCACTGCGAGGTATCCCGTTAATCCTTTCATCGACCCCGCGGGCTCTCGCACTTACATCGACACCGCCGAAAAGGAATTTCGTGCGGATCGCACGTATCGATAGCCAACATGGCAGGACGGCGCCATCGTCCGCATTGCGTCCGAAGGTGATCGCAGATCAGATTCATGAGTCACGACAAGGATCTGTTGTCGGTAAATCGGACTTAAGAAATCTGCGATCGACTTTTTTGATCAGTCGAAACAGCCGATAAAAACAATTGGCTGCAATCTGCGTCGCTGGCGTCCGTTAAATGGACATTTCCTTTTTTGCCGGGACTGGACGGTGCGTCCGAAACCCCAATGCTGTTACTTTAGCGTATGCGATTTTGGATGCCGCTGATGCTGAGTATGTCTTTGCTTCAACCTGGCTGTGCCCACAAAAACGAGCAGCCCTCTCACAGGGAAATTGGATATCTGGTAAATCCCAACGGCAGCCCGGTCGTACGGATCGACTACGATGTGGAAGCTCAGGGAAAGACGACGGACTGCTTCTTTTATGCGGCGGTTGGAACCGGTGTAGAGATTCTTGGCAAAAAGGCCACACCTGAAGGTTGGCAATTTGAAGCACGTAATATCCGAGTCCTCGATGGCCCATTCTCCGGGACCAATGGTTACATCGCCAGGGAGTTCATTCAAAAGGATCTTACCGACAAGTATGATTCCGATCTGATAGAGAAGACCACAGAGGCAGCCCCGTGCAGTGCTTTCTCGAGTGTAAATATCGGGAAGTTGAAGGCGATTAATTCCAAAATCCATTCAAGGAAGATGCAGGAACTTCGCCGCGGACGATAGTGCCAGTTTGGCGCGCCTCCAGGTCTATTGCTGAGAAATTATTCTCATAGACAAGGGGGGGAGCAATGTAGCGTTGTGGACTCTTTGATCCGGTGGAGGACAATGCCAGCATGTTACGTTTGGAAATGTGACTGCGGGATTGAATGGAAGACTTTCCGCAGCGACGACGACAAAGAGCAACTGCACGTTTGCAAGTGCAAGCTGAGGCGCATGGTCACTGGCGTGATCACCCAGCCAGACATGGGATGAAGTGCCACTGTCTCAGTTCAAGGAACATCTGCCGCCTGGAGCGTGACTTTCAAAAACAGGACACGGCAAGTGAGCAACGCGATGAGTCGCCGGCACACCCAAATCGCGCGTTTGCGTAGACGAACAATACGACCCTCAGTAGAACACCGCAAATACAGTCGCAGTCATATGGAAATTGCGCGATCGACTCCAGAACTCGAACATTAGGGCATAAGTGGGCCTCGTTCGCGCGCAAAGGCGGGCGGACGATTTCCAGCTACATCGACAAATTGGTACACTGCTCGATCACCGCTCAGAGGCGAATTGTTCGGAATCTAAGAGGGTACGAATTGCGAGTTGAGTACCCGTTTGCAAATCGCATCTATGCTAGTCTAGGGCCCCAACAATTTTGGTCATTCGGAGGTCTCTTATGAACACCGCTCAAATGTCTGCACGATGGAAGGCTGCGTAGCGAAGTTGGCGAGTTCCAGTTTAATCGGTCGTTAGTTTCTTCTCCGCCACGTTACCACCCGTCTTCCAGGAAAATCACAACATTAACTTCTTAGAATCATTGGGAGGTCGACGTGTACCTGCACGCATTGGGATGGAATACGTTTTTTCAGAATCATTGGAATTCAGAACCTCGTCCGTTCCTTCAGCCGGCGAGAGTCTCCGAACAACATAGAGCCGCGTTTCGGGTGGTCTCCGAGAGTGGTGAATTGTTCGCAGAAGAGACGGGGCACCTTCGCCATACTGCGGTCGATCCCTCCGCACTTCCCTCCGTCGGAGATTGGGTCGCAATAAATGTGATGCATCGTGAAATGAAGGCCGTGATTCACGGCATTCTGCCACGACGAACGAAGGTCTCCAGGAAAGTCGCCGGCCGGCGATCCGGAGAACAGGTCCTGGTAACCAATGTCGATACAGTTTTTATCCTGACGTCCCTGAATGGTGATTTCAATCCGCGGCGTATCGAACGTTATCTCCGGGGTATTGGGGAAAGTGGGGCAAAACCTGTCGTTATCCTAAGCAAATCCGACCTGTCTTCTAACCCGGATGAGTCCGCAGGCGAAATGGCGGCAGCCGCACCCGGCGTCGATATTCATGTGATCAGCGCTTTGACGGCAGAAGGCATCGAGGGACTCATGCGTTATCTTGGCCCTGGCAACACCGCAGTCCTGCTGGGTTCCTCGGGGGTTGGCAAGTCCACACTTGTGAATCGTCTGCTCGATGCCGAGGTTCAAACAATCCTGGATGTCCGTTCCGGCGATGACCGGGGCCGCCATGCCACCACGCATCGGAGGCTGTTCCCTTTGCCTTCCGGTGGAGTACTCATCGACACGCCGGGCATACGGGAGTTTCAACTTTGGGAGGCGAATGAACCCCGTGGCGTCTTCGATGAAATGGATCAGCTCGCCATGAGTTGCCGTTTTCGAGACTGCCGCCACGATTCCGAACCCGGCTGTGCCGTAAAACAGGCGATTGATGATGGAATTCTGGACGCGCAGCGTCTGGCAAACGCGCGGAAGTTGAATCGGGAACTCGACCACGTTGGCAGACGACGGGATCTTGCACCTCAGCGGGAGGAACAGCAACGCTGGAAGCGGAATCGGAAAGCGATTCGCAAGGAAGATCAAATTTTCAAGCTATAGAGGAGAGAACGAACATGCCACTTAAAGTTCTTAGCACCGATGAAATCCGCGACATTCTCGTAAAACGCGTTGATCACCAGAAGCAAGCGGTCGGCATTGTCGTGGGTGTCATCGAGCCTGATGGGCGCCGCGTCGTGGCCTATGGAGACCTTGCCAGGGAGGATCCGCGAACGCTCGGTGGTGATACGATTTTCGAAATCGGATCCATAACCAAGGTTTTCACTTCGTTGCTATTGGCGGACATGGTGAACCGCAAAGAGGTCACCCTCGACGATCCGGCTGCCAAATTTCTTCCCGAAAATGTCAAGTTGCCCGAGCGAAGCGGCAAATCCATTACGCTGCGCGATCTTTCCACGCACACGTCCGGGCTCCCCAACCTCCCCAGCAACCTGAAGCCGAAAAACGCAGCCAATCCTTACGCCGACTATAGAGTGGACGACTTGTACCAGTTCCTTTCCGGCTACACGCTTCCGCGCGATCCCGGTTCCGAATTCGAATATTCAAACTTGGGCGCTGGACTCCTCGGCCATGTTCTCGCGTACCGCGCCGCAACGGATTATGGGAGCTTGATCGGAATGCGCATCACGCGACCGCTCAGCATGCCGGACACGGATATTACGCTTTCTTCCTCCATGAAGCAGCGCATGGCTACGGGTCACAACGCAATCCTCGCGCCAGTCGCCAACTGGGAGCTTCCGACGCTTGCCGGTGCAGGCGCGCTGCGATCCTCCGCCAATGACATACTGACCTTCCTGGAAGCATTCCTCGGCTTCAAGGAATCACCTCTCGCGCGGGCAATGAAAGCCATGTTCGAAGTTCGCCGTCCCCTTGGCAAGACAAAGGCCGAGATCGGTTTGGCATGGCATATCCTCGGAGACTGTGCCTGGCATTCAGGAGGCACCGCAGGTTTCCGTTCATTCGTCGCCTACGATCCTAAGCAGCGCATCGGAGTCGTTGTACTGTCCAATTCCAGTACTCTCTCCGGTGTCGATGACATCGGTGTTCATCTCCTTAACCCCAAGCTGCCGCTTGCCAATCCCGCGCCTCCAAAGCAGCACACCGAGATTCATATTGATCCTCAGTTCCTCGAAAACTACACGGGGCGTTATCGATTAGCGCCGGATCGCATTCTCGAAATCACCCGCGATGGCGATCGTCTCTTTGCGCAGGGCTTCGCACAGCTTCCTGACAATCGGCCAGGCGATCTGACCGGCGCGACTGGCGGGCCGAAGTTTGAACTGTTTGCCGAAAGCGAGAAGAACTTCTTCGCCAGGGTCCCTGACATCCAGATCGCTTTTGAAACTGGCCCCGACGGCCGCGCTACGAGTCTTACTCGATACCGAGCCGGCCAAAGCCATGCCCCAGCAGCCCGGTTGCCCTGATTCCCTCATCCATCCAGTCTTGACAATACCGTTCGAGCCTGAAGTGCCACGAATGCATAACTCACTGCCAATCGTTCAAATTGCCGGAGCACACAAAAATGAGGGGACAGTCCCCTCGTTCCCCAATTTCCTGGAAATGAGGGAACGAGGGGACTGTCCCCTCATTTCCATAACTCACGGCCAATCGTTCAAATTGCCGCGGGATTCTACCGAGAATGCGGAGAGGCGAGTCGTTCGCATTTTCAAGATTGCCGTCCAGATCGAAAAAAAATTCCTTCACCACTTCAGATTCAATTTATCGCCTCTTACATGGCCTGGATTTTCCGAGCATCGACCGCGGCAGCGCAGGATCCCTTGATAAATTCGAGCAAACATAAGCAGGCTAAAAAGACTAAAGGCGATTAGCCGCAGCGGGATGGATCCTCCAGCCAGGTCATTTATCGACATATCCTGCTGTAGCGGTTTCCCTGTCGGTGTCAGAATACTTTACAATCACTGAGAAACGCCCTAACCCCTTTCCCACCTGCGATTGTTGAGGAGTGCATCGTTCACACAGACTCAAAGTCGGCAAACTTTTACAGTAAGCTTTTTGGCCCAAAACCATAAGATTCTGCTCGGTTTGTTTCGTTCGCGTCTTATGAACTCAGGTCTTGCTGTCGGGGTTCTTTACAGTTTTGATCTATAAACCGCTGTTAAAAGGACGCCCTCAATTCCGCTGAGAAAAAGGAAATGGCATCAAAGTATGGAAAATAAAGACGGTTGAATCCGTGGTAGAAAAACAGGCGACGCAGCCTGGGTGGCATTTTATTTGCTTTCTCTCTTGCGAGTACTCCAACAGACAAGCAACCAACGTCGTGGCCACACGCGCGGATCACCTCATTCTCTCGCAGTATTCTCGAACGGTTGGAGCCGGGACACTGTGGGATGGATAACACTCCGTCGCGTACCAGCGTCGATCGCGCACCGCGCTTCGATTGCGAACACAAGCTTCTGGAAAGGATGCGGACATGAAGATTACTCGCCCCCTCATACTCCTCATCGCCTCGCTGGCTCTCCTGCATATCACCACAGGAGTCGCAATGGCGACCCCCATAACGTATCAGTACAGCGGGACGTTCGACATCGGTCCTCTCGCGGGGACGGCCTATACCGGCACGTTCACATACGATACAGCGGGTAACCCCAACCTGCAGACCGGGATCCCGCTGACCTTCAGCGTTCCCAGCTTCTTTGACACGCGGCAGATAGAGGCCCACCCCAGTGGCTTGCCTCTCTTTACTCTGGTGGATGCCCGCCAGGCAGGCGGGTTTTCTTTGCACATCAGTATTACTCACCTGGTATCCCCAGAGCTGAATATGCCCCTGCCGCCTATCCAGTTTGCCTCGGTGTTCTTCTCGCCTGATCCGAACTTCACGGTAGTGAGTATTGATAATAATACCAGCGTTACTCTGGCACCGGCGAACGTGCCGGAACCGGCCACAGGACTTCTGCTGGCCATAGGTCTGGCCGGACTGCTTGGCTTCCGCTGGCGACGACATCGGGCCTAAAAGTTCCGATCCGATATTCAGGGTTGGGCAGTCACGACACACCGCCAGCGTACTGGATCGTGGCTGCCCTCTTTGAAGAATTCAATTCTGTCGCCCGAGTCAATTTATGGAGGCTCCGGCAAGGGCTTCGGCATACCCGGCGGATTGGAATTGACATTCGTGGCCGCCGGTATCCCCTACCTGTTTCTCACATGAAACTCGAGCTCGCGTTCATCCTGAAAATCCCGACCTCAGGATCGCGGGCCTGACGAGCCCCGTTGTCTTCCACTCTCGTACTTCCTCCATTCGCAGTGATCACAGGTTGTGCATTCCCACAGGATGCGGATCATGACGTCGAACGGATTGTTGACGCGGTGCCGCACCTTCATGATCGAATCGCAATTTGAACACTTTTCCGAATCCGGGACTTTGATCGCTTTCAGTCCAGTCTTCACTGGGGCAGCCTTATACCGTTGCGCGATGAACTTCACAAATGAGGTGAGAGTGGTTTCGCGAAGTTCTCCATATATAGAAGGAGGGACGCCGAAGAGTTGCCAGACCTGACCATTCTTATAGGTGATTTCCAAAATACGGTTTGCTTCGCTGTATGCCAGTGTATCGATCTTCGGATCAAATACCTGGACGCTCGGGGCCTGGATGGGATCCACAAAATGCGGACACTCCTCGACCTTCTGCTTGCACTCTTTGCAAAACACCATTCGCGCGAAAACCTCGGGCGCGAATATACCGAACATACGTTCGGTAGTCAAAGGCAAGACTTCGGCACCAAAGTCGACTGGACGTCTGCCTTTGAGGAATCTGCGCGGAAGACTTTCCGATGACCGGGCACTCCGCTCATGGAAACGAAGTGGTACCTGATTTCCATTCTTGCTTCAGCTCCCCACCGGATCAGCCTGACGAGCTACGGAACGCCGCGTGCTGAGCCTCGCTGGGAGGTCATCATGCGTGCGATT
>Ga0105248_10005721_pt1 | contig 13654 bp, 11 predicted proteins | sample KBSS34metaG_FD_81524 | JGI IMG/M metagenome (GOLD analysis project Ga0105248, IMG submission 81524) | Switchgrass rhizosphere microbial communities from Kellogg Biological Station, Michigan, USA - KBS S3-4 metaG | ecosystem: Host-associated > Plants > Roots > Rhizosphere > Soil | place... | reverse complement strand
CGCAGGCCTACAATGCCGGCCAGCCCATCTTCCGCGGCGTGTACGAGGACAACGACCAGAGCAAGCGGCTCCAGATCATCGTCAACTACAACACCGACGTGTCGCAGTTCTGGGAATGGTCGGGCCTGGGACTACGTCCCATCGATCAAACCAACGAAGCCTACAAGCTGGGCGTCAACTACCTCGTCTACGGCTTGACGCACTAGGAGTTGCGGTAGAAACGCTCTCGCAGCGTTTTTCATTCAGGTGGAGTGCGGACCTTTAGGTCTGCCCACACGGCAAACCTGAAGGCTTGCGGTACTTCTGAGGAGAAACCCCAGATGCTCGCGACGCCAAAGCTCATCAGGCAGGAAACGCGTAGACCACGGAGAGGCTTGCGGCCCAGGTTGGCCATCGTCTAATCTATGCCTTCGTTCTGACACCTGAGCGGGGTGCGCGGAAACGACGCTCCGGGAGGACATATGAAGATTGAGGCATTGCGACACGTGAGTCCACGCCTATTGTCGGCATCGGTGATTGCCATCATGCTCGGGTTGCCCTTGACGGCATCGGCTACTCCACTCGCCATTCGATCGGTGGGCGGAGTGGATGCCGCCGCGATTCAATCGGTGGTCGATCAATTCAGGGCAGACATCGGAGGTGTGAACAACGGCAACACTGTCGGCTCGCTTGCCAATGGCCGGCGTGAGATCAATTGGGACGGCGGTGGCGCGGCAGCGAATGCCACGCCGTTTACGAGTCCGATGAACACGTTCAATTCCGGCGCGACCACGCGCGGGTTGGTGTCGACGACGACCGGCAGTTTCGAGATCAGCGGTCAGCCTACTCCCGAGTTCGACGATATCAACGCGACGTATTCTTCGATCTTCCAACCCTTCAGCGCCCCCCGGCTGTTCAGCCCTATCGGCACCAACTTGATGGACGTGTCGTTTTTTGTGCCCGGGTCGAGCACCCCGGCAAGCGTCTTCGGCTTCGGTGCGGTGTTCTCGGACGTCGATCTCGCGAACACGTCGAGTCTGGAATTCTTCACGCCGGCTAATGTCTCCCTCGGCACCTTCTTCGTGCCGACCGCCAATAATGGACTGTCCTTTCTTGGCGTGACGTTCACCGATAGGATTGGCAGCGTCCGGATCAGGACCGGAAACGCGGCGTTGGGTCCAAACGACGGCGGCGCCACGGACGTCGTGGTCCTCGACGACTTCATCTACAGCGAGCCACAGTCGCTTGCGCCGGCGGCGGTTCCCGAGCCGGCGACGCTCACGCTTCTTGGCACGGGCGTGGTGCTCCTGGTCGCGCAGGCTCGACGGCGCCGAGTGCGCCGAGGCTGACTAGACAGCTTCTAAAGCGGCGCTCTCCAGTGAAGAAGTCAATCTTCCGCTGATTCAGAGGCGGCGTCCAGAACACGCTTGGAGTGGTGTTCTGGCGTCGCCTCGATCTGGTCAGATGCCGGCCTTTCCACTGGCCGCTTCTCAAAGTGCAAGTGCCGTTCAACCCTCTGCCTACCGGGCGGCTCCAGGGCCGTTCGGCTTGTCTTCAGGCGGAGTTCCCCTCGACCTCAGCACGGCCGTGTTCACGACGTTGATCGGCCGTCCTTCTTCATACGCCACGATTTGATCGAAGATGTCCGCGAACTGGATGTCGTACTCGTCCCGCGTGACGTAGCCGATGTGCGGCGTACAGATCACGTTGTCCATCGTGAGCATCGGATGGCTCGGATCGCGCAGCGGTTCCTGTTCGAAGACGTCGAGCGCGGCCATCGCGGGACGTCCCGCGCGCAAGGCGTGCACGAGGGCACCCGGCTCGATGAGTTCCGCCCGGCTGGTATTCACGATCAACGCGGTCGGCTTCATTTGCGCGAGGTCGGTGGCCGTCACACTGCCACGGGTCTCGTCGACCAGGCGCATATGCAGCGACACGACATCGCTCTGCCCATAGAAGGCGACCCGGCTGGGCGCGACGTCGTAACCGTCTGCCTGCGCGCGCGTCCGCGAGGCGGGCCGCGCCCACACCCATACCTTCATGCCGAATGTCCTGCCGTAATCCGCAACGACGCGGCCGATCCTCCCGTACCCGTGGATTCCCAGCGTCTGGCCGCGCAGCGTGCGACCGACACCCATTTGCCAGTTGCCCGCCTGGAGGGAGCGCATCTGTTGCGGGATCTGTCGCATCGCCGCCAGCATGAGTCCCCACGTCAGCTCCGCGGCGGCATAGGAGGGGCTGCCGGGATGTTGGTCCGACGATACGATCACTCCCCGCCGCGTGCAGGCGTCGATGTCGATATGAGGGTACACGCTCCGCTGGCTGATGAGCCGTAGCGTGTCCAGCCGATCGAGCAGCGGCGCGCGGATGTGGGTTCGCTCCCGGATGAGGACCAGAATTTCGGTGTCCTTCAGTCGGTCGGCGAGCACGTCGGTTTCCTGAACGTGGTCGTTCCAGATGGTGACGTGGTGACCGTCCAGCTTTCGAAAGCAGGGAAGCGTCCTGAGCGTATCGAAATAGTCGTCGAGAATCGTGATATTCACTTTTGGCGGGGGGCAGTCGGCCGACGATCGTTGGGATCGAGGTTACAACGGGGCGAGTAAAGCCTGGGTCTGACTCGCCCCGTCCAACCTTCCGCCCTTCTAATCGATCTTGATGCGGCGCCGGAACTGCTGGTTCTCGTTGCAGATGAACTCGATCGGCTCCTCGTCGGGCATGATGCGCTGATCGACGCGGACGGTCCACGGCTTGGTGTACGCCTTCGGGTCCTCGACCGTTGTGTCAATCGACAGACGGCCGAAGATCGGGCGGCGGAAGCGCTCCGTGAATTTCGCCTGCTGGCTGTAGGGGCTGCCGTTGACGTCGAGCCAGCCGTCGTAGACGCTGTCTTCCGCGCCGCGCAGGTTGTTCGTCTCGACGACGAGCGTGTCGCCTTCCCAGTGGCCAACCGAGTAGCCGTACCACCACGCCTGCGGCTCGCCTTGCGGCGGCAGCTTACGGCCATCCAGATAGATGTGGCGCAGCCCGTAGTTGGCTTCGTACTCAATCAGGATCATCTTCGGCGTCTGGATGATCTTGCGCGGCTGCGGCTGCTGGTGGAACTGCAGGAAACCCATCGGCATGCAGTTGGCGTCGGGGTTGTCCTTGGCCTTGAGGTCCAACCGCTGCTTCCGGAGATCCGCGGCCCACGGCGTGTACGGCAGGCCGCCTTCGATGTTGCCGCCGGCTTCAAAGAACGTCGCCACCGGCGGCGCGGTCGGATCGAACGGGAAGGGCGCCATCGCCGGCTCGAGCGTCACGCCGCCTCGCCCTCCGCCAAAGGCGCCGCCAGGCTGTCCGGTGGCGTTTTGCGCGGCATTCTCCGCAGCGGCGTTCGGGGCGCCGGCATTTTGCGCGCCGGCGTTCGGTGCGGCCGCATTCTGTGCGCCAGCGTTCTGTTCACCGCCCCGTCCGGCCGCCGCGCCCGGGCCGCCGCGTCCGTCGCGTCCTCTCTGGGGGCCGCTGTTGACGTGCATCCAGACGCCGGAGAAATCAGGCTTGCCGTCGGCAGTGCGCGGGGGAGGCGCATCGTAGTTGACCTGTCCCTGCGCGTCGCGCGGGATGGTTGGATCCGGAACCTTGGGCCATTGCGCCGCAATCGATACCGAACACGCCACCGTGATGACGATTACGCTCGACACTGCTGCTTTCATGATCTCAGCTTCTCCCTTTTCGCTCCCGCCTGGATTCGAATTCCTTACTATCTTAGCGGCTCTCGCGCGCCCTGTGTCCACCGCCGGTCGACGCGCTGGGTCGGTTCGACCACCGAGTCATGAACGGGCTCACCCGTAGCATGAAAATGACGGTCAACCGCAGAGGCGCAGAGATCGCCGAGGAAGAACCCGAGGAATTCTCCGCGTGCTCGGCGTGCTCTGCGGTTCATTTTCTGGGCAGGGTCCCAAAGGACCCCGCCGACACGTTCTGAAGCCGCCATCAAGGTGCGCGTGGCGCCGCTGTGCGGTTTTGGCCGTGCAAGAATATACCTTCCCAGGAGGGATGCGTTGCGGCAAAGTCTCGGCACACCTCGAGCCATCGCTGGCCGGAGGATTCAGGTACGGCCGTTTTCGCCCGCGCTTGGCGGGGAAGTGCGGGGCATCGACCTGGCCAACGGTATTGACGAGGAGAGCTACCGCGAGATCCGCCAGGCGTTGTGTGAATTCGGCGTGCTCTTCTTCAAAGGCCAGTCGGAGATGCCGCCTGCCGTGCAGATCGCCATCGGCAGGATGTTCGGAGAGCTGCATACGCATCCGGCGGCGCCGCAGATGGAGGGCTTCCCGGAGTTGTTCGTCATCCATACGCAGCGCGATTCGAAGGTGGCCAACGGCGAATTCTGGCATTCGGACGTGTCGTGCGACGAGGAGCCGCCGCTCGGCACGATGCTGCAGATTCACGTCCTGCCGGACGTCGGCGGCGACACGCTGTTCGCGAACATGTACGCCGCCTTCAACGCGCTGTCGGCGCCGATGAAACAACTGCTCGCCGGTTTGACCGCGCGTCACGAGTCCGAGCACGTCTACCGCGGCCGCTATGCCGATCGGGGCGTGGACGATCGCAGCAAGGTCTATCCGCAGGCGACCCATCCCGTGATCCGCACGCATCCGGAGACCGGCCGCCAGGCCCTCTTCGTGAACCGCACGTTCACGACCCGCATCAACGAGCTGAGTGCTGTCGAAAGCGACGCCATGCTCGCATTCCTCTTCGGCCACTCGGAACAGATCGATTTCCAGATCCGCTTCCGATGGGAGCGGAACGACGTCGCCTTCTGGGACAACCGCTGCGTGATGCACCGGGCGGTCTGGGACTACTGGCCGAACGAGCGCAAGGGCCGGCGCGTCACCATCAAGGGTGAGCGGCCGCGCTGACCGTCGCGAAGGTGAATTTGATCATCTGGTTATCTGGTTATCTGGTCATTGAGATTGTTCGATTGGCACAACCAATGAGCAGATCAATGACGCGATAACGCGATAACCAGATGATCAGATTCATGTCGGAATTCGTGGCTCATCGAGCGGTGCGGATTCTGGTGTGTCTGGCCGCCGGAGTTGCCCTCGGTCTGCTCTTTCCGCGCAACCCCGTCGTGCTCGCGGTCGCCCTGACCGGGACCTGGTTTCCCAAGACCATCGTGACCTTCGCGACCGCCGTCATTTTCGTCCTGATGTCGGCGGCGCTCGCCAAGACGCTTCTCACGCACCGCCGCTCGGGTCGTTTCCTCACATACACCGTCAGCCTGTACATCGCGATGGGCCTGGTCTCGCTGGTGTATGTCTCGGCGTGGATTCCGCTGCTCACCGGCCTGCCGATGAACCGCCCGGGTCAAGGGCTGCCGGGAATCGCGGGCTGGCTGCACGGCATCGCGATCGCGTTCAAGACCGCGTTTACGGAGCAGCCGCTGTTGCAGGTGCTCGTGGCGGCGTTCCTCATCGGCGGCCTGGCCGGCTCGGTGCGAACACTCCACCCCGTGGCGCGCGGGCTCATTCGCTGCGCTGACTGGACGCTGAACGCGTTCGGAAAGCTGCTGTGGTACTACCCGATCATGATCGGCTGCCTGGCGATCTATATTCCCGCGCGTTTCGGCACGCACGGGCTGGCCATCTACGGGCGCACCACGCTGAACCTGGCGGTCGTGTCCATCGTCTGGTCCGCGGGGATGATCCTGCTGGTCCGGCTCGTCACGAAGCGCAGCTGGACGCAGATCTGGAAGTACTTCGCGACGGTGTACACGGCTGGATTCGGCACCGGCGGATCGTACGAGACGCTGCCCGTGAATCTGATCTCCGCCGAGCGCGATCTGGGCCTGCGCCCTGAGGTCGCCCGCGTCTCGATCGTCCTTGGCACCGTGCTCAACAAGAACGTCGCGACGATGGCCGTGCTGCTCGTGACGGTGTCGACGTGCGCACTGCTCGACCTGCACATCAGCATGGTCGAAATCGGCCTGCTCGTGCCGCCGGTGATGCTGCTCGGCCTCGAGTCACCGGGCGTTCCCGGCGGCGCCGGGGTGTTCATGTCGCCGGTGATCGCGTCTCTGCTCGCCGTGCCTGATGCCGGACTCTTCGTCACGACGTTCGTGACGCTGTACTCGGGGCTCATCCCGATGCTTGCCACGGCCGGCAATACCACCAACGACGGCTTCGTCGGCGCGTTCATCAACGATCGGTTGATGGACTGGGATGCGGCGGACGGCAGCGCGCCGATGCCGTCCGTCGCGCCCGATCCGGTGCCCTACCCGCGTATCGTTCGCGTGGCCGCGATGGGGCTGCTGGCGCCGGCGATCTGGATGATCGTGGCACCCCAGGCGCGCAATGGGCTGCCCGCGCTCCAGTGGCTGGCCCGCTCGGCCTTTCGCGGCGAAGCACTGGTCGGCGCGGCGCTGCTGCTCGTCGCGCTCACCGGTGTGCTGGGTGGGAGGGAGAGGGGCCAGTAGGGAGTAGGGAGTAGGGAGTGAGGGTTTGGGATTGGGGACCGGAAGTCGCCGTGCCCGTCGTACGTAGTGTCCGGCTTCAGCCGGACCGTGACGGAGACTACCGTGTCAGCGATATGACGATCAACATCACGATCGCGGCGCCGGCGACCTGGATGGCGAGCTCGACGCGCTCGTGGAGGAACAGCGCGCCGACGACGGTGAGGAAGGCCGCGAGCACGAGGAAGCGCCAATAGAGCGGTTCGGTACCCTCCTGGACGCCCTGAAACCCCGCCCGGCTCCTCGCCGCTTCGATGATCTGGTTGGCAATCTCACGATCCAACTCGCGATCGAGCTCGTAGTATTTGCCGCCGCCCGCATTGGCAATGGCGCTGAGCGACGCGCGATCGAGGATCGCGTAGACGGGCGGCTGGGGTGGTGCGCTGGTTGACGTCCGCGGAGCCTCCGGGATGAAGCCGCCGTTGCTCGTGCCGACGCCGATCGTGTAGATCGGGATGCCGCGCGCTCTCGCCAGCGCCACGGATTTCGCGACCTCGCCGCTCCAATCCTGACCGTCCGATATCATCACGAACGCCTTGGCATTTGGCGATTTGCCATGAATCTGCTCGTCGCGGTCCACCAGCTTGAGGCCCCAGTAGACACCGAGCTCCATGTTCGTATCCCAGCTGGTGTCGTCCTCCAGCCGGAACGGCGACTCTTCGCTCAGATGATCGAGAAAGAAGAAATAGGTGTTGGGATCCTTCGTGAGCCGGACCTGCGGGGTCGAAATGCGCGCGAACAGCGCCATCGCGAGGCGATCGTCCCGCCAGCTGATCGACTCGCCGATCTGGCGAAGGAACCGCATCGAGCGCTGCCAGCGATTGCCGAGGACGTCGGCGACGCGCATGGACGTCGATCCGTCCTGCAGAATCACGAGGTCGATGCCCGCCGTACGAATCAAGGAGACGCGCGCCAGCGGACGGGCGAGCGCCACGATCGTGCTGGCGCACGCCAACACCAGGAAGAGCCAGAACAGCAGTCCACCGAACAGCTGAAACCGCTCGCGAACGGGCATCAAGCGGCGATGCGCGAGCTGGCGCACGTCGCCTCGGCGCTTCGCCGCCTGCCAGAACCACAACACGAACAGCACCGCCGGCACGACCAGCAACCACAAATACTGCGGTTCGTCGAACCGGACGGTCTTCAGGTCGATACTCGGAATCACTGCCTCATCTCTGAACCACAAAGGGCACGAGACTCATGGGAACACCAAGAACACAAAGGTCACAAAGAACACGAAGAAAACGCACTCTTCTTTGTGCTCTTGGTGATCTTTGTGGTTCCACTCCAGACTTCACACTTCAGACTTCACACTTCAGACTTCGAAGTTCAGCCTTTCCGAATCTTCTCTTTCCCCTGTCCCGCGTCGGAGCCGCCCTGGCGCTCGTCGGGTCTGACCGGGATGTGCATCTTGAACTGGGTCATGTCGGTGTTCGGCGGCGGCGCGCCCGGGTCGCCGTGAACCGTGCGTCCTTCGGGTAGATCGCCCGCCATGACGACGCCGGTCAGCTTCTGAACGAGCTTGGCGGGATCCTCGCGCTTGCCCGGCGGCTGCGGCTTGGCCTTCGACAGCGTATCGCGCAGGCGGACGACGTACTCGTAGTTGTATGCGGCGTCGGCGTCGCCCGGATCCTTCTTGAGCAGCTCGGTGTAGGTCTTGATTGCCGCGTCCAGGCGGGACAGCATCGCCTGGCGGTCGGCGCCTTCGCGTTGGCTGGTGCGAAAACCGGCGTTGGCGGCAAGCACCAGCTCGCTCGCCTGCCGCTCGACGATGGCCCCGCCGACATCGCGTGGCGCTCCCAACGAGTCGTAGCGCGCCAGCCAGTAGTCGCCGGTGGCGTGATCCCCCCGCACGTCGGTCAACAGCGAGTCGGCCACCCACGGCACGCGGCTCACGTATCCCATCGACGCTTCGATGTCGGCGTAGCTGGCATTGGCCGCGTTGTAGCGCAGGAGCGCCAGTTCCTCGTGGGCGTCGGCCACGCGGTTCTGCAGCTGACCCACGGTCCAGCTCACGTAGCCGACCGCAAACAGCACCAGGGCGATCGCCACTTGTCCGAGAACTTTTCTCATCGCTAGCTCCTTCACCGGGCTGGTGGGACTATGCCCGCTTCCGCCCGCCGACCTGCCTTACCCGCCCAACCTGCCCTACCGACCGACCGGCTACGGAAACTTCTGCAGGTACGGCACCGTGAGCTTGAGCCCGGCGGCCAGTGCCCAGCACGCGGCCGCAATCAGCGCGAAGCTCGAGAAGCGCGGCCGCTGCGTGCTGTACTGCTTGATCGAAATCGTGACCACCGACACCTTGTCGATTTCGGCAATCGCGCTGATGATCGTGGCTTCGTCCGACGCCGCGTAGAACTTGCCGCCGGTCTTTTCCACCACCGGCTTCCAGATGGGATCGGTGAAGGCGCGCCCGATCGCCTTGTTGAACGACACGCGGATGAAATAGACCGGAATCTTGGCCAGCGTCGCGCTGCTCAGGATCTCCTCGACGTTCATCCCGCCCAGCCGCGGCCCGCTGACCTTCGTATCTTCGCCGTCGCTGAAGATCACCATCAGATTGCCGGACGCATTCAAGAAGTCGAACGCCGTGAACAGCTTGACGGCCTGGCTGATCGCCATCCCGATGGTGGTCCCTTGATCGGGAAACTTGTTGAACTCGGTCAGGTCGTCGATGAGCGAGATGCTGATGAGGATGTTGTCGTAGTCGTTGGTGAACGGCGTGATCACGTAGGACTCGTCGCCGAACTCGATGAGCGAGATGAGATCGCGGTACTTGCTCTTCATCCGCATCTTGACGAAGGTCTCCGCCGCCGCGACCGCCGTGAAGAACCGCGCGTCGCTCGGCGCCTTCTCGCCGAGCTTCTGGGCCTTGAACGGCTCCATCATGCTGGATGAGGCGTCGATGAGCAGGCCGATCCGGCGCCCTGGAAACGTCACCTCCTGCTGCGTCAGCGACGTGAACGGATCGGCCAGCGCGATCAGGAAGAACGGCAGCCCCGCCAGGAACAGCAGCAGCGGCGCGTGCCGCACCACCGACAGCGGCGACTGGCCGATGACGGGGAGAATGGCCGGCATCGCCACCCGATTCCGGCCCGGGCGCCGGCCGATGATCGAGCGGACGATGAGCGCCGTCACCGACACCGCCAGCAGCACCACGATCGCCGTCCGCGCCACGTCGCGGTGGCCGAACAACAGCTCCACCATGCGGATGCTCCGCCACTCCGTGGCGCTGTCGCGCAGAAACCGGCTGATGTCGGCTAACGAGACCACGCCCGGTGTCCCAGTTCGCCGGCTGCGTGCTTCATGTCCCTGACCTTCCTCACAATCCAGACGTTCTCGAGCTTCAGCTGCCGCACGATGCCCGGTGCGTCGCCCATTGATACCGTCAGCGCCGCGTCATCGAGCTTGGGCTCGCGGCCGAACAGGGCCGTCGTGAAGCAGGTCAGCGCCGTCTGCAGTTGCTGGAGCGCCTGGCGGTGGCGGCTCGGGCCGGCGCCCGTGGCCAGTTCTCCCGCGATCGCCTCGGCGGTCGCCGCCCCGGACACACGTACCTTCTTCCCGTACAAGAACCCGCCGCGCGTCGTCAGCTGTCCGTCGTAATCGTTGGCCGATCCGCGAGCCTGAGTCTGGCTGACCGCACGGCCGAGCGCCACGCTGGCGGCGATGCGAAACGCCGCCAGCGCCCGGCCGGCCAGCTCCGGCGTCCACGCGCCCCCTTCGCTGGCGCGACGAACAGCCGACAGCTCGCGGCCGACGCCGCCGAGGACCGATCGGTCGGAAATCAGCCGGCGCCCGATCACGCCCTCCTGCCGGTTCTTGCGCAGGAACCGGACGAGGGCCATCACGACGACGAGCGCGGCGGCGATGAAGAGCACGCCGGCAATCATCAGGTAGACGCGGGCGCGGAAGCGCTGCGCTTCGATGTCTCCGAAGTTCCAGGACGGCGCGTCACGGATGTCCGAGGCGTCGGCCGGCACGAGCGACAGCACCCGGATCGACCCTGACGGCAGAATGTAATTGCGGTCGCGGCCCTTGACGGTCTCGCCGCGCTCCACCTTCGATTCGACGTGGTAGGCGATCTGCAGACTCGGGATCTTCGCGTCCTTCCCGAACATCTCCTCGCTGATCAGCCGCAGCATGTACTGATACTGGAAGAACCGGCGCGAATCGGTGCGGAGGTCGGGTTCGCGCTGCCCGCCGATGACCTCGAAGGGCGGCAGCTGCATCGCCGACGGATCCAGCCGCGACTGATCCGGCACGACCGTCGTCGTGTCGTTTTCGACGATCGCGCAGGTCAGGGTGAGCGAGAACGACTCGCCGACGCGGACCGCGCTGGCGCTCGTCCGCCACCAGCACCGGATCGGATCGGCATCCACGTTCACCGTGCCGGGCGGCGGAGCGCCCGGCGGCGCATTCTGCGCCACCAGCGACACGCCGGCTGCCATGAGGATGCCGACCAGCAGAGAAGTCCTAACCATCGTGCGCAGTCCTTTTAGATTGAAGAACGCGTTGCGGCGTCGTCGATGTATGAACCACAAAGATCACGAAGACCACCAAGATTTCAATGTTCCGGTTTCTTCGTGTCCTTGGTGTTCTTTGTGTGCTTGGTGTTCAGTCGTCCAATTTGTCCCAAGTTCGAGCTCTCACGTCCAAACTTCCTTACTTCCTTACTTCCTTACTTTCTCACTTCTCTAAGTGGTCTTCCTCAATCTTCGTTCCATCACAAATTCGGTAATCGCGACGACGTTGTGCATCTGGTCGAGGCCGAGCCGCAGGACGTCGAGACCCGCGTCCTTGGCGTCCTTCTCGACAGTGTTCTGCCAGTCGCGCACGCGTCCGGCCATCTGGCGCAGCGCGCCGCGCGACATCACGCGCGAGCGGCCGGTCTCGACGTCGAACGCCTCGACCCAGCCGGCCGAAATCTTCGGCACCTCGAAGGCGAACGCGGCGTCGATCAGGATGAGGAACACGTCGTGACTCGAGTTCAGGTGCGCGAGCTCGCGCAAGACGGCGTCGGGGCCCTCGAACAGGAAATCCGAGATGACCGGGATGAGCGACGTCTTGCGCATGAACCCGGCAATCGCCCGGCTGATGCTCTCGCCGTGCTTCACGTCCTGCAGACCGCGATGGTACTGGTAGGCATCCAGGCAGTGAATCACCTGGTTCTTGCCAATGCGCGGCCGGATTGCCGAGAGATGGTCGAAATCGGTTTCGAACATCATCATCCCGAACAGGTCCTGGAAGAACACCGCCGACATGCCGATCGTCGCGATGGCGCGGGCGATCGCCGCCGCAATCGGCACGCCGTCGACGCCACACCGCGTCGACAGCGATCCGTCGGCCACGACCATCACGTTGGCCGTGCTCGGCTGCTCGAACTCGCGGACGATGAGCGGGCTGAAGTTGGTGAGCGAGGACTGCGGCCAGTCGATCGACGAAAACCGGTCGCCGGGCGCCCAGTCGCGCAGCCCGACGAAATCGAATCCGGTGCCGTGGAACAGGCTGCGATGCTCGCCGATCGTGAACTCGCGCATCCGTTTCAGGATGAGGAGCTCGACCTCGGTAATCTCCGAAAGGTTGACGAGAGTCGTCTTCTCCCGTTCCCTGGTCGGCGAGGACAGGATGCGCATCAGGGAATCGCCACGCGGTCGAGAATGTCCTTGATGACGACGTCCACCGTCAACCCGTGGCTGGCGGCGTGCGGGCCGAGCCAGACGCGATGGCTGAGAATGTATTGCGCCAGATCCTGGATATCCTCGGGATAGACTTCGGTGCGCCGTCTGACGAGCAGCGTCCACACCTTCGCGAGCCGGCCCCAACAGATGATGGCGCGCGGCGACGCGCCGAGGTCGACGCTGTGCTCGACCAGTTCCGACGGCGAGTGAATGAGCCAATCGGTGTCCGGGTTGTACGGACGCGAGGCCGCCACCAGGCGCTGGATGTAGACGCCGAGCCGCTCGTGCAGGAACACTTCCTGGCTGATGGCGCCGCGCAGCTGGATGATCCGCTCCTTCGACATCAGCTTGTTCAACCGGACGCGCTTGAAGTCGAAGTTGACCAGCTTGGCCTCTTCGACCGGCGCGAGGTAGCCGATGTTCACCATGATGGCGAACCGGTCGGTCGCCGCTTCCGAGAGCGGAAACGTGCCCTGCCCGAGCTCGATCGGGTTCATCGTCGCAATCGCGAAGCTGAACGCGGGCAGCTCGTAGGTGGTCTTGCCGACGGTGACGGTGCGGTCCTGCAGCCCTTCGAGGAACGCGCTCTGCGACTTGAGCGGAATACGGTTGATCTCGTCGAGCAGGATGACTTCGGCGGACGCCAGCGGACCGAACTCGGTGACGAGCGCGCCGGTCGCCGGGTTGATCATCTGGAACCCGACCACTTCGGTCGGCTGCAGATCGGCGCGGCCCTGGATGCGCGCGAACTTGGCATCGCTGATCGCCGCGAGGATGACGCCAAAGAAGGTCTTGCCCACGCCGGGCACGCCGCGCAGCAACAGGTTGCCGGCGTTGACCTGGCGTTGCTCGTTCTTGTCGTAGGTCGTCGGAATCTCGGACAGCAGGACCACGTTGGCCAGTGCCTTCGCCGTCTCGTAGCCGATGAGCGCCTTGCCGCCTTCCGTGACGATCGATTCGTGAAACGCGATAGCTTCTTCGAGGTCTGGATGCACGGGACCGCCTTAGTACTGCACGTAGCCGGACGAGACAACGGTCCACCTGAGGGCGGACATGGGCAAAAAACGTCGCAATGGCGAAGCGACAGATTCTATCCGGTTTCACGCTCCGCTGCGGAGAAAAGGGCGATCACTTCAGCCGGAGTCGGTCCGCTCTTGAGGCGGCCGTCCGGACCGCGCACCGTCCAGACTCGCGTGACGAACGCCTCCACCGCCACTTCGTCGCCGCGCAGCAACCGATGATGCAGGTCGAAGCTGCTGCGCCGCCACGCCGTGATCGACGACTCGACGGTCACCCGGTCGCCGAAGGTCGACGGCGTGATGAACCGCGTCCGCAGGTCGACGACGGGAATGCCGGCGCAGCCGAAGCGCGGCAGCATGGCGGCCTTCGGAATGCCGGCGTCTTCGAACAGGGCCGCCGTGCCGGCGTCGAACCATTCGAAGTAACGGGGAAAGTAGACGATGGCGCCGGGATCGCAGTGGCCCCATTCGACGATGAT
>Ga0105248_10005720_pt1 | contig 13655 bp, 10 predicted proteins | sample KBSS34metaG_FD_81524 | JGI IMG/M metagenome (GOLD analysis project Ga0105248, IMG submission 81524) | Switchgrass rhizosphere microbial communities from Kellogg Biological Station, Michigan, USA - KBS S3-4 metaG | ecosystem: Host-associated > Plants > Roots > Rhizosphere > Soil | place... | reverse complement strand
GCAGGCCTATCTGCCCGACGTTCTCGCGCGCGTCGCTGATCACCCGATCCATCGCATCGACGAACTGCTCCCTGGCGCTGGACAAAGTAGCCCCTCGCCAGGGCCGGCGCCGCACCAAAGGCCGCGGTCGTCCGCTGACGCTTACGTGCAGTCGTCCCGCTTGACCCAAAGAGACCTCAGCCCCAGGACGGCTGCCAGCCGTGGCATCGGCTCTATCGGTGTCGGCAGATGCGCCAAGCGGATGCGAGGAAGCCTGCTGATGGCGGTTAGCGGCTCAGTCATGCTGCATGCCGAGTTCACTGGTGTGGCATCTTTTCCTACGCTTTGGCTACGAAGCGCAACGGTCGGAATCGCGGGGACCGTCTTGGATCGAACTTCGCTGCCGCTGCCTCAGGATGCGGCGGCAAACTGGCTTGCGGCAGCCCGCTTCTCCGGGTGCCCGCCTCGACCTGAGTTGACCGCCCGGCGATGCGCCTCCATCTCCACGCTGACCGGAATAGCGTTCGCCTATGACAACGCGATCCTGTCAAGGAAGGTCAGTTACCCGGAGGGCCCATGATGCGCTGTCGCAGGCTAAAGGTGGCGCCTATCACCCTCCGCACAAAACACGCCCTGAAACATCACAGTGGCGACCGGCGGTGAGCGCGCACGTGACCTCTGCGGCCGCGGCTGCCGGTGTCATGCCGCGCGGCAGAATGGCGAGCTTCCTGGGCCTGTTCATTGTCCCCGGCATAGCGCAATCCGTCTTACTCACCGTGATACCGCTAGAGGCGCTGCGACTGCTGGGGACGGCCCGGGCAGTGACGCTGCTCTACGTTGCCGCCGGGCTCGCTGCCGTGATTGGCCGCCTCAGTATCCCGCTGTTGGTTCAGTTGATCCAGCGACGCCTTGTATTCAGCCTTGGCGCATCGCTTCTGGCAATCAGCGCTGCCTTGTTGGCGATCCGAAGCCCGATGGGATTTGGCTTCGGACTCGCACTCAGCAGCTTCGCGTTTGCCTGCATCGAGGTCACCAGCAATCTTTACTTGCTCGACCACATCCCACGCCACGCCCTCCGGCACTTCGAACCAGTACGCATTTTTGCCTGCGCCGGACCCTGGACCTTGGGTCCGTGGTTTGGAGTGTATCTTCAGCAGCGCATCTTTTTTGCAGCGCCTTTCGCCGTCGCGGCTATCGCTGCGATCGCACTCCTGGTGCTCGTCTGGTGGCTACGGCTGACAGAGCATGTGCCGCCCAACCGCAAGCCGCCGAATCCGATGCGCTACCTGCCTCGCTTCTTCTCCCAGCCGCGTTTGCGCCTTGCCTGGTGTCTGGCGGGAGCGCGTTCGGCGTGGTGGAATACGTTTTACGTCTATACCCCGATCTTCGCGGTGACCTCAGGGCTCACTGCAGAGATGGGCGGCGCGATCGCTTCGATCGGCACCAGTTGGATATTTTTGGTGCCATTGTGGGGCTGGATCGGGCGCCGTTATGGACTACGGCGTCTGCTGGCCGTCGGCTATGCGGTTGCAGGGATGACGACCGCGGCCACAGCTGCGGCGTTCGATTTTCCTTGGGTCGGCGCCGTCATGCTCGTGCTGGCCGGATTTGGCGCCGAAATAATCGATGGTGCCGGCAATCTGCTGTTCCTGCGTGCGGTACACCCCTATGAGCGTTCGGAGATGACCACCGTTTTCGTCAGCTATCGCGATGTAGCTCAGCTCGGGGCGCCTGCGGTCAGCGCGGTGCTGCTCTCACTATTCGCGCTTCCATCCGTTTTTGCCGCCGCAGGCATCATGATGATCGCATCGGCAATGCTCACCCGCCATATCCCCCGTCGGCTATGAGTTGCGATCCCCACAGCCACCAAAGCGACGGGCGAAGCTGATCGGGGCGAGCAGCGACGGAACCGAGCAGCAACTCGGTCTTGGTTCACTCCGAGAACACCGGCCTTTCCTCCGCGTGAGTCGCCGCCCGGCGCAACGCAGGCGTCGAGCGGATGATCAGCTTCTCCAACTCCACCGCGAGGAAGAACACGATCCCGCCGCTTATCAGCCAGGGCCAAACCCAAAGCGGCAGCGACTCGTTGCCGAACACCCAGTGGAATGGCGGGGCGTAGGTGAAGAGCAGTTGCAGCACAACGACCGCGCCGATTCCATAGAGGAGATAGGGGTTCCCTGCATGGGCGCGCGGCGTCAGCGACGGGTCGATCAAATAGCGGCTGTTGAGCAGATAGAACACCTGTCCCAGCGTGATCGCGTTGACCGCCGCCGTCCGTGCCATCCCGTCCGACGCGCCATGGTCCTTGAGCCAGGCGAAGGCCGCAAGCGTATACACCACAAGCGCGGCGCCGACGAAGAGAATGCGCCAAAGACCAAAGCCGGTGACGATCGGCCGATCGATCGCGCGCGGCGGCCTCAGCATGACGTCATCCTCGTGCGGCTCAAAGGAGATCACGAGGCCAAGCGCAACGGACGTCACCATATTGACCCACAGCACCTGCGGCGCGGTGATCGGCAGGGTGAAGGCGAACAGGATGGCGACCCCGATCACGGCGCCCTGCGCGATGTTGGTGGGCAGAAGGAACAGCAGTGCCTTCTCGATGTTGTTGTAGACGGTGCGGCCCTCCTTCACCGCCGCGGAGATCGAGGCGAAATTGTCATCCGCCAGGACCATGCCGGCGGCCTCCTTGGTGACCTCCGTGCCCTTGATCCCCATGGCGACGCCAATGTCGGCCTTCTTGAGCGCCGGCGCATCGTTGACGCCGTCGCCCGTCATCGCAACAATCTGCCGGTTGGCCTGGATCGCCTTCACGAGCCTCAGCTTGTGCTCGGGGCTCGCGCGAGCGAACACGTCGACCTCGCGGACGCATTCCTGCAGCGCCGCGTCGTTCATCTCCTCGATTTCCGTTCCGGCAACCGCCGTCCTGCCGTCGCCGATGTCCAGCATCTTCGCGATCGCCGCGGCCGTGATCTTGTGGTCCCCAGTGATCATGGTTACCCGGATCCCGCCGCTGTGGCACTCCCTGACCGCCTCGATCGCTTCCTTGCGCGGCGGGTCCATGAGCCCAACCAGTCCGAGCAGCACGAGGGTCTTCGGCAGGTCCGCCGCCGTCAGGCTGCCCGCCGGAACGCCTGGCGAGGGAAGCCACGCAAGCCCGAGCACGCGCTCGCCCTGGGCGGCCAGCCGGTCGCCTGCCTTCTCGAAACGATCACGGTCGAGCGGCGCGGGGCCGACGGCAGTCTGCTGCCGATCGCAATGGTCGAGGATGACTTCCGGCGCGCCCTTGACGAGCAGCATCTCCGCGCCGTTCGCCGCACGGTTGAGAGTCGCCATGAACTTGTGCTCGGATTCGAAGGGGATCGCGTCGATGCGCGGCGACGCGGCAGCCTCGGCCGCGCGATCCATGCCGAGCTTCTGCGCGAAGGGATAAAGGGCACCTTCGGTCGGATCGCCCTCGACCTTCCATTTGCCGTCCTCCTGAAAGAGCTCCGCGTCGTTGCAGAGCATGGACACGCGGCCCATGAGCTCCAGCACCGGCTCGTTGCCGACCCTTAGGCCCTCCCGCCGCACTTCGCCTTCCGGCGCGTAACCATCGCCTGTCACCTCGAAAGACTGGTCGGCAGTCGCGACCGAGGTCACCATCATTTCCATCAGCGTCAGCGTGCCGGTCTTGTCGGAGCAGATGCGCGAGACGGAGCCGAGTGTCTCGACCGCCGGCAGGCGGCGGATGATGGCGTTGCGCTGCGCCATCCTCTGGACGCCGATCGCGAGCGTGATGGTGATGAGCGCCGGCAGGCCCTCGGGAATGAGCGACACTGCGATGCCCACCACCGCCTGGAACAGCTCGACGAAGGTCATGTGCCCGAGCCAGTGGCCCCAGGAGAACAGCAGCACGCTGATGACCGCGATCGCAGCGGTGATGACGTAGCCGAAAGACTTGATCTGGCGCAGCAGCGGCGTTTCGAGGACGCTCACCTCCGCGAGCATCTGATTGACGCGGCCGAGTTCCGTCGCAGCGCCAGTCGCGACCACAACGCCGATCCCGCGGCCCGACACGACTGTCGTGCCGGAAAAGGCCATGTTGTGGCGGTCGCCGACCGTTGCCTTGGCGGGGACGGGGTCTGTCGTCTTTTCCGACGGCACCGACTCGCCGGTCAGCGCCGCTTCTTCCGTGCGCAGGTTCTTCGCATCGAGCAACCGCAGATCGGCCGGAATCCTGTCACCCGACTCCAGAAGCACGATGTCGCCGGGGACCAGCTCTTCGGCCGGCAGCATGCGCGTCTCTGCTCCGCGCACCGTGCGCGCTTCGGCCGAAAGCATGTTGCGGATGCTGTCGAGGGCCTTCTCCGCCCTGCCCTCCTGGATGAAGCCGAGCAGAGAATTGAGGATCACCACAGCGAAAATGATCGAGGCGTCGAGCCACAGGCTCAGCATCAGCTTCACGAACCCGGCAACCAGCAGGACATAGATCAGGATGTTGTTGCATTGCGAAAGGAAGCGGAGGAAGGGGCCACGCTTCTTGCCTTCGGGCAGCCGGTTCGGCCCGTAGGTCTGCAATCTCGCAACGGCCTCTACCGCGTCGAGGCCATTTGCCGGATTGCTCTTGAGCCGCTGCTCGGCCTCTGCCGCCGACATCGCATGCCAGGGAACCACGTCCCCTGCGGGAGCCGCGCTTGTCGTCGCACTCATTGCTGCCTCCCTATACGCCGCGGCCGAGAAGATGCGCAGCCGAGCGCCAGGCCAAATGCGCCATCTCGTCGAGCCGTCGAACCGCGTCCACGCGATCGAAAGCCTCCGCCGCATTCAACTTTCCGGGCGCGACCGCGGCCAATGTGGTGGCGCGATGTACGCGCTGCACGTCGTCGAGCGCCTTCGCCGTTCTTTCCAGCTCCGTGAGTGCCGCTTCGGCCTCAGGCGTGGCCTGCCAACCGATCGGCGACGCCCGCTCGCTCAACGCCGATTCCGTTGTGATCGAATCCGCGACTGTCTGGGCCCAGCCCATAGCCGCTGTGCAGAGCTCGGCGGCGCCAAGCTCCTCTGGTCCCATCTTCGGTGCCGGCGCTCTCTGTAGCATCTCAGCGAACTGCGAGGCACGATCGAGCGCGTGAAGCGTGCTGGTCAGGCGATGCTGCTCCGCTTCCGTCTCCGGCGGGGCCCTCAGCTCGGACAAGAATTCCCATGCTTCGTCCAGCGCACGCGACGCACTGGCCGCCACGCCATCCTTGCCTCCGCCGGAGAGCGAGGCAGCGACCGAGACGAAGAGCGTTGCAAGAACGCTCGCGACCGTTCGACGAACCGCCTCGACCGCCACGACCGGGTTGACCAGCGCGGCTGGATCGAGGCTGCGTTTAAGCGGCGGTTCCCGCGATGGAAGCAGCCGTCCAACGAGACGCGTGAACCAGTCGATCGCGGGCAGCAACACGGCCACGCCGACCACGTTGTAGGCGGTGTGGTAAGCGGCGAGCAGGGTCAGTCCGTCAACAGCGCTCTGCCAACGCTGCATCAGCGGCGTCGTAAAAGGGAACGCTGCCAGCGCAATCAGTGCCGCGATCACCTTGAACAGCACATAGGCGAGAGCCAGCCGCTTCGCGGTCACGCTCGCGCCGATCGCCGCCAACGCCGAACTCGTCGCCGTTCCGATATTCTGTCCGATGATCAGCGCGCAGCCCTGGTCGAGCCCGATTGCGCCAGCGCCAAAGGCCGCGAGCGTCACCGCAATGGCCGCGGTCGAGGACTGCATGACCGCCGTCATGGCGAGGCCCACGAAGACCAGTTTCAGAAGGCCGGACAAACCCGCAAGCCAGCCGACATCCGGCGCGCCGAGTACGGCCGGCAGGTCGGACGGATGGAGACTTTCCGATAGGCCGCCCATGCCCTGCTGGAGGGTCGTCAGCCCGTAGAGCACGAGCGCGAAACCGGCGAGCGCCGCGCCGGCGGCTGCGATCCGGCCACTCGCCAGCAGCTTCGTCAGCGCTCCGACGAAGATCAGCGGCAGCGCGTAGGACGACAGCGATACCCTCAGGCCGATGAGCGCGACCAGCCAACCCGTGCCCGTCGTTCCGACATTCGCGCCGAAGACGAGACCGAGCCCCTGTGGGAAGGTCAGCAGCCCGGCGCTGACGAGGCCGATCGTCGTCATCGTCGTCGCACTCGAAGATTGGACGAGCAGTGTGACGAGAGCGCCCCAGAAGGCGCCGGAGAGCGGGGTCGCTGCCGCTTTGCTCAGGACTGTGCGCAGCGCCGATCCCGCCATTGCCTTGAGCCCATCGGTCATGACGGTCATGCCGAGCAGGAACAAACCCACGCCGCCAAGCACCGCGATCGCCGTAGACATCGGCGTCAACCCTCCTTTGCTGGCGCCAGTCTCATTTCTCCGCCGCAAGTTCTGCACGCGCCGCGGCGAGGTCCTTCTTCTGTTCCGACGATACCGTGGGGTAAGATAGATCCAGGTTCTCGACCGCTTCCACAATCGCCGCCGCCACGACGAGCCGGGTGAACCATTTGTTGTCGGCGGGCACGACATACCAGGGCGCATTCTTCGTGGCCGTCGCCCGGATCGCCTCCTCATAGGCGTGCATGTAGTCGTCCCAGTAGCGGCGCTCGCGCACATCCGCGGCGGAAAACTTCCAGTTCTTCTCAGGCGTGTCGAGCCGCTCCATGAAGCGCTTCTTTTGCTCCTTGCGCGACAGGTTCAGGTAGAACTTGAGGACCACCACGCCCTGTCGCGTGAGATAATCCTCGAACCGCGCAATATCGGCGAGCCGCTCGTCCCAGACGTCCTTGCCTACAAGGCTCGGCGGCATCTTCTGCGCTTTGAGAAGCTCCTGATGCACACGCACCACGAGCACCTCCTCATAGTAGGAGCGGTTGAAGATGCCGATGCGCCCGCGCTCGGGAACCTTCGCGGAATAGCGCCACAGGAAGTCATGGGACAGCTCCTCGACCGACGGCTGTTTGAAGGAGAAGACCTCGCATCCCTGAGGATTCACCCGCGACATGACGTGCTTGATCGTGCCGTCCTTGCCAGCCGCATCCATGGCCTGAAGGACGATCAGCAGCGACCAGGAGTCCTGTGCGTAGAGAATGTCCTGCTCCATTGCGAGCCATTCGGAGCCGCGCTGCAGAAGGTCCGACGCCTCCCGCTTGTCCATCTTGAGCCCGAGCGTGTTGTCGGGATCAAAATCCTTCAGACGAAAGTCCTTGCCCTTCGTCACGCGGAACGGGTCCACATACTTTCGGACGTGGTTGAGGATGTTCTTGGGCATCGTTGTCCTCCCGGCGTCGCGATGATCGTACCGCAGCGATCGTGATTCACACTCGAAGGCTTATGCTGCCTAGCGTCGACGCTACTACGCCAGCATCTACCGGACGATCGCTCACCTGGTTTACGGCGGCGCCTACACCTATGGCAAGCGTGACGACGCGCGGCGACTGCCCGCGATGCAGCGACCACCGATGTGGGTCACCATACGTCGCCCAAGCTCATTCTGTGCATGTGACGCTTGGCTTGCGAAAAGCTCACCGATCTCGGATTGCCGCTGTCTGGGCGGCGCATCGCCATCATACGCTTCGAACCCAAAGATCGATCGCGCTACGATGGCGAGGCGATGTCGGTCTATTTCTGGGCCACGCCCGAACAGGGGCGCAAAGTCTGGTGCGGATGATGGCTTCGGATCCGACTCGCCGCCCGACGATGCGCCGTCAGGCCTCGCTGATTCCGTGGTGCGGCGCCGGCAAGATGGCCGTTTTCCTATCGATCAGCCCGAGGCGACAGGTCCCGAACAACGGGCCGCGCCCGGCCTCGCCGGCCGGCAATAATGACGACAGGCCGTGGCAAATTGAATGGTGTGCCTCAATCGTAGCGGCCCGCCACTGCCAGGTCCCTGCCTCGGGAAACCAGCGCCTTCGACGTATCGTTGCGGCGCCATATTTGTGGCGCAGTCACACACCGCCTATCGAGAGTTCGATTGCCGGCCTGGGCATGCAGGTTGCGATGGTCGCACAATTCGACACCCGTGCGAGTAAGTCTGAGTGATCCATTGCGAACCATTTGAGCCAAGACACGACAGACTGTTTCCTTCGTCAGTCCAAGATAGTCGGCGATGTCGCCACGGCCCATCGGCAGGTCGAGCGCTGCCTTGCCCGCTGTGCCGATTCGTTGGTCCATTTCCAGAACGAAGGTCGCAAGTCGCTCGGCAGAGGTTTTGCGGCTCAACAGCACCATCCGCTGATAAGCAGCATGCAGGTTCGCAACAGTCAGAGCCGCTAGCCGCAGAGAGAGTGCCGGGTGACTTCGAGCAAGCGCTTCGACCGCATCGCGCGGGTAGCGTCGAAGTGTCGTACGGGTAACCGCCTCGGCGGCAAACTGGCGGGTTTCCTTATCATCGAGGCCAAACAGGTCGCCCGGCAACAAGAAATCGCTCACGCAACGACGCCCGTCGTCCAGCAACTCTACCGTTCGCACGCAACCGGAAACCACGCGCCAGCACCAGTCGGCCGCATCGTCTTTCAGATAGACAACTTCATCACGCTCTACGATCGCAGTGAGGCCAAATTGTTCCAGTAGATCCAGTTCTTCGGAAACAGAAGAAGTGACCCCGACATCGCGAGCCTCGACACTTTCCTTTGTCACGATGAATTCCCCGGTTCCAGCAGTTTCTAGGTTATCCGGAACGTCTCGCGCGCACTGCGTGCGCCTACCCCTTCGCGCGCAGCGTGAAGCGACGGCGACGTGGCTCAACAGCCAGAGAAGTTCCGCTCTGGCACGAGTTCCGCCGATCCAGAGATGCATCGCACGGCTTCGTGAGGTCAATCAGGAAATGCCACCGCCTTTTTTCTGGCAATTCAACTTGCAACTTTGGCGGCCGAGATGGGCGATGCGGCGTGCCGGAGCCGTGCTGCTGCATCCCAGAATACCACCCTATTCGGCGGCTCGTCTCAAATTTCCTCCAAGTGGCGATAATAAGTCCGGTCGAGGGTAGCCAGACCGGACAAGCGCCTGACCGACACCGTGCCGCCGCAACTCCACCGATTCATAGAGGTCACGAATTTAGAGCTACCGCGTCGGTTCGAATGCAGGGAACGTCACGCTCCATCACCAGCAAGCCGACGACGGTCCAACACGGCGATCAGGGCGTGCGGGGTCGAAGGTTGCCGCCCGCGAGCTGCATGCCAGCGAGGCGGCTTCCCGGAGTGGTGCAAAACGGAACCGGCCAGCTGTGGTTTCGGACTGCATGGCACCCACGCGAATTTAAATCGTCTTAACCAATGCCTACAACCGCTGCGTTGATTCAGATCAATGCTTAATGCGCCGTTATAGGGCACACAGTCAGCGTTGATCCGCCGCCTGCAACCATAATCAGCCGCTCTGGTACCCGGGATGACCCTGCTGCGAGGCCTGCACCGTGCCTTGGCGCTCGGAACCGCGCTCCTGTTGCTGACCATCGCAGTCGGGACGGTGCTTCAACTCCGTCGGACACACGAGCCGGCCCCCGACGCCGCCAGAGAGGCATTGTCGAACGCCGCTCTCATCGCGGAGCGCGCCATCAATCGGCAGTTGCTGGAGGTCGACTCGGCCCTGATTCGCCTGCCGGCAGTCCTGTCGGCAAGCGCCGGCACCGGCGGCGACATCGCGCAACCTGAAGCGGGACAAGTCCTCCATTCATTCTATTTCGAGAACTTCGTCTTCCGGGACGTTCTGCTCGTGGGTCCGGAGCGGCGGACCTGGGCGGCTGCCCGGCCTCGCCCGGAACACCAACCGCTGCCCTCCGCATTTGCCGAACCAAGGCAGTCGGCGCAGGCCGTGGCGGTGGATCTCATTGGTCCGGTACTCGATCCGTCCAGCGGAAGCCGGTCCTGGTTCCTGTTGTGCCCGCTGGAATTGTCCGGACCTCGCCAACTGACCGCGGTTGCCGAGATTCCGGTACAATATATATGCGACCTGCTGGCGCCGATCCGTACCATGCCCGGCCTCGGGATCGAGTTGATACGCGGGTCTGGAACCGGCTCGCCGCACGAGCGCGACGCGGCGCTGCGAAACCAGAACATGCTGTTCGATTCCGCGTTGAACGACATGGCGCAGAGTTTGGCGCTGGTGGACCTGGGGGCGAATCTGATCGTCTGCAATCAGCGCTTCCTGGATATGTTCGGTCTCGCCGCCGCCAACGCGCCGCGCGGAAGCAGCATCGCCGCCGCCCTTGCCTGGCTGGTCCGCTGCGTATGCGTCGATATGACGCTTATCCCGGCGCCGCTGAAGGTCGCAATCAACCTCTCGCCACACCAGCTCGATGACGACCAACTGATCGCGGATGTGAGCGAGTCACTGGCGTATTCCGGCGCGGAAGCAAGCCGCTTCGAGGTCGAGAGCACCGAGTCCGTGCTGCTGAGCAACAGCATCACCAGCCGCTCCATTCTGCTCGACCTGCGGCGGATGGGTGCGACGATCGCGCTCGACGACTCCGGCTCGGGGTATTTGTCGCTCAGCTGTCTGACCAGCTTCCCGCACGACAAACTCAAGATGGACAGGTCGTTCATCAGCCAGATGGCAGTCCGGCACGACAGCGCGGCCATCGTGCGCTCGATCGTACAGCTGACCCATCAGTTGCACATGCAGAGGACTGCGGAAGGCGCGTAAACGCGCGAGCAGCTGGAGCTGGTCAGGCAGACGGGATGTAACAGCGCGCAAGGCTACCTGTTGAGCTGGCCGATGGCTTTGGCGGACACTCTTCGGGTGGCGGATCCGTGCCTGGCCGAGCCGGCGAGGACCGCGCCGTCGTTTGATACTGTAACGCCGGCCGGCCAGGTCGGAGCCGGGTACGTACTCGCCGTCTGAAGGCTCAGCCGCCACACGTCCGCGATTGGTGCAGCGTGGAGCAGTCAGTTTCCCGGTCTCAATTCGGAATGATTGTCTCGGGCCGGCCATCGATTTGATTGTATTTCGATGCAGAAATTCAACGTACAGCAGAGCACAGAATCCTGGCAGTTGTGAACGGTGGATTAAGATTTCTGTTGATGTACACTATCGCGTGTAGTATAAGAGTGTTGAGGGAGTTCGAGAGGCCGCAGGGTCTGGTTCCCGGACCCGGGGCGATCGCAAGGCGGAAAGCCTGCGGAACTGGATGCGCACTCACGGTAGCAGGTGGTGTCGGTCAGGGCTTATTGGCCCGGCAGGCACGCGGCACTCGCAGTGTCTCCAGCGCTACCTGTCTACCAGAGGATGAAACCACGCGGCCTCTTGGCCGGCATACACTGCAAATGAAAGGATGTTAGTCATGCTTGCATACACTTGCTCTCTTGTGGAACGTGCACGGGCCGAAGTCGTACGCCTGCGGGGCGACCAGAAGGGTGTCACTGCCCTGGAGTACGGCATCATCGCCGCGGTGACCGTCGCTGCCATAGGCGCGACGATCGGTGTCGTTGGCACCGATCTCAGCGCCATTTGGACCAAGATCGGGACAACGATGACCACCGCGAAGGGCTCCTAGACTCGTCTCCCGTCAACCGCCGGGCAGGGACCGGGGCGCATGCCCCGGTTCGCTGGCCTCTATGATGCGTGTAAGGTCGAGCAACAGCGCGGGTCAGACAGAGCATGTCCTGGGTAATCGCAGTCGCGGTGCTGTCTCTGCTCTTCATCGCCGCCTGGCGCGATATCGCAACGCGGATCATTCCTGACTACGTCACACTGATCCTGCTGGGTTTAGGGGCATTACTCCAGATACAGAACGGCGTGCTGGCTCTCGTGGGCTCTGCCGGCACCGCGCTCCTACTATTCGTGCTGCTGATGATCGCCTATTCGCGCCAGCTTATGGGCGGGGGTGACGTCAAGATGATGACCGCATTCGCATTTGGACTCACTCCGATTGGTACTTACTGGTTTGTCACCTCGACGGTCCTGGCGGGCGGTCTGCTCGGAATCGCCTACCTCCTGCTCTCCCGGTACCAGCATAAGCCGCACGCTGACAACCGTGCATCACCGATTGCCCGTGTATTGGCGGTGGAAGCCTGGCGCGTTCGCAAACGGGCTCCCTTGCCGTATGGCGTGGCCATTGCCATCGGTGGCGCAATCACTTTGTTGCATCCCGTAGGGCCCTGAAGCCATGCCGCTTCGCCTGATCCTTTGTAGCATCCTGTTGCTGACCGCGCTGGGCCTTGGGCTCGTCGGTTATCAGATCACGCGGCCGCCCAAAACGGTTACCGTGACGGTCGCGCCCGAGGCACCACCGCCACCTTTGACAGTTGACGTGCTTGTGGCCGCCCGTGCGCTGCCCGCCGGCACGCTGATGAAGGAGGAAGATTTCACCAAACGTGCTGTACTGTCCGCCGAAGTGCCCAAGGGCGCCCTGACCGAGTCGCCTGAGGCGCGCGCCAGTATCCGTGGCGCGCTGCTGCGCCACTATTTGGACAGCAACAACATTCTCATGGCCGGCGATGTACTGCATCCGCGCGACCGCGGTTTCCTTGCGGCGGTGCTGACCCCAGGCACGCGTGCGGTCTCGGTCGGTGTCGATGCCGTCACCGGTAACGGTGGCCTGATCTGGCCGGGCGACCGGGTCGATCTGATCCTGACGCAGCAGCTTGATGAAAAGGATGCTGCGTTGGCCCGGCGCTATGTCGGCGAGACGGTGCTTGGCGACGTCCGCGTAGTCGCTGTGGACCAGAGCATCGCCCAGGGAGCGGTGCCCAGCAGTGACAATGCAACCGGCCGTCTTGCGCACACCGTGACGTTGGAGGTGACGCCGCAGCAAGCCGAGAGGGCGGCGGTGGCAGAACGGCTGGGCAGGCTGACGCTTGCGATCCGCGCGGCCGACGGGATTGCCGAAGCAACCGGACCTCGTTCGTCGGTCTACGGCGGCGACGTCTCCCCGGCGCTGGCCGACGGCATCACGCCAGGTGTTGCCAAAATGAAGGTGATCGAGGGCAAGGACAGACGCGAGGTGACCTTCCAGTGAAGACCGCCAGCAGCGCATCGATGAAGGGCTCGCTCGATGTTGGATAGCGTCCAGACCGTGCTTCCCGAGGTCGCGCCCTCGGCACCGATGCGTGACTCGGCGCGGGCGCGGATGCCGGTGCTGGCCTTCGTCGCCGACGACGACACCGAGGCGGCGCTGCGCGGCGGCCTGCTCAACACCGTGGAGCACCTCGACATCCGCCGCGGCACGATCCTGCACGCCATCAGGCACCTGGCGAAGGAGCCGACCCCGCGAGCTCTGATCGTCGATATCAGCGGTGTCGAAAACCCGCTGTACGAGCTCGACAACCTCGCCGGCGTCTGTAGCCCGGACGTGACGGTGCTGGTGGTCGGCGAAGGCGGCGATATCAGCTTCTACCGGGAGCTGGTGCGCAACCTGGGCGTGGCCGAGTACCTGCACAAGCCGCTCACGCGCGATCACGTCGGGCGCATGTTCGCGCCGCACGTCGGTGGCGTCGCCGCCGACTCGGGCGCCCCCCGGGGCGGCAGCGTCATCGCGGTGTGCGGCGCGCGGGGCGGCGTCGGCACGACCACCATCGCCGTGAACCTTGCGCTGCAGCTCAGCGACTCGACGCGCGGTCACGTCGCCCTGCTCGACCTGCATCTCTCGCAGGGCACCACGGCGCTGATGCTCGGGGTGAAGGCGAGCGGCGGCCTGCGCGTTGCCCTGGAGCAGCCCGAGCGGGCGGATGCGCTGTTCCTCGAT
>Ga0105248_10005716_pt1 | contig 13659 bp, 13 predicted proteins | sample KBSS34metaG_FD_81524 | JGI IMG/M metagenome (GOLD analysis project Ga0105248, IMG submission 81524) | Switchgrass rhizosphere microbial communities from Kellogg Biological Station, Michigan, USA - KBS S3-4 metaG | ecosystem: Host-associated > Plants > Roots > Rhizosphere > Soil | place... | reverse complement strand
TGGGCATCACTGGAACGGATACGATCATCGTTGCGCCTCACCGGAATTCCTCATCTCCCAGGTGTCAGTCAGCTATTACTGTTGAAGACTTCGAAAACTTGCGCGTGAGCAGAATTCCACCGATGAGGAAGTAAAGGGCTCCAAAGATGGCATATCCCGCGACGTCTTTGATGTGTTGTTTGCCGCTGAGACCAAGCACGACAAAGACTACTCCGGCAAGAGCTGACTGGGCCCCGCTCAAGATCATGCTCCACTGACCGCCGCCCAACTCCTTGCGGCGAATGAGGCCGACGACGAGTTGGAGGACACCCGCGCCGAAAGCCCACAAGCCAAAGATTGCGACTGCATAGATTGGAGTCTGGAATACCGTTAGGCCAATGCCTATGGCCGCGGCAACTCCGAGGATGGCGTTGACGATTTGCGAAGTTCGTGACGATCCCGATTTGCTGAAGGTGTTGAGGTCGTAGATCGTGCAGACGACGTCCCAGAGCGGATACAGGAGAAAGAGCACCGCGGCGGTGACGGGCTGCTTGATGGCTGTTGCGATGACCGATGCCGCCCAGGCCACCTGGAATACGGTACGAACAAAGTAGAGATTTCGTAAAGAACGTGTGGAGTGGAGTGGTGTGGTTTGCATGTTTTCCTCGCTATCTTCTAGTTGGTAGGTAAATGTGTTGAAGAAGGCCTGATGCATTACAGCCTTCAAGGTTGGCTTATTGTTTTGCGGCGGAGATGCGGTTTATTTCTGATCGCGAAAGAGACCGGAAGACATCAGAGTTATTGTTTGCACGTGCGGAAAGCATCGCGCCGTGCAGCACGGCAATCAACATTTGCGCTTCTGTTGCGACGGTGCCTTGAAGGTGTATCGCCCGTGCCTTCAATCCGGCTTTGAGGGTTCTCTCAAACCATTCCGTGAGCATCGAGAAATGCAAACGAACCTCGGCTTGAACTTCTTCCGGCAAAGAGGGCATCTCAGCCGCCAGGAGTGCACCGATACAGAAGGAGAGCGTTCGACCTTCGATGCACTCCTCCCAGTATTTGTAGTAGTTCTTGAGGCGCGCCACAGGGTTCTCGATCTGATCATCGAGGGCCTTCATCCCCTCCGAGATCCTGGCGCGGTGGCGCTTTAGGACAGCGACAACGAGCCCGGCCTTGGTCGGGAAATGATGGTGAATGCTTGCCTTACGTATCTTTACCGCGTCTGCAATATCGGCGTAGCTAAAAGCGGAATAACCTCGATCGATAAGGAGGGCATTCGCCGCGTTAAGAATCCGTACTGCCGTTTCACCTTGCATGCATAGTAAGACTACCAACTAGTAGAGTTGGTTACAGAATTTTTTGCGGACTCAGATATGAGAACAGTTTGAGCTGCGGCAGGCGCTCGCCCGACGCTCCCGAGCTCCGTCGGGCAGGCGTGGCCGGGGATGATCTGGATTTCGCTGGAGTGCCGGGCTTGAAATGTGCCAGTGGAGAAGAGAGACACTGGACGAGGAGAGCATATGGGACGAGGCAAGAAGTACCAGCCTGAGCAAGTGGTGAATCTGCTACGGCAGATTGAAGTGGCTATAGCGAACGGCAAGACGACGTCGCAGGCAGCGAAGGAAGCCGGGATTGTAGAACAGACGTACTTTCGATGGCGGAAGGAGTATGGCGGTCTGCAGGTCGACCAGGCGAAGCGGCTGAAGGAGCTAGGCCGCAGCAGGAGAAGGAAAATGAGAATTGTCGCTATCGTTGCTCGCTATCTGCTGGGGATCATGTTCACCGTATTCGGCCTGAACGGTTTTCTACAGTTCATCCATCAGCCACCGCCGGCGAATCCGCTGGCGTTGCAGTTCTTCATCGCGATTTCCGCGTCCCACTTTTCCGCGTTTTTCTTCGCGGTCCAGCTCGTAGTCGGCTTGCTTCTGCTCTCGGGATACTTCGTACCGCTGGCTCTTGAATGCGATTGTACGTATGGTGTGCGATACGGAAGGACAGACCATCAGGTGAGCCCTCCGAGGAGGGGCCAGTGCAACCCGAAAGATGCTCATAACAACCGATGGTATCGAAGTTTTGTATTGCGTTTACTCTTTGCCAATGACGCAAAGCCTCTCCCTGGCATGAGGCCAATGCACTCTTGGAAGCTGGCCTTGTCAGTTGGATTGATTTCACCGTATGGCCCGATAGTAGCAAGCCTTAACGACACCAGAATCGGGATCGCCGAATGTAGCAGTGTTGCAGGGTGCTCCGCCGGTGAAGGTCTGGTAATTGAATAGCCCATTCACGCCGAACGCTACGACTCCCGCTCCAGCAAAGGAACACGTCTGGTTTTCGCTCCCGCAATAGGTATAGCCTCCGGGCCCCGAAAACTGGCTTGCGTTGTTCAGCAGGTAGTAACAAGCTTTGACAACACCTGGAGCTGGGTCGGGTTCCCGCTTTGCTTGGCTGCCCGAATCCTCACTCTTTCGTTGCTGACGCCACGGCCTCAAAAGGAGCTGCTGGGGCTTTGCCAGGAACCCTGACCAAAACCTGACCAACTTCTGCACACATTAACGAACTTGCTGAACAAATTGAACAACTTACGGCGATCTGTCTGTGCGGGCTGGTTGGTCGTAAGTCTTTGTTAATAAAAGACATTACGATCGTTTTTGGGTTTGCGAAGACTCGACTCTTAATCGACAGGTTCCGGGTTCGATTCCCGGGGGGTCCACCAAGTTCAAATTCACTGAAAATATTCGATATGTCTGTATACGCAGACCTCTGCGCAATGCCTCATTTTCGCGATGTAAGGGGACCGCGGTCGGAGTGATTCATGCGATTGCCCGGGAAGAAATTTTTTCATGAGCCTAGCGTTTAAGGCGAATAAAAGGCGAATATAATCGGGTATCAGGCAGGTGAGTTCAATGATGCCAGGATCACATAATTCGCAGGAAGACAGAGAGCACGAGACAGGCCGCACATGGTTCGTGGGCGCTGTCTCCATATGTCCCGATGGAAGGAAGCTTCTTCGGCGGTTTGCGGAGATGCGGCCCAGGGACTATGGATTTGTCGAGTTTCGCGACTTCATGAACCCCAGTTCTTCGGCATTCGATGGAATTCCTGAGTGGGATGCTTTTTTGAGCCACTTCGCAGGTTGCGGGAGCTGCAGGGTTTAGAGCCGTAGCAGGTTTGCGTACAGACTTCGTCTAATGCCCGAAATTATGGAGGGGGTTCGCGGATCGGGGCCCCGGTGGCATATGAAAAGCCGAAGCGAACAGGGGTATCGCGCAGCGTAAACTGGGGTCTCGGGAGAAATGCAGATGCTGGACCTGGAGTTCGCTGAGCTTACAGATCGCGGGCTTACGCGCGAGTTGAACGAGGACAGTCTTGGGCATGTGCGGCCGGAGTCGGCGGCTCAGGTGCAGTCGCAGGGATGGCTTTTTGCGCTGGCCGATGGGGTGGGGGGGCTGGAGCGAGGCGAAGTGGCTTCGCAGCGCGCGATTGAGTCGATGCTGGCGGGATTCCGGAAGATTCCCAAGGGAGTGGTGCATGCTTCGCTTCTGCCAAAGCTGGTGCAGGAGGCAAACCTTGCGGTATATGAGAGCGGCGGCGCGACGCCTATGGCAACTACCCTCGTGGCCTGCGCACTGCGGTTTGACTCCGCGGTGATAGCGCATGTGGGGGATTCGCGGTGTTATCTGTATCGCGCTGGGAACGGAACGCAGTTGACGAGGGACCATACGCTGGTGGCCGAGCAGATGCGGATGGGGATTCTGTCGGCGGCGCAGGCGGCGGTGGCGGACAACCGGAATATCCTGACACGGAGCCTGGGGACGGAGATGTTTGTCGCAGCGGATACGATCACGGTGAACGTGATTCCCGGGGATATTCTGCTGCTCTGTTCGGATGGGCTGCACGGGTATGTGGAGGATGAGCGAATTCAACGCATCGTGTATGGCGGACGAGATCTGCGCACGGTGACCGAGGACCTGGTGGGCGCCGCAAACGATGCGGGTGGGTATGACAACGTGAGCGTGCAGGTGATCGGGATCAAGAGTGTGGAGCGGATGGGGTTGTATCGGGGGCGGCCGTACCGGTTGCTCTAGGCGAGGGTAGGAGATAAAGGACCGATCCCACCTCTCAAAATCGAGAGGTGGGGCACCCGCATTCTTTGATTTTGAAAAATTAGCGGGGGATGAATTCGTCGGCGTGGATGACGAATTCGGGGTAGGCTCCAGCGCCGAGTTCACGGATGTCCATGCCTTGCCAATCGCCGTCGCGGTCGACGCGGTAGGGCAGGAAGTGGTCGAGGAAGAGATTGCAAATATGGATGAAGGGCAGCATGAGGCCCAGAAGTGTGGCGATGCCGACGCACTGGGCTAGGAGATGTGCGCCTATGCCTGCATTCACGGGTGTACCGGCCGTGCTGGCGAGATGACGGCCAAAGATGCCGACTGCGAAGAGTCCCCACAGGCCTGCTCCTGCGTGGACGGAGATGGCGCCGCCGGGGTCGTCGACGAGTAGGTGAAGCTCGAACATCTCGACCATGTAGGCGGTGAGGACTCCAGCAACTGCTCCGGTGAAGATGGCCGCGAGGGGAGAGACGAAGGCGCAGGCAGCGCTGCCGGCGACGAGCCCGGCGATCCAGCCGTTGGCGCTAAGGGATGCGTCGGGCTTGCGGTAGCGAATCTGGGTGGTGAGGAAGGCTGCGAGGCAACCGGCTCCAGCGGAGAGCGCAGCGTTGATGATGACGCCGACGATCTGGGCGGCGGGTACTCCGTAGAAGAGCATGGAGGCGGCGGAGTCGAGGGCGATCCAGCCGACGAGGGCCACGATGCAGCCGAAGAGGACGAGAACGATGTTGTGGCCGGGGATCGCTGTGGCCATGGCGTCTTCTGTGTACTTGCCACGGCGTGGGCGGAGAATCCATGCGACGGAAAGGGCCATGAGGCCACCGACGACGTGGATGAGGCTGGCTCCGCCAGCGTCGAAGAAGGGAGCGATCTGGGCGGCTCCGCCAAAGTTGGCATCGAGCCGGGAAAGCCATCCCCCTGCCCAGACCCAATGGGCGAAGAATGGATAGGTGAAGGCGGAGTAAAGAGCGGTAGCCATGCAGATGGGTGCGAGACGCCAGCGGTCGGTGCCAGCACTGAGGGGAATCATGGCTGCGAGGCCGACGGCGAACATGTGCAGGCAGGTTTCGAGAGCGGCGTGGAGCTGGGCCGGGTTGGTGCCGAGAGATTCGAAGTGGAGGCTCTGGGCAAAGAGAGCTTCGCGTCCAAGCCAGTCCCATTGCGCGCCGAGTGCGTGGAAGGACTGCGAGTCGCCGCCCTGGAAGCCTGTCCATGCGGAACCAACGAGGACAAAAACGATGGCTGAGATGCCGAGAACGCAGAGGGTGGCCAGCATGGTGTGAGCCGCTGAGCGAGAGCGGCCGAGACCCTGTTGGATGAGTGCGAGCCCTGCCGCGGCGAATGGGGAAAGGAGCAGGCACAGGATACACAGAACAAGATCGGTTGGGCTGAGCGTGTTGGGGGGATTCATTTGGTTCCCCTCTCTGCCGCGGTGTAGCTTCGGGTGAGGAAGACGAGGCCGAGCACTTCAAGCGCGATGCCGGCGGCAACGAAGGCGGCGCGCTGACTGAGAGTAGACAGCATGACGAGCGATGCAAGGACGATGATCCATCCCGACAACAGGAGCATGCAGCCGATGAACTTCAATGAGTCGCCAGAGGGCATTTGAGGGGCACTTCGCGTTTGATTTCGGTGAAGGATAAGTTTAGCTGATCCATCGGCCTGGCGCGGATCGGTTTTTTTGCGGAGTGTAGAGCCGAGTGGGCTGGTAGGATGCTGGCAAGATATTCCAATTTCATGAGCTTTTGAAGGGACGAGATGAAGAGTCTTCTCAATGCAGTGGTGGGCAATCCTATCGGTGCGTATGTCGTGCTGGCGTTTGCGGCGTTTCTCGAGGTGATGGGAGACGCATGTTTCCAGTCTGGGTTGTACAAGTCGACGGGCGTGGAACGGGCGATGTGGTTTGCGGGTGGGACGGCGGTGCTGGCGTTTTACGGATTGTTTGTGAACTTGCCGCCGTGGGATTTTGGCAAGCTGCTAGGGGTGTATGTGGTGCTGTTTTTTGTCGTGGCGCAGATTGTGGCCAAGGTGAGGTTTGGGCAGACGCCTACGCCGCCGATCCTGCTGGGTGGGGCCTTTATCGTGGTGGGCGGGTTGGTGATGACGTTCTGGAAAGGCTAAAAACAGGGAACAGAGAACAGGGCGTAGGGAATAAGGAGTAGGGAGTAGGAAAAGCCAGGGCTGGTCGCCTATAGTTCGCTACGGTGAGGTTTGCATGTTGCGAGCGGTTTTGGCGTTGTTGCTGGTGGGGATTTCCTGTGGGGCTTGGGAGCAGGCGGCGGCTCAGGCGAAGATGCAGGATCGCTATAACTTTCTCTATGCCGGGGAGTCGAAAGAGCGGCATATCTATGTAGTTCGCGACGGTAAGATTGCGTGGAGCTATGACGACCCTGCGGGCAAGGGTGAGATCAGCGATGCGGTGATGCTGTCGAATGGGAATGTGCTGTTCACGCATCAGTTTAGCGTGACGGAGATCGATTCTGCGAAGAAGGTTGTTTGGAACTACGATGCACCTGCCGGGCATGAGGTGCATACGGCCGTGCCGATTGGGCGGGATCGGGTGCTGTTCCTTCAGAATGGCGACCCGGCTTTGCTGCGGGTGGTGAACACCGTTACTGGCGCGACGGAGAAGGAACTGAAGCTGGCGACGAAGCAGCCGGTGAGCGTGCATGGTCAGTTTCGCCATGCGCGACTTACTTCGCGTGGAACGCTGCTGGTGGCGCACATGGATCTGAACAAGGTTGTCGAGTACGACTCGAACGGGACGGAACTGTGGTCTTTTCCTGCGACTACTCCTTGGGGCGTGACTCCGCTTGAGAATGGCAACGTGCTGATCACGGATCGCATTGGACTTCGGGAGATAACCCGGCGAGGCGACACGGTTTGGAGCTTTGTTGCTTCGGATGCTCATGGATCTACGTTCTCGCAGATTCAACTGGCGTGGCGGCTACCGGATGGGAATACGGTGGTGAACAACTGGGTGAACGAGTGGAACCTTGGCGCGGACAAGATCGTTGGCGCTCTGCAGGCTTTGGAGGTCACGCCTGAGAAAAAGGTGGTGTCGGTACTCAATAGCTGGACGCCGCCGATGAACCTTGGACCTGCAACGACGATCCAGTTTCTGAATGCCCAAGGTCTTCCGGAGACAGCTCCGGAAGACGTGCACTTTGGCGAGATTCACTAACTACTGGTTGCGCAGGACTTCGTTGGGGTCAAGCAGGCTGGCTCGCCAGGCGGGGATGAGGCTGGCGATGCTGGAGACTGCAAGCAGCACGAGCGCCATGGTGGTGAACGTGGTGGCATCGAGCGGCCTGGTGTTGAAGAGCAGGTTGGCGACGAAGCGGGTGAGCAATGCCGCTGAAGCGATCCCCACGCAGAGGCCGATCAGGGCGAGCCGCAGACCGCGGAAGAGCATGAGGTTGAGAACATTGCTGCGCTGTGCGCCTAGGGCGATGCGCAAGCCCAGTTCGGTTGTGCGCTGGGTGACCATGTAGCTGAGAACCGCATACAGGCCGAGCGCGGAAAGCAGCAGCGCGATGACGGCAAAGGCGGTAAGCAGCAGGGTCTGGAAACGCTGCTGGGCGGTGATGCGGCTGAGCTCTTCGTCATAGCTCTGGTAGCGGTAGACGGGCAGGCTGGGGTCGATTTTGGCGACCTCGGCGGCGACGATTCTGGAGTAGCTGTTGACGTCTCCGCCGACGCGCATGGCGATGGAGGGGATGGCCACATTGGCCTGTTCTAGCGGGATGTAGTACTCGGGTTTGTCGGCTTCAGTGAGGGATTCGCGCTTGACGTTGGCGACTATGCCGACGATCTCTCGCATAGGCGGGGTATCGCCATCACCGAGGCCGCTGCGCATATGCTGACCGACGGCTTCCTGGCCGGGAAAATATTGCCGGGCGAAGGCTTCGTTGACGATTACCACGGGCGGGCCTTTGGGATCGTGTTCGGTGGAGAGGAAGAGGCGGCCGCGCTTGAGGGGGATGCGCAGGGTTTCGAAGAAGTTGGGCTCAACGAGGCTGACACGGGCGCTGGGCTCTTCCCCTGGCTTAGTGGGATGTCCGGCGATGATGAAGGTAATCGTGATGTCGGACTCAGTCAGAGGCAGCGGGTAGGCGGCGGTGGCGGACTGCACTCCCTGCATGCTACCGAGTTGGGATAGCAACTGACGGAAGAATACGGCCCTCCGGTCGCGGTCATAGCGTTTGCCGGGAATGGCGATGCGGAAGGTGGCGACCTGTTGGGGAGTGAAACCGGGATCGACTTTAAGAGTGTGGTCAAAGCTGCGAATGAGCAGGCCCGCGCCTACGAGCAGGACCAGTCCGAGTGCAGTCTGCGCGATGACCAGAACGCTTTGCAAGCGATAGTGACGGCGGCCGGCGATTCCGCCGCGGCTGTTTTCGCCAAGGGCTTTGGATGGGTCTTGTTTCGAGGCGAACCAGGCGGGGAGCACTCCGAAGACGAGGCCTGTGATGAGCGAGAGTCCTATGGCGAAGGCCATGACTTCGCCACTCAGGGCGATCTGATGAAGACGTGGCAGATTAGCGGGAAGAACGCTGGGAAGGATCCTAAGAATTACAGCGGTAGCGGCCAAGCCAAGCAGGCCACCGCTGAGCGATAGGACGGTGGACTCGACGAGGAGCTGGCGCAGAATCTGGATGCGCGTGGCGCCGAGAGCGGAGCGGATGGCCAACTCGCCACGGCGCTGGCTGCTGCGGGTGAGCAGGAGTCCTGCGACATTGGCACAGACGATCAGCAACAGGCAGCAGACAGCGGAGAAAAGGACGCGCAGAGGGGTTTTGACGTCCGAGACAATGTCCTGAAGCTGGGGAACTACGTTGACGGCGGTTTCATTGCCGTCTTCGTCACGGTAGCGGGAGGCGAGGGATTGCTGGATGCCGTCCATGTCGGCCTTGGCCTGTTCCAGACTGACCCCGGGCTTAAGGCGGCCGACGACGGAGACCTGATTCCAGCCGCGCTGCGCTGTTGAGGGCTCCTTGCCCTCGGCCTGGTCGGCAAAGGTCATCCAGAGAGCAAAATTGTCGTTCGCGACTGGAAAGGCGAAGCCCTGAGGCATGACGCCGATGACGGTGTAGCTGCGGTCGCTTAAGGTGATGGTTTTGCCGAGGATGCCGAGGTCGCTATTGAATTCGTTGGCCCAGGTGGTGTGGCTGAGGACAACAACGCGATTGCCAGCCTGTTCTTCGGAACGGGTAAAGCCGCGACCCAACTCAGGGGCGACGCCGAGGGTGGCGAAGAAATCCGACGAGACGAGGACAGCGCGAATGCGGCGGGCGGGGGCGTCTCCGGCTGGGCCACCGCCAGGGGCGAGGATGTATCCGTTGGTAGTGTAGGAGGCCATGGAGCTGAAGCTTTTGTTCAGGGCACGCCAATCGAAGAAGTTGGGATACGAGGTGTCGTTGCGGACCATGTCCTTGTTACGGCTGCTGCTGTCGCGGTCGACGTGGCCGAGGGTGTCAAGCGAGACGAGGCGGCCGGAGTCAGGAAATGGGAGCGGACTGAGTAGGACGGCATTGACCAGGCTGAAGATAACCGTAGTAGCGGTGATGCCCAAGGCGAGGGTGAGGATGACGGTCGTGGCGAAGCCGGGCGACTTGCGCAGCTGACGGAGGGCGAATCGGGTGTCGTTGAGAAGGGTGTTCATGGTTGGGTCCTCTCGGCGGCTTCTGCTTTGATATTGCCTTGAAATGCGGCGCTACAAGTGTGGCAAGTTGGCGATACAAAGAAGATGCATGCGCAGGACCAAAGAGAATCGGCTTGTTTTGAGTGAGATGCAATGGGATGAATGTGGGAAGTGTCCAAAAACGGACGCCCCCTGTCCGAATGGAGACAGGGGGCATCGGGTTTTGGCTGATTGGGAGGGTTACTTTGCCAGGGCGGCTTCGATGGCGCTGGTGACTTCGGGAGAGTCGGGCGTGATGGCTGGTTCGAAGCGGGCTACGGGGTTGCCGTTGCGGTCGAAGAGGAATTTGGTGAAGTTCCACTTGATTTCCCCGGCGAACTTGGGGTCTGTCTCTTTGCTGGTGAGAAATTGATAAAGGGGTGTGGTGTCTTCACCCTTGACGGACTGTTTGTGCATGATGGGGAAGGTGACGTTGTACTTGGCCGAGCAGAAGGTCTTGATCTCCTGGTCAGAGCCGGGCTCCTGGCCGCCGAAATTGTTGGCTGGAACGCCGACGATGACCAGTCCTTTGTCCTTGTACTTCTCGTAGATGGCTTGGAGGGCGGTGTATTGCGGAGTGAAGCCGCAGCGGCTGGCTACATTGACCAGCAGCAGGACTTTGCCTTTGTAGGAGCCAAGGGAGGTTGGGTCGCCGTCGATGGATTTGAGGGTGAAGTCGTAAACGGAGGTGGGGGCGGCGATGGCTGGGATGGAAAGAGCAACGCTGAGGGCGAAGAGGGCGAGTTTGCGCATGGGATTCTCCAGACAGTGAATCGGGAACACGGTGATGATAGCGGATTGAGTGCTGCTTTGGCTGGCTAGAGTCTCAGGTCGTTTCGACAGCGTCCTTTTCGTTATCGGGATCTTCCGGAGGAAGTTCGCGGCGTATCCAGGATGCGCCTGGCTTTTCTCGTTCCGCGTACCAGCCTATGGGGAGGTCGGCGAGTTCTTTAAGGGTGGGGTCTTTGTCTATGGGGTGATGGAAGCAGACGATTACGCCACCTGTGTCTGACATGCTATCGCCTAAGAATTGCCAATCTCCGTCCTCATGGCTGCGGCAAACAAAGTTAACTTCCTCTTTACCCTCATGTACGGCGGTGGAAATAACCACTCCTGTATGTGGGGAGTCAGGAAATTTCCAGTTAAAAAGACTGCTCTTTGGATCGTTGGAGGCCCAGAAGTCTTCTTCTAGGCGGGTTTCTGGCCCATCCGGTTGGAGCAAGGGCTGCGCGAAATATTCGTTGAAACCTTCTTCGCCGGGAAAGCGGTTTTGCAGGTCTGGATAGACGGCTTGCAGTACGGGGTAGTCTGAGTTGCCGTTGTACCAGTTCGCGGAATTCATCACGTGCTTGATCCATTTGCGGTCGACAGGGCGGAATTCACATTCCACTTTGCCAAGCAACCCAGCGTGACGCCCCGTTGAGAGATCGACTCCAAGTCGCGACATTTCGACCGCTTCGTTCAATAGGTCATGTGCCGTCTCGTGGATCATTCCGATGGCAATGAACTCGGCCTGACAACCCGTGTCGTAGGCTCCGATCGTATAGGTAAAGTCAACCCTTTCCTTGTCTTTGCTTCCTACCGAAAGTACGGAACACCCATATTTTTCGATTCTATCCAGAGTACGCTGCTCGTAGTCATTCAACTTGCCCTGGCGGAGCTGGAGGGTGCGGGCTGTAACAAATTTTAGTGCGGGGTCATTCATATGGGATTGTGGGTCTAACTTGGCGTAAGTCTATCATCGGAAAAACAACCGCAACGACTCCTGAACATCCGCTATCCCACCTTTTCCGCAAACGGCTAGGAAAGGATTGGGCACCCCGATTTTCGCGGTGGGACCATATGGCGAAAGCGGGAATGTTCCCCGTCTACTCATGTTGAAAGTGGGGATGGTTACTACGACGAGCCGCATCTTCGGTTAGGATTTTGGGGTATGGCTGGTATTGGTGTGGTAACCATTTCGGATCGGTGTTCGGCGGGGCAGCAGGTGGATACCGCCGGGCCGGCTGTGGCGCGGCTGCTGGAGACGCAGTGGGTGGGGCAGACGATTGGCCGGGGACTGGTGCCGGACAATATGGATGCGATTGCAGTGCTGCTGCATGAGCTGTGTCATCAGGAGTATGAGCTGATTCTGACCGTGGGCGGGACGGGGCTGGGGCCTCGGGATGTAACTCCGGAGGCTACCCGACGGCTGATTGAACGTGAGGTGCCGGGGCTGGCAGAGGCGATGCGGGCAGGGTGTGCCGTGAATTTCCCACATGCGTGGCTGAGCAGAGCGGTGGCGGGGATGCGGGGAAAGACGCTGATTGTGAATCTGCCCGGTAGCGAGAAGGGCGCGGTCGAAAGCCTCTCGGTGATATTGCCCTTGTTGCCTCATGCGCTGGAGGTGGCAGCAGGTGGGCGGACGCATCCTGTGGCGTCGAAAAGCTAAATCCAGGTTGCATCCAGGTAACAGGAAACGGTGTATCCCACTTTTAGGGCTGGAGTGGGCAGGCGGTATGGCACGAAAGAAGAATGGCTGGATTGGCTGGTTGCTCCTATTCTTGGTTTGTGACTGGGTCGGTTTTCGGGGGAGGGCCGATCTGAGTCGCGCAGCGGTCCCCGGCCTCATCCACGAGGCCGGGGCACCCAAGCCAGAGCGAGACAGGTTTTACCTATCCCCGTACCAGACAAGAGGAAACGATGAAGGGTATTCTTTTGGCCGGCGGTTCGGCGACGCGGCTGTATCCGGTGACGCAGGTGGTTTCGAAGCAGTTGCTGCCGGTGTACGACAAGCCGATGATCTATTACCCGCTTTCGGCGCTGATGCTGGCGGGGATTCGCGAAGTGCTGATTATTTCCACGCCGCGCGATACACCCAGCTTTCAAGCACTCCTGGGAGATGGCAGCCAGTGGGGTATGTCGCTGAGCTATGCCGTACAGGAGAAGACGGAGGGGTTGGCGCAGGCCTTCATCATTGGCAAAGAGTTTATCGGCGGCGAGAGCTGCGCTCTGGTGCTGGGTGACAACATTTTCTATGGCCAGACGCTGGGTTCGCTGCTGGCTACGGCGGCAACGCGGCAGTCGGGCGCAACGGTCTTTGCATATGCGGTGCATGATCCGGAGAGGTACGGCGTAGTTGAATTTGGACCGGATGGCAAGGCACTGAGCATCGAGGAAAAGCCAAAGAAGCCGAAGTCGCGCTACGCGGTGACGGGGATTTACTTCTACGATTCGACGGTGGTGGAGATTGCGGCGAATCTGAAGCCCTCTCCGCGTGGGGAATTAGAGATTACCGATGTGAATCGCCATTATCTGGAAGCTGGAACGCTGCAGGTTGAGGTGATGGGCCGCGGCATGGCCTGGCTGGATACGGGAACGCACGATTCGCTCTTTGAGGCGGGTTTGTTCATCAAGACGATTGAACAGCGGCAGGGGCTGAAAGTGGCGTGTCCGGAAGAGATTGCTTACCGCAAGGGTTGGATCGATGCGGAGCAGCTTCGCGTGCTGGCAGTGGCGGTGCAGAAGAGTGGGTACGGAGAATATCTGTTGCGCATGCTCGAAGAGCCCTTTGTGCTTTCGGCGCAGGAGGGTTTGCTGTGAACGTGACTGAGACCGCGTTGCCCGGGGTACTGATCCTCGAGCCGCGCTGCTTCCGGGACGACCGGGGCATGTTTTTTGAGACTTTCAATCTGGCGACGATGACTGGCCTGGGATTGCCGGGCGATTGGAAGCAGGATAATTTTTCGGTTTCGAAGAAGAATGTCGTTCGGGGCCTGCACTACCAGATTGGGCAGCCGCAGGGAAAGCTGGTGAGGGTCATTACCGGCGCTGCGCTGGATGTGATTGTCGACCTGCGCAAGAGTTCGCCAACCTTTGGACAGCATGTGACGGTCGAGCTAAATG
>Ga0105248_10005715_pt1 | contig 13661 bp, 13 predicted proteins | sample KBSS34metaG_FD_81524 | JGI IMG/M metagenome (GOLD analysis project Ga0105248, IMG submission 81524) | Switchgrass rhizosphere microbial communities from Kellogg Biological Station, Michigan, USA - KBS S3-4 metaG | ecosystem: Host-associated > Plants > Roots > Rhizosphere > Soil | place... | reverse complement strand
CTTTCCCCTCGCCCGCCAGAGAGTGCTCAGAGAGTGCTTCCTCCAACGGGAACGGTGAACGAGGCTACTGAATTCACGCGTGCTTCACCGCTCCTGTCGGAGTCAGCGAAGTGAGGCGCGAAGAGGGTGGAGCGTCGTTCGCCGTTCCCGTCGGAGTCAGCACGGCAGTGAGGGCGAGGGGAAAGTTGGCGCCGGTCCGCCGGGCCGCCCCAAGGCCCCGGCGCCATCCCCTCGGGGGATCGGCTCACGTACTCGTGAGACGAGGGGCCGTCCGTCACCCCTCTAGGAGTGACTTGAGGTTGGAAAGGATGCGGGGCCACCCGTCGGTCACCGCTTCGATGAACTTCGAGTTCTCGCGGTCCATGGCGTGGGTGACCGTCAGCTTCACCGCGCCGTGGTCGCTCGGCGCCAACTCCATCGTGCAGCGCGAATAGCCCTCCTCGGTCAGTTCCGGGCGGAACTCGTTGCGCCACTTGATGACGAGCCGCTTCGGCCGGTCGGATTCGAGGATCTCGCCCGAATCGGCGATGCGGCCATCGGGGAAGCTCAGCTTCCAGGGGGAGCCGGCCTTCCTGTCGGATTGCGCACTCACGCCGAACCAGTACTTCTGCGTCACCGCGGGGTCGGTGAGCGCCGTCCATAGCGCGTCGGGCGTGGTGTGGATGTAGAGGACGTAGACGAACTTCGATTCCTTCATGGCCTTTGCCTTCCTGTCGAACACGGCGCGGCGATTGTCGAGCGGCGCGCCGCCTTAAGTCCCGCCTAAGTCTGGCTGCCGATAGTTGCGTTCATGAAATCCTTCGACGGAGAAACCATGAACGCGCGTTCCATGACCCCTGCTCAACTCGTTGTGGCGCTCGCAGCGGCGGGCGTCGTCGGCGCATCCGGCGCGATGTTCGTCTTCGGCTCGAATGCCCGCGCGGCCGCGCCCGAAGCGGCGCAGACACCGCTCGCCGCGGCCGCCACCCCCATGACCGGCGCGCCCGACTTCTCGCAGATCGCGCAGCGATACGGCCCCGGGGTCGTCAACATCACCGTCAGCGGGCTCAGGCACGTCCAGGGTGACGACGCCGACGCGCCCGCCGGGCTCGACCCCGACGACCCCATGAACGACTTCTTCCGCCGCTTCGGCGGCATGAACGGGCGGCGCGCGCATCCGAGCGAGGTGCCGGTGCGCGGCCAGGGCTCGGGCTTCATCGTCAGCGCGGACGGCCTGATCCTCACCAACGCCCACGTGGTGCAGGACGCCAAGGACGTCACCGTCAAGCTCACCGACCGTCGCGAGTTCGCGGCCAAGGTGCTGGGCTCGGATCCGAAGACCGACGTGGCGGTGCTTCGCATCGACGCGCGCAACCTGCCGGTGGTGCCGCTGGGGAATGTGAACGACCTCAAGGTCGGACAGTGGGTGCTGGCCATCGGCTCGCCCTTCGGCTTCGAGAACAGCGTGAGCGCCGGCGTGGTCAGCGCCAAGGGCCGCTCGCTGCCCGACGACGGCTTCGTGCCCTTCATCCAGACCGACGCGGCCATCAACCCGGGCAACTCCGGCGGCCCGCTGTTCAACTCGCGCGGCGAGGTCATCGGCATCACCTCGCAGATCTACTCGCGCACCGGCGGCTACCAGGGCCTGTCCTTCGCGATCCCGATCGACGTGGCAACGCGGGTGAAGGAGCAGATCGTCGCCACCGGCCACGCCACGCACGCGCGCCTGGGCGTCGCGGCGCAGGAAGTCAACCAGAGCCTCGCCGACTCCTTCCATCTCGACAAGCCCGAGGGCGCGCTGGTGGCAAGCGTCGACAAGGGCGGGCCCGCGGACAAGGCGGGGCTCAAGACCGGCGACGTGATCGTCGCGGTCAACGGGCAGCCCATCGTGGCCTCGGGCGACCTGCCGGCGCTGATCGGGCAATCCACGCCGGGCCAGAAGGCGACGATCGACGTCTTTCGCCAGGGCAAGCGCATGGAGCTCAGCGCCACGCTCGGCGACGCGAGCGAGGCCGGCGGCAAGGTCGCGAAGGCCGATCAGGCCTCCGGCAAGGGCCGGCTCGGACTCGCGTTGCGGCCTCTCGCGCCGCAAGAGCAGCGCGAGGCCGGCACCGACGGCGGTCTGCTCATCGAGGACGCCAACGGGCCTGCCGCGCAGGCGGGCGTGCAGCCGGGCGACGTGCTGGTGGCGGTGAACGGCACGCCGGTGAAGAGCGCCGACCAGGTGCGCGAGATCGTCGCGAAGTCGGGCAAGTCGGTGGCGCTGCTCATCCAGCGCGACGGCAGCACGATCTTCGTGCCGGTGCGCGTGGGCTGATGCCTCGCGGGAGTCGTTGCGGCAGACTGCGACTCCCGCGCTTGAACCTGGGACCCAACCCATGCGTCTGCTGCTCGTCGAGGACGACACCATGATCGGCGAGGCCGTGCAGGACCTCCTGCGCGCCGAAGGCTATGCGGTGGACTGGGTGAAGGACGGCGAGAGCGCCGACGCCGCCCTTCGCGCCGGCAGCTTCGACCTCGTGCTGCTGGACCTCATGCTGCCGCGCCGCGACGGGCTTTCGGTGCTGCGCTCGCTGCGCGCGCGCCGCAATCGCGTGCCGGTGCTCATCGCCACCGCGCGCGACTCGGTGCAGCAGCGCATCGAGGGCCTGGACGCCGGCGCCGACGACTACGTGCTCAAGCCCTATGACCTGGACGAGTTGCTTGCGCGCATCCGCGCCCTGCTGCGGCGCGCAAGCGGGCGGGCCGAACCGGTGTATGAGCACATGGGCGTGCGCATCAATCCGGCGACGCGGGAAGTGACGGTGGGCGAGACGGCGGTCGTGCTTTCGGCGCGCGAATGGGCGGTGCTGGAGCCCCTGATCGCGCGACCCGGCATGGTGCTCTCGCGCGCGCAGCTCGAAGAAAAGCTCTACGGATGGGACGAGGGCGTCAGCAGCAACGCGGTCGAGGTCTACATCCACGGCCTGCGCAAGAAGCTCGGCCCCGGCCTGATCCAGAACGTGCGCGGCCTGGGCTACATGGTTCCCAAGGGGGATGCCCGGTGAGCCGCACCCATTCCCTGCGCGCGCGACTGCTGTGGTTCCTGCTCGCCGCCATCGTGCTGACCGCCATCGCCCAGGCCTTGAGCGCCTACCGCACCGCGCGCGCGGAGGCCGACCAGATCTTCGACTACCACATGCAGCAGATGGCGATGTCGCTGCGTCCCGGGCTCGCAGCGAACGGCGAGGCCAGCGGCATCGGCGACGACGACGTGGACTTCGTGGTGCAGGTGTGGTCGGCCGATGGGCTGCGCGTGTATGAATCGACCGCGCGCGCGCAGCTGCCGCAGCGCGCGGTGCTGGGCTTCTCCGACGTGCAGGCCCATGGCACGACCTATCGGGTGTTCTCGATCCAGACGCGCGCGCAGACGATCCAGGTCGCGCAGGACATGGCGGTGCGCCGCCAGATGGCCGGCTCGCTCGCGCTGCGCACGCTGTGGCCGATCGCCGTGATGGCGCCGCTGCTGATGCTGGCCGTGTGGTGGGCCGTGAGCAGCTCGCTCGCGCCGCTGGCGCGCGTGCGGCGACAGGTCTCTCAGCGCGCGGCCGAAGACCTCTCGGCCATCGGCTCGCAAGACCTCCCCGACGAGATCCGCCCGCTGGTGGACGAGCTCAACCTCCTGTTCGCGCGCGTGCGGCAGGCCTTCGACGCGCAGAAGAACTTCGTCGCCGATGCCGCCCACGAGCTGCGCTCGCCGCTGGCCGCGCTGAAGCTGCAGGTGCAGGGCCTGCGCCGCGCGGGCGACGATGCGTCGCGCGAGGTGTCGCTGGCGAGGCTGAACGCGGGCATCGACCGGGCGACGCATCTCATCGAGCAACTGCTCGTGCTGGCGCGCCAGCAGGCAGTGCCCGAGCGGCTGCAGCGCGTCTCGCTGGCCGGCGTGGCGCGCGAGGCCGTGTCCGACGCGGCGCAGCGCGCCGTGCAGCACGGCATCGACCTCGGCCTCGGCGAGCTGGCGCCGGGCGACATCCAGGGCCACGCGGAAGCCCTGCGCATCCTTGCGAGCAACCTCGTGGACAACGCGCTCAAGTACACGCCCGCGGGCGGGGCAGTCGATGTGGACGTGCAGCGCGCGGGCGAGCGACTTGTGCTGCGCGTCGAGGACAGCGGCCCGGGCATTCCGGAGCACGACCGCGAGCGCGTGCTCGACCGCTTCTATCGCGTGCCCGGTGCGCAGGCCACGGGCAGCGGGCTGGGCCTGGCCATCGTGAACTCCATCGCGCAGGCGCACGGCGCGACGCTCGCGCTCGGACGCTCGACGCGCCGCGGCGGGCTGCTCGTGGAAGTCGGCTTCGGCGCCGAAAGCCTCAGCGTCGACCGCTGATCGTCGGCTCGGCTGCGTCTGCAGCAGGCTGTTCGAGGGATTGGCCGTCCCTGCTCACGACGGCGCATCGCCGCTGCGCGCGGGGGCTTCGAACCAGCGCGACTTCGGCACGACCTTGGGCGTGTCGGGGTCGGCGAGGTAGTGCGGCGACATGATCTGCACGCCGTGCTCGTTGAAGACGTCCTGGATGTGCTGGTGCAGGAGGCTTCGCGCCAGCGCGCGGGCGTGCGGCTCGCTGGGTTCGGCTCGCGCGGCGAGCTGGTATTCGACGAAGAAGTCCGACAGCGCCGTCTGGTAGACCTCGGGCGGCGGCTGGGTGATCACGCCGCTCGTGCGCCGCGCGGCCTCCAGCAGCATCGCGTGGACCTGCCGCCAGGGCACGTCGTAGCCGATGGTCACGCTCGTGGCGAGCACGAAGCTGCCGCCGCCGATCTCGCGCGAGAAGTTCTTCGTCACCGTCGTGAGCACGAGCGAGTTCGGCAGCGTGAGCAGGCCGCCCAGCCCGGTGCGGATGCGTGTCTGGTACATGCCCAGCTCGATCACCGTGCCCTCGTAGTCGCCCACGCGCACGTACTCGCCCACGCGGAAGGTGCGCGTGTACATGAGGATGAGGCCGCTGAGCGCCTGGCCCACGACGCTCGCGCCGCCGATGGACACCATCAGGCCCACCAGCACCGACAGGCCCTTGAAGGCATCGGTGTTGGCGCCCGGCAGGTAGGGATAGGCCATGACGATCGCCAGCAGCCAGATCGCGGCAGTGACGATGCGCCGCGTCGGGCGCACCGTGTCGCGGTCGAGCCAGCTGATTTCGACGCGGCCCGACTGCACGCCGTCGAAGAGGCGGCGCAGCAGGCCGAGGACGAAGCGCGCGATGAGAAAGATGACGAGCGCGACCAGCAGCTCCGGCACGGCCTGCGTGATGCCCCCGAGCAGGCTCGATCCGGTGTCGAAGAGGAAGTCGTTGAGCCGCTCGCCCCAGGGCCGCGTGAACGGGAACAGCTCCAGCACGCGGCTGAGCCATTCGTAGGTGAGCAGCAGCGCGACGACCGTGGACAGCGCGAGCAGCGCGCGGCTCAGCAGCCTGAAGGTGCGCTCGCTCTCGATGAGACTCACGCCCGCGACCTGCAGCCGCTGCGAATGGCGACTCGCCGCATCGAGCAGCCGCCTGCCCGCCGCGCGGCGGGTGCGCCGCAGGGCCCACAGCAGTGCCAGATAGACCAGCGTCGCGCCCGCGGCGATGGCGCCGGCCCGCGTCATCGCCTGCAGGTCGCGCGCCTCGCGCGTCTCCGCGATCGCCTGGGCCAGGGCCTGCGCGGCGCGCGCCGCAGCGGCTTCCACGGGCTCGCCATTGAGTGCATCCGCATCGCCCGGCGCGACCATGAACGCGAGCGTCCCGTCGATGTTGACGTGGATGCCCTGCGCAGTCGGCTGCAGGCTCACCGTCCCGGGCCCGCCGCGATGCAGCAGCCCGCGGATGCGCTGGGCGGCCAGCGCCGCGCGCTCGCTCGGGCGATAGCCGAGCACGGTCTCGCGGAAGACGAAGACGGTGCGGTTGAAGATCATCAGCGGCACCGTGGGCGCGGCGCTCGCGCTCGCAGCCGCCTGGGGCGCTGCGCTGGCTGCGTCCTGCGCCGCCGCGACCGCGCAGGCAGCCAGCCCGAGCACGGCCGCGAGCGTCACGGCGATGCGTCGCAGCTTGCGCATCACAGGTCGTCCGCTAGGTGCGTGCCACGCTGACCACGAGCGCGCGGATCCTGCCCTCGATCGGCCCCTCGCCGAAGCGCTGGGCGATGGCCCGCGCGCACAGCGCGGTGAGCTCGCCAAGGTCCGCGCCCGGGCAGCCTTCCAGCTCGTTGCGCAACGGAGTGCCGTTGCAATAGGCGTAGGCGCAGTCGTGGGCCGAGGCGGCGCGGCTCAATGCATCGACCGCTTCGATCCGCACGGGCTCGTCGAAGCCGGCAGCGGCGAGGTCGCCGCGGATGCGATGCGGCTCGAAGTAGCCGTGCGGCGTGCGGGCCATGAAGCTCGGCGGCGCGTCAGGGAAGCGGCGCGCCAATGCCTGCGTCACCGTGTGCGCGAAATCGTTCTCCTCGATGCGGTCCCAGACGTTGAACACGAAGCTGCCGCCCGGGCGCAGTACGCGACGCGCCTCGGCGAAGGCGCGCGCCTTGTCGGGGAAGAACATCGCGCCGAACTGGCATGCAAGCACGTCGAAGTGCGCGTCGTCGAACGGCAGGCTCAGCGCGTCGGCCTGGACGAACTGCACCGGCCGCGCGGTGCCGATCGCGGCGGCGCGATCGAGCATCGGCTGGTTGAGATCGGTGGCGACGATCTCGACGCCGTCCGGCAGCGCGAGCGCCATCGCCCGCGTCACCGCTCCTGTGCCCGCGGCCGTCTCGAGCACGCGCGAGGGGCGCAGCGCCGCGACTCGGCGCGCCAGGTCGTCGGCGTAGTGCGCGAAGAGCATCGGCACGAGGTGACGCTCGTACAGCTGCGGGATCGCGCCTGCGAACAATGCGTCGGATCCGCTGCGTTCCATGCGTGCCTCCTTGGCGTCCCTGGTGGCCAGGCCCCTAGTGCAGCTGCACGGCGGTGGCGTCCTCGTCGAGCCACGCGCCGACCAGCGTGTAGGCGACGGCCAGCAGCACCGGCCCCACGAAGATCCCCACGAGCCCGAAGCCGAGCAGGCCGCCGATCACGCCGGCGAAGATGAGCAGCAGCGGAAGGTCGGCGCCGCGCATGATGAGGATGGGTCGCAGGAAGTTGTCCATCGTGCCGACCACGAGCGTCCATACGAGCAGGAAGACGCCCCAGCCCGTCGAGCCGTGCCACACCCACACCACCGCCGGCACCAGCACGAACATGGGCCCGAGCTGCACGAGGCACAGGATGAACATCACGGCCGTGAGCAGCGCGGCGAAGGGCACCTGGGTGATCACGAGCCCGAGGCCGCCGACGGCCGCCTGGATGGTGGCCGTCACGCCCACGCCCAGCGCCACCGCGCGGATGGCCTTGCCTCCCAGCACCACCGCCTCCTCGCCGCGCGGGCCGCCGATGCGGCGCCCGAAGCGCAGCACCTGGCGCGCAGCCGCCTCGCCGTGGGCGTACATCACGCCGGCGATGGCCACCGTGAGCACGAACTGGAGCATCAGCGCGCCCGCCACGCCCGCCTGCGCGAGCAGCCATCCGGTGACGGAGCGCGCATAGGGCGCGAGCTTCGCCTCCATGCCGGAGATGCCCAGGGCGAGCAGCTCGTTCCAGGCCTGGGTCACCCGCGGCCCGACGAAGGGAAGCTCGCTCACCCACGTGGGCAGATCCGGCGGCCCCCGGGTCATGAGCGCCTTGACGCGCTCGATCGCTTCCTCGGCGTTCGACGCGATCACCGTGGTGGCCAGCGTCAGGGGCAGCACGAACAGCAGCAGCAGGATCAGCACCATCGCGGTGACCGCGAGGCTGCGCCGGTTCCACAGCCGCGCCTGGATGCGCATGAACAGCGGCCAGGTCGCGACGACCACCATCGCCGCCCAGATCGTGGCGCCCAGGAAGGGACGCAGGATCCACAGCGAGCTGGCGATGAGGCCCCCGATGGCGATGACGCCGAGGGTGATCTTCGCGAGATCGGAGCGGGTTTCGGACATGACCGCCTGCCCTCGCTGCGCGGCGTGCGCGTCGACTACTTCGAAGCCGCAGGTGCCGCGGGCCTGACGTTCACCGCCATCGCCTCCTGGATCGTGGCCTCGACCTGATCGCCGGGCTTGACGTCCTCGAGCACCGCCTTGTCCTCGACGAGCAGGTCCACCACGCCGCCGCTCGGGCCGCGCAGGCGCACCGTCTTCTTCGTGCGGTTCACCGCCTCGACATTGGCCACGAGCGTGAGGTTGCGAGTCGCTGCCACGCCCGGCTTCACATTGCCGCCCTGGGTCTGCGTCTGCGCCTGCGACTCGACCCTCTCGCGAATGCCGTCACCGCCCTTGCGCAGCGACAGCGCGATGGCAAGCGTGTAGTCCAGCCGCACCCGGTCGCCCACCTTCAGGTTCTGCAGGTTGCGCATCGACGGGTCGACTGCATAGGTGCTCACGCGCCCCTGGTCGTTGCGTACGGTGACGTGGCGGTCCGTGAGGTCCAGGCCCGTGACGACGCCGGTGACGCTCAGCGTGCGCGTGGCCGAGCGCGTGCGCGGCGCGCTCGCGGCCATCGTCTCGTCGGCGGCTTGGGCGCCCGCGAGCGCCGCGAGCAGCGCACACAGGACCAGGGTGGTTCGCATCCCTTGCATGGCGATCCTCCTGCGAACGCGAACGGGCACGACGCGCTGACCGCTCGCCGCTGTTCGCCGTCTTCACCTTAGTGGCAGCGTCGCGCGCACGCACTAGGGTTGGTGGCAGATGCGCATGCCGCTACCCCGCGCCCGCGCACGCAGCTTGCGTAGAGCGGGCAAGGGCGCTTGCCCCAAACCCTGAGCCCACTGGCCGGGGCGCGACCTAGCATTTGTGAAGGACACGGCTTCACACCCGCCGGCGCGTCGCGGCGGTCGCGGTCGAGGCGCGGCGCGATGGACTCGGAACAGGATCACCCCATTCTGGTCGTCGACGACGATGACGGGATGCGATCGGCGCTGTGCCGGCTGCTCGGCGCGGCCGGCTATGCGACGCGGGCCTTCGCGAGCGCCGAGGAGGCGCAGGCCTCCAGCCTCGTGCTCAAGGCCTCGTGCCTCGTGATCGACGTGCATCTGTCGGGCCTGACCGGCACCGACTGGTACGCCACCCTGGGCGCGAGCCGCCCGCCCGCGGTCTTCGTCACCGCCTTCGACAGCGAGCAGGTGCGCGCCTCGGCGCTCGAGGCCGGCGGCTGCGCGTACCTCACAAAACCCTTCAACCGGCGTGCGCTGCTGCAGGCCGTCGAGGGCGCGATTCGCGCAGGGCACGCGGGCTGATGCGCTGAAGTGCAGGTCATGCACTTCGCTGCACTTCGCTGCACTTCGAGGACCCCCTCGAATGAGCGGCGCGCGCCTGCCTTTGAACCGGGCGCGGCGATGCGCGACTACGATCGCCCGCCGGCTTCGAGGGAATGCGAGTGGCCAGTTTCCCTTCTGTGCGCCGCCGCTTGCGTGGGCGACGTGCCCCGATCCTCTGGCGCCTTCTGGCCATCTGCCTGGGCGTCGTCATCGGCCTGCCCGGCGCCGCGCAAACCGCGGCGAGACTGCCGCCCTGGCGCGTGGTCATCCTGCAGGGCAGCGACATCTCCCAGCCGGCCGCGGCGCTGCAGGACGCGAGCCTGCGCGAGACCCTGCGCGAGGCGGTGGGCGGGCGCATCGAGTTCCTCACCGACACGCTCGACGCACTGGGCTTCGGCGGCGCCGATCTGTCCGAGGAGTTCCTTGCGCTGCTGCGCAAGAAGTACGAGTCGCAGCGTGTGGACCTCGTGATCGCGGCGACCGACTTCGCACTCGACTTCGCCGAGCGCCACCACGAGAAGCTGTGGCCCGGCGCGCCGGTGATGTTCCACAGCGTCGAGGCGTCGTCGCCGCTGCGTGCGCCCTTCCCTGGTGTGCGGATGGACTTCGACATCGAGGGCACGCTCGGCCTCATTGCGCGACTGCAGCCGGACTCGAACCGGCTCGTGATCGTCTCGGGTGCGGGCGAGTACGACGCGCGCTGGGGCGCGCAGGCGCAGCGTGTGGCCGCGCGCCATCCGCAGCGCTGGGACGTGCAGTCCTGGCAGGGCCTGCCGCAGGAGGAGCTCCTGAGGCGGCTGGCCGCGCTGCCTGCGCGCAGCGCAGTGCTCTACGTGACGATCTCGCGCGACCGCGAGGGCCGCGCGTACGTGCCTGCGGAGCTGGTCGGCCCGATGGCGGCGAACTCCAAGGCGCCGATCTACGGCTGGCATCCGACCTATCTCGGACGCGGCGTCGTCGCGGGCTCGGTCACGAGCTTCGAGGAGCGTGCGCAGGCCGCCGCCCGGATGGCCGCGCGGCTGCTGCAGGGCGCCGCGCTCGGTCCCGAATCGAGCGTGACCCTCACCCCGCACTGCGTGGCCGACGAGCGCAGCCTGCTGCGTCTCGGGCTCGACGCCGCGCGCCTGCCGCGCGAATGCACGGTGGCGTTTCGCGCACCTTCGCTGTGGCGCGACTTCAAGCCTCAGCTGCTGCTGGCCGTGGCCGCGCTGGTGCTGCAGGGCGCGCTGATCGCGGGCCTGCTGGCGCAGCGGCGCGCCCTCTCGCGCGCGCGCTCGGACGCCCGCGCGGGCAAGCAGGACCTCGCGCGCGCCGCCCGATTCGTCACCGTCGGCCAGCTCAGCGCCTCCATTGCGCACGAAATCAACCAGCCGCTGGGCGCGATCCTGAGCAACGCGGATGCGGCCGAGCTGCTGCTGGACAGCCCCGCGCCGCGCCTGGACGACGTGCGCCAGATCCTGGCGGACATCCGCTCCGACGACCTGCGCGCCAACGAGGTGATCCGCAGGCTGCGAGCGCTGCTGGAGCGCCACGAGGTCGAGCACTGCGAGCTGGACGTGCATGCGGCGCTCGCGGACATCGTGAAGGTGCTGACCAGCGAGGCGGCGCGCCGCGGCTTCCGTCTGGACGCGCGGCTGGAGGCGCGCCGCACCGTCATCGCGGGCGACCGCGTCCAGCTCCAGCAGGTGGTGCTCAACCTCGTGCTCAACGCCATGGACGCGATGCAGGAGACGCCGCAGGCGCAGCGCTGCGTCGAGCTCGTCACGCGCGATGTGCGGCGCTGCATCGAGATCGAGGTGGCCGATCGCGGCCACGGACTCGAAGGCGTTGACGTCGACCGCCTGTTCACTTCGTTCTACACGACGCGCGTCGGCGGCATGGGGCTGGGCCTCGGAATCGCGCGCTCCATCGTGCTCGCGCATGGCGGAAGCCTGAAGGCGATGCCGCGGCCCGGGGGCGGCGCGGTGTTCCAGGTGCGCCTGCCCACGAGCGATCGCACATCCATCGAGTCGCCCTCGACCTCGTCCGCGCGGTCCCATCAACTGCCGGGACGCACGAGCGCGCCCGGCGTCCTGCCATGACGCCCGTGGTGCATGTCGTCGACGACGACGCGTCGCTGCGCACGGCGCTTTCCCGCCTGCTCGGCGCCGCGGGCTACGAGGTGCGCGAGTACGCCACCGCGGGCGACTACCTGCTGCGCGAGCCCGACCCGGCCCCGGGCTGCGTGCTGCTGGACCTGAACCTGCCCGGCGCGAGCGGCCTGGAATTGCAGGCCGCGCTCGAGCGCCATCCCGCCCATGCGCGCGCGGTGGTCTTCCTCACCGGGGCGGGCAATGTGCCGAGCAGCGTGCAGGCGATGAAGGCCGGCGCATGCGACTTCCTCACCAAGCCGGTGGACCGCACGACCCTCCTGCGTGCCGTGGAGGGCGCCGTGCAGCGCGACGTGACCGAGCACGAGCAGCGCGAGCGAGCGCGCGCATTGCGCGCAAGCATCGCCGCGCTGAGCGCGCGGGAGACGCATGTGCTGCGCGGCATCGTCGCGGGCAAGCTGAACAAGCAACTCGCCGCGGAGCTCGGCATCGCGGAGCGAACGGTGCGCCTGGATCGCGCCAGCGTGATGCGCAGCATCGGCGCGCGCTCGCTGAGCGAGCTCATGCATGCGCTCGCGGCGGCCGGCATCGCGAAGGAGTCCGACGACACGCGCGAGTGAGCCCGTCGCGGGGGCAGCGGCAATGCGCGTTGCCTCAAACCCTGAGGACGCGCAGCCGCGGCGCCGCCTAGAGTGCCCGACAGAAACGGGGTCCCTGCATGGATACGCCATCGTCGAGCGCGCCGAGCGGGCGCTTCGAGGTCCGCACGACCGCGGACAGCCACTTCTCCTGGCTGCGCACGCGGCTGAGCATCGAGCGGACCATGATGTCGTGGGCTCGCACGGCCGTCTCGCTCATCGGCTTCGGCTTCACCATCGTGCAGTTCTTCGAGAAGTTCTCGGCCATGCAGGGCGTCGGGCCGGCCGAGTTGCCCACGGCGCCGCGCTACTTGGGCCTCGCCCTCATCGGCTGCGGCGTGGCCAGCCTCGTCATCTCGCTCATCCAGTACCGCCAGGGCCTGGCCTACATGTGGGGCCCGGAGTTCAAGGCCATCGCGGGCGAGCACACCTCGCCCACGGCGACGCCGGTCGTCGCGGTGTGCCTGGTGCTCACGCTCATCGGGATATTCGCTTTCATGGCGGTGTTGCTGCGCGCCGTCTAGTGCCGCGCGCGGCGCTCGATGCAGCCGGGTCCTCCCGCGGGAGGACATATCGGTTGCAGTTTCGAAGGACAGACATGGCCACGCAAGCATCCCGACATCCTGGTCATCTTCGGCGACGACATCGGCATGTGGAACGTCGGCGCCTACACGCACGCAATGGCAGCAACTGAGCCGGGGCCATGAGCGCGGTCCACCTGCTCGGAATCGCCTTCAGCACGAGCATCGCGCTCACGGTGCTCGCGCTGGGCCTTCGCGCGACGACGGACGACGTGCTCTACCTCTGGCGCCGCCCCGGCCTGCTGCTGCGCTCGCTGTTCGTGATGCTGGTGGCGGTGCCCGTGTGCGCGGGGCTGCTGGCGCGCGGCTTCTCGCTGCGTCCGGCGGTGGCGGTCGTGCTGGTGGCGATCGCCGTGTCGCCCGTGCCGCCCTTCCTGCCGAAGAAGCAGCTCAAGGCGGGCGGCGAGCACGCCTACGTGCTGAGCCTGCTCGCCGCGAGCGCAGTGGTGGCGATCTTCTTCATGCCGCTGGCCGTGCACTTCTGGGCGCGGCTCGGGCATTCCGGCGCGGCGATCGCGCCCACCAAGGTGGCAACGGCGGTCGCGACCTCGGTGCTGATCCCGCTGGCCGCGGGCATCCTGATCGCGCGGCTCGCGCCGCGCTTCGCGCAGCGCGTCGTGGGGGCGGTGAACATCGCGGGCGCGGTGCTGCTGGGCGCGGTCGCCCTCGTCGTCGTGGTGACCTCGTTCCCGCACATGCGCGAGCAGGTGGGGGACGGCACGCTGGTCTCCATGGCGGTGCTCAATGCCTTCGCCCTGATGGCCGGACACGCCGCCGGCGGCCCGGTGCCCGCGCATCGCGTGGCGCTGGCGCTGTCCAGCGCGGCGCGCCACCCGGGCCTCACGCTTGCTGTCGCGTTGCAAAGCGGCCTTCCGCAGGGCGACCTGCTCGGCGCGGTGGGCCTGTACTTCCTCGTCAACACCGTCATGTGCATTCCCTACATGCGGTGGTTCCGCGCGCGCGAGCAGGTCGTGAGCGCACCCTGAACGGAGGCAGACGCTTGAAGCATCGGCATGAGTCGCAATCCCCCGGGATGGTGCGCATCGAGGGGGGCGT
>Ga0105248_10005713_pt1 | contig 13661 bp, 14 predicted proteins | sample KBSS34metaG_FD_81524 | JGI IMG/M metagenome (GOLD analysis project Ga0105248, IMG submission 81524) | Switchgrass rhizosphere microbial communities from Kellogg Biological Station, Michigan, USA - KBS S3-4 metaG | ecosystem: Host-associated > Plants > Roots > Rhizosphere > Soil | place... | reverse complement strand
GCCCGCGGCGACTACCCCCGTGAACGCGGGTGAGCCACCGCGCACCCCGTCCGGGACCCTGTCGTCGTTGCCGACCGCCGATCGTAGCCTTGCGAAGGCTGCTGGCGAATGGCAGGAATGCGCGATCGGCGCCCCCTCGCGGCGGCGTGGCAAGTGCAAGGTGTCGCCCGCCGGCGCGGGCTCATGCACCGCCGACGATGGCCGTGACGACGCCCTTGCAGACCCCCGGCTTCATCCCGGGCCGGGTGGCGGTCGGGCGAAAAGCGTCGGCAGGACCGGCGGGCTGGTCGCGGGTGGGCATGGCGTTGGCCGAAAAGGCGAGAACCGCAGCGGGCAACCGGCGTGCCGAAGGCGCCTGGCTCCGCCTCGGGAACGCCCGCGGCCAGCCCTTGACAATCGGCCGCGAAACGCAACTTTGCCCAGGGTTGCGGGCGCCGAATTTGCTTGCCGGAATATACTGAGACGGCAACGTGTGCGCGGGTCGGTTGCGGCTTGGGAAATCGCCGCGAAGAAGGGGTCGTTGATGGGTGTCAAACTGAAGATCGCCGGCTGGCTTGCGCTCGGCGCCGTCACCGGGGCGCTGGCGACGATGCAGCTCGAGGCCACCGCGCGCAACTCGGTCTCGCGCCTGCCGATCGAGGAGCTGCAGCAGCTCGCCGCGGTGTTCGGGATGGTCAAGACCGACTACGTCGAGCCGGTCGACGAGAAGAAGCTCATCAGCGACGCGATCAGCGGCATGGTCGCCGGCCTCGATCCGCATTCGCAGTACTTCGACAAGAAGACGTTCAAGGAATTCCGCGAGGCGACGACCGGCCGCTTCGTCGGCATCGGCATCGAGATGGGAATGGAAGACGGCCTGGTGAAGGTCATCACCCCCATCGAAGGTTCGCCCGCGTTTCGCGCCGGCCTGAAGAGCGGCGACCTGATCACCAAGATCGACGACACGCTCGTCAAGGGCCTGACCGTCGACCAGGCGGTCAAGCGCATGCGCGGCGAGCCGAACACCAAGGTCGTCCTCACCGTGTTCCGCAAGAGCGAGGGCCGCACCTTCCCCGTCAACATCATCCGCGAGGAGATTCGCACCCAGAGCGTGCGCGCGAAGGTCATCGAGCCCGGCTACGCGTGGGTGCGCGTCAGCCAGTTCCAGGACCGCACGGTCGAGGACTTCGTCGCCAAGCTTTCGGAGATCTATCGCCAGGACCCGAACCTGAAGGGCCTCGTCCTCGACCTGCGCAACGACCCGGGCGGCCTGCTCGAGGGCGCGATCGCGATCTCGGCGGCATTCCTGCCCGCCGACTCAATCGTCGTCACGACCAACGGCCAGATCCCCGACTCGAAGGCGACGTTCCGCGCCTCGCCCGAGTTCTACCAGCGCCGCGGCGGCGCCGATCCGCTGCGCCGCCTGCCCGACGCGGTCAAGAAGGTGCCGCTCATCGTCCTCGTCAACGAGGGCTCGGCGTCGGCGAGCGAGATCGTCGCGGGCGCGCTGCAGGACTACAAGCGCGGCGTCGTCATGGGTGCGCAGACGTTCGGCAAGGGATCGGTGCAGACGGTCCGCCAGCTCTCGCCCGACACCGCGCTCAAGATCACGACCGCGCGCTACTTTACGCCGAGCGGTGCGTCGATCCAGGCCAAGGGCATCGTTCCCGACGTCATGCTCGACGAGACCGCCGAAGGCAACCTGTTCGCGGCGCTTCGCACTCGCGAAGCCGACCTCGAGAAGCACTTGCAGAGCGGCCAGGGCGCCGAGATCAAGGACGAGGCGCGCGAGAAGGCGCGCGACGAAGCGCGCAAGAAGTACGAGGCCGAGATCGCGTCGCGCAACGGTGCGCCGAAGCCGCCGCCCGAGTTCGGCAGCCCCGAGGACTTTCAGCTCACCCAGGCGCTGAACCGGCTGAAGGGCAAGACCGTGATCGCCAGCAAGACCGCGGTCGAGCGCAAGGCCGAGGTCGACACCAACTGACGCCGGAGCCTTCGCCCATGACGAGACGCCCGTGTCCCGCACGGGCGTTTTGCTTGCTGCCCGCGCGACGCGAGCGATGAACGACGACGACCTCCTGCGCTACTCGCGCCATCTCCTGCTCGACGACATCGGCATCGAGGGCCAGCGACGGCTGCTCGCGGCGCGGGTGCTCGTGATCGGCGCCGGCGGTCTCGGCTCGCCGGTCGTGCTCTACCTCGGCAGCGCCGGGGTGGGAACGATCACGATCGTCGACGACGACGACGTCGACCTCACGAACCTGCAGCGGCAGATCGCCCACGACCTCGCGCGCGTCGGCACCGCGAAGGCGGAGTCGGCGGCGCGCTCGATCGCGGCGATCAATCCGGCCGTGCGCGTGACCGCGCTCGTCGAGCGCGCCGACGCGGCGCGTCTCGGCGAGCTCGCCGCCGACGCCGACGTCGTCCTCGATTGCAGCGACAACTTCGCGACGCGGCAGGCGGTCAACGCCGCGTGCGTCGCGCACGCACGGCCGCTCGTCGCTGGCGCCGCGATCGGCTTCGACGGCCAGGTCTCGGTGTACGACACGCGACGCGCCGAGTCGCCGTGCTACGCCTGCGCGTTCCCGCCCGATCCCGCGTTCGCCGACGTCGCGTGTTCGACGATGGGCGTCCTCGCGCCGCTGGTCGGCATCGTCGGCAGCATGCAGGCCGCGGAGGCGCTGAAGCTCCTCGCGGGGATCGAAAGCGCGCTCGTCGGGCGCCTCCTCATGCTCGACGCGCGGGCGATGGAATGGACCGAGGTGCGCGTCGATCGCAATCCCGCGTGCCCGGTGTGCGGCGCCCGTCGTCCTCCGGTTTGACGCTCGCCATGGCGTGGCGGTAGATTGCCGCCGGGAGTGCGGATCGCCCGCTCGCCACGCCCGTGTCCCTCATCTTCATCAGCTATCGGCGCGACGACTCGGCGCCGTACGCAGGCCGGCTCTACGACCGCCTGACCCAGCACTTCGGCAAGGGTCAGGTGTTCATGGACATCGAGCAGATCGAACCCGGGGAGGACTTCGTCGAGGTCATCGGACGCAAGGTCGGTGCGTGCGAGGCCGCAGTGGTCCTGATCGGAAAGAGCTGGTTGAGCGCGGTCGATGGAGAAGGCCGGCGCCGACTGGACGACCCCGAGGATTTCGTCCGTCTCGAGGTCGCGGCTGCGCTCAAGCGCAACGTCAGAGTCCTTCCCGTGCTGGTGGGCGGTGCGAAGATGCCCAAGGTCCAGCAGCTTCCAGAGCCGCTCGCCTTGCTCGCACGACGCAACGCTTTCGACATTAGCGACAGCCGCTTCCACGCCGATGTCGACAAGCTGATCGAGACGCTCGAGCGAGCAGGGAGCGCTGCCGACAACTCAGGCCCAGCGCCGGCGGCGACGCCACGCTTCGGGGCGACCGCCAAGGCGCTCTCGATGGGCGGCTTGGCTGCCGTGGCCGTCGGCATCGCGGCGGTCGTTCTCGTTCCAGCGCTTCGTGGCAGCCGGACTGCAGCACCGACAGAACGTGTTGCCGACACGCCTGCGGCATCCTCGGCAGCGCCCAGCATGTTGCCAACCGATAGCGTGTTCGGCGGAGCGATGCCGGCCGACGATGAGCGCAAGCGCACGGAGACGCGCCGCGCGTTGGCGGGATCTCCCGAGGCGTTGCAGGTCTACGAAGCGCGAGCGCGCCAAGGCTCAGCCGAAGCGCAATACCGTCTCGCCGTGATCTACGAATGCGGCGACAAGAACCTACCGCTGGCAAAGCGCTGGTACGAGGCGGCTGCTGCACAGGGCCACGTCGCAGCGCGCAACGCGCTCGCTGCTCTCCAGGCGCCTTTGCCGATCGATGCCAGGGAACGAGAGATCGCGGACATCCGGCGCGACATGAACTGTCTTGGTCGCCTCCAGGAGAACGCGAACGACGCGAACCTGGAGAACGACAACAGGGCCAAAGAAGCCATCAAGCGCATCAAACCAGGGTAGGCCGCCCCGTCGAGAACTTTGGGCGCACCGACACTCAGGCCGCCGAGGCGCTGAAGCTCCTCGCGGGGATCGAAAGCGCGCTCGTCGGCCGCTTGCTCATGCTCGACGCGCGCGCGATGGAGTGGACCGAGACGCGCGTCGAGCGCGACGTCGATTGCACAATTTGCCGGGTCCGGCGGTCGGATCCGCCAGGGGGAACGACGTAGCGATTCTCAGACCGATGGTGGCGTTCGGACGCCTCGCGCTCGACGATCTGCGAAGAAAGAAACGCCTCGCTGCCGCGCCCGAAGATCGCCTGCTCGCCGCAGAGGCGTGGCTGTGCCGTGCGCACGATGCCTCCACCGACGGCGGCGTCAGCTACGGGTACACCGCGAGGGGAGGCTGGCGGCCGTCGTATCCGGAAACGTCGGGCTATATCGCGACGACGTTCCTGCACCTCGCGCGCCTGCGTGACGCGTCCTACGGCGATCGCGCCGAACGCATCCTGCGTTGGCTGCTCGCGATCCAGAACGATGACGGCTCGTTCGCGAATCCGCGCTACGGCCCGAGCGGCATCGTCTTCGACACCGGCCAGATCCTGTTCGGCCTCGTCCGCGGCCATCAGGCTACCGGCGCGCCCGAGTTGCGCGCGGCCGCGCGGCGCGCCGCCAATTGGCTGACGGCGATCGCCGACGATCGATTGCGCTGGACGCGCAACGAGCACCTGGACACGCCCCACGTCTACAACACCCGGACGGCGTGGGCGCTGCTTGTGATGAACGAGATCGAGCCCGATCCTCGGCGCGAAGCGGTCGCACGCCGCAATCTCGACTGGGCGCTGGAAGAGCAGCAGGCGAGCGGCTTCTTCGATCATTGCTCGTTCGAGCGCGGCCGGGACCCGTTCACCCACACGATCGCCTACACCGCACGCGGATTGCTGGAGGCGGGAATCCTCCTCGCCGAACCCCGCTACCTCGATGCCGCCACACGCTGCGCCGATGCCATGCTTCTGCATCTCGACCAACGCGGACACCTTCCGGCCATGATCACGGTCGACGGCCTCCCGGCGGCGCGATCGTGCTGCCTCACGGGCAACTGCCAGTTCTCGATCGTCTGGGCTCGCCTTTACGCGACGATGGGCGGCGCCGCCTACCCCGGCGCGATGGCGCGGGCGCTCGACTTCGTGCTGGCGACGCAGGACGTCAACGCCTCCGACCCCGGTGTGCGCGGCGGCATCAAGGGATCCGATCCGGTCTGGGGGCGCTACGCGCCGCTGTCGCTGCCCAACTGGGCGACCAAGTTCTTCGTCGACGCAATGTGGCTGCGCAAGGATCTCGGCCCATGAGACAACGCGCTCAAATCCTGAACGGCGCCTTCGATCCAGTCACGTTCGACGAGGCGGTCGACACGATCTTCACGACGCTTGACGGCCCGACACGCGGCTGGGTCTGCACCGTCAACGTCGCCACGCTGATGGCGATGCGCAGGGATCCGCTGCTGCAGGCGTTCGTCGAACGCGCGCAGCTCGTCGTCGCTGACGGCCAGCCCATCGTTTGGTGCGCGCGGCTGTTCGGCACGCGACTTCCGGAGCGCGTCACCGGCATCGACCTGATCGACGCGCTTTGCCGGCGCGCCGCCATGGAACGCAAGCATGTCTATCTGCTGGGCTCGACGCCGCAGCTCCTTCGGCGCGCGATCGATGCACTGCGGCGGCGCTACCCGGGCCTGATCGTTGACGGCAGCGACGGCCACTTTCCGGTTGCGGAGTCTGGAGAACGTGCCGACGCCATCCGGGTGCGCGGCGTCGACCTGCTGTTCGTCGGGATGGGGACGCCACGGCAGGAACGCTTCGTCGAATCGCAGTGGAGTCGGCTAGGCGCGCGCGTGGCCATGGGAGTCGGCGGCAGCATCGATGTGCTCGCCGGCGCGCGTTTCCGCGCGATGCCGTGGATGCGACGCGCCGGCCTCGAATGGCTGGTCCGCCTGGCGCAGGAGCCGCGGCGACTGACGCCGCGCTACCTCGTCACCAACACCGTGTTCTGCCTGCTGATCGCTCGCGCACTCATGCTGCGCGCCGGTCGCTGGCTGCGCGGAGGCTGAAGTGCCGGCTTTGCACATCATGACCGTCATCGGCACCCGCCCGGAGGCGATCAAACTCGCCCCGGTCGTTCTCTGCGCGCGGATGCAACCGGATCGCTTCGCCGTCCGCGTCGTGCGAACGGGCCAGCACCGCGAGGTGGTCGACGAAGTGCTTGACGAGTTCGGCGTCGCCGCGGACGTCGACCTCGCCATCATGCAGCCGGACCAGACGCCTGCGCACGTGCTGGCGGCGAGCGTGCGCGGCCTCGCCGACGTCGTCGCGAAAGAGCGGCCCGATTGGGTCCTCGTTCAGGGCGACACGACGACGACGCTCGCCGGAGCACTCGCGGGCTTCTATGGGCGGGCACGCATCGGCCACGTCGAGGCGGGACTGCGCTCGGGCAACCGCTGGAGTCCATTCCCTGAGGAGGTGAACCGGACGCTGACGACGCACCTGGCCGATCTCCACTTCGCGCCGACAGCGCACGCGCGGCTCAACCTCTTGCGAGGAGGGATCGACGCGACGAAGATCGTGCTGACGGGCAACACCGTGATCGATGCCTTGGTGCTCGCGCGCGACTTTCCGGCGCGCGACAGCCGTCGATTGCCGGCGCCGTACGTTCTCGTCACCGCGCACCGGCGTGAGAACCACGGTGACGCGCTGGTGCGGATCTGCGACGCGATCCGCGCGCTGCTGAACAGTCATCCAAGTCTGCGTGCGTGGATCCCCATGCACCCGCATCCCGTGGTCCGCCGGACCTGGGCCGATCGCCTCGGCGGCCACGAGCGGGTGCTCCTGACCGAGCCGCTCGGATACACCGAATTCCTACGGGCGTTGCAAGGTGCCGTCCTCGTGCTCACCGACTCGGGAGGGGTCCAGGAAGAGTGCGTGGCACTCGGCAAGCCGGTCCTGGTCCTGCGCGAGCACACCGAGCGACCGGAGGCCGTCGATGCCGGCGTCGCGTGGGTGGTCGGGACCGACGTCGCTCCGATCGTGGATGCGGCATCGAAGGTGCTCGACGACCGAGCGCGCCGCGACGCGATGGCGCGATCGAGCGACACCTTCGGCGACGGCCACGCGTCTCAGCGCATTCTCGATGCGCTCTGGGACGCGTGAGCGGTGCGGATCAGGCGCTCTCGTACAGCCGCGTCAGCACGAACTCGCGGTGACCGAGCGCCTCGGCCGCGGTCAGCCGCCCGTTCGCCGTCCGCAGCATGCACTCGAGCAGCCGGTCGCCGGCCTGGTCGAGATTGATCTCGCGCTGCAGCAGCCCGGAAGTGTCGACGTCGATGTGCTCGGCCATCAGCCGCACCGTGCGCGGATTGGCGCAGATCTTGATCACCGGCAGGATCGGATTGCCGATGACGTTGCCCTGCCCGGTCGGAAAGAAGTGCACCGCGTAGCCCGACGCCGCGCAGAGCGTCACCATCTCGGCGGCGGCACTCGACGAATCCATGAACCACAGGCCCGGATGCGTCGGGATCTCGGCCTTGTCGAGGACGCCGTCGACGGTGCACGTCTTGCCGATCTTCTGGATGTTGCCGAGCGCCTTCTCCTCGATCGTCGTCAGCCCGCCGGCGATGTTGCCCTTGGTCGGCTGCGAATCCGAGAGATCGCCCGTCTTGTGGCGCTCGATCACCGTCTGGTAGCGGTCGAACATGAACATGAAGCGCTCGCGCACCGCGTCGTTGGCGCAGCGCGCGGCGACGATCTGCTCGCCGCCGGTGAGCTCGGTCGTCTCGCCGAAGCAGAGCGTCGAGCCGAGCGCGTGCAGCTTGTCGAACGCGTTGCCGACCGTCGGGTTGGCGCCGCACCCCGACGTCGTGTCGCTCTCGCCGCACTTGGTCGAGACCCAGAGCTCCTCGATCGCGCAGCGCTCGCGCTGCTGCTCGCTCGCCTGCTGCACGAACTCGCGCGCCGCCTTCGACGCACGCATGATCGTGTCGTGGTCGCCGTGGCCCTCGATGCCGAAGCCGACGACGGGCTTGCCGGTCGCGGCGATGCCGTCGACGACCTTCTTCGTCCAGCCGTCCTCGATGCCGATGACGACGACCGCGGCGACGTTCGGATTGCAGCCGGCGCCGATCAGGGTGCGAAAGTGCAGCTCGAGGTCGGCGCCGAACTGGAGCCGCCCGTACGGGTGCGGAATCGCGAGCGCGCCCTTGATGTTGTGCGCGACCGCCTCGGCGGCAGCGTTGGAGAGGTCGTCGAGCGGCAGCACGATGACGTGGTTGCGAACGCCGACGCGACCGTTCTCGCGGCGAAAGCCGAGGAAGCTCGTTTCCCGGTTCACGATCGTCATGGCCCGGTCCTCACCAGCGCTTGGTCTTGATGTTGTGGACGTGCGCGTGCTCGCCCTTCCGGATCGCGGCGACGACCTTGCCCATGTCGATGCCGTACTTGACGACGGTGTCGCCGGGCGCCATATCGCGCAGCGCCACCTTGTGGCCGATCGGGATGTCCTGGCGCGCCTCGAGCTCGATCGTGCGGTCGTCGTCCATGACCCAGCCGGTCATCGCCGTGCCCCGCGTCACGCCCTCGACGACGACGACGGCGACCGTGTCCTCGGCGTCGTGCAGGATGCAGTGGATCATCGCGGGCCCCGTTTTCGTGCAATCGGGTCGATGCTAGCGGACCTATCGCACGCCCCGCCGGCACGAGGCGCTCTTTCCTTGCCGTAAGCTAGCCGGCGATGGAAAAGCCCAGCGCCGTCCCGGCGCGCACCTTCCCGACCGCGCAGGAAGACGCCGAGAAGGAAATCGTCAGCCCGAACGCCCGCTACGAGGGCCCGGAAAGCGCGTATCGGCTCGCGTTCACCGACGTCGACTTCCTGCTTCGCGAGGAGCTGCGCCCGATCCGGCTGCAGCTCGAGCTGCTCAAGCCCGAGCTGGTCCAGAACGAGCACGGCGTCGACTCGACGATCGTGTTCTTCGGCAGCGCCCGCGTCGTCGCCACCGAGGTTGCCGAGCGCGAGCTCGCCGACGCGCGCACGAGCGGCGACGCGCGCATCCTCAAGGCCGCGCAGACGCGCCTTGCGATGTCGCGCTACTACGAGGAGGCGCGCCGCTTCGCCGCGCTCGTGACGCGCCGCTCGGCGTCGCTCGACAAGCCGATCTACGTCGTCACCGGCGGCGGCCCCGGAATCATGGAAGCCGGCAACCGCGGCGCGTTCGAGGTCGGCGGCAAGAGCGTCGGCCTCAACATCGTGCTCTCGCACGAGCAGGCGCCCAACCGCTACGTCACGCCGGAGCTGTGCTTCCAGTTCCACTACTTCGCGCTGCGGAAGATGCACTTCCTGATGCGCGCGATCGCGCTGGTGTGCTTCCCGGGCGGCTTCGGCACGCTCGACGAGCTGTTCGAGGTGCTGACGCTCGTGCAGACGGGCAAATCGAGAATGCGGCCGATCATGCTCTTCGGCCGCGAGTTCTGGACGCGGCTGATCGACTTCGAGCTGCTGATCGACACCGGCATGATCGCGCCGGGGGACGTGCATCTCTTCCACTTCGTCGAGACCGCCGAGGAGGCATGGGCGTTGCTCGCCGCCGAGTACGGCTACGACCTGCCGAACACCGAGGGCGGCGCGCTCGCCCTCGACATCTGAGCTCAAGGAAGCCCACGCGATGAACCGCCTCGTCAGCCTGATCGGCGCGCCGACCGACGTCGGCGCCGGCCAGCGCGGCGCCAGCATGGGCCCCGAGGCGCTGCGCGTCGCCGACATCGGCCCGGTGCTTGTCCGTCACGGGCTCGACGTCGCCGACCGCGGCAATCTCGGCGGACCGGCCAACCCGTGGCAGCCGCCGCACGACGGCTACCGCCATCTCGACGCGGTCGCCGCCTGGTGCCGAAGCGTCCACGATGCCGTCCACGCCGAGCTCGCAGGGGGCCGCATGCCGATCCTGCTCGGCGGCGACCACAGCCTCGCGATCGGCTCGATCGCCGCCGTCGCGCGCCACTGCCGCGAGACGAACAAGAAGCTGCGCATCCTCTGGCTCGACGCGCACGCCGACTTCAACGACAACGTGCTGACGCCGAGCGGCAACATCCACGGCATGCCGGTCGCGTGCCTGTGCGGCAACGGTCCGCAGGAGCTGATCGAGATCGGCGGCAAGGTACCGGCGATCAGCCCGAAGTGGGTGCGCCAGATCGGCATCCGCAGCGTCGACCTCGGCGAGAAGCGCCTCGTCCACGAAGCCGGCCTCGAGGTCTTCGACATGCGCTTCATCGACGAGCAGGGCATGCGGCACACGATGGAGCTCGCGCTCGCGACGATCGACGCCAACACGCACCTGCACGTCAGCTTCGACGTCGATTTCCTCGATGCCGACATCGCCCCGGGAGTCGGCACCACCGTCAAGGGCGGCCCGACCTACCGCGAGGCGCAGCTGTGCATGGAGATGATCGCCGACACCGGCGCGCTGGCGTCGCTCGACGTGATGGAGCTCAACCCCGCGCTCGACGTCCGCAACCGCACCGCCGAGATCGCGGTCGACCTCATCGAGAGCCTGTTCGGCAAGAGCACGCTGATGCGCCGCTAGCCGCGGCCGCTGCCGCGCACCTCTCGGGCGCAGGAATCGGCGCGCGCGCGACGAGCTCGTGGGCGAGCGCGTCGATCGGGCCGTGGACGTGGATCGAGCGCTCGAGGACGAAGAGGCCCGGCTGCTTGGCCTGCGGTGTGAGGACGACGTCGAGCGCGCGCCGCGCGAGGTCGACCGTGCCGGTGCCGGTCGTTCGCGTCCGCTCGCTGTCGACGACCAGGCTGCGGAGGGTGCCGCGTCCCGCCCGGACGTCGAGGACGGCGGCGGCGCATCGCAGCCCGATCGGCTCGGCGCCGCCGACGAGGCTGCGCACGATCCTGCCGCCCTGCAATCCCATCTCGGCGTCGAGCAGGCCCGAGATCGTGCCCTGCGAGACGTCGGCGCTGACCGTGCCGGACGCGCTCGCGAGGAGCGCTGCGATCGTCTCACCGCTCGCGCGCAGCGCGGCGCGCGCGTGCAGCAGGCCCTTCAGCTGGCGCTTCGCCGCGCGCTCGCCGAGGAGCGCCTCGATCGGCAGCGCGCTGACGTCGAGCTCGCCGTCGGCGCGCGGCGGATGCTGCGCGAGGTCGACCGATCCCTGGCCGGTGACGCGTCCCGCGCCGATCGCGAACGCGGCGTGGGCAATGCGGAGCGTTCCGTCCGCGAGCGACGCGGTCAGTGAGGCGTCGTGGATTGCCGGCCCGCCCGCCGTGCGAACGTGGCGCGCGGAAAGACGTGCGTCGACGTCGGTCGGTCGCGCGCGGACCGCGCTCGCCACCGCCGGAGCGGCGCTCGCGGCGCCGGGTGCTCCGACCGCGCGCGGCGACGCGTCTAGGCGAACGGCGAGCGGGCGGAGATCCGCGAGGTCGATCGTGTCGCTCTTCAGGTCGGCGCGGACTGCATTGCGTTCCCCACCACGCAGCCAGCCGACCTCGCCGGCGGCGTCGCTCGTGCCGAGCCGCGCGCGCAACGCCGAGAGCGTGTAGCCCGCGGCGCCGCCGCGCAGCGTTCCGTCGACGCGAAGCGGCAGCTGCGTCGACGCGGTCGTCCTTCCACCGACGAGCGCGACGATCCGCGGCAACGAGGCGGCTGCGAGCTCGACATGCGCGTCGACCTCCGGCCAGCGGGCGATGTCGCCGAGGCGGCCGTCGACGTCGAGCCGCGCTCCGGCGCTTTCGAGCCGGCCGCGGAGGCGAAACATGCGGCCGGTCTCGAGCAGCGTGATCGTCTGCGGCGTCGCGGCGTCGATCGCGAACGGAGCGCCGCGCCACGTCCCATGCACGTCGAGCCGCGTCGGCAGCGCTTCGCCTTCGCCGCTCGGCGCACCGCCCGCGTCGGCGTTCGGCAGCGCATGCACTTCGAAGTCGAGCGCGAGCGGCTCGTGGCGAAAGCGCAGCGTCGCGCGCTCGCCGCGGATCGCGAGCACCTTCAGGCGCGCCGGCCCGCGATCGTCGGGATGCGCGAGCCGCCAGTTGCGCAGGCCATCCTCGCGCCGCTCGAGGTCGACCTCGCCGTCGCGCAACACCATCAAGGCGACGATCGGTCGCCGCTCGTCGACGCTTCGCCACGAGAAGACCGCGGTCGCTGCCGCGAGCGACGCGAGCGGCCGCGAGCGCTCGGCCCACGGCGCGTTGTCGATCTGCACGCCGCGCAGCTGCAGCACCGGCTCGAACGATGCCGACAGCGAGAACCACATCGAATCGAAGTGGACCGCGCGGCCCGAGCTCGCCGAGAGCCGGTGCGCGACGAGCGGAGCGAGCCACCACGGCTGCAGTGCGAGCGCGAGGACGGCGACGAGCGCGATGCCGAAGAGCGTCCAGCGCAACGGGTGCGCAACGCGCCGGCGCGCAGAAGCCGCCGTCGCTGCAGGCGCGGTGCTTGCCCGCTCGGCGATCATGGACCACCCTCGGGAAGGAATGCGATGAGCGCGAGCGAAGACACGAACAGTGGGCGGCCGCCGGTGATGCCCGCCGCAGGGCGAGGCGCCGCCGGTCGCGAGGCCGAGGCGGCGGCGACTCCCCCCGGTGCCACCGAACGGCCCGCCGCCGACCCGCGCGTCGGGCCTTCAGCGAAGGACGAGACGCGCACGCGGGGACGCGCGGATGACGAAGACGAAGACGAATGGCGACACGAGCCGGTCGCGCCGGTCGACGAGCACAATCCGCTGAAGTCGCTCGGGCGCGCGGTCGCCGATGTCGCAACCGGTGGTTCCCCGGACGCGTCGAAGCCGCGCGATCGCTGAACGTTCACGCCGCGTCGCGCCGCGCTTACAGTGGCCAGGTCGCGGCGATCGTCGCGACGACGCCGCACCGCGAGGTCTCGAGACGATGACAGCAGCCATGCGCGAGCCGACGCGCGCCGAAATCGACACGCTTGCCGGAGCGACGCTGCTCGAATTCGGCCCGTCGTGGTGCGGCTACTGCCGCGCTGCGCAGCCGACGATCGCGGCGGCGCTCGAGGCGCACCGCGGCGTTCGCCACATCAAGGTCGAGGACGGCAGCGGCCGGCCGCTCGGCCGTTCGTTCGGCGTCAAGCTCTGGCCGACGCTCGTGTTCCTCTCCGACGGCCGCGAGGTCGCGCGGCTGGTGCGGCCGCGCGACCGTCGTCCGATCGACGAAGCGCTCGACGCGGTCACGCCAGCGGCGTGACCGCTTCGCGTCGAGCGCGGTCACGTCACGTCACTTGGTCGTGCCGTTCGACGGCGCCGTCGGCGATGCGCTGCTCACGCCCGCCGGGTTGATGCCGTCGGGGTTGGCCTTGCCGGCGTTCATGTTCGGCCCGACCTTGCGCTCGACCTTTTCCGTCGTGTTGCGCGCCGCCTCGGCGGTGCGGTGGCCGGCCTTGCGAGCGGCGTTGGCGGTCTCGTGGCCGACCTCGCGCGCGCCTTCGGCGACCTCGTGGCCGGCCTCGCGCGTCGCGTTCGCCGCCTTGTGGGTCTCGCCACGGACCGTGTGCTTCGTGGTGTACGTCGTCGTTGCCGACGTGTGGCCGGCGCGATAGCTTTCGAGCGCCTCTTCGCGGTTGCGATCGCGCCGCTCCTGGTCGGCCGGGCCGGTGGAATACGTTTGCGCGCTCGCGCCGACGGCTGCGAAGGCGAGGACGATGGGAAGCAACTTCATTTCAGGTTCCTCCTGATGCGCAGCTC
>Ga0105248_10005711_pt1 | contig 13663 bp, 11 predicted proteins | sample KBSS34metaG_FD_81524 | JGI IMG/M metagenome (GOLD analysis project Ga0105248, IMG submission 81524) | Switchgrass rhizosphere microbial communities from Kellogg Biological Station, Michigan, USA - KBS S3-4 metaG | ecosystem: Host-associated > Plants > Roots > Rhizosphere > Soil | place... | reverse complement strand
CGACCGGCGTGTCGTTCTGCACGCTGCGGATGTAGCTGACGAGCTGCCAGATCTGCTGGTCGCTCAAACCCGCGAACGGCGGCATCTGTGTGCCGGGCACGCCGGCACGAATCGTATGAAACACGTCCGCGTCGTCGTTGCCGTGCACCAGGCGAGTGGTCGTCAGGGCCGGGCCGCGATCGCCTTGACCGCCGGCGCCGTGGCACGACTGACAGGTCTGGTTGTAGACCCGCCGGCCATCTGCGACAGCCGTGGGATTGGTCGCCAGCGGGTTTCGCGTCGAGTCCGACGGCGGCTGGCCCGACAGCAAGACACCGGCGCTCAACGCCGCGGGAGCGAGCACCAACAGCTTCATTGCGATTTGTACGACTTGCTGAATCCGTTGCGCATATTGGTCATCGTGTACGTGCCGTCTGAGGCGACAGATACCTTGAGCAGGTTGCCCTTGCACTCCGCGGTCGGTTCCAGGTTCGCGATCATCCGCTCGTCGGTGTTGATCTCCTTCGGCGTGCCGAGCGCCAGATGCCCTTGCCAGATATCCTCGAGGACGGTGGACTTGCGCAGCGTCTCGAAGACGCCCGGCGGACCGCCTTTGCGAGGACCGTTGTTCATGACGACGACCTTCGGCTGGATGGCGCGCATGAACTGCGGTGAATTCGACCGGTCCAGACCGTGGTGCGTTGTCTGATACAGATCAACGGTTCCGATCAGATTGATCGGGCACACCAGTTTCTGCTCGTAGTTCCACGTCAGGTCGCCGAGGTCGATGAAATCGAACTTGCCGAACGTCAGAAGGAAGCCGACGCTCTGATCGTTGTCGGCGTCGACATCCGGCTCGTGCGCGACGAAGTCGGAGCAGTCGTTCTTCGCTCCGCCACCCTTCAACGGCTTCGTGATCGGCTGGCCGGCCGACATGATCACCTGAATGTCGACGCCCGCGAGCGGGATGCGGTCGCCCGGTTTGAGGATCTTGCGTTTGCCCGCACTCTGTTCGACGTACGCCTTGTAGGCCGCCGCGACCGGCGGACGGGCGATCTCGACCGATTCGCCGTGATCCATGTACATGCCGATCGGGATCATCTTCGCCAGCGCCGGCATCGCCCCGATGTGATCGGCGTGAAAATGCGTCGTCAGCAGCGTGTCGATCCGGCTGAGCCCGGCCAGCTTCGCCGCGGCGAGGATGCGCTTGGCGTCGCTATCGTCTGGCCGACGGTTCGCGGTATCCACCAGTAACGACCCGCCGTCCGGCCCGACGATCAGCGTGGCGGCGCCGCCCTCGGCGTCGATCCAGTAGATCTCCAGGTTTCGTGGTGGTCCCGCCTGGTAGTGTCCGGCTTTAGCCGGACCGCCTGGCATGACCATCGCAAACGCGAAAACCGCGAACCCCCAGCGACGGACTCCTCGACGCCAGCCCCGAGCCCCAAGATCCCAGCCTCTGTTCCCTGTCATATGCCGGTGAACTTACCACAGCTTTCGAGTAGCATTCGCCGCAGGAGTTCACCATGAAGTTCCGCCTCATCACCGCGTCGATTTGCCTGTCGCTGTGCGTGCTGCTGCCGGCGAACGCGAGTGCACAAGCGCTGACGAGCATCGCGTCCGTGCGCGTCGGCTACACCACGCGCAAGAACACCGTGAAGCCGCAAGGCGAACTGAAGGCACAGATCGACGCGCTCGACGCGCAGATCGCCGAAGCCACGCGACTCGGAAAGACCGGTGAGCTGCGAAGGCTGTTCGCGAAGGGCATCGCCTTACTGAGTAACGGCGATCCCTGGACCGAGGCGTACGAATACTCCCGGTCGCTCGTGCTGCGGAGCCCGCGAGTGGTCGTCGATTCGTCGAAGCCGTACGAGGTCCGGCTGGAGCAGATTTACGCGCCGTCACTCGCGCTGCAGAACGCCCTGACCGCGCATGTCGTGCTGCGCAAACGCATCACGACGCCGCCGGCACCAGGCCAGCGCCCGCCGGATCCGCCCGTCGTCAAGGATCTCGGAACGTTCGACGGCGTCGGGCGCGATCTGCGCGAGTCGCCGTTCTTCTTCGATCTCGATCTGCATGATGTGCCCGATGGGTCGTATACCCTGGGCGTCGAGGTCCTGAATCAGGGCGAGTCGATCGGCCTCGCGCCGCTCCAGATCGCGGTGCGCAAAGGCGTGGACGAGCTGCAGGCCCGCCTCGAGGAGGCCGCGGCCCGCGCGCCCGAACCGCTGCGCGCGGAGATCCTCTTCCCCGTCGATCGCATGCGGAACGTCAACCGCGGACGGCTCGAGCTGCGCACATTCGATCCCGATCGCGATCTCGCGGCCGCCGAGGCGGTCGTAACAGCGGTCAAAGCCGGCAAGGATCCGTTTGCGGGGCGCACCGGCGACATCCGGCGTCACTATCGCCTCGACGCGGCGAACGAGATCCTTCCATACCGCACGTACGTGCCGACGACGTACACGGGCGCGAAGGCATTCCCGCTGATCATCGCGCTGCACGGTCTCGGCGGCACCGAGGACGCGTTCTTCGACAACTACGAGAAGAAACTGCCGCCGCTCGCCGAATCGCACGGCTATATCGTGGCGTCGCCGCTCGGGTATCGCGTCGACGGATCGTATGGATGGGGCCTTGGCACGCCGCCGGCGGATCCAAACACGAAGCGGACGCAGGATTTCAGCGAGCAGGACGTGTTGCAGGTGCTGGCGCGGGTGCGTCAGCTCTACAAGATCGACGACAGCCGCATCTATCTGATGGGGCACTCGATGGGGGCGATCGGCACGTGGAAGATCGCACCGAAGTTTCCGGACATCTGGGCGGCGATCGCGCCCTTTTCCGGCAGCGGCGCGGCAGCTACGCTCGAACGGATCCGAAACGTGCCGGAGATCATCGTCCACGGCGATGCCGACCCGACGGTCAACGTCGCCGGCTCGCGCGCGATGGTGGCGAAGCTGAAGGAGCTGGGCACCGAGTTCAAGTACATCGAGGTCCCTGGCGGGCTCCACAGCGACGTCGTCGCGCCGAACATCGCAGCGGTCGTCGACTTCTTCGATGCGCATCGGAAGGCCGTCAAAAGCACGTCGCAACAGTAGCGATTAGGGATTAGAGCTGGACGATGAAGAGCATCGGGCGCGTACTGATGATCGCTGTTTGTGCCTCGATAGTCGGGACGGCGCAGGCGCCCGCACCCGCCGTTCCTCCCGCTCCCGCCCGTCCTGCCCTTGCCGCTTCTCCTGCCGATCCCGTGGTCGGCAACTGGCGCGGCACGCTGACGTCCGCGTCCGGCGTCGAGAGCTCGATCATCATCACGATCGTCAAGAAGGGCGATCAGTACGCCGGATCGACCAACGGTCTGAACGCGAGCAGCGAGTCGGCGCTGAAGCGCGTGACTGTGGCGGGGACACGGTTGTCCATCGAAGCGGCGGACGACTCGAAGCTGGGCGCCGTGACGCTGACGGCGGATCTCACGGCGGAAGGCAACACGCTGAAGGGGACCGGCACGGTGTCGGTCGGCGCGCAGAAGTTCGACGCCACCCTCGCGCTGCAGCGGCGTCCGCGCGCGGAGGCGATTCAACCGCACGTCGAGCAGCGCGTCGACTATTTCGTCGGGCGCTGGAAGTACGAGTATCTGGGCGCCGAGTACCCGCCACTCAGTCCCGGCGGGCGATCGGGGACGATGACGTTCACGAAGACCGGCGCGTCCCATTTCGTCACCGGGCGTCTTGACGGCGAGCTGCTCGGCAAGCCGTATCAGGAGCAGCTGTCGATCGAGATGGATCCCGAGACGAACATGCTGGCAGTCGTCGACAAGCGGCCCGACGGCGTCGAGCTTGTGAGCGTCGCCAGCTGGCGCAGTCCGATCGCGATCACCTTCCAGACGTCGCCGGTGCAGGCCAACGGCAAGACGTATCAGCTGCGGCGTGTCCTCTCGGTCATGTCGCCGACGGCGTTCGACGTCACCGAGGAGTTCTCGGTCGACGGCGGTCCGTTCAAGCGCCTCGGCAGCGGGCACTACACGAAGCTGACGCCGTAACGTCAAGGACGATCAACGCAGAGCTCGCAGAATACGCAGAGTGACGCAGGATCACGAAACGCACGAAAACTCAATTTCGGTAGTGTCCGGCTTTGGCCGGACCTGACGTCGCCATGAAACAGATTACCGTCGTCATCGCCGCAATCGTCGGCGCGACTCTGCTTCCCGCGATCGCGGCGGCGCAGGATCGCGTCGACCCGATGGCCGGCACCGTGGCGCAGTGGCTTTCGATGATCGAGAAGTCGTTCGTCGGGCTGGCCGATGCGATGCCGGAGGACGAGTACGGCTTCAAGCCGACCAACGGTGCGTTCAAGGAAGTCCGCACTTTCGGCGAGCAGGTCAAGCACGTTGCCTGCGCGAACTTCGCCTTCTACAACGAGATCGAGAAGAAGACGCCGCCTGAGGGCTGCGAGACCGGCGGACCGAGCCCCGCGAAGACGAAGGCGGAGCTGATGGCCTACCTGCGCGAGTCGTTCGCGTACGCCGGCCGCGTGCTGCGCACGCTGACGCCGGCGAATGCGATGGAGTCTGTGTCGGGACCGTACGGCGGCGACAGCACGCGCCTGGGGATCGCCACGCTCTCGATCTGGCACGCGTCGGATCACTACGGTCAGCTCGTGGTCTATCTGCGGATGAACGGCATCGTCCCGCCCGCGAGCGCGCAATAGATGCTGACTGCTACATGCTGACTGTCAAACGACATGCGCCCCGGCGCGCCCCGTTCCCAGCCTCGGACCGAGAACCTCGCGCGCCTTGTCGTATGCCGCATCGGTGAGCGTGATGCTGGTATCGGCGACGGTTTCGATTTCCTTCGCAATCTCCTCGAGTTGCTGTAATGCGCCGCCTCTATCTGTGGCACCTGAATTCACGGTTCGATATCGCAGGAGAAAGAGGTCGAGGCGCTGCTGCAGGTGATAGTAGGCGGCCCAGGAAGTCTTGTGCCTCGCCGCCTGTTGTGGGTGATTCAAATAAGTCTGTACCCCGGTCAGTACTGGCGCCGAGATCAGGAGCAGTCCAAAGAAAAAGTAGACCAGCCACGCCCAACGCCCGGCGGGAAGCGCGATGCCACCTTGTCCGTCCAGTCCGAGCTGCTTCGTGACTGCGACAAACACAGCAGATCCGACGACAGCTGAGAGCACCGTCGCGACGATCCCGAGTACTTCGCCCTGGTGACGATGCCATTCCGCCGACTTTTCGTGAGCGACGGATCTCGTCGCCACCAGCTCCCAGTACTCGGTCGCCTTCTCGATGATGTCCTGCATCGCGATCCTCCCGCCACGGTTGCCGGCGTGGCGACAGCCTCACAGGTATGTTCCCGACGCCCGGCGCCGAAGCCGGTGGCCGCGCGACGCACGCTCCACTACTTCGTCTGCCTCTCCTGAAAGCGCGCGCCGCGGAGGATGTCCGGCAAGGCGTAGTTCCCTTCGTGACAGGCATATTCGAAGATCCGCTCGTCGCTCTTCGTCATCGGCAGCTGCGCGGTCCACGCCCGCGTGAACGTCGCCGGATCGTCGACGGTGAACTCGTACAGCAGCGTGTTCGCGTCGGTGCGCGTGAAGCGCTCGATCAGGTGCAGGTTCTCCGATGATCCGCGAAACGGATTCTTGTCGGTGAAGTTGGTGGTGTCGACGACCAGCGTGTTTCCTTCCCAGCGGCCGCGCGAGTCGCCGAGCCAGCGGCGGAACAGCGGTGGCGCGTGCGGCCGGCCGTCGGTCCAGACGATGCGCGCGTCGTGAATCATCTCCGTGTAGATGACCACCGCGTCGCGGGACTGGAAGATTTGCAGGAAGTTGTTGTAGGGACCGAGGCCGATCGGCGGACCGGCGTTGAACGCGAGGCAGCGCTCCTGCAGCGACCGGTTCTCCGGGCCGTCGGCGGGATGATCGCGTTGATCGGCGTTGCGCGCGTTCTGCCGCGCGCGGGCGTCAGCCGTGAGTGGCGGGACCCTGCCGTCCGGCGGATCGATCACCCACGACGTGCGCTTCCTGCCGTTGAACGACGCGACGTGCTCCCCGCGGTCGAACCAGAAGTCCGCGACGCCGCGCGCCGAATCGACGGCGGCGCCGCCGTCGCGCCGATCGCGATCGTTGCGGCCGATCGTCTGCGCTTCGAACTCCGCCGCCTGCGCGTCGGTGAAGAACTCGCCGAGCTCGGCCGGACGCTCGAACGGCGTCAGGGTCGCGTAGCTCCAGACGCCTTCGAGATTGCGGGTCGATTGCGCGGCGAGCGCCTGGGAGAGGATGAGGAAGACGGACAGGAACAAAAGGCGCATAGAACCTACCGTGACCACGAAGGTACGAAGACACAAAGGTACACGAAGAAGATCGATCTTCTTCGTGTGTTCTTCGTGTCTTGGTGTCTTCGTGGTCCCGTTAACGTTGCCGCGTCGCCGTCGATCCCGGGAGCTCGATCGTGCCGTAGTAGCCGAGCATCATCTCTTCCCATGTCTGATCGCCCCAGCGCACGGTCGCCGTGGGATCGGGGTTGAAGCGGTTCGCCGTCGAGTTGTCGTAGTGCATCGTCACCTTCAGGGTCGAACCCTTGGGCAGGAACCTCGGCTCGGCGAGCTTGTAGCTCAATTGCCAGTTGAAGTCGTACTTCGGCACGCGCAGCACGACTTCTTCGCGGCCGTCCGGATACACCACCGTGTAGGTGGCGTCCTTGCCGCGCACGTGCATGTGAGGATACAGGCTGCTCAGATAGGTGTCGCGGTTGAACGTGAATTTTCCTGTGACCTCGTAGTTCGGATCGCCGGGCGGGATCGCGAACGTCGTGTTCGGAATCGATCCGCCGCCTTCGGCGCGCCGGTTCGCCGGCGGTTCGCGCGACACCAGCACGCCGATCTCGGTCTGGTCGGTCACCACCTGGCCGATCGTCGTGTAGTGCATCTGCAGCACGATGTCGGCGCCGGCCGGAATCTTGCGCGCGATGCCTTCTTCGAACTCGCCGTACAAACGTCCCGGCACGAGGCCGCCGAGGCCGCCGCCGATTTCCTTGCGCTTCGGATCGCGCGTCAGCTTCGGCTCCGGATCGGGCGCCGTGCCGTTGCCTTCCACGAGGTTGCTGATGATGTGGTGAACGACGCGGCGATCGGTCGGCTTCAACTCGACCGCGCGGATCCAGATGTCCTCTTTCAGATTGGTCGGGATCGAGATGTAGACGTACGGCACCGTGCCGTCGGCCGGCACCGTGAACGGCTTCTGCATCTTGAAGATGTAGTCCGGTTTTCCGATCGACCACCCTTCGGCGAACTGCGGCGCCGCCGGCAGATCCTTTCGATCGCCCTCCAGCGAGCCACCGTCGACCCACGCGGTGATCGTGTCGATCTCGGCCTGCTTCAGGCTGACGTCGTTCGAGTACTTGGCGACCGTCGGATCGGCGCCCCACGGCGGCATCTGCCGCGCGGCCACCCGCTGCTTGATCGCGCGCGCCCAGGGCCTGGCGTCTTCGTATGTGAGGAGCGACATCGGCGCCATCGCCGTCGGGCGATGGCACTCGACGCAGTTCTTGAACAGGATCGGTGCGACGTCCTTGGAGAACGTTGGCGCTGCGGCCGCGAACGCGGGCGTCGCCCCCGCCGACACCGTGATAGCGATCAGGAGAGCTTTCATCTCTTCTCCGGTCAGGTCCGGCTAAAGCCGGACCCCACAAATGAACGGCGATCTACCCGCCCCACCTGCCCTACGCGCCCTACGTGTTACCAGTCTATCTGCCCGCCGAACTGCGCGCGGCGTCCCGTCGTGATCGCCTGCGGGTTGAAGTACAGCGGCCCGACCGTCTCGTTCACCGTGAGCACGATGGCGCTGTTCGGCACGTTGAACAGTTCCGCAAACAGCTGCAGCCGCTTCCTCCCGAACCGGATCGACTTCGAGACCCGCGCGTCCACCGTCTGCACCGCATCATAGTACTGCTGTGTGGGGTCGACGACGGTGACACTCAGCGTGCCGCCGCCGGTAATCGCGAAGCCGGCCTGGGCGCTGTTGAACGTGTAGGTGGAGCCGATGCTGATGCCGGGCCGCCGCTGGAAGGTGCCGCTCAGCTGGATGTCCCACGGCACGGTGTACCCGACCGACGCCTTATAAAGCGGTTGGAACGGCGGCGTCTGATCGCAGAACCGCAGGTTGTTCGGGTTCGAGTTGTTGAGGTCCGTGCAGTTGTTGGTCGCCGTGCGCTCGGTCGTGATGCCGCCGAAGATGAACCCGCCGCGCCCCAGCCGCGCGTTCACGCTCACCTCGACGCCGTTGTAGACCCGCGAGTTGTGGTCCGAGAACGTGAGCACGCTGTTGACGAAGCCGCGCTTGGCGGCGTTGAGGTTGTACACGGGGATCGTCCCGCCGCCGCCGCCCGGGAGGTTGGGATTCGACGGCCCCACGATGTTGAACAACTGATAGTCGGCGACCGGATCGACCAGGGTGTTCTTCGTGTACTGAATGTGCTGGAAGCTGCGGTGATAGTAGCCGGCGGTCACCGACACGCGCGGGAACAGCGCGTGCTGCACCGAAACACTCTCTTCCCAGTTGGTCGGCCGCGGCAGCGCCGGATCGAACTGGGTGCTGCCGAGCCCCGGAATGCCGAAGTTGTTGTTCGACGTGACACCGAGCTCGTTCAACTGCACGTTGCCGGCGGCGTCGAAAATGCTGAAGTTCCGGTCGGCGTCGGTCCAGGCGCGGGTGTCGACCTGTCCGGCAAACGGGTTGGTGTTGCTCGCGAGTCCGAGCGCCTGCTGGCCGAGAAACTTGCCGACCGACATCTTGAGCGCCGTCTTGCCCGTGCCGAAGAGGTCGTACGACGCGCCGCCGCGGATCGTCCAGTCGTTCCAGCACGGCAGACACGCCACCGGCGCGATGTTCAGGCGCGCCGCCTGGGCGGCCGGCGACATGAAGCGGCCGGCGACGCCGTGCTGCTCGGGCGTCGAGGCGTTGAAGTAGTCGTAGCGCGCGCCGTAGGTCAGCGTCAGGCGTTTCAGCGTCCACTTGTCCTGCGCGAAGAGCCCGAGGTTCGCGTTCAGATTCTCCTGGCGCGTGTAGGGCGTGCTGAGCAGACTCGCCGTATTCGACGTGATCACGCCGGTCGCGCTGGTCGAGTAGATCAGCACCGAGGTGTCGCCGTGCGCCTCGATCTGGCTGGTCTGCATCCCCATCTGCTGGTTGACGCCGGCCTTGACGTTGTGCGAGCCGGTGACGAACGACACATTCGCGATCGTGTTCCAGATGCGGCTGAAGTAATGGTACGGCGCGGTATTGGACGCCACCGTGCGCAGGCCGGTCGTCGCGCTGCGATGCTGGATGTCGAGCGGGCCGTTCTCCGGCTGATAACTGAAGTTGAACGTCTGCACCGCGAGCGACTGTCCCACTTCGAGCAGCACACGGCTCGAGATCGGCGACGTCCACTTCACCTGGCTGGCGTACTGCAGCGGCTGCGGCAGCGCGTAGGCGGCTTCGGGCGCGAAGCAGGCGACAGTATTGCCGCTGGTGGCGCCGCAGCCGACGTCGAAGCGCTGCGTGCCGGCCTGCGACTTGTAGAACGCCCACGAAATCTTGTTGCGCTGCGACGCCTGCCAGGTCAGGCGCACCGTTTCGTGCGGGACGATGAAGCCGCCCGACTCGACCTGCGTGCCGTTGGGAAATGCCGGCAGCACGCCGACCGGGAACGCGATCAGGTTGTTGGTCCGCGAGACGCGCTGGGCCAGCAGGAACCACAGCTTGTTCTTGCGAATCGGTCCGCCGAAGACGAGATTCGTGTCGTAGCTGTAATCGAGCTGCGTGTTGACGGAAATGAACGGTCGCAGCGCGTCGGTGATGTTGTCGTTCTGCAGGGAACCCTTCGATCCGAGCGTGCGCCAGACGCCGGAGAAATTGTTGCCGCCTTCCTTCGGGATCGAATCCATGCGCACGCCGCCGAGGGCGTTCTCGGCCGATTGCGATCCGGCGTCGTACACCAGCTCGGTCTGCGCCAGCTCGTTGACGGTGACACCGTTCGACTGACTCCCCGTCCCGGTGAGGTTCTGGCCGATGTTCATCCCGTCGAAGAAGATGTGCTGGTCGGCGGTCGCCGATCCATGGATCGACATGGTGCTGACGAAGCCCTGGCTGTAGAAGCTGACACCCGGCACCAGCGCGGCGCCGCCTTGCATCGTCCTCGCCGCGGGGAGCACGTCGAGCACCTGACGGTTGAGCACGGCCTGGTTCTGCGTGCTCTGCGTGTCGACGATCGGCGACGCACCGGTCACCGTCACCGTCTCTTCGACGGCGCCGACCGCCAGCGAGCCGTTGACCTGCGCGGCGAACGCGCCCTCGAGCACGATGCCTTCGCGCTTGACCGAATGGAAACCGGGCAGCGTGAACGTCACGGTGTAGGTGCCCGGGCGCAGATCGATGATGGAGTACCGGCCGGCGCCGTCGGTGACGGCGCTGCGCACCTGTTCGATGAGCGCGGGGCTCGACGCTTCCACCGTGACGCCCGGCATGACGGCGCCGCTCGCGTCCTGGACGACGCCGACGATGCTGGCGCGCTGCTGAGCAAAGGCCGAGTTGGAACACACGAGCCACGTGGCGGCGAGACCGACGACGAAGGCGAATCGACGCATGTGTCGTGTTCTCCAGCGTGGGATAAGGAAGCGGTAACGGCCCTGATAGTCGGCCGGCGATTGCCCGATGTCAACAACTTCCGTAACTCTTTGCGAAACCTTGACATTCGCGCTGACTGCGGCCAGTATGAGCGCCTGCGGGAGGTCTGTTTCCAGTGCGAAAAACGTTGAGTGGTGTATTCATCGCAATTGTTGCGGCGGCCGGTGGCGCATTGATAGCCACATGGGCCACTCCGCTGTCCGGTCAAGCCCCCGCGGCGTATCGGGCGCCTCGAGCCGCGGACGGCCATCCCGACCTGAACGGGATCTGGCAGGCCAACACCGAGGCGAACTTCGATCTCGAGGCGCACATGGCGCGGCCGGCGATGGCACTGCGAGCGGGCCCGTACGGTCCGGTCCCCGCGGCGGCCGTTCTCGCGCTGGGCGCGGTCGGATCCGTGCCGCCGGGCATGGGCGTCGTCGAGGGCGGGCCGATTCCGTACAAGCCCGAAAAGCTCGCGATCAAGAAAGAGAATCAGGACAAGTGGTTGGAGCGCGACCCGGAGATCAAGTGCTACCTGCCGGGCGTGCCGCGCGCGACGTACATGCCGCAGCCGTTCCAGATTCTCCAGAGCCAGAGCGCGATCTTTTTCGCGTATCAATATGCCGGCGCGGTCCGCAACATCTACCTGAAGGATCCGGGCCCCGCCCCGATCGACTCGTGGATGGGACAGTCGGTCGCCAAGTGGGAAGGCGACACGCTGGTCGTCGACGCATCGGGATTCAACGACAGCACCTGGTTCGATCGCTCAGGCAACTTCCACAGCGAGCAACTGAAAGTCGTCGAGCGATACACGCGGACGGGGCCGGACGTCATCAGCTACGAGGCGACGATGACCGATCCGGAGACGTTCACGCGGCCATGGAAGATTAGCCTGCCGCTCTACCGCCGGATCGAGAAGAACGCGCAGATCATGGACTTCAAGTGCGTGGAGTTCGTGGAAGAGCTCCTGTACGGTCAGTACCGGAAGAAGCCGCTCACCAAGTAGGAATTTACAAGTGACACGTTACAAAGCGCTGGCGACAGCGGCGGGATTCGCGGCGATGGCCGCGCTGACCGCCGCCCACGTGGAAGGCCAGGCTCCCGCGAAGCCGGCGGCGCCCGCGGCGAAGCGGGCGATCCCGCGGATGCCGGACGGACATCCGGATCTCCAGGGGATGTACGACCTGGCGACGCTGACGCCGGTCGAACGGGCCGCGGGCACACCGCTGGTGATGAGCGACGAGCAGGCGGCAAAGCTCGAACAGGCGAACGCCGCGCGCAAGGTGTCGGGGGACGCGCCGCTCGACGGCAACCGCGCGGCCCCGCCGGTGGGCGGGGACGGATCGGCCGGCCCGGCAGGCAACGTCGGCGGCTACAACAGCTTCTGGATCGACGCGGGCTCGCGTTTCTCGGTGGTCGAGGGACAGCGGCGCGCGTCGATCGTGATCGACCCGCCGGAAGGACGCGTGCCGGCGCTGACGGCGGCCGCGCGCGGACGCTTCGCGCGCAACGTGCGCCCGACCTCGGATCAGTCGGCGCGCGAGGACGATCCCGGCCTCGAGCCGGCAGGCGCCTACGACGACCCGGAGCGGCGCCCGCTGGGCGAGCGCTGCCTGATGGGGTTCGGCTCGACGTCGGGACCGCCTGTGTTGCCGAATTACTTCTACAACAACCTCCACCAAATCGTGCAGACGCCGGATTCGGTGCTCATCCTTACGGAAATGGTGCACGACGCCAGAGTCGTCCGCATGAACAGTGAGCACGCGCCGAAATCGATTCGGAAGTGGATGGGTGATTCCATCGGGCGGTGGGAAGGCGATACACTGGTGGTGGACACGACGAACTTCACCGACAAGACCCGGTATCGCGGTTCCACGCAGGACCTGCACATCGTCGAGCGGTTCACGCGGGTGGATGCGAAGACGCTGCTCTACCGGTTCACAGTGGAGGATCCCAATACGTGGGAGAAGCCGTGGACCGGCGAATACCCGTGGACGGCGACCAGCGAGCAGATGTACGAATACGCGTGCCACGAGGGGAACTACGCGCTGGGCAACATCCTGCGCGGCGCGCGGCTCAAGGAAACGAACGACGCGAAGAAAACCAAGCAGTGAGGTGTGTGATGCGGACTAAATTCTTGTTGTCGGCGGCGGCCCTTCTGATCGGGACCGCGCCGATCCTGGGTCATCACGCGTTCGGCGGCGAGTTCGATCCGAACAAGCCGGTGTTGCTCAAGGGACCGGTGACCAAGGTCGAGTGGGTCAACCCGCACGCCTGGATTCACCTCGAAGTCACCAAGCCGGACGGGACGAAGGAAGAGTGGATGGTGGAAGGCGGCACACCCAACACCCTGCTCCGCCGCGGCATCACCCGCGAGTCGCTGAAGGTCGGCACGCAGCTGGTCATCGACGGCTACCAGGCGCGCGACCATTCGCTGCTGCGCGCCAACGGCCGTAACGTGACTTATCCCGACGGCAAGAAGCTGTTCCTCGGGTCATCGGGCACCGGCGCGCCGACCGACGGCGCGGATCCGACCGAGGCACCGAAGCCGGCCGGCCGCGGCCGCGGCGGATTCTAAACAGATCGAACGCAAAGCCCGCGAAGCACGCAAAGCTAGGTTTTCTTTGCGATCTTTGCGCGCTTTGCGTTCCTCTTCGTCGGAGGCGGCGGAGATGCGCACCTCTCTCTCGGTCGTTCTCGCTCTTTCCGCTCTGACATCGACCGTTCTCGCGCAGAAGCCGCTCCTGCGGCTTGCCGATGGGCATCCCGATCTTCAAGGCACCTACGACATCGCCAGCATGACGCCGCTGGAGCGCGCGCCCGGCACTCCGCTCGTCATGACGAAGGACGAAGCGGCGGCGCTCGAGCGGCAGCGTTCCGAGCGCGTGCAGCGGCTCGCGCTGCCCAGCAACGGCGACCGCAACGCGCCTCCGGTCGGCGGCGACGGTTCGATCGGCGCGGCGGGCAACGTCGGCGGCTACAACAATTTCTGGGTCGACAACGGCACCGAGTACTACACCATCGACGGCCAGAAGCGGATGTCGGT
>Ga0105248_10005709_pt1 | contig 13664 bp, 11 predicted proteins | sample KBSS34metaG_FD_81524 | JGI IMG/M metagenome (GOLD analysis project Ga0105248, IMG submission 81524) | Switchgrass rhizosphere microbial communities from Kellogg Biological Station, Michigan, USA - KBS S3-4 metaG | ecosystem: Host-associated > Plants > Roots > Rhizosphere > Soil | place... | reverse complement strand
TAAGCGCCTCGGCACGTTCGTCCGGGGGGCGGACCGAGTGATCGCCCCCTCACACGACGTCGCCGCCCGCATCGAACGGCATCTGCCGGGACTGGCGATCGACGTGTGGTCGCATCCCGAAGCGCCGGTCCCTGCGCCACGGATCGTGCGTGTGGTCGTGCTCGGCAACCTGTCACGCGAAAAGGGTCTCGATGTCGTTGCGCGATGCGCGGCCGCGGCGAAGCGCGATGCCCTCCCCCTCGCGTTCCGCGTTCTCGGATCGACGACCGAGCCGATCGCTCAAACGCCCGACGTTCCCCTGACGATCCACGGTTCGTACGTCGAGGCGCAATTGCCGGCGCTTCTCGCGGCTGAACACGCGGACGTGCTGTTCTTTCCGGCGCAGGTGCCGGAAACCTACGCGTACACGCTCTCGATCGCGCTCGCGACGGCTGCGCCGATCGTCGCCTCGTCGCTCGGCGCATTGCCCGAGCGCCTCGCCGATCGCGCCGATGCTCGCGTCGTCCCGTGGGACGCGAGTGCCGAGGAATGGAACCGGGCGCTCCTCGAAGCGGCCGGCATGAGACCGAGCCGAACCGAAGACGTTGCGGCCCTTCCATCGCAATCGCTCCCTGCAGCGATCGATGCAATGTCGGATGCGTCGTGATGGAGCCGGCACGCTACCTCGCGCTGTACACCGAACGGCTTCCCGCGACGAAGCCCGCACGCGACGCGGCGCAGGTTCCGCCTGCGTTGAAGGCGCGTCATTTCACACCGGTCGCGCCACTCCATGCGGCGCCACTGACCTTGCGCGAACTCTACGTCGCGGGCGCACTGTGTGGTCACACGGAAGCACGTGGCGAGCTCGGCCGGCGGATCGACGCCGCCGAGCGCGACCTTGCACTGCTCGAGCGCGCGCGGAGCGAAGCGGGCGATCCGCAGCGCACGGCCGTGGACCTCATCGAAGCGCGGCGCGATCTTTCGGCGCTCCGCGAAAGCGCGCGGGAGCTCGAGCACACGCTTGCGCTGGCGCGTGCGCGCGTGCGGGAGCTGGAAACGTCGACGAGCTGGCGGATCACCGCGCCGATGCGGGCGGCGATGCTGCGCGCGAAGGTCGCACGGGCGCAACTCGCGCACCGATTGCGGGCGACGCGACAACTGCCGCGCCATGCCGGGCTCGCACTCACCGTGCTGCGCAATGAAGGTCCGATGGCGCTCGCCCGCCGCATCGCGCGCAAGATGCGCGGCGGCAAACGCTTCCGGCCGGCGCCTGCCCGCACATATCGCATCGAGTCGCACATCGCGCCGATCGTCGTGGCATCCGCCGATCCGCCCGCGGTATCGATCATCGTGCCGGCCTATAGGCAGGCTTTGCTCACCTTCACTTGTGTCGCAAGCATTGCAACGAACACTCGCGGCCCCTTCGAGGTGATCGTTGTCGACGACGCATCGCCTGAACCAATCGCCGATGCGCTTGGGGTCGTCTCGGGTGTGCGTTTCGAGCGCAACCCGCAAAACCTGGGATTCCTCGCTACGTGCAACCGCGCGGCGACGCTTGCGCGCGGCGAGACGCTCGTGTTCCTGAACAACGATACGATCGTGACGCCGGGCTGGCTCGACGCGCTGCTCGGCGTCTTCGCGCGTCACCCCGAGGCCGGACTGGTCGGCGCGAAGCTCATCTATCCGGACGGCCGCCTGCAGGAGGCCGGGGGCATCGTGTGGCGCGACGGCAGCGCATGGAACGTCGGACGAGGCGACGACCCCGACCGGCCCGAGTTCAACTATCTGCGCGAAGCCGACTATTGCTCGGGCGCGTGCCTCGCGATTCCACGCGCCGTGTGGAACGCCGTGGGCGGCTTCGACACTCGTTACGCGCCCGCCTATTACGAGGACACCGATCTCGCGTTTGCCGTGCGCGCCGCGGGTCGCAAAGTGTTCTATCAGCCGGCTGCGACGATCGTGCACTTCGAGGGGCAGACATCGGGAACGGACCTTTCCCAGGGCATCAAGCGTCATCAGGCGGTGAACCAGGCGACCTTCGCCGCGAAGTGGTCGGCGGCCTTGACCGCGCACCGGCCGAACGGGATGCACGCGGCGCTCGAGCGCGATCGCAACGCGCGTCGACGGTTGCTCGTGATCGACGCCTGCATGCTGCGACCGGATCAGGACTCGGGGTCGCTACGGATGCAGTCGCTGCTTCGCATCGCCCCTCCCTCGGCTGCAAGGTGACGTTCGTCGCCGACAATCTCGAGCACGAGGCGGGCTATGTCGCGGCGCTGCAGCAGTCGGGCATCGAGGTGCTGTTCCATCCGTACGTGCGGTCGATCGCCGAGCTGCTGATGAAGCGCGGCGCCGAGTTCGACGTCGTCATGCTGTCGCGCCATTACATCGCCGCGCAGCATCTGCCCACCGTCCGTCGATTCGCTCCCCACGCGCGCGTCGTTTTCGACACCGTCGACCTGCATTTCCTGCGTGAGGAGCGTCTCGCGGCGCTCGACGGCGGCAAGGCGGCGCAAGTTTCGGCGCAGGCGAAGCGCGACGAGGAGCTCGCGTTGATCGCGCGCGCCGACGTCACGCTCGTCGTATCGGACGTCGAGCAGGCACTGCTGCGGGATCTCGCGCCCGATGCGCGGGTTCTGGTCGTCTCCAACGTGCATGAGCTGTCCGCGGAGGTCCCGCCGTGGGAGGAACGCCGCGGGCTGGTATTCATCGGCGGGTTCCAGCACCCGCCGAACGTCGACGCCGTCCTGTGGTATGCGCATGACGTGGTGCCGCATCTGCGACGAGCGCTTCCGGGCGTCAAGACGTACGTGATCGGCAGCCAGGTGCCGCCGGTCGTACGCGCCCTCGGCGCCGACGACCTGCTGATTCTCGGCCATGTCGCGGACATCGAGCCGTACTTCACCGGCTGCCGAGTGTCGATCGCACCGCTTCGTTATGGCGCCGGGATAAAGGGCAAGGTGAACCTCGCCATGAGTTATGGGTTGCCGGTCGTCGCCACTTCGCCCTCGATCGAAGGCATGCACTTGACGGATGGCGAGGACGTCGTCGTCGCGGACGACGCGGCGGCGTTCGCCGCCGCCGTGCAGCGCGTGTACGATGATCGCCTGCTATGGCAGCGCTTGTCGGAAGGCGGACGCGCGAACGTCATGCGCCATTTCTCGCCGGCCGTGGCCCGGGAGGCGCTACGCGAACTGCTGGAGCTGCCGCTCGACGCTGACCGCACGGACGATGCGCACCTGAAGCGCGCTTGACCGCGGCCAACGCTGCCGCTCACACGCGTCGCGCCGACGCGTTCTATGCGCGCGATCAGCGTCGCGTGAACAGCAGGTCGAACACCGCGTGGCCGCGCGCCACGCCGCGCTGCTCGAATTTCGTGAGCGGCCGCCACGCGGGACGCGCCGCAAACGCGTCGCCCGTGTTGGCGAGCAACGGTTCAGCCGTGAGCGTCCCGAGAATCTCTTCGGCATACGGCTGCCAGTCGGTCGCCACGTGAATGTAGCCCTGCGGTGCGAGACGCTCGGCAAGCGCGTGCACGAATTCGGCGTGCAGCAGCCGACGCTTGTGATGACGCTTCTTCGGCCACGGATCGGGAAAATACACGTGGATTCCGGCAAGCGAGTCGTGCGGAACCCTCGCGATCACATCGACGGCGTCGTCCCGAACGATGCGCACATTCGTGAGGCCTGCCGCCTCGATCCGCCGCAGGAGTGCGCCGACGCCTGGCAGCTGCATTTCGACGCCGACGAAATCGATGTCCGGTTGCGCCGCTGCCATGACCGCGGTCGTTTCCCCCATGCCGAACCCGATTTCCAGCACCACGGGCGCAGTTCGGCCGAATGCGACCTTCCATTCGAAGCGCCCGGGCGGGATCGCATGGCGCGGGAGGAGTTCTTCGCATGCGCGCTGCTGTGCAGGCGACATCCGTCCCTGTCGCAGCACGAAGCTCCGTACGCGGCGCGCGGTACGTATGTGCTCCTGCGCGGTGCCGTCACCGCGGGTGGGGATGCCGTCTCGTCTTGATCCGGAAGACGCGGGAATGGGGCGCCCGGAAGACATCGACGAACGCGACGAATCGGCCGGACGGCGTCAGCGGCGAACGCGCACCCAGGTCGCGTCGTCGAGACGGCGCTCGACGATCTGCGGCGTGGCTTCGCTTGCGCGCATGTATTCGATCACGACGGTGTTCGCGTTCTTCCACGCAACGCTCGCCTCCTGCCACGCCTCCTGGGGGGAAAACGCGAGTTCCTTGTGCACGCCGCTCGCATCGACGCGCCAGACGGCGATCTGGTTGTCGCATTCCTGCGCACAGAAATCCGCCGTCGCGAACTGGCGATGACCCGGCGCGAGCACGGGTTCGGAGGGAATGCGAAACTCGCCGCCGCCGCGCCGCTGCACCCACCAGAATTCGGTGCGATCCCCATTCGTCGCAAACAGGACCACGGACTCGAGGTCGTCGACATAGTCCCACAACGCGTACGAGCGAGCGCCGATGATGTTGATGGCGTCGCGAAACACCGTCGAGCCGACGGGCAGCAGTTCAATGCGCAACTCGTCGCCGTCGCGGGAAGCGACGTTGCGCAGCTTCGGAAGCTGCCGCGCTTCGACGAACCGTCCGCATTGCGCCTGGTCCTCGGCGTCGCCGCACAGCTTCGCGAGCTCGGCCGCTGTCGGCGGTGCCGCGTTCGCACCCGCTGCAATCACGAGCGCGACGCACGCCGCGCATGCGACGTGGCGCATGCCCCGCATTCGGTGCGGGCTCACGAGATCAGACCGGAGGTCGGCGAGCTCGGCTGCGCCGCGTACAGCTTGCGTTCCATGCGGCCCGCGAGAAACGCTTCGCGTCCGGCCTCGACCGCGAGGCGCATGGCACGAGCCATTCGCACGGGCTCGCGCGCCTTAGCGATCGCGGTGTTCATCAGCACGCCTGCACAGCCGATCTCCATTGCAATCGCGGCATCGGACGCCGTGCCGACACCGGCGTCGACGAGCACGGGAACGCGGGCCTGTTCGAGGATCAGGCGCAGGTTCCACGGATTGACGATGCCCATGCCCGAACCGATCAGCGACGCGAGGGGCATGATCGCAACGCAACCGATCCGCTCGAGCTCGCGCGCGACGATGGGATCGTCGGACGTGTACACCATGACCTCGAATCCGTCCGCGACGAGGCGCTCGGCCGCCCTGATCGTTTCGCGAACGTCGGGATAGAGCGAGCCGGAGTCGCCCAGGACCTCCAGCTTGCATAGCCGGTGCCCGTCGAGCAGTTCCCGGCCGAGCTTCAGCGTGCGTACCGCGTCGTCCGCCGTGTAACAGCCGGCGCTGTTCGGCAGGTAGGTGAACTCGTCCTGGGGCAGCGCATCGAGGAGCGAGGCCGCGCCTGCCTCCTGGCCGATGTTCGTGCGGCGGATAGCCACCGTGACGATCTCGGCGCCCGACGCCACGACGGCATCGCGCGTCTCCGCGAAGTCGCGATACTTGCCGGTGCCGACGAGCAGCCGGGATCGATAGGGGCGACCGGCGATGACGAGCGGGTCGTGGAGCGTCGTGGGATGGACAGGTGCGTTCATGCCGACATTTTACTGTTCGCGCCCGCTTGCCTGTCCGACAAGTTTGCTCGATCGTTCCCGGCGACTCGGCCGCGACCTTTCGGTGTTATCCGCCTCCGACGGCGCCGACGATTTCCAGGCGGTCGCCGCGCGACAGCGGCGTATCCGCATAGCGGCTTCGAGGAACCACTTCGCCGTTTCGCTCGATTGCGATGCGCTTGCCGGCGATGCCAAGGCGGTCCACGAGATCGGCGATCGTGCGCGCGTCCTCGACGCTCGTCGTGACGCCGTTGACCGTGACGGTCGCGAAGTCCGTGCTCATGCGCGATAACGCGATACGGCTTCGCGCATGAAGGCGAGCTGGCGCGAGAACCTCGTGCACGCGACACAGGCAGCCAGATGCAGACGCAGCTTGACGCGCTCCGAGTACGTGAGCGCGCGATCCTGCGCCTGCGACAGGAGCCGCGTTGCTTCCTTGCACGACAACATGTGGGTCAGTCGGTGAAACACGGTCGAAGGGTCTCTTGCAGCTTCATTGCCGCGACGGGTCCTTGAACCAGTTCTGCTCGAGGCAGTGGCGCAGCGCCATCCTGGCCCGATACAGGATGACCCACAGGTTATTCGCGGTAATCGTCAATTCCTTACAGATTTCGTCGGTCTCGAGCTCCATCACCTCCCGCATCATGAAGACCCGGGCGGTATTCGGCGGCAGCTTTTCGAGGCAGACCTCCATGACGTCCAGGAATTCGCGCCGGGACAGCGCGTTCTCGGGGTCGCCCCAGTCCGCGGGGGGCGCCTGCCATCCCCCGTTGTCCTTGAACAGCGGATCGAACTCGTCGAGGTCCGTCTCCTCGTCGAAGCTCGAGGCGATGACCGGCTGGCGCTGCTTCTGGCGGATCGCATCGACGATCTTGTGCTTGAGGATGCCGGTCAGCCACGTCTTGACGCTGGAGCGCCCTGAAAAGCCGTCCTGCGCCGCAAGCGCGGCGACGAGCGTTTCCTGCACGACGTCCTCGGCGAGGTCGCGATCCCGAAGCTGCAGCTCGGCGACACGCAGCAGATAGCGCCGGTGGCGGTCGAGCTCGACGGTGAACAGCGCGCTTTCCACGGTGAAATCCGGCTGGGGACGCAGGAATATTAGGGCAAAACCGCACACCCGGCGCTTGCAGCCATCAATGCGCCGTTGCCCTGCCGCCGTCGCCCATCGGGTGGCGTTCCTCGTGGCACGGGACTTGCCGCTCTGGCTCGCCATGCCGGACGACATCCTCTATCGCGACACTCGCGGAAAGCCCGCGCGCGACGCCTTGCCGCTCGAGGGGCAGCCGGTGCCGCGGAGCGCGGTGGATGTGGCGTTTGCGCGCGCGGGCATACGCCCTGTCGCCGACGCCGCGCTCGGCAGTGCGCGGGCGATGGCATCGTCCGAGCGCCCCTCATCGAACGCGTCGTTCTATCTCGGCGTGCGCGCGAAGTTCGCCGTCGCCCTCTGCGCGAGCGGCGCGTGGTTCGGGTCGATGGTGCTGATTGCAATGCCCTGGATCGAGCAGCTGTCGCGGCTCATCGGGTCTCTGCCCGCCTGGCTCGCGGTCGGCGGAATCGCGCTCGTGCCGGGTTTCATGAACGCGTTCCTCATCGCGAGCCTGCTGCTCGACCGCCGCCCGCCGCGCCTGCAGCCGAGCCGCTATCCGTCGGTGTCGATCCTGATCCCGACGTGCGAGGGCGAAGGCGTGATCGCGGACACGTTGCGCTCGATCGCGAATCAGGACTATCCGGGCGCATTCGAAGTGTTCGTCATCGACCGCGGATCGCGGGACCGCACGGCGGCCATCGTCGATGGCTTCGACCATGACTGGCTGCGTCTCATTCGACTTACGACGGATGCAGGACAATCGGCGTCGCTGAACCGCGGTCTCGCCGAGACGCGCTTCGATCTCGTCCTGACGCTCGACCAGCAGTCGTTCCTCTATCGCGACGCGCTTCGCAACATCGTGGAGCGCTACATGAGCGATCCGCCGAACACGCGCGCGGTCGCCGGCACGATGCTCGTGCGTAATTCGCGCAAGAACTGGGTGACGAAGGCGCAGGAGTGGGACTACTTCCACGGCATCGCCGCCGTGAAGCGCGTGCAATCGCTCTATCAGGGAACGCTCGTCGCGCAGGGCTCGTTCTCGCTCTACGATCGCGCCGCGCTTCGTGAACTGAACGGATGGCCCGAGTGCACGGGGCGCGACATCGTGCTCTCGTGGGCGATGCTGCGCCGGGGCTGGCGGATCGGTCACGCGGAGGACGCGTGCTGCTTCACCAACGCGCCCGACACGCTGCGGAGTTTCGCCGACCAGCGGAAGGAATGGGCGCGCGGCATGGTGGAAGCGTTTCGCGCCGTGCCGGGCATCCTGATCGAGCCGCGCCTGTCGACCTTCTTCGTGTGGTGGAATCTTTTGTTTCCGTGGCTCGATCTGGCCTACACAGTGCTGTTCATTCCGGGTATCCTGCTGGCGGTTGCGGGCATATGGTGGATTGCCGGGCCCTGGACGCTCGCCTGGCTGCCGATGTCGCTCGGCATCAACTATCTGATGTACCGGGCCGGGTCGCAGATGTTCGCGGCAAATGGTTTGCGCGTGCGCAAGAATCTTTCGGGTTTCCTGACGTACGCTTTGGTGTACAGCCTCGTCCTCCAGCCGGCGTGCGTCGCCGGATATGTTTCCGAGGTCTTCCGACCGCGTAAACGCGCGGGAACGAGGTGAGCAAAGGCTCGGAGTTGCTCCCCGACTCGCGTGCGGCGCGGCTGCGTGTGCAGCGTGCCTAGGCTTCGGATGCCGGGGATCGACCGCAAGGCATGACTAGAATGGTTCTTCGACGACACTTCGTGGCCGTCGCGACGCTGCTGATGCTGATCGTCGTCGCGGCTATGCTGCTCCAGTACAGCCGCGCGACCGCGCTTCGCTACAGCGGTCTTGCCGACGCACCCGCGCGGCCGCTGAGCCCGCTGGTCGAGCCGCGGCTCATCGATCTCGAGGAGCGCACGTTCCGCTATTTCTGGGATACGACCAATCCGCGAAACGGGCTCGTGCCCGACCGCTACCCGTCGCCGTCCTTCGCGAGCATCGCCGCCGTCGGCTTCGGGCTCACGTCCTATCCGATCGGCGTCGAGCGCGGGTACGTGTCCCGCAAGGATGCACGCAAGCGCGTGCTGACGACGCTGCGCTTCCTGTGGAACGCTCCGCAGGGCACGCACCAATACGGAATGACGGGCTACAAGGGTTTCTATTACCACTTCCTCGACATGAAGACGGGGGAGCGCTTCGAGGACAGCGAGCTCTCGACCGTCGACACGGCGCTGCTGCTTGCCGGGATCCTCTTCTGTCAATCGTACTTCGACGGCGTCGAGCCTGAAGAAGTCGAAATACGGCAACTGGCCGATCAGATCTACCAGCGCGTCGACTGGCGCTGGGCGCAGACGCGCCCGCCCGCCATCAGCCTCGGCTGGTCTCCGGAGGAAGGTTTCCTGGAGTACGACTGGCGCGGCTACAACGAGGCAATGCTCGTCTACGTGCTCGCGCTCGCCTCGCCCACGTCGCCGGTCGGCAGCGACGCATGGCAACAGTGGACGAGCACGTACGACTACAGCTGGCGGACGGTCTTCGGGCAGGAGCACCTCGATTTCGCACCGCTCTTCGGACACCAGTATTCGCACGTGTGGCTGGACTTCCGGAAGATCCAGGATGCGTACATGCGCAAGCGCGGCATCGACTATTTCGAGAACAGCCGTCGCGCGATCTATGCACAACAGGCGTACGCGATTGCCAATCCGCTCGGGTGCAAGGCGTACGGCGCGACGATGTGGGGCATCACCGCAAGCGATGGTCCCGGCGAGATCGAAATCGACGACAAGGCCGGACGACGCGTGTTCCGTGCGTACGCAGCGCGCGGCATCGGCGGTGCTGCTGCGCACGACGATTGCACGCTCGCGCCCACGGCCGCTGTCGCTTCGATACCATTCGCACCGGAACTCGCCATCCCGGCCGTGCTCGACATGTATCGCCGCTTCGGGCATTTCATCTACGGCACGTACGGCTTCCTCGATGCGTTCAACCCGAGCTTCACGTTCGCGGACGTCTCGTTGCAGCAGGGCCGGCGAATTCCGGGCGTAGGATGGGTCGACCACGATTACCTCGGCATCGACCAGGGCGCGCTCATTGCGATGATCGAGAATTACCGAAGCGGGCTCATCTGGAACGTCATGCGTGAAAATCCTTACGTCCGTCGCGGTCTCGACCGCGCCGGCTTCACCGGGGGCTGGCTCGCCGCGACGGTGCAGTAGCCGCCTCTTCTCCGCCGGAGTGCTGCTCGCGGTTGCGGCCGCGTTGCTCTGCGTCGGTTGCAGTCGTGGAGCACCCGACGTCACCGTCGTCCGCTTCTGGGCGATGGGACGGGAAGGCGAGGTCGTCCAGACGCTCCTCCCCGAATTCGAGCGAACGCATCCCGGCATTCGCGTCGACGTGCAGCAATTGCCGTGGACGGCGGCGCACGAAAAGCTGCTGACCGCCTTCGCGGGCGACGCCACGCCGGACATCTGCCAGCTCGGCAACACGTGGATTCCCGAATTCGTCGCGCTCGGCGCGCTCGAGCCGCTCGATGCGAGGCTCGCGCAGTCGTCGATCGATCGGCGCGATTTCTTCGCAGGCATCCTCGACACGAACGTCATCGACGGACGGCTCCAGGGCGTGCCGTGGTACGTCGATACGCGCCTGCTGTTCTACCGGCGCGACCTGCTTAACGCGGCGGGCATCGCCGAGCCGCCGTCATCATGGTCCGACTGGACGCGTGCGCTGGCCGCGCTCAAGGCGCGGGCGAAGCCCGGAAGCTACGCGATCCTGTTGCCGCTGAACGAGGTCGAGCCGCTGCTCGCGCTCGCGTTGCAGCAGGACGATCCGCTGCTGCGCGACGACGGCAGGCACGGCAACTTCCAAAGCGTCGGCTTTCGGCGCGCATTCGACTTCTACGTCGGCATGTTCCGCGACGGCTACGCGCCGCTCTACACGGCATCCGACCTCGCGAACGTCTGGAACGAGTTCGGACGTGGAACGTTCACGTTCTACATTTCGGGGCCCTGGAACATCGGGGAGTTCAAGCGGCGGTTGCCGCCTGCGCTCGAGGGCGCATGGGCGACCGCCCCGCTTCCCGGCCGAACCGGTCCCGGTGCGTCGATTGCCGGAGGCGCGAGCCTCGTGCTGTTTCGCAAATCGCCCGTCAAGGATGCCGCGTGGCAGCTGATCGAATATCTTGCGCGACCCGACGTCGCGCTGCGGTTTCATGCGGCGACCGGCGACCTGCCGCCGCGGCGCAGTGCGTGGAATGACACCGCGCTCGCCGACGACGTGCACGCCCGCGCGTTTCGCGAGCAGCTGGAGCGCGTCAAGGCCGCGCCGAAAGTCCCCGAATGGGAGCGCATCAGCGACGAGATGCGTCTCGTGGCGGAACGGGTCGCCCGCGGCGGCGTGAGCGTCGACGACGCGGTGCGGGAGCTCGATTCGCGGACCGATCGGATTCTCGAGAAGCGACGCTGGATGCTCGCGCAGCAGCGCAGGACGCCTTGAAGCGGCAGCACGTCGCATGGTGCTTCGTCGGGCCGGCGCTCGTCGTCATCGCGGTCTTCTTCGCGTTGCCCGTGCTCGCCGCGTTCGCCATGAGCCTCACCGACTTCGACATCTACGCGCTCGCCGACCTGCGCAACCTGCGCGTCGTCGGTATCGGCAATTACGTGGAGCTTCTGCAGCGACCGCTGTTCTGGCAGGCGCTCGGCAATACGCTGTACTTCGTCGCCCTCGGCGTTCCGCTGTCGCTCGGCGTGTCGCTCGGTGCGGCGCTGCTGCTCAATTCGCGCCTGACGCGCTTTCAATCGTTCTTCCGTACGGCGCTGTTCGCGCCGGTCGTCACGACCGTGGTCGCGGTGGCCGTGATCTGGCGCTATCTGCTTGCGACGCGTTCGGGCTTCATCAATTACGTGCTCGGTCTCTTCGGCATATCGCCGATCGACTGGCTCGGCAACCCGCATTTCGCGATGCCCGCGATCATCCTGTTCGCCGTATGGAAGAATTTCGGTTACAACATGGTGATCCTGCTCGCCGGCCTGCAGAACATTCCGCGCGATCTGTACGAAGCGGCGCGCATCGACGGAGCATCGTCCTTCGCGCAGTTCCGGTTCGTGACGCTGCCCATGCTGGCGCCGATCGTAACGATCGTCGGCATCCTGACGGTCGCGGGCTACTTCCAGCTTTTTGCCGAACCGTACGTGATGACGCAGGGCGGTCCGCTGCAAAGCACGGTCAGCGTGCTGTACTTCATGTACGAGGAAGGCTTCAAGTGGTGGAATCTCGGCAACGCTTCGGCCGTTGCCTTCATGCTGTTCCTGCTGATCTTCGCGGTGACGCTGTTGCAGATGCGCGGCGCGGGCCGCGGCTCCGCATGGCAATGACGGCGCGGCCCGCGGCGCTCGTCGTCAACGGACTCCTGATCGGAGCATCGATCGTCGCGCTGTTTCCGCTGCTCTGGATGCTCTCGGCGTCGTTCATGTCGCCGGGCGAATCGAGCGGCTATCCGCCCGTTCTCGTCCCCGGTCACCCGACGATCGACAATTACCGGGAACTGTTCGCGCGCGCAGGTGTCGCTCGCTACCTCGCCAACAGCGTTTTCCTTGCAGTCGCTGCGACATTTCTGTCGCTCGTCTTCAACGTCATGGCGGGCTATGCGTTCGCGAAGTTGCGCTTCGCGGGCCGGGAACGCATCTTCAAGACGATGCTCGGCGCGCTCGTCATTCCGGGACAGGTTGCGATGGTGCCGTTGTTCCTGCTGCTGAAGCAACTCGGTCTCGTCAACAGTTACGGCGGCGTGATCGTTCCGGCGCTCGCGAGCATCTTCGGCATCTTCCTCGTGCGCCAGTACGCGCTGTCCATTCCCGACGACCTGCTCGAGGCGGCGCGCATCGATGGCGCGAGCGAGTGGCGCATATTCGGCCTGATCGTCGTGCCGCTTCTGCGGCCCATCATCGTCACGCTCGCCGTGTTCACGCTGCTCGGCACGTGGAACGACTTCATGTGGCCGCTGATCGTCCTCACGGACAAGGAGCTCTACACGCTGCCGGTCGCCCTCGCGAGCCTCTCGCGCGAGCACGTGCAGGACAACGAGCTGATGATGGCCGGTTCGGTCGTCACGATCGCCCCGGTGCTGATCGTGTTCCTCGTGCTGCAACGCTACTACATCCAGGGCCTGATGATGGGAAGCGTCAAGGGATGAGCGCCGGTCGACCCGGCCGGATCCGCTCGTCGCTGTCTCAGATGCTCCGATGGCAACGCGTGTGGCGGGACCTTGGCATCGCGACACTCGCTTCATCGCTGATCGCGGCGGCTTCTGCAACGCCCGCATTCGCAGAGGCGCGGAACACGCCGCCGCCCGCGCGCGGCGCATCGCACGCTCCTGCACCGGTCGCCTCGCAACTACCGACGCGCATTCTCGATCGCCTCGACGACGTCGGTGCCTGGAAGACCATTGCTTCCGAGGGCGTGACGGCGTCGTTGCAAGCGGTGGTCGAGACCAAGCGGCCCGCGCTTCGCCTCGACTTCGATCTCGGCGGCACCGCCGGCTACGCCATTGCCCGCCGCGCGCTGCCGCTCGATCTTCCCGCGAACTACGCGCTCACCTTCTGGTTACGCGCGGACGCACCGGTCAACGATCTGCAACTGAAATTGATCGATGGAAGCGGCGACAACGTCTGGTGGTATCACCGCCGGAACTTCGCATTCCCGAGCGAGTGGCAGCAAGTGACGATCAAGAAGCGCCACATCGAGTTCGCATGGGGACCGACGAAGGATCGCGTGCTGCGGCATGTCGCGTCGATCGAGATCGTGGTCGCGGCCGGGGCAGGGGGCGGCCGTGGCGCCGTCTACGTGAGCGATCTCGCGCTGCAGGAATTGCCCGAAACGCCGACGACGTGGCCCGTCCCAAAACTGACCGCGTCTTCTTCGAGTCCAGGCTCGGAGGCGATCTACGCGCTGGACGGCGACACGCGAACCGCGTGGCGAAGCGATCCGAAGGCGCGCCGCGAACAGTGGCTGACCGTCGACTTCGGCGTGCCGCGCGAAT
>Ga0105248_10005707_pt1 | contig 13669 bp, 10 predicted proteins | sample KBSS34metaG_FD_81524 | JGI IMG/M metagenome (GOLD analysis project Ga0105248, IMG submission 81524) | Switchgrass rhizosphere microbial communities from Kellogg Biological Station, Michigan, USA - KBS S3-4 metaG | ecosystem: Host-associated > Plants > Roots > Rhizosphere > Soil | place... | reverse complement strand
GTTCGCCCTGCGCTTCGCCGTCGATCCCGCCGCCCACGGGCGGGCGGCGCGCGCCTACGCCCTCGCCCTGCTGGGCGGCCTGACGGCGCTCTATCTGCTCGAGGTCCCGCCGGCGTGGTGGGCGGTCTCACACTGCGACGCCCTGGGCGCCAACCTGCTGGCCGGGGCGATGACCGCCTGCCTCGGCCTGCTGGGGATGACGCAGTTCGCCGGCGGGGCGGACGTGCGCGTCCGTTTCGCCGGCCTGGCCGGCACGGGGGCGCTGGCTGCGGCCGTCTACCTGGGCTTGGAGCCGGCCTGCATCCGCGGACCGTTCGCGCTGGCCGATCCAGGGATCGGGCCGATCTGGCTGAGCAAGGTCGCCGAGATGCAGCCCCTGGCGCACCATGTCCGCAACCTGGCGGCCGACGCGATCTGCAGCCTGGAGTTGCTGGTGCTGGGCGCCGCGGCCTGGTTGTGGCTGGGTCGGCGCCAGCGCAGCCACGCCTGGCTGATCGTCGGCGCCTGCCTTGTCGTCGCCGCCCTGGCCGACGCCAAGGCGGTGCGGCTGATTGGCTACTCGAACCTGTTCGCGGCGCCGCTTGTCGCGGCGGCCGTCGCCGATCTCGCCGGGCGCTTCCAGCGGGGGCGGCTGGCCTGGGCCGTCGGGCTCGCGGTGGCGCTCTCGCCGACCTGGCCGGCCGCGCAAATCTCCAGCCTCGCCAGGTCCAACGGCGACAAGCCGGCCGCCGCCGGAAGCTGCACGGCGCCGTCGGCCTACGCGCGCCTGGCCGAGCTCCCCGCCGGCGTCGTTCTCGGCGAGATCGACCTGGGCCCCTATATCCTGGCCTCGACGCGGCAGGCGGTGCTCGCCGCGCCCTATCATCGCGCCGGCTGGGGCATCCTGGCCGCCGATGCGGCGCTGGCGGCGACGCCAGGACGCGACGAGGCCGCAGTCCGCCGCCTGCACGTCGACTATGTCGTCGAGTGCCGCAGCAACGCCTGGTACCCGCGGCGCCGCGAGATCGGCCCCTTGAGCCTGCAGGTCAGGTTGGACAGGGGGCTCGCGCCCGTCTGGCTGGAGGCGGTGTCGTCGCCCCGTGACGCCCTCCAGGTCTACAGGGTGCGGCCGGCCCGGGGCGCCTAAGGCCTGTGTTCCGCAACGGTGGCCCCTTGCGATGGGGGCGTGCAACCCCTTGAATCCAGAGCCCGATTCAACCGGCCGCGGTGGGTTGCAGGCGCGGCGCCCAAGGTGAAGGTGGATTAGCGTTTGATCGTGAGGGCCAAGCTTGGCGGCGCCAAAAATGGCGCATGAAAACAGACTCTCGACCCCTTCGGATCCGAGGAACCGCTGCAGCCATGCTGGACGTCGCCGTCGTCATCGCGGCGCTGGCGACCCTGGTGATCGCGACCCTCACCCTGCTCAACGCCGGCGCCCAGGACCGCATGGCCCGCGCCTACGCCCGGCAGTTCGCCGTCGCGCAGGAGGAGGCCTGTCCCACCATGGTCGGCAAGGCCTTCTGGTTCTCCTGCGCCAGCGAGGTGCGGCGGAGCCATAGCACCCAGCCGTAGCCTCCAGGGCATCGCGGCGGCGGCGGGGGGAGTGCGCTTATGTGAGGCGTGACCCAAGCCTCTCTTCCGCTCATCCCGCCCTCCGCTCCTCCCGACGAAAGTCGGGACCCAAGCCGAGCTGCCGATAGGGCGTAGTGCAGCGGTCGGCCCTTGGCTCCCGCACAGTCATTCAGCTTGGGTCCCGACTTTCGTCGGGAGGAGCGGAAAAGAAGTGTCGATTCCGCCTCACATCAACCCGCTCTAGGACGGGTAGCAGGCCGTCGCCCGGAGGTTCACCGTGCGGGCGAAGATCGCCGCCGACACCTGGTAGGTGGCGGTGGCGATCACCTGCCAGCCGCAGGCGGCGCTCTGCACCGTCGGCGTCGAGACCGTCGCCGCGCCCTGGTACTGGCTGGTGAAATATTGCTGGGCGGTGGTGGTGTCGCGGCACGGCGCGGTGGTGTAGCCGGGGTTGGCGGTGACGGCGTTGGCGCTGGTGGCGCGGCAGCGGGCGGTGGCCTCCACGGCGAAGTTCAGCCGATTGGTGCTGTACAGCAGGACGCCGAAATGAATCAGGCCGAAGATCAGCCCGACGGTCGGCATCAGGACAAGGGCGAACTCCGCGGCGGTCGATCCCTGCTGGTCTCTGAGCCAGATGCTGAGGCTTTTCATTTCAGGCGGGTCCAAGCGGTCTGAACGATCGGGGTCGACAGCAGCGAGGCGATCGACAAGGCGGGGAACACCGGGGCGTAGGTGTAGGACACCTGCAGCTTGAAATAATATCCGGCCTTTGCGCCCGACGTGCAGGTCGTCCCTGCGTTGGTCACCAGGGCGCCGGTCGAGACGTCGGCGCAGTAATAGCCTTCCGCGCGCTGGCCGCTCTGTTCCGTCACCGCCGTGCCCAGGTCGCTCGCATTGGTGATCGCGGTGGCCAGGGCGGTGTTGAAGTTCCCGCAGGTGGAGGTCGGCGGCGTGTCGCAGGTTTTCCAGGCGGCCTGCACCGCCGTCTGGGCGGTGTTGCTGACCTCCATGCGCAGGTAGATATACCGTCCAAGGTCGATGATGCTCAGCAGCGTCGGCGTCAGGATCATCAGCCAGAGCGCGAACTCCACCGCCGCCGCGCCGGACGTCGACCTGGCGTAGCGGCCAGCCCAGCGGGCGGGGCCTCTGGCGCGGTTCATTGGACAAGCGCCTGGCGGACCGCCGGCGTGCCCGGAAGCACATAGCCCTGGCCGTCGCAGTCGTCGGTGACGCCAGTGTTCGGCAGCTTGCCGCCGTTGGAGTCGAGCGACTTGGTGATGAAGGCCAGGCAGGTATAGGAGCCGAGGGCGGAATAGACCGGGCCGCTGAAGACGACGTTGCGGTTGGGCGCGTACAGGACGCCGGCCAGATACAGATCCGGACCCTTCTTCGTGTCGTAGTCGGCTGTCGTCGTGCGCAGCGGATTATCGACCATTGAAAAATTGGCGAAGGTCCCGCTGGTCGGCGCGGTCACCTTCACCGAGCCGCCATCGGCGGTGAACCAGCCTGGCAGGGTTCCGCTGCTGTTGGTGTAAACCAGCGATCCGTTGCTGACGGTCAGGGTCGAGCCGTTGGTGTTGAGGCTGACGTTGTCGAAGATGACCGCCGTATTGCTGGTCGAAAGGGTGAGGTTGCCCGACAGCTTCGCCGCCGCGGCGGTGCAGACGCGGATGAAGCTGGTGCCGGAGACGACTGTCGGCGTGGCGCTCAGGTTCGCGCTGCAGGGCACCTGGGTCGTGTCGGGGATCTTCGCGCCGACGCCGGTATAGGGGTCGGTGTAGGTCGTCGAGTCCTGCGTGAAGCTGCTGCAGGTCTTCTGGCTCGGCCCCCAGATCATCTTGAAGTCGTTGGAGGTGCACTTGACCTGGCCGTTCGACCGGGCATTGCACTTGTTCCATCCGGAGCTCTGTCCCTCCAGGGTGATCCCGCCCGTGCCCAGGGCGATCGCGCAATAGTACTGCGAGGTCACCCTCTCCTTGGCGTAGGACACCGCGGTGACCTGGGCCGCGCGGCCGCCGCCGGAGTAGGCGACGCCAGTGAAGCCGGCGACGCGGGCGAAGACGAACGGCACCTGCCGGGCGATCGTCACCCGGTAGCAGTCGTTGGCCCCCGCCGCGGAGCCGGGGCAGTCGACCTTGACCGTCGTCACCGTCGCCCCGGCGCCCAGGTTGTAGTTGCCGGCGACCGCCGAGGCTTCGCGCTTGTAACGCTCGACGCCGCTGTCCAGCGTCGCGTCGGCGTTGGCCGCCGCCGCCAGGGCGGCGGTGTCGGCGGCATGCTGCAGGTTGCGGTGCGTCGTCGACCAGTAGCCGACCTCGCCCGCCAGGGCGATGGCGCCGCAGATCGGCACCAGAGCCAGGGTCAGCATGGTAGAGACGGCGCCGTCTTCCCTGCGGACGACGTCGCGGATGGTGCGCCGGAGCGCGCCCGGAAACCGTGCTGACGCCACTAGTTTCGTCTCCCTCTCCAGCTGCGCTCGTCCGGAACCAGGAAGCCCGCCTTGCGCGGCGCATGACCCTGTCCGGAGGCGGACGAGGGCGCAGCGCGCCTGCAAAGAGGATCATCGGCCGGGGGCAGGTCGTTCCATGTCAAAATGCGAATTGGTGCGTCGAATGACGGCGTGAGTATTTCGTTCGTCCTGAGCGTCAGGCCGTACGGTGATGCTGGCAGGACGCCGAAATTCGGAACTAACATTTGATGCGATGGTCGACGAATTGGTCGGGGAATTCGGAGCTGAATGCCTGATCATTTGTTGGGGATGTGCTGTGCGCTTTCGGTATCGGCCCTGATAGTCGCGCAAACGCGAGATCTATAATATCTAGCGTTCGAATATATTCGCGGGAACCAGTTCAAGGTTCGAATATTTGCGAACCGTTTTCCGAGTGCGCGCAGCCGCCCCGGACGGCGCGCTCGCCGCCAGGCGGCGCGTTACGGCAGTGCAAGGAGCTTTCGCCCGGGCAAACAATCGCTCGACCTCAAATGTTGCGGCGCCGCTCCCTTATGGCGGCGACATTGGAGCGACAGCCCGGATACTGGACGGGGAGCTGCGGTTGCATGAGTAACGATCGGAGACTCCCGTGGGGCCAAAAAGTATCTATGGCATCTGGCGGGTGACGCTATGCTTGATCAACTTTGCGAGGTGATCGAACTCTCGTTCGAGAAGTATTCGGATCTTCCGGCGATTGTCCTGGAAGGCGAGGTCATCACCTACGCAGCACTGCGGCGCTTGGCGCTCGAGCTGGTTCCAGCCATTCGAGCCGGGTGCGGGGAGGGCGGGGCCGTCGGCGTCCTGGCCCAGCGCACGCTCCCCGCCTACGTGGCGGTGCTCGCCGCCGTCCTCTGCCGTCGGCCGTATGTCGCGCTCAACATGAAGTTCCCGCGCGAGCGGCAACTCCAGATGGCGCGGATGTCCAGGTGTTCGGTGTTGGTCGCCGACGGCGGCAGCGAGGAACGCCGCGCGGAGCTTCTGGCGGACCTGGCGGGCGAGCTCGAGCCGTTTGGCCGGCCCAGCGCCTATGGCCCTGGCGCGATCGATGCGCCGGCCTACGTGATGTTCACCTCGGGGACCACCGGCGCGCCGAAAGGGGTGGCGGTCACCCGCGCCAACCTGCTCGCCTATCTGAGCGCCATTCGCGAGGTCGCGCCGCTGGCTGCCGGGGCGCGGTGCACGCAACTGTTCGACCTGTCGTTCGACCTGTCCGTCCACGACCTGTTCCACACCTGGTGCAGCGGCGGCGCGCTCTATCCGATGGGGCCGGGCGACAGCGATCCGGTGGCCTTCGCCCGCCGCCACCGGCTGACCAGCTGGTTCTCCGTGCCGTCGGCGGCGACCATGGCCAAGCGCTTCGGGTCGATGGCGGCGGACGCCCTGCCCGACCTCACGCTCAGCCTGTTCTGCGGCGAACCCCTGTCGCGCCGGCTTGCCGAAGACTGGCTGGCGGCGGCGCCCAATTCGCGGCTGCTCAATCTCTACGGTCCGACGGAGGCGACGATCGCCATCATGGCGGAGGACTGTTCCTCCCCCGAAGACGTCAGGGGGTTTCCCGCGGCGGCGCCGCTCGGCCGGCCGTTCCTGGGCGCCGAGGCGGTCGTGGTCTCGGGCGCGACCCGGCTGGCGGCCTGGGGGGAAACGGGAGAGCTGTGGCTGGGCGGTCCTCAGCTCGCGGCGGGCTATCTGGGCAATGCCGAGCTCACCGCCGAGAAGTTCGTCAGCGCCGAATTCAAGGGCTGCGCCGCCCGGCGGTGGTATCGCACCGGCGACCTTGTCGAGCGCTCCCGCCGGCACGGCCTGGTCTTCAAGGGCCGGGTCGACGACCAGGTGAAGGTCCGCGGCTACCGCGTCGAGGTGCTGGAGATCGAGGAGGTGCTGCGGGCGGCGGCGGGAACCTTGGACGTCGCGGTGGTCCCCTGGCCGCTGGCCGAAAACGGCGCCGCCGACGGGGTCGTCGGCTTCGTTCACAACTCGACGGAAGCTGAAGACCAGATCCTGTCGCGCTGCGCCAAATGGCTTCCGTCCTACATGACGCCCAGCCGCATTCACTATGTGGATTCCATCCCGACCAATTCGAATGGAAAGGTCGATCGGAAGCGACTTCGCGCCGAATATCTCGAGCAGCCGGCCGCGCCGGAGGTGCAGGGCGACCCGCAATGCGGGATCGAGAGCATCGTCTCGGCGTGGTCGGCCTTGTTTCCCGGCGAAAAGATCACCGCGAATACACGACTGAGTTCGATCGTCTGCGACAGCCTCGCCTACATCAATGTCGTGCTGGAGACCGAGCGCCTGCTCGGACGCTCGCTTCCCGACGATTGGGCTCCGCTGACCCTGGCGGAGCTGACGGCCGTCCTGGGCCAGTCGCGCAAGCGGCCGCCCTACGTGGCGACCTACACCTTGCGGGAAATGATCGCCGCGGACACCTATCGCGACGTAGGCGAGACCGGCTGGCGCGCGACCCTCGGCGCCTTCATGAGCCATCCGACGTTCCGCCCGGTGTTCACGCTGCGGCTGTGCGCCTACGCCAAGCACGATGACTGGGGGCGTCTCATCCTGGCGCTGCTGTCCGGCGTCCATCGCCATTTCTGCCGGCGGCTCGGCGTCGAACTGCCGTACGTCGCCGACATCGGCCCGGGCCTGCTGATCGCTCACGGCTGGGGGCTGGTGGTGGACGCCCAGGCGGTGATCGGCGCCGACGTGACCCTGTTTCATGGCGCGACCGTCGGCCAGGCGGACCATATCGCCCCTGACGGCCGCCGGACGACCGCCTATCCCACCCTCGGGGACGGGGTCTGGCTTGGCCCCCACGCGATGGTGATTGGCTGCAAGGTCGGCGCGGGCTCGCGCGTGCTGGGCGGGGCCTTCGTGACCAAGGACCTGCCGGCCCGGGTGATGGCGGGCGGCAACCCCGCGAAGATCCTGAAGAAGGACGTCCCGCCTGACGTGACCTTTCCGACCTCCAGCGCGCCGGCCGCCGAGGCCGATGAGCTGTCCCCCCCGGCGCGACGGCCGTGGTTCAGCCGGTCGCGGCCTTCACGCGCGACGGTTTTCTGACCGGACGGACGACGAGCCTGTCGCGGCCCGCGGCGGATCGGATCGGCCACGGCTGAGGTCTTGCGGATTTTCGCGTGACGAAGTTGTCCAGTCCTCATTTTCGGGACCCCCGATCGGGGCGCCCCGCCGGGCCGACTTGAGGCCGCCTCGCCGATGGATCGATCATCGCGGTTGCAAGTGACGAGCTTGCCCCGGCCTCCGGTCGGATCAATCGAGGAGCAGCCGCAATGGACCGTTATGAGGAGTCGATGTTCGACGAGCTCGCCGTCGATGAGGGCGAAGATACGTGGGACGAATACGACGAGGGCGAAGACGGCGCCGACGAAGGCGAGGACGGGATCGACGAGGGCGAGGACGGACTCGACGAGGGCGAGGACGGCTTCGACGAACACGAGGAGGCCACCGCCCACTACGACTCCCTCGACGAGTTCGAGGAAGGCGTCGATGAGACCGACGAGGGCGTCGACGAGGCCGCCTACGACGAACTGATCGCCCATGCGCTGGGAGCCGAAGACACCGACGAATTCTTCGGTCGCATCGCCAAAGGCCTGCGCTCCGGCATCAAAACCCTGTACAAAAACCGCGCGGCGATCGGCAAGTTCGCCCGCACCATCGGCCCCTACGCCAGCCTGATCCCCGGAATCGGCACCGCGGTCGGCGGGGTCGCCAATGTCGTCGGCAAGCTGATGGCTGACGAAGCCTCAGAGGACGAGGCGCTGGACGCCTTCGCCGAGATGGCCGTGCGAAACCCGGCCGCCCGGCCACTGGTCGCAGGGCTGGTCGCCCGCAAGGTGCTCGGCCCGCGCGCCGCGGCCATGCCGCTGGCCATGCGCCGGCAGGCCGTGCGGACGATCAACGCCGCAGCGCGGCAGCTGGTCGCCGCCGCGGGTCCAGGCGCCATCCGCGCCCTCCCGCGGGTCGCCCGCAGCGTCCGCCGCACGGCGGTCGCCCGGCGCACGCCGCCGTCGGCCCGCGCCCGCGTGCTCGCCGCCGCCACCCGCCGGCTCATGCAGCGCAATCCGCAGCTGCGCCGCCAGCTCGTCCGCCCGTTGCGCGCCGGCCAGAAGGTCCTGCGCCGGGTCGGCGGCTATCGCAGCGGCGGCCGCCCGTCGAAGTCGCGTGGCGGCTACGGAGGGGGTTATGGCGGGGGCGGCGGCTATGGGGGACCGGGCGCGGGCTACGGCGGCCCGCGCGACGTGCCCGGCCTCGGCGGCTGGGGCGGCGGCTACACCGACTATCCGCAGGGCGGCTGGGGCGGCTCCGACTACCGCACCATCCACACCAAGGGTCCGGTGACCATCAAGATCCGTCCCCGCTGAACCCCGCGCTGCTCCGGAAGGGTTCGCGCCATGCGCAGCTCCACATCGACTGACACGTTCCTCGACCGAAAGTACCTTGCGCTCAAGGCGCGGGCCGGGCGGTTGCTGGAGCTGACGCCGCGTCGGGTGGGGCTGCGCCGCCAGGACCTGGCCTACGCCCCCTCCCGCCTGCATTTCGCCGCCGCCAACAAGCGGCTCAGCCAGATCGGGCTGCAGATCCAGAAGCGGCTCGCCAACACCGAGACGGCGCGCGCCGGGGCCTCGCCGAACCAGCGGCTGGTGGCCATGGCGCTGATCGAACGCGAGGTGGATCGGGCGCGCCGGACCTTCGGCATGCTGTTCGAGGTGTTCAGCCAGCGCGGCTCCGACTTCGCCCCCGCGCTGGCGGCCCACGATGTGATCGCCGCCGACTGCTACGTCGCCGTGCGCTCCGCCCTGCCGGATCTGTTCACCACCCCGATGCTGAAGCCGCTCACCTACATGGAGCACGGCTTCTCGCCGGCCACCCAGCGGCGCGGCGTGGCCCTGGCCCGGCTGCTGGGGGACGCCAACCCGTTTCCGGTGATCCGCATCCCCTGGGACCGCGACAATCCCTGGCAGCCGGTCTTCCTGCACGAGGTCGCGCACAACCTGCAGGCCGACATGGGCCTTTGGCAGGAGAACGCCAACGCCGTCGGCAACCGGCTGACGACGATGCGCTGCGACCCGCTGGTCGTCACCGTCTTTCGCCGTTGGCACAAGGAGATCTTCGCCGACCTGGCCGCCCTGCTACTGGGCGGCACCTCCTCGGCCTGGGGAATGATGGAGTTCCTCGCCCATCCGGGCGCGCGGGCGCTGACCTATCGCCCCGGCGGCGCCCACCCGACCGGCTGGTTCCGGGTGCTGCTGCTGGCCGAGATGGTCCGCCGCATGGGTTTCCCGGAAGACGGCCGCAAGATCGAGCGTATCTGGCGCGACCTCTATGACCCGAGCCGTGGACATCGGCTGCCGGCGGCGCTGCTCAGCGCCACGCCCAAGGTGGTGCCGGCCATCGTCGACGAGATCGCCTATCAGCCGCGCCGCAACCTGGCCCAGCTCGCCCTGGCCGACGCCATCCCCTTCAGCCGGGAGGACGAAAGCCGCATCCGGCGCGCCGGCGTCTCGATCGCCGCGGGTCGGCTGCCCAATGACCTGCCGCCGCGCTTCTACGTCACCGCCAGCCGTGTCGCCCTCAACGCCGGCGGCGACCCGCGCGCGGTCTCCGCCCTGGTGATCGGCCATCTGGCCGGTCTTCACACCCCGCGGGAGCCGGCCCATCGGCTCGCCCCCGCCTCGCTTGCAGCCTGAGGTGAACCGCCATGCCCGAAGCCACCGCTCCGCTCGCCAGCCGGTCGCCGCAATCGATCGCGGTGGACAACCTGCTGCGTCGCGAGCTGCGCATCGCCGACCCCAAGGATCCGACCCAGATCGCCCAGGGGCTGCTGTCGCGCTACCCCGACACCCTCGACCAGATGCGGCGCGAGCGCGACGGGATGAACTACGGCGCGCCGGTCCAGCCGAGCGGCGGTGATCCGACGCCGGGCGGCGGCGCCAGCGCCACCGAGATGGCCATGGCGCGCGACGACCTGGAACGCGACATCGCCACCCTCTCCACCTCGTCCGAGCTGAAGGAGATCGATGTCGAGCTGAAGGGCTGGGGCCGGGCGGTGCGCCAGGCGGCCAGCGACGGCGTCGCCTGCGCTTCGATGGCGCTGGACAGCGTCCAGAGCGACCGCGCCATGGCCGCGCGCCGCACGCTCGGCGACTACGCCCGGCTGGCCCGCTATGTCGGGGCGCTGTCGGCCGACACCGCCCCGCTGTTCCGCCACTTCGCCCAGAGCTGCGATGTGATGGCCGCCCTGGTCCTGGTCGGCATCGGCGACGGCCTGGCGGCCAACGGGGTGACCCGCGGCACGGCGCTGATCCGGGTGTCCGCCGGCGACCTGCAGGGCCGCCGCAACGCAGTCATTCAGGCGTTTCGCACTATGACCGGTTCGGCCCTGGCGCCCAGCGGCCAGGACGAATACCCGCGCGGGCTGGAAGCCTACCGGATCCTCACCCGGCAGCTCGAGGCGGCGGGTCAGTCCGACCTGCGCACCCTGCTGGACGAGGCCTCGCTGGCCAGCGAACTCGATCAGCTCGTCGACCTGGCGGTCGGCGCCACCGCCGGCGGCCTGCGGGAGCTGTCGACCACCTCGATGATCGTGATCGACCGGCTCAGCCGGCTGGTGGACGCCTGCCGCGCCGCCGACGTGCCGCTCGGCGGCAGCGTCCTGCCCGGTACGCCCGAATCCCCGCCGATGGTCTATTTCGCCTCGTCGCTGCAGATGTTCGTCGACGCCTTCCGGGTCTCGACGGGCGGGCGGCTGCTGTTCATCGCCCGGCCGCCGATCCTGTCCTACGGCCTCTATGGCGCAGGCCCCGATCCCGCGACCCAGCGGATGATCAACCTCACCTTGGCGCGCGGCGTCATCGCCGAACAGGCCGACTGCGTGGCGTCATGCGGCTGCGATCCGGACAAGCTTGCCCGGGTCGTGCTGCTGGATTTCCTGCTCTATCGCCTCGACCGCGCCATCGACTTCTATGCGGTGGGGCACCAGTTCGAGGGGCAGACCGAACCCGAGCTGCGCGCCCTCAGCCTGGCCTATCTGCTGGAGGCGGCCGGGCCGCAGCTGAACGCCGGGACGCTGCCGCCGCTCCCCGACTCGCTCGCCAGCGCCTTCAAAACCTGCAGCGCCAATCTGATGGGCGCCTTGGCCGTCCCGGGCTTTCCGACGAAGCAGGAAAGGCATGCCATGGTCGTCGAGCTGAACGGCAATTACTACGCCGAACAACAGCTTGAACGGCTGGTGCGATCGCTCAGCCTGCGCTGCTTCAGCGCCGGATTCTTCTCGACCAAGAGCCAGCGGTCCCACGTCTGCGAGGTCATCCTGGGCGCGATCACCGAGCTCAAGGGTCACCTCACGCCGCCAGGCGCCATCAGCATTCCGCCCGACGTGTCCAACTCGCTGGCGGCGATCGCCCACAACTGGTCGCTGCGCGCCATGCACTCAGGAGATCAGGGATGACCCAGGAACCTCGCAACCTCTTCCATCAGAATCTCGCCGTCATCGAGGGACGCCAGCAGGCGCTGGCCGAGCGCGTGGCCGAGGCGACGGCCGCCATGCCGAGCACCGCGGGCATCGAGACCCAGCTCAGCGCGCTCAGCGGCGCCTTGGTCAAAAGCGCCGAGGCCCAGACCGCGCTCGGCGCGCTTCAGGCGGAAGCGCTCGGTCGCGTCGCCTGCGCCACCGAGGCGGTCGGCGACCTCCTCGCCACCCAGCTCGATCCCGCGCGCGATGCGCCGACCATCCTGCTGTACCTGGGCGTCGGCCCCCACGGGGGCTTCGACCAGCACTCGAACCTGGGTCAGTTGTTGATCCGGGCCTGCGGAGAAAAGCGCCCCGGACTGGCGTGGCTCTTCTACAACAGCAAGGTGCGCAAGTCTGAGGTGATGGAGCGCGAGGCCTTCGTGGGGAGCGCCCGCAACGTCGCGGCGTCGAGCCCAGGCCTGGAGACCATCTGGAGCGACTACGACTTCGGTCGCTTCCACGACCTTGCGCCCCACGTGTGGCGGCTGATCGAGGTGGCGCGATCCGCGTGGTCGGACCCCACGAGCGAAGGGACCGCCCAGTAGTCAGCAATCCCCTCCGCCGGCGCCTGAGCGCGGCGGACGAACCAGAAGAGACCCACCATGGCCAGTGAAGCGAACGACGTCATCAAGCGGCTCTTCCAGCGCTTTTTCCGCGACGAGCTGCCCGGCCTGTCGCCCGAAGAGCGCGCCGCCTTCGAAAGCCAGTTCGAGCTGAGGTTCGAGGACCTGGTCGCCAAGTCGTCCAGCCCGGTGGCGCCCAGCTTCGCCGACCTGACGGGCCTGGGCCAAGGGCCCATCAAGCCGTTCGACCAGCTGGCCTATCCGCTGCTGGTCAACGACTTCGACGGCTCGGTGATCCCCAGCCAGCTGCACGCCTCGGCCGAGCTCTACTTCATCTACCAGATGGAGCGGCTGAAACTGTTCCAGGTGGTCAATGTGCTGCGCCGGATGTTCCAGCTGGGCCAGATCCGCATCCAGCGCGGCCCCGGCGCGCGCGGGCTCTACATCCTCGAGAAGTGGCGGCCGATCCGCTACTCCAAGCGCGACCGGATGATCGCCTATAAGCGGGCCTTCAACTACGGCACCAGCCCGGCGCCGGAAGGGGCGATCGTCAATCGCAGCTTCCACTACCAGCTGGTCGCCTTCATGTCGGCCATGTCCCAGTACTTCCGGGACTACACCATCGGACAGGTGATCCGCGGCGCCGACCAGATCGACGACCGCCCGTTCGGCAACATCGCCCACGTGCAGCGGATCGGCACCGACCTGCGCTTCAACCTCGATCGCGCCAGCTACGGCAACATCCTGGCGCTGACCGAGGAGGTCGGACAGTACGTCCAGCAGATCCTCGAGCTGCTCGACACGCCGGACATCAAGAAATCCTTCGACGCCAACACCAAGTGGGACGTGATCGAAGTGGTCTCGCAACGCCACCTCGGCGGCCACGCCGAGCTGTCGCAGCGGGCCAAGATGGCCGAGGCCGGCCGACGGGTGCTGCAGTACATCGCCGACAACGAGTTCTCCACCGCCATCGACCTGGAGACCTTCGCCGCCGATTCCCGGCCGGTCGGCAACCAGGCCGAAGCCTGGATCGCCGCCTACCGGATGACGCCGGAGGGCCGCCGCTTCCCCGGCGTGACCGACCAGATGCGTTGGGCCGTGGGCCTGTCCCAACGCCCGTCCGTCCGCGCCGTCGCTTGAACGGCCGCAGAAGGCGGCTGAACGGAGCAGGTCATGTCCTCAATGCTTCCGGTCTCTGTGAAGGTCGGCGAGCGATCGTTGTCGGTGCTGATCGACGCCGCCTTCGCCTTCTCGCCGATGGGTCTTCTGACGACCATGCGGCTGGCCCAGGTGGCGCGTGTCTGGCTGCCGCGGGCGCTGCGCGGCATCCTCGACAAGGACGCCTTCTATCGCAATCGGCCGGAGCAGCTGGGCGCCGCCTGGCTGCCGTCCGAGGAGCGGCGCGCCCTGACCCTGCAGATGGCCGGCGCGCTCTCGGCCTGGCAGCAGGCCTGGACCTACGGACGGCTCTCCACCCAGGTCCACTGGATCGGCGACGCCCGTTACGAGAGCTCGCTGCCGGAGCGCAGCGACGGGGCGGTG
>Ga0105248_10005706_pt1 | contig 13676 bp, 6 predicted proteins | sample KBSS34metaG_FD_81524 | JGI IMG/M metagenome (GOLD analysis project Ga0105248, IMG submission 81524) | Switchgrass rhizosphere microbial communities from Kellogg Biological Station, Michigan, USA - KBS S3-4 metaG | ecosystem: Host-associated > Plants > Roots > Rhizosphere > Soil | place... | reverse complement strand
TGTTCGGTCCGACAGAACCCGGTCAGACACTTTCGCACGCGATCCAGATCGATCCCGAGCGATCGCAGCTGCCGCTCCGCCTCCGCGGTGAACGCCCCGTCGTCGAGCAGGCAGCCGAGCAACTGACACAGGCGCGCGTCGCGCTCGCGCAGGTAGTCGACGATGGCCTGGCTGCCGCCGGCATCGGTGCTGCGGTCGCCGCCTCGCCAGACGACGCCGGTCAGCGTGCGTTCCCGCGTGAACGGTTCGCCGCTTCGCGCCGTGCCGCGCGCGCGGACGCGGAACCGATACACGCCCGGGCTGGCCGCGACCCATGTGCCTGCGAATTGGCCGTCTTCTCCCTCGGGCATCGCGATGGTCGCGGGCGCGCCGGACGGCGGCGTCACGTCGGCCCACACCTGTGCATGATTGCCCAGCGGGATGCCCGACTGCGCGAGGGACGCGTGCACCGACAGGCTCGCACCGGGCTCGAAGTGCGATTGATCGACACGCGCCTGGAACGACACGGTCGAGTAGGCATGAACGACGACGCTGAACGGAAGGGTCCGCACGGCCGCCGCCGCGAACTGCTCCGCGGCGACGACACTGGCGCGCTGAGCCGCCTGGCCGCGGGCAGGCGCGGCCGCCAGCGTCGTGGCACCCGGCGCCATGGCGCGGCGAATGGTGGCGTCGCTGCCGTCGCGGGTGTTGCTGCGTTCGAGGCGCGGCCGTCCGATCGTCAACAGCGCGTGCCATGTGCCACCGGCGTCGAATCGGTCGGGCATGGACCCGACCGGCAGCGCCAGCCGATAGTAGCTGACGCCCTCGGACAGCACGAAGCGCATTCCAGTCTCGGACAACGCCCGCCACGGTTCGATGATCGACCCGCTCGGCGTCTGCACGCGGAAGTCGATGATTCTGGTGTTGGGCGTCAGCAGGATGACATCGACCCCGGAGTCGGCTGCCGTCAATTGAAACGGAACACGTTCCACGCGGCCAGGTATCAATTCGCCCTGGGGATCGAGCACGACGTCGGCGTTGCTGATCCCGGCGAGGATCTGCAGGAAGTATTTCTGCAACAGGAAGCGGTTGTCGGTGGCGATCGCACCAGTGACGAGCAAGTAGCCGCCGTTGTTGCCGGAGATGGTCTGCAACGCCGGCACGCTGATGTTCTGCGGCTGTCCGAGGCCGACGGCGTACGTGAACTCGTTGATGTCCGAGGCCACGTCGGCGATCAGTCGCGCGCTGTTCTCGACACCGTCGGTCAGCACGACAAGCGCCTTGACGTCAAATGGAGTCGAGGCCGCATTGAGGATGCCGCGCCCCTCGAAGATGCCGTCGCCGATCGACGTCTGGCCGTCGGGGTCGAGGCCGGTGCCGTTGATGATGTCCTTGCTGGCGCCGCGATTCACGTCGGAGAGGCTGCCGTTTCCCAGGGGCACGACCTGCTGGAGCACCTGCGCGTCCTGGTTGAATCGCACCACGCCGACGCCGTCCCCCTCGAGCATCACGTCGACGAAAATGTTGGCGGCCTGTTGCAGCGACGCGTGCTTGCTCTGACCGTCCCCGCGATCCTCGGACATGCTGCCCGAGCGGTCGAGCACCAGCGCCGCGGCCGCGGTTTTGCGCGCGATGGTGTTGCCGAGAATCGTGACCTGCCAACTCTGTGTGCCGCCCGAGTCCTGAACGGTCACGGTCTGCGGCGGCAACGCGTCGCCCGCGTTGCTCGTGCGATAGATTACCCACAGCAAGGCCGTCGCGACGCCGTTCGCCGCCGTCGGCCCGACGGTGGCCGATGTATTGAACGGCACCAGTTGTGGGTGCGAGGGAGCGCCGCCGGCCGCGTACTGCAGGGTCACCGCGCTCGACGGCGAGATCACCTCGAATGCAATCGCCAATGGAACCTCGCGCACCATGCCCATCGGCCCTTGAGGCACGTCCTGAAAGTTGAGCAGCGGCGTCAACAGATTGATGCTGGCGAGATCGCAGCGATCGACTTCTACGTGCTGCGCCCCCTGGCGCACGATGAAGCCGAGCTTGTGCCAGTTGTCGACCATGCCCTGACCGCCGCTCACCACGCCGCCGATGAATTGCTGATCCGGTGTGCCCTGGCGAATCACGTAGTTGGGGCGCGGCACCGGCCACCAGTTGTCGGCGCACTGATAGAAGTCGTTCTGCCACGGCAGGGCCATCACAAACGTCATGTCGCCCGGTGACAGGACGGCCGGGTTCAGCCTGAACGGCTCCGTATAGTTGGACGCGACGATGATCGGCCGCGAACCGTCGAGGCCGCCGGTCTCGATGCCGGGAAAGAACGCGCCGCCAACGCAGGCTTCGAGCGCCGCACGATCGAGACCATCGGGCGTCGTGTCGGCCTGCGGCACCGGCACGCCGGCCCAGTCGTTCGTATAGTTGTTGTCCTTCCATCGCTGCAGGTGCGCGTATTGAACCGCGGTCAAACGATCGTCGAGTGTGCCGGAGTCGCGAATCTTCGGCATCTGAGTCAGCCCCGGATCGGCAGCGCCGCCCGGCACACGCAGTCGACTGAAAATCGCCGCGCGCAGCGCGTCGCTCGTCACGGGGTCCGGCCAGGTGTGGGCGCCGAACGTTCGCTCGACCCAGCCGGTGTCCCGCGCCCGCTGCAGGATCGGATACACGTCCTGGGTGTACGACGTCGTGGTTGGCGCACTCAGGAGCCCGCCGTCGACCATCGCCTGGAAGACGCGGTCGTACAGCGTGATGACGCTCTGTTGATGCGGGGCAAACTTCGGAGGAGCCACGATCACCCAGGCGCCGACAACGGCAGGCGTGGAATTGTCGGCGTGCAGCGTGATAGTCGCGGTCACGGGACCGTCGGACACATCGTCGTACCAGTCGTCGCTGGCCCAGAAGTAGCCATCGAGCGCCGTGCCGGCGGGCGAGGCGGACGTGCCGAAGCCGCCGAGGACGAGCAGGTGATTCTTGGCGTCGCTGCGGATCTCGCCGAGCCGCACCGTCGTGACGGGCGCGCCGGAGAACTTGATCTGGCCGGTGTCGAACTGCTGACGCTGATTCGGGCCATTCAACGTGCGCGGGCCCGGATCGATTGTCAAGTCCGATGGCGACTCGGTGTTGTTGCGGCCGGGGTTCGCCGCTTTGCTGTTGACCAGGTGCACGGTCCACGTGATGTCGGCATCCGCCCGTGTGATCTCCTCGACCGTGCCGTCGTCGTGATGCGCGAAGATCCGGAAGCGCGCCGCCTGCCGTTTGACGCGGCACTGAGCGTCCTTGAAGCCACCCGACGGGTTCGGCTCCTGGCCGACCCGCTCCGGGCCGATGAAGAATTCGTCGGGACTGTTTCCGATCCGCGCGACGCCAATCGCCGGGTGAATCTTGAAGGTGGTTGCCATGTCGTCAGCCTCCCGTAGAGAGCCTGGAGTGCGCGCGTCTCCAACACGTCAGAGGCGTCGCACGACGATGCCGGCCGCGTGATGGGGATCGAACCGATCGGTGTGCACGGTGATGACCGCCCGAGCCAGCCAGGCCCACTTCACGATCTCTTCGACCTTGCGCTCGCGCGCGTGGTACCGCCGCTCGCCGCCGCGCTCGGTTTCGAGGAGGAAGCCTTCGAAGTCGCCAAAGCGATCGTAGATGACGCCGACGACCTTTCCCGTGGCGTCGCCTGTCGACGCCGATCCGTCGTGGTGTTTCCAATCGCCGGTCGGTGACGGGAGAACCTGGCCCGGATCGCCGCCAAGGCCGGTCACGCGGCCGGCGATCTGATCGAGATAGCGGGCAAATACCGGATGCCAGCGGCTGCGCGCCGGGATGGTCTCGGCGATCCAGCGCAGGATCGAGAGGAGACGCTCTTCGCGTGGCAGCAGTATGCCTTTGGTGTGCACGGGAATGGCGAGCTGGAACGCCCCGGAGACGCGCCGCCACTGGCGGAAGACGGCGACCTGGTTGGTGGCGGCCCGGCGGCGCGGCCGTTCGATGCCGCCCGAAACAACCCGGCCTTCCGCGTGCGTGACTTGCCTGACCACCACGTCGAACCGCTCGCCGCGGCGCACGCCGGCCGGCAGATCGATGGTCAGCAGGCCCGCACGATCGACGTCCGCGCCGGCCGGCAGCGGCACATAGCTGACGGCTTCAGCGCGGCACGACAGCGTGTGGGCGTCCACGCGCTGGAGCCGCCGCCCCGCGTAGCTGCGCTTCGCGAGCGCGAGCACATCATCCGCCTTGATGGCGGGCCAGTAGAGCTGCGCCATCGACCCCGCCGGAAGCGGGCCCCAGTCGATCATCAATTCGTCGGGGCGCGGGGCTGCATGCGCGACCGCGACCGGCGTCGCGCGAATCTCGAAAGGCTGCGAGACCCGTCTCGACATGTCGGCGCCGGGATTGGGAATCGACACGAAGGCGAGATTTCGCTGCGCGATCTTGTCCGTCGTCGACGGATCGACTCCGGCCGGGATCGCGTCAGGATCGAAGGCGATCTCGGCGACGAGGCACTGATGCGGGCTTCGCACGATCGCCTGCTGTACGCTCAACAGGCTTCCCGAATACGGCCCGTCCTGGTTTGCGCCTGGTAACGTCGCCGGCAGCACCCCCTGGCCCGGCTGGTTGATGTCGAGCCAGCAGCCGTAAAACGCCTGCACCTCCGCGCCGCTCGCATCGTGCACGATCGTCTGCACGTTGGCGGGATCGATCTGCGTCGTCATGCTTGCGCTTGCGGTATTCACGCGCGGGGACGCAAAGCACGGCACGGTGACGTACTCGCCGCCCTTGATGCCGAGCAGCGGAATCGTATGACCGCCGGGAACGCCGTCCGAGAAGCGGCGGTACGTCGTGTTGAGATCGAACACGGCATTGGTCGACTGCGCCTGAAAGAGCCGGAAGAACACCCGAGCGCTCTGAGCGTCGAGGGTGAGCCCGCGCATGCGGACGCGTGCGAGCGCGAAGTTGAACACGGCGTGGCCGCCCGAGTCGGTTGGCGACAGCTCGAGGCTCGAGGCGTCCTCGTCGGCCGGGAGGCTCGCGAAGCTTTCGCCACCCGCCGATCCGCCGCCCGCCGTCAGCGACTGCATCACCGACTGAATGAACGCGGGCGCATTCCCCGCGCTCATCGTCACGCCAAAGCGTGTGTCTCCCGCGCGCAGGTGAAACACGCGGAGATCGATGCTCAACCACGTCGTCGGGCCGTCCAGCAGATAGGGATTCGGCTTCTTGACCAGCTCGATGACGGCGGAGCCCGTCACGGTGGTTCCGCTGCTCGTCAGTGTCGCGTTCAACGCCACGAACGTGAAGTCGCCAGGGAATCCGAAATCGGCATCGCTGGTGAAGGTGACCTTGAACCCGAATCTGAAGCGCTGCGGCAGCAGCGGCAGCGCGGGATCCTCGGGAACGACCGGCCCGACAAACTGGACGCTGGCCGCCGTCAGTCCAGGCGAGAGCGTCACGGTCGGAACGACGGGCGGATTGCCGAGATTCGCCGAGGTCAGGCCCAGCTCCTGCGCGGTGAACCCCTCGACCACAACCCAGAACGCCTCCGGGATCTCCGCAGGCGGAGTCGTCAGAAGGGCCAGCACTTCGTCCTGACCGAACGTGCTCCGGTCGACGATGAAGGAGCAGTCCTTGACCGTCGCCTGCGCGCCGAGGCAGAACTGGATGAGGCCAGCCGTGATCTCGTCGATGATCTGCTGCATCTCCGCATACGGCGGATGAAACGGTGTCGGATTGGAGGGGCTGCCCCACTCGATCGTGTACGCGATCACCTTGCCTTTCGTGGTATCGACAAAGTGGCGGCTGAAGGAATAGTCGTCGGACGCCCCGGACGTCGGGTAGAGCTGGAACGACGGTTCGACAAGATAGGTCCGGCCTCGCACCGCTTGAATGGCGGCCGCCATCGATCCGGCCAGCGTCTGTGCCTGCAATTGATCCGATGAGGTGATGAATTCCCGATAGGAATCACCGCTGACGCCCCTGGCGCCGTCGAAGGCCGGGTTCGAGAAGCCCATCGTTGCGTCGGCAGTCTGGTTCTGGTCGTCTCCCCAGCTGTAAAGAATGTCCTCGCCGTAGCTATGGAGATCGATGAAGAAACGGATCGACGGGAACGTGTCGAGGATTGAGACCGCGTTCTTCGTCTCCGGCTCGGAAGCCGAGCTCGGCCCGATATAGATCTCCTGACACGGATCGGTGGAGCTGTGCACGCCCGCCGCGGCGCTGAACAGTGTCGGGAAGTCCCACAGGAAGTCGAAGTTCCTGTTGATGTCGACGCCCGGACAAGACGGCTTGGACGCAGGCGCGGGCCGCCGATTCTTGCGCCACCCCGCATCGGTCGACATGCTGAACGCGCGTCCGTCCGGATTCATCTGCGGAAAGACGACGATGTCGAGCTTGTTGACGATCGCCTGGATCTCGTCAGGCCCGAAGAAGGCGCCACCGATCGCCAGGCCCGTCCCGGTCCGAAACGCGTCGCAGACGCGCTCGACGAAATTGACGAGGATGTCCGGGCTTCCCCACTCGCGGGCGTGAACGCCACCGAGAAAATACACGCCGACCCGGCCCGGTCCCGAGCCGTTCGCGATTTTGATCGCGTGACATTGACGGTTCTCCCATGTCAGGTTCGGGAGGGCGACCAGCTGCGTAAAGCCGGCGTTCGCGGGCCCCGCGGCGGCTTGAAGTGCAGACTCCACCTCATCGACATTGAGGTACATCGCTCACTCCTTACCGCGGGGCGGGTCTTTCACGTAGCGGTTCCCGCGTCCGACTTCCCGCTGCCGCTCACGTCCGGCCTTGTCGATGTCCTCGTGCTGCTCGACGGCATAACCGAAGGACTCGAGCCGGCCGATGTCGGCCTGGTCGACGATCGCGTCCACGCTGAAGAGCGCCCCCTCGCGGATCCGGAGTCCATGATCGAGCACGGTCACGCCGTGCTTGCGGACAAGGTCGAGGGCCGCCTCCTTGTCCGCAGTCGAGATCGTCACGCGATAGCGAGCCATACTTCGCCTCCCGGGCAACGCGACGCGACGCTGCGTGGCCTAACGCACGACGTAGTGCACTCGCGGCACGTCGGTGGCGAGAGGCGTATCCCGGTTCGTCAGATCCTTGGGTCGCGCCCATCGGCCGAACACGAAGCCGAAGACAACACGTCCGTTGTTCGTCGGGCCGAGCAGCGATTCGTTGACGGTGACCTCCGCCGTCAGCTCCAGATGCTCGAACAGCTGGTGCGAAATGCGCAGCATGGCGCCGGGGCGATTGCCGAGCGGCTGCGGTGGATGGAGGAAGATCAGATTGCCTTCGAGCCAGGTGTTCGGCAGCACGGGTGCCAGGCTGACCTGGGCGCCGCCGCCGAATTGGTCCACGACGCGCACGAAGGGATCGTCGTGGAACCCTTTGGCGCCGAAGACGTTGATACGGAAGGTGTTCAGCAGCACGTCGAGCGTGAACGACGCATGACCGAGTGTGCCGGCGTCGCTCGCGGCTCCGAGCTCTGCACCTTTGATGTTCGCGAACAGCCCGCCCTGAATCCACTTCCAGCGGTTCAGCAGCCCGACATTGGCTTCGCCCTCATACCGGCCGTCGTAGCCGATGAACTCGCCCTGAGTCTGGACAGCGAAGGAATGCGTCGGCCCAAACGGCACCATCGCCCGACCCTGTCCCGTGAAGGTGAAATCGCTGGTCCTGGTGCTGCCAAACGCGGGGCCGCCGGACATGCCGACCGACGCGAATGTCGGCGGATGACAGAGCCACGCCGGAGGCGTCTGCCCGTTGAGCGCCACCACCTTCGACGGCGTCGACGGATCGTTGCTGCTGATGGTGATGTTCGCGTTCTTCGCACCCGCGCTGGTCGGCCGCAGCCGAATCGGGACTTCGATCGCCGTACCGGGCGCGACGACCAGCGGGAACGCCAACACCTGCGGCGTCTGGAATTCCAGCGAGCTCGACCCGATGTTCGTGATCGTCAGGGGGCAGGTGCCGCTGTTGGCAATCGTGATGATCTTGTCGCGGAACGTCCCCTCGCATACCTGGCCGAAGTCGCCGGTGTCGACCACCATGGTCGCAATCGTCGCTGTGCCGACGGTGCCAGACACGGCAATCTTGGCCGACGGCGTGGTCGGATCGTTGCTGGCAACGCTCAGCGTGCCTGTTTGGGGTCCCGTTCCCGTCGGCGAGAACGTGACCTGTACCGGCAGGCACACTCCGGGCGCGATCGTCACGGGGAATCCCGACGTCGGCGGCGCAACCGAGAACTGCGCATTCGACGAGGTGATGCCGGTCACGACGAGATCGCCCTTTCCGGTATTACAGATCGAGGCGCTCACCTGCGCGGGACCGCCGCACAGCGGCGGGAACACGATACTCGTCGGCACCTGAATCTGCGGCGCCGCCGGCCCCCCGGTGATGCGATCGGTATAGACATCGAAGTTCGCGGTGCCGTTCGGGTTGTTGCCCGTGCTGTTCGATGTGTCGGCCCAAATCGGGTGCACCACAGCGGTGAGGTAGGCGAGGCCGGCGTAGTCGCCGAACTCGATGCCGGCGCCCGTGCTCGTCGACGTGCCGTCGCTCACGAGCGTGTTCGGCAGAAACGTCGGCGTCGCGCCGGTCGGTCCGGCGACCGTGCAGAAAATCTGTGCGGTCGTGTTGGTCGGCGAGTTCCGCGCGTCGTACCAGCAGATCGCGATGTTGCCCGTTGTCCGGTCAACCGCAATCTTCGGCAGGAACTGACTGCGAATGGGCGCCGCCGGATCGTCGTTGATGCGGATCGGCGCGCTCCAGTTCGCCCCGTTGTTGTCGGAGAACCGCAACATGATGTCGGTGTCGTTGTTCTCGTTGACGGTCTCATCGGTGTACACGAGATACAGCCGCCCGAAGTGCGGGCTCGACGGATTGCTGTCGAATGCCAGGCCGGCTTCGGGATCGACCGACCGCGTGTTCTGCGCGGGGATGAAATCGAAGCCGCCGACGTTGGTCGTGGTCGCGGTGATGGCGGCGCCGAAATTGCCCGCGCCAAGGCCGTCAGCGTCGATGTTGACGAGAATCGACGACGGCCCCTGTCCGCCCACGGGGCTGCCACACGCCTGAACCACGACGCCGCTTGGCGCGATGGCGATGTCGCCGAAACTGCAGCCCGCCGTGCCCGGGATCGTCTGGAGCGCACCGAAGGCTCCGACCGTCCCCAGGCCGGTGACCGCGGCGCCGCGAGCCACCATCTGACCGCTCTGGTTCCACACGACCCAGACGGCGACTGGCGCCCCCGCGGCCGAGGTATTCGCGGAAACGACGGTCGGTTGATCGACACTGCCGGCAAACTGCGCGAGCGTCGTGAATGTCGCGCCGCCGTCGGTGCTCAGCAGCGTCACGATATTGCCGATGCCGGCGTCGATGTAGGTGAGAAACAGGTTGCCGAAGCTGTCCCACGTCGTCGACGGATCGCAGCAGGCGGCCGGCCCCTGCCCGGCGTCGCCGTCGGCGATCGTCTTGTCGGCGGGATCCGTGAAGGTCCACGTCAGGCCGCCGTCGGTGCTGCGCACCGCGATCAGACCGGGACCGCTGTTGTTGCACGAGGCGAACAACTGATTCGGATTCGCCGGGTTCTTGCTGATGGCGCACTCGCTGTCGGCGCCGGTCTTCTGCGTCAGATTGATGTCGGTTCCTGGCGTCAGCTGCCCCAGCGCTGTCGACGCGACGAGCAGAAAAGAGGCGAGCGTACAGGCGATCCGGACACCGCGGACGGCGCGAGAGATATGGCTACGCATAGTACGTCCTCGTGCTGGCTAACGAGTGTTTGATTTAACGGGGTTGCGGAGCTGCCCACAGGCCGCGGCGCGCCGTGCGCGCCTCGTTCTCGGCTGCGGCCATCTCGCCGTACTTTCCGTCGTAGGTCGGCTCGTGGCGGACGAGACCCGCCTTCAGCAGCTCGAGGCCGACGTCCTTGATCCCGTTGACGGGATCGTCGGTATAGAGCCGCGCGACCATTTCGTTGTTCGGCCCGCGGCGTTCGAGGCGCATGCGCGCGTTCTTGCCGAGCAGGAGGTTCGAGACGAACTGCCGCGCCTCTCGCGCGCGAGCCGGCGCCCCGGAAGGCGGCACGATGCCGACGATCCGCACGACGTACTCGCCTTTGCCGTAATTGAGGACGACGACGTCCGCGCTTCTCACGGCCGTAATCCGTCCGTAGAGCGAGTCGGCCGCAAAGGCCGGAGCGAAGCTGGCGATCGCTGACAAGAGACCGAGGAGGGTGCCGATGGCCCATTTCGTGTGCATCGCGTTCTCCTTAGGATCTGCTCGAAGGCAACAGGCGATCGTGGACGACTTCCCGAGAGAGCCGGCGACGACGTGGACGCCCTTGGGCTCGGAGACCTGCAATCTTACAATCGCACGCCAGGAGATCAAGAGCGTCTTTCCGCAGCACGAAAGCACCGCGTTCGAGTCCTCGTTACTGCTGGGCTGACGTCGGGATTTCTCCTCGCCAGCATCCTGTTCGGATTCTTAGACGGACGTTCGAGGAGTCTTCCGGGGCTGCAACGCGCTGCCCGGAAACGGTGTGATGTCGGCCAGGCAACGCGTTCAGATGAGCTTGCCATTCCTTCGCCGCGATCTGCCAGGATGCCGAATTCGTGTGCGCGTCCGTCGGCGCAAATGGCAGGCCCCCTTGTTTGTTTGCTACAGTTTCGGTTCCCCATCATGCACTCACGGGCCGGCCAGGATATCCATCGCTTTATCTTCGAGACGTCGTCCCAGCTTCGGAATGCGGGCGATCCCGACAAGGTGCTCAGACATTACCTTCGCGCTACCGTCGATTTGATGCAGGCCGACCGCGGCTACGTCGCGGCGCTGGGCGTTGGCGACGAGTCGGCCCGCTCCATCTTCGCGCAGCCGCCCGATGCGGTTGTCAATCTCGCGCTCGTCACGAGTCTCCTTCACGGCGAGCAATGCAGAATTCCCGCAGGCACGCTCTGTGCCCGCATCTCCCGTCGGAGTCGCGCCTGGGGAATGATGGTGCTCGAGCGCGATGATCACGGTTTCCCCGACGGGTCGCCCCGCGGGCTCGCGCACATCGCCCGCGCACTGACCGAGAACATCGAGCGGCTGGACCGCGAACGGTTGTCCGAAGTCAGGGCTCGCATCGACGACATGATCCTGCGCGAACTGCCGCCAAAGGATCTCTACTACCAGATTCTGGACGGCCTTCATCAGCTGACCCGCTACGACCACTCCGCCGCGCTGTGGATGTGGTCGGCGCCAGGATCCCTCGAGCTCGTCGCCGAGCAGATCGCCTGGAAGAAAATGAAGAGCCCCATTATCGGAAGGACCGTCCAACTCCCGGTGGAGCTCCAGGCGCTGCTCCAGGCTGGAACCGTGTACGGACTCGATCGATCGTCGGAGGGTTGGACCGAATGGACGCCTCGTGGTGTCTCGGCGCTGGCCGGATTTCTGGACCTCGATGCCGAATCCTCCGCGCGGCCCCGGGAGCACGCGATGCTGTGCGCCTCAGTCGGGGGACGCGATGGCCCGCTGGGCATCCTGAAACTTTCAGGCTGTGCACCCGGGACGTTCGGCGAGCATGAGCTTGCCGTCGTCCAGCGCTTCACCTCGCTTGCCTCGGTCGCGCTCAAGCGGGCGCAAACCCTCGAAGATCTCCAGGCCCGCATGCTGAAAATCGAGCGGCAGAACGCGCTCGCGCACCTGGCCCGAGGCGTTGCGCACGACATCAACAATGCGCTCGGGGAAGTCCTTCCCCTGGTGCAGCAGATGCAGGCCGACGTGCAGGGCGGCACGATCGTCCTCGACGTACTGGCCGAGGATCTCCATCGCGTCGAGCTCTCGCTTCAGGTCACTCGCGGAATTTTCGGCCGGATGATGCGCTTCGCCCGCGGCTCGGCACGACACCCGGGCCCCAGCGACGTTCCCAGCGCCGTTGAAGCCGTTCGTGACGTGCTGCACGAGAGCCTTGGCCGTCTCGAGATTTGCGTGCGTGCCGAGGTGCCGGATCAGGTGACGCCCGTGCAGTGCAGCCAAAGCGACCTCGAACGCCTGTTGTTCAACCTGATGACCAACGGGCGCGACGCCCTTCCGAACGGCGGCACCCTCACCATCGCCGTGCGCATGGCCGACCCCTACGTCGAGATCACGGTGTCCGACGACGGCATCGGCATGACTTCGGAGACGTTGGCCCGGATCGAGTCCCCTTTTTTCACGACCAAAGAACACGGGACTGGACTCGGTCTCTCGACGTGCCGGTCGATTGCCGCCGAGGCCGGTGGCAACCTCACCATCGAGAGCCGCGTCGGCACGGGCACGCGCGTCACCGCGCGCCTCTCGGCGGTCCGGGGAGACACGGTGGGCGACTGATGCCGCGCCCGAGGATCCTCGTGGTCGACGACGAGCCCGGCATGCTGAGGACGATCGAACGGATCCTCTCCACCCGATACGACGTACGCGCAGTTCGGCTTCCCAGTGCGGGTCTTGACGCCGCGGCCGTGGGCACCTTTGACGTGGCCATCCTCGACGTGCGCATGCCAGAGATGGACGGATTCGCGCTCATGGCCCGGCTTGGGGAGCTGCAGCCCGATCTCGACGTGATCATGATGACGGGCAGCACCGATGAACGGGACGCGCGACTCATTCGGGCGATCCGCGAGAAGGCGTTCTTCTTTCTGACAAAACCATTTGATCGCGAGGTGCTGCTGACCCTGGTGCAACGCTGTCTCGAGGCTCGACGCTTGAGCGGCGAGAACCGCGCGCACGTGTCCCGGCTGGAGTGTGAGCTGCGCGCGGCGCAGGTCTTTCAACAGAGTCTGCTGCCCGACCGAACGGCCTCGCTGAACGGGTTCGAGATCTCGTTTCTCTACGAGCCCTGCGATGAGCTCGGCGGAGATTTCTGCGACTACGTCCTGCAAGACGATGCCCCTGTCGCCATTCTGGTCTCGGACGTGTCGGGCCACGGCGCTCCCTCCGCCATGATCACAGGGATGGTCAAGCAGGCGTTTCACGCTGCAGTGCAGGAGGAGTTTGCTCCGACAGCCATTCTCGAGCGGATCGTCGCTGCGAGCCGGCTCTTTCCGGACGGCAAGTACGTTACCGCGACCGCCGTACGTTTCAGACCGGCGTCAATGGTGCTCGAATATGCAAACGCCGGGCATCCGCCAGGACTCCTTCTGAGTCACGATGGCTCGGTCGTACCGCTGGAGCCGTCGGCGCCGATGATCCACCCCGCGCTGCCCGAATGGCACTCCGAACTGCGGGCTCTCCCCATGGAGAAGGGCGACCAGCTTCTGCTCTACACGGACGGACTGACAGAGGCGCAGAACGGCGACGGCGACGACTTCGGCTTCGAGCGGCTGGTCGCGCTCGCCTCGCCATTCGCTGGGCCGATCTCTGTCGAAGCGGGAAGCGCGAACCTGCTCACCACGCTGCGCCAGGAGCTCGCGCGCTTCGCAGGCGGAAGGCCCCTCGACGATGATCTGACGCTCGCGCTCGTTCGGCGCCTGTAGCCGGGCGATTAAATGCACCTGAGGAAATCGAGCAGCGCCTGGGCCTCGCCGGCCGGCAACGCCTTGTACCGGTCGCGCGCGCCGGCGGCCTGACCGTCATGCGCGCGAATCGCGTCCTCGATCGATGTGGCGCGTCCGTCATGCAGGAAATGGCTGCGGTCGGCCGCCCGCCACAGCGGCGCCGTGCGAAACTCGCTGCCCCGCGCCGAGCCCTGTTCGAAATCA
>Ga0105248_10005704_pt1 | contig 13679 bp, 11 predicted proteins | sample KBSS34metaG_FD_81524 | JGI IMG/M metagenome (GOLD analysis project Ga0105248, IMG submission 81524) | Switchgrass rhizosphere microbial communities from Kellogg Biological Station, Michigan, USA - KBS S3-4 metaG | ecosystem: Host-associated > Plants > Roots > Rhizosphere > Soil | place... | reverse complement strand
CGCTTGCAGGAGAATTGGGCCCGTGTCCAAAGTTGGTTCGATGAACATTGTCGTCACTCCAGTTTCCTCTTCCCCATTGACGATGGCCCAGTTCACCGGCGACGCGCCACGGTATCGAGGCAAAAGCGAAAAATGCACGTTAATACAACCGTTGCGTGGCGCTCTTAGGAACTCAGTGGGCAAGATGCGACCGTAAGCTACTACGACAGCAACATCCGATTCGTGTGATGAAAACAGTGACTTGGTTTCATCGGTCTTAAGTCGGGTTGGTTGATAGATACTGAGGCCGTTTGTTAACGCAAACTCTTTCACAGGCGAGAATGACACTTTGTTTCCGCGACCCGACGGTCGATCCGGTTGTGTCCAGACAGCCACGATTTCGTGACCATCTGCGACGCAACGACGAAGCGTTGGCACCGCCGCCGCGGGAGTTCCCATGAAGACTATTCGCATTTAAAGAGGGACTTTGTGGGTGGTGCTTTGAACTTAGTGTTTTGAACTTTGTACTTGGTACTTTGAACTTTGTGTTTTGTACTTGGCCCGCGTTTCTGAGTGGGCTCTCGTCGATATAAGCAAAGCACGAAGTACAATGCTCAAAGCACCATCATATTTCATACCGCTTTTCCTACTTCAGTTCGCTTGCTTGTTGTCGCACCCATTTTTTCCGCCGACACCTTGGCCTGTAAGAACAACAGGAGATAATCACGGCCGCCGGCTTTTGAGTCCGTGCCCGACATATTGAAGCCCCCGAACGGATGCACTCCCACCAACGCGCCTGTGCATTTGCGATTCAAGTACAGGTTACCTACGTGAAACTCTCTTCGAGCACGCTCAAGCTTATCTTCGTCTTCGCTGTAGACGGCGCCTGTCAAACCAAACTGCGTATCGTTTGCAATCTTCAGGGCATCGTCATAATCGTTTGCCTTGATTACGGCGAGCACTGGACCAAAAATTTCCTCTTGCTCAATCGTCGCACCAGGCTTCACGTCCGCAATAACAGTCGGCTCAATGAAGAATCCTTGTTCACCATCTGAACCACCACCAATCAAGACACGACCACCTTCATTCTTGCCTTTTTCGATGTAACCATTGATCGATTTGAACGCCTTCTCGTTTATGACCGCGCTCATGTTGGTATTCGCTTCGGTTGGATCCGCAAGGTTAATCTTTGCCGTGCGCTCGACAATCTTGTCGAGCATTTCGTCGTAAACCTTCGCATCGATGATAGCGCGCGAACACGCTGAACATTTTTGACCCTGAAACCCAAACGCTGCTTGCACGACACCGGTGGCCGCATCATTAAGGTTGGCGTCATCAGCAACGATGATCGCGTCCTTGCCACCCATCTCGGCAACTACGCGTTTGATCCATATCTGCCCTTCGGTGACCTTAGCTGCACGCTCGTTGACCCTGAGCCCCACTTCCTTCGAACCAGTGAACGCAACGAAACGCGTCTTTGGATGATCGACAACAACGTCTCCGACCTCGGCACCCGAGCCGGTCATGAAATTCACAACACCCGGAGGCAATCCTACCTCTTCGAGAATTTCGAAGAACTTGAAAGCAATCGTCGGCGCATCTGACGAAGGCTTCAGCACAACTGTGTTGCCCGTAACCACGGCAGCGAGTGTCATTCCTGCCATGATTGCCAATGGAAAATTCCAGGGAGGAATCACCGCACCGACTCCCAGTGGGACATAATCGAGATGATTCTCCTCGCCTGGAAGTTGAACCAGGGGATGGTCTCCCGAGTAGCGCAACATTTCGCGACCATAGAACTCGCAGAAGTCGATAGCTTCAGCCGTGTCGCCGTCTGCCTCAGACCAGGTCTTGGCAACTTCGTAAATCATCCATGCAGACAACTCGTGCTTTCGCTCGCGCATGATGTCAGCAACGCGAAAGAGCAAGTCAGCACGTTCTTGCGCCGGCGTGTTTCGCCATGACTTGAATGTTTCGTATGCCGTATCGACAGCGCGTGTGGCAAGTTCCTTTGTGGCTTTGCTGAAGCGACCAACCACCTGTGTTCTGTTAGCAGGATTGATGCTATCGAGCTTGCCTTCGGTGGTTATTCGTTCGCCGCCGATCACCAATGGATACTCACGGCCTAACTGGCCCTTAACTGTTTCGATAGCAGAACGCATTGCTTGTGCGTTCTCTTCTTTAGTGAAGTCGGTAAGTGGTTCATTACGAAATTCGGGTCGCATATTTGGCTCCAATTGTTTATTTATTCAGATAGTAGCCTGCGAAATGTTACCTAGCAAACCGTCTGAAAACTAAGCTCATAGTCTCCAGAAATTGGTTTTCAACACAGAGACGCGGAGAGCGCAGAGGCACAGAGAAGAAAAACGCGGCGAACATTCTGTGTTCAGCCGCGATAAAGCTATCTCTTTTCCACTCTCTTCAGTCCCACTTACCTGCTTTCTGCAGTTTTTTAATCTTGCGCTTGACGATCTCACGTTTTATCGAGCTCATCTTGTCGAGAAACACGATGCCATCGCAGTGATCTGTTTCGTGCAGCATGCAACGGGCCGTTAGTTCCATCCCATCGACCTCAAACCAGTCTCCCTTCACATCCTGTGCGCGGACAATAGCGCGAAGGCTCCGCTCGACGGGAGTAAAGATACCCGGAAATGACAAACATCCCTCTTCTCCATTCTGATTGCCCTCAACACGCACGACCTCAGGATTTATCAGGGCGATGCGTTGTGACGGATCTTTGCCACCCGAACAGTCCATTACAAACAAACGCTGCGGCACTCCAACCTGCACAGCAGCCAGGCCAACGCCGGGTGCCTCATACATCGTCTCAAACATATTGCTGACCAACTTCTCAAGACTGCCGTCGAACTCCGTCACAGGATCTGCGGGAGTATCGAGTACAGGAGCCGGCCACTTTACGATTTCCATTAACGCCATGATTTGATCCGAGCTATTGTCCGACGAACTTTAGTTTGTCGAAACGTTACTTTCTCAGCACCATCCTTCACTAGCTTTCGAACACTCAAGTTCGTCGAACATTCTCTTCGAGGTCGATTTTACGACTTCTGCTGCCTGCTTCCTAATAACCCCTTAACTGCTCCAGATATCCTTCAAAATTTCGTTTCATCTCGCCCAGGCTATCGCCGCCAAACTTTTCGCGCATTGCTCCCGCCAACACCAGCGCAACCATCGACTCACCAATCACTCCGGCCGCAGGAACCGCCGTTGTATCTGTTCGTTCAAAACCTGCTGAAGCGTCCTCCTTCGTGTCGATATCAACTGAACGAAGCGCTCGGCGCAATGTTGACAAAGGTTTTAGATGACCACGAACTCGGATTTCCTCGCCGTTGCTTATTCCGCCTTCGAGGCCACCAGCGCGATTTGTTTCGCGTATGAACTCTTTAGTCTGCGTGTTGTATGCGATCTCGTCGTGAACTTCAGAGCCCGGGAGACTACTGATCTCAGCACCTGCGCCAATTGCGACAGCTTTAACAGCCGGGATAGACATCACCGCTTGAGCGAGCTGGCCATCGAGTTTCGAATCCCAGGATGTGTGCGAGCCCAGCCCAGGAATTATGCCGCGCGCGACAACTTCGAAAACGCCACCCAGCGTGTCGCCCTTAGTTCGAGTCTCATCGATGAGCGCAATCATTCGTTGCTCAGCTTCTTTGTCAGCACAATGCAAAGGACCGTCATCGGGAATTGCGGCAATCTGGTTCCATGTGAGTTCGAGAGGTTGGTCCGGAATGCCGCCGAGTTGAATAACGTGACTCCGAATTTCAATACCAAAGGCAGCGAGCAATTGCTTAGCGAGCGCGCCACACGCGACCCGCGCGGTTGTTTCGCGAGCGGAAGCGCGTTCGAGGATGTTTCTGAGATCGCGAGCGTCGTATTTCAAACCGCCGGGGAGATCCGCGTGACCGGGACGTGGGCGTTTCAGAGCACGCGATTTCTCAGGAGCGATGTCACGCGGTTCGGAAGACATGACGTCGGTCCAGTTAGACCAGTCCTTGTTTTCAATGAGGAGAGTGATTGGGGAACCAAGTGTAAGTCCATGCCGGACGCCATTGAGGATCTCGGCGTGGTCCTTCTCGATCTTCATGCGACCACCACGTCCGTAGCCAAGTTGGCGGCGTCGCAACTCGCGATCAATAGATTCCTGATCAACCGGCAAGCCTGCAGGCAGACCTTCAACAATAGCGACTAACGCGCGACCGTGTGACTCTCCAGCTGTCGTGAATCTCAACATCGTTTCCTAGTACTTCCTCTGTGCTATCTCTGTGCTCTCCGTGCCTCTGTGGTAAAGCAGATCACCACAGAGACACGGAGAGCACAGAGATAGCACAGAGAAAAACCAAGCCTAATCGAAGCCTAAAACTTTCCGACGAATACCATTCTTTAACACCACTTCATTGAAATTCATGAGAAGGCCCCAACGTACTGGCTTCAATCGCATATAAGTCAACAACTGTGCTTCGTGAATCGGGTGCAACGCAACTACGGATTTGACTTCGACTATTACTCTGTCAGCAACCAGTAAGTCTATCTCGTAGCCTTTATTCAGCCGTAGACCTTTATATTCAAGTGGTAATGGACATTTGAATCTAAAGGGAACGCACAGTATCTCCAATTCCCTTGCCAGAGATAGGTGATACGCAGATTCTAACAATCCTGGGCCAAGATGCCGATGTACCTCACTGGCCGCTCCAATGATCACTCTGGTAAGGTCGTTAACATGGGTAGGCATGTTAGATCTTCCTTTCTTTAGTGAGGTGCTCTTTGTTAAGAGAAATACATATTAACCCGACAACAAGTCAGTCGAGAAAATATTTCCACGCCCAAGGATTCCATTTGGATCAAACGCGCGTTTCAGCAGTGCCATCTCTCGCAGTTGCTGCTCCGAATAAAACAACTTCAAATACTCCCGCTTCAACTTCCCAACACCATGCTCAGCCGATAAGGTTCCACCCACCGACGCCGCATGCTGCAAGAACTTCACATACAACTCCCGAGCTTGCACACCTTCCGCATCATTACGCGGCAGGATGTTGACGTGAACATGGTTGTCTCCGATGTGACCAAAGATGGTGTACCGCAATCCACTCTCTCTTAGCGTCTGCTGATACAACTGAAACATGCCCGGGAAAGCTTCATCAGGAACGGCCATGTCAGTCGACACCTTTCGCTGCTCATACCTTGCGAACCACTCATTCATCAGCACCGGCAGTTGATGCCGAAACTCGCGCAACTTCATCTGGTCCTGTTCATTTGTTGCAAACCACGATTCAGCCATCGCCCGATGCTTATCGAGCGCTGTCATCCACTCATTCATGAGCGAGTCTTCCGAGTCAGACGTAGTTTCCTGTTCGAAGAAAATCGCGGCGACGGCTGAGTCCGGCACGTTCGGATAGTTCTGTCGCAGAAAATCAAGTGATTTAGAGTCAAAGAATTCCAGAGCTCTCGCGTCAAGGCCCAGCACCTTCGATCTTTGCCGATTTTCAAGCGACTGGCTTCGTACGTCGGCAACGAAGGACAAAACATCGGATTCGCTTTCGAAGAAAACAACACCACTCAAGAGTCCCTGCGGTTTGGCTAACAAGCGAGTCTCGATCTCAATCACTACTGCAAGCGTGCCTTCACTGCCGATGAAGAGATCCAGTACATCCATGTCTGGCGCCACAAAATAACCAGTGGCGTTCTTTCGTGTATTCGGCCTCTGGTAACTCGGCAAGCGCGCTTCAATCACACTGCCCGAACGCAATGGAATTCGAAGACGGTCACCTTCCGCCTTCAATTCGCCACGTCGTAACTCCAAAACTTCACCGTTCGCTAAGACCATCTTCAAACGTTGAATGTAGTTCCTCGTTGGACCGTACTTGAATGTTCGCGCGCCGGAAGCATTAGTCGAGACTGTGCCGCCCAGGAAACAACCGCGTTCAGTTGGATCCGGCGGATACAACATCCCTTCACGTTCAACTGCCTGCTGAAAGTCCGATAAAACAACTCCAGCTTCTGCAATCGCGTAGCCTTCAGCATCGACATTCTTAATACGATTGAGCTTGTCGGTCGCGAGAACGATTCCCCCAAAGGCTACGCGCCCTCCTACCGTTCCAGTTCCAGCGCCTGAGATAGTCACAGGAGTTCCATCACGATTGGCAGAGCTGAGAATCTCTGAAACGTCCTGGAGCGACTCTGGCAGGACGACGGCGTCAGCATGGCCATCGCGCATGTAACTCGCATCACTCAGGTACGATTGTGTTTCGTCTGGATTCGATTTGATTAGCACATTGTGACAACGTTTTCTCTGTGTTACCTCTGTGCCTCTGTGCCTCCGTGGTAAAAATGAGATCACCACAGAGTCTCAGAGGCACAAGAGGTAGCACAGAGAAAAGCCTCTAACTAAGTTGCAATTCTCTATCTCGCAGCACCTTGATCCGATCGCGTAATTCCGCTGCCTTCTCAAACTCAAAACGCTTCGCAGCTCCGCGCATTTCAACTTCAAGTCTCGTGATCGTAGCTTCAATGTTTGCCGGCGAGTAGTCCTCAATATCTTCAATCTCGACCGGCACCTTAAAGTAGTCCGCTTCGGAAGCTGTAATCAGGGTTGCTTCGATGGGCTTAATGATAGTCTGCGGTGTAATACCGTTCTCTCGATTGTAAACTTCTTGAATCGCACGCCGTCGATTCGTCTCATCAATTGCGCGCTTCATCGAGTCCGTAATTCTGTCGGCATAAAGAATCGCTTTGCCCTGCGAATTGCGCGCCGCCCGGCCAATTGTCTGAATCAATGACTGCTCAGATCGAAGGAACCCTTCCTTGTCAGCATCGAGGATCGCCACCAATGAGACCTCCGGAAGATCTAAACCCTCACGCAAAAGATTGATCCCGACCAGCACATCAAACTCACCGCGACGTAAGTCACGCAGGATTTTGATCCTTTCAAGCGTCTCGATGTCCGAATGCAGGTAACGAACACGAATACCTACCTCCGTGAAATACTCAGTGAGGTCTTCCGACATACGTTTGGTCAATGTGGTCACCAGGACGCGCTCATGTTTCTCGGTCCGTTGGCGACACTCCTCGAGCAGGTGATCAATCTGCCCTTTAACCGGTTGAACTTCAACTTCCGGATCCATCAAACCTGTCGGTCTAATGATCTGTTCGACAACTTCGCCACTGGCTTTCGTCAACTCATACGGTCCAGGTGTCGCGGACACGTAAATCGTTTGTCCGATCCGCGCTTCAAACTCGGCAAAGTTAAGCGGTCGATTGTCCAATGCTGATGGCAACCGAAAGCCGTACTCGACGAGTGTGCGCTTGCGCGACTGATCACCTTCGAACATTCCGCGCACTTGTGGTACGGATTGATGAGACTCATCAATAACCATCAACGTGTCGCGTGGCACATAGTCCAACAAAGTCGGCGGCGGTTCGCCGGGTTTCTTTCCGGTCAGGTGTCTCGAATAGTTCTCGATACCGCGACAGAACCCCATCTCCTTGATCATCTCAAGGTCGAACATTGTTCGTTGATGAAGTCTCTGAGCTTCGACCAGTTTCCCTTCATTAATGAGTTTCGGTTCCCACCATTCGAGTTCCTCTTTGATCGTCTTGATCGCCCGCTTGATGGTTGGACGCGACATCACGTAGTGCGTCTTCGGATAAATCGGAACCCGAGACGTGTGTTTCTCAATTACTTCTCCAAGGAGCGGATCGATTGTAGAGACCGAATCGATTTCGTCACCCCACAACTCAATTCGATATGCCAGATCCTGGTAACTCGGATAGATCTCAACAACGTCGCCTCGTACCCGAAAGCTTCCGCGCTGGAAATTGATGTCTGATCGTTCGTATTGAACCTCCACCAGCTTCTGCAGTAACACATCGCGAGACATGCGCATGCCGGGTTCGACAAAAAAGAGGAGTCCGTAGTACGCATCAGGATCGCCGAGACCGTAGATACACGAGACGCTGGCAACAACAATCACGTCGCGTCGTTCGAAGAGTGCACGAGTCGCAGACATCCGCAGGCGATCGATTTCCTGGTTAACAATCGCTTCCTTTTCGATGTAGACATCGGCGGCAGGAACGTAGGCTTCTGGCTGGTAGTAGTCGTAGTAAGAAACGAAATACTCGACGGCGTTCTCCGGAAAGAGAGTGCGAAACTCCTGGTAGAGCTGTGCTGCAAGCGTCTTGTTGTGCGCCAGGACAAGAGTCGACCGTTGCGTTCGTTCAATGACACTCGCAATCGAAAACGTCTTCCCACTGCCGGTGATTCCCAGCAACACCTGATCTTTCGCGCCATCATTGAGACCCTTGACCAACGCATCGATGGCTGCGGGCTGATCACCTTTTGGAAGGTATTCGGAACGTAGTTTGAAGTTCATGCTTTGCACTGAATAGTAAATTGTTGTGGCTGGATAGTGAAACGCAAAGCGGATCTCAGATCTCAGATCTCAAATTTCAGACAGCTGGGTTCTGATTCTAATTGCTGATTGCGGATTGTTGATTCTTTCCGATCATTGACTTCAAATCGATGATCACTGATTTGAGATCGGAGATGTGATATTTGAGAGCGGAGATGGGAGTTTTGAGATCTGAGATCTGGGATCTGAGATTTGGGAGACGGCTCTGGCTGCAGCAGACCTCACTTCAAGTGCGACCGACCGGTTGTTAGCCAGCGCTTCAAGTGACGATACGACCTGCGTCTCTTTGCTTGAAGCGAGCAACCTGATCACAGCCAGTCGTAGATCAATGTTCGGATGCTTTTCGATGACGGTTATAAGCGGGTTGACGACTCCGGCTTTTGCCACCAAAAACAAAAGCGAGAAAGCGCCGTAGCACCTTTCATGATTCTCATCCATGAGATCGTCGATGGCTTCGAACAGTAGGCCTGAATCCGACAATGCCGCGCCGATATTGCGTCGCTCTTCCTGCGAACCGTCGCGCAGCGCGTTATTCACGAGTGTTGCTGCCTGGTCAGGATCGAGGTCATACAACGTCCTGACGGCGAACCTGCGTGTTTCCGCAGAAGAATCACTTAACAACACCGCTGTATTTCGAAAATTGCTGTCTTGAACCGACCGTGTAATTCCACCGTACCGCCGCGTCGCCAACTCTTCGGCCGCTTTTCGCAGTATCAGAATGTCTTGAGCCCAACGAATGTCTGCTTCGGAAGGTTCTGCAACTGGATAGTGTTGTGCCTGAGATTCACCAATCAGTGCACGAACAATTTTCTTTCGACGGGCGCGGAGACCTGTCTGACTAGCAGCCTTGCTTGACAGTCGAATTGCTTTGCCCATGTTTCACTAAGCGCAACGGAGCAACACTAGTCCCAGGTTCCGACCTTGAATTCCTCTTGAGGCATTTCGTGTGGAACCACCATTGGCTCAGGCTGAACGTCAAAGACTGTCGCAGTTTCGGCCGACGCTGCTGCCGCCAATGTAAGAGTAGTCGTCGGTGTTTGCCACTCTGTTTCCATCTCGACGTCCGTCGCTTCAGCCTCGTGCTTACTTTCTGCCTGCATTAATTGAAACTTCGTCAATACGAGTCGGCTTACCGACATGCCAATACTGTTATCCAGAACACACAGCTGATCAGCAATGATGCGTTGCGAAACTCTTTCCAGAGCCGCTTCCAACTCGCGTGCAGCGGTTGCGACGTCGTCAGCAATAATCATCTCAAAGTCCTGACCACTACTGAGTCGACGTCGAGAATGATTTCTGAGTAGGAGTGCCGCTTCCTTGTGAATTCTTCCGGTTGCGACAATAACGAGATGCGACGCTTCGGTCTCGATCTCCAGGTCAACGACTGAACGCGCGAATGTAGGCGTAAGGTCACCGTCGCGAGCAGCAATGAGAAACGACTCGCCACTGATGTTTGCCATCATCTGGCCTGAGCCAGTTCCTTCCGAAGGACCAACCGCTATCTCTCTTTCGGGAACTCCGAGCTGTCGGAGAACAAAATGCAAGCGGCTCACAAGCCATGACCCATCTTCAAGCAGTGAGGTCGCCAGTTGCGTTGGTGCAATCACTTCCTCCACGTTCTCATCAGCGACGACCGATCCGCATTCACTGCACGTCGCGTCACTGACAGTTACCACAGCAAGAGCGTCGGCATTCGGAAGTCGGAACAAAGCATGACCAGTCTTACGACAACTCACCTGGACTTCTCGCTCTACCAGGCCAACATCTTCGAGCCGTTCAATTGGGACATTCTCCGGCCGTGCTTCACCTGATAAGAGTTTGACCGCATAACCTTCCTGGTGAGCGTTTCTCGCTGTTCGCAAAAACAACCTGGCGCTTTCGTCCTCCAACCGTGATGCAGCCAGGATTCTCTTGCTCATGGTCTCTTTGCGAAGACTCGTATACAGCGAGTCCGTGTCCTGCTTTTCAACAAAAGTTCTAAAGCCTTGTGGCATCTCCCGGTTTCCAGTTTCCCAATTGGGAAAGGCGGTGCTGGCATCTGCAGAATTCAACATAAGCAGGTCGCGAACCTCTTGACAGAAAGCATCTAGTTTTCTGAAAGGCTCCGTCGTACTTGTCTCATAGACGATGCCGGCATTGATCAAAGGTCTCCCGGGCTCATCATCGTCGAAGATCACATAGAGCAGGTAGTCGTTGAAAGCGAACACGTCTCCGGTGATATAGGGTTCATCCATGGTCGATTCCGTCCAGGATGAAATTGAAGCCTCCATCAACTCCACGTTGTCAGAACTGACGAGCAGATCGTTGAAGAAGCGCCTTCTGAGTGAACGAATTAACGGCTTGCGATCTGTTTCCTGTAATGCACTGAACAATCTGATTCGAGCCGTGGCGTCAACGTGATGTCTTAAGATTTTGCTGTCGAGAAATAACATAGGAGTACCTTTCCGCACTTTACTCAGGCTTGTTGACACTAATGGTTACCGTTTCCGCGCCCGTTTTTGCGGCGGGATAACGGCGTTGCCTCGCGATTCTTAACGCCAGAGATTCAAGGCCATCCATTCCGGGGGCGTGGTTAGCAATGGATGCGTTGAGCACTCTTCCGTTCTCAATATGCATAACCACCTTGATTGTTCCCCCAGAAGATGAAGCCGGGAGCGCGCTCCCTTTTTCATTACCAGTTGGGGTCAATTTTGGTGATGTCTCGGACCTTGGACTAGCTTCGGATGTTTTCAACCTGCTTTCGCGTCGCGACTCGTTAGTTTGCCTAACTCGCGTGGTATCAGTTGCGCGTGCAGGAGGGGCCGGAAGTTGGTTTGCTTGTGCAGAGCTATTGGGAGCAGCAGTAAGTTGTTCGGAAACCATTCCTGACTTTTTAAGTGAACCTGTTACAGCGATAACGGTTGAAATACCAATCACTATTAGCACTGCTGCGGCAGCCATCAGAACTGATCGTTGACGCAGTGTTGATATTGCCGGAGCCGGCGGTAGCGCTAATGGCTCAACGCTGCGGCCTTCGAGTGGAGTTGGAGTGTTTTGATCGGCGGGATTTGGATTCAGCTGGAGGACCGGCTTCACCGATACGCCGTCGATTTGAAGGGCACTCTCATCCCAGCAACCAAACAATTCCGAAACGACTCGTTGGAACGAACCGTCGATTGAACGTTGCGACGCCCTTATTAGCGGATTGAAATTGAATGCCGCATCAGGCTGAGCCACTAAAACGCAGATCGCTTGCAAACCTGCCAACTCATTCAAGCGAACATCTACCAATTCGCCGTCTTCAAAAAAGAGCGTCGCCGGCCCTTTTGGATACTCGATCAGCAATCTTCCTGATTTTTTTTGATGACGAAGGATGCCAATCAAATCCGAAAGAGGATAATTGCTTAGGTGGCCGGTCAAAACTACAAATCTGTTGTTCTGCATTCGTACTCCTTACCTCTGTCACGCGAGTTCACTGACAGATGCTGTTGCGACAAGGATCCTTCATTCTGGGATTAGTTCCCGAAAGTTGCTTTGCCAAATTCTTGTCCAGTCTCTCTAGAATTCTGAGCTCGTTGACTGACGCATCTGGTTGTCCAAGTTCGACGTAGGTGACTCCAAGACCGTAGTGAGCCTTGGCCATCCTTGGTTCCAGGACTGTGGCTTTTTTAAAAGCATCACGAGCATCGGCGAATCTCTTCAGCCGGTATGACGCTAGGCCCAGGCCGTACTGAGCCTCAGCCGCGTCGGGGTCAAGCTTGGTTGACTGATGGAAAGCCTTCGACGCGTCATTGTTTTTATCCAGCTGGAGATAAGCAAAACCAAGGTTGAGGTAAACCTCCGCAGATGGTTCAAGTTTGACAGACATCAGAAACGCCCCAACAGCGGCCTGAACGTCGCCGCCATCCAGCGAAGCGCGACCTTTTTCATACAAGTTGTAAGCGACTTTCTGAGGAGAATCTTCAGCAGGAGCGGTGTTTATCAGAGGGGTATTGATGGGAGCGCTTTCTATAGTCTCTACGCGCGAAGAAGTTGCCGACGCCTTTGGTTCTTCTGACACTTTCGGCTGATCAACTCGGCTTCGAGGTGAGACAAAACTTTCCGGTTTGGCTTCTCTTGCTTCGCGGTTTCGATCGATTGACTGCGGCTTATTATTCGATATCGATTCTCTTATCGTTGAAGGTGCCGCAGTGTTGGAGTTGAGGGCAACTCCAACTTGCCGGCTGACTAGAAGTGCCGGAGCTTCACCAATCGCTGACTCTGCGGTTGATGTCGCCGCTTCGGTCTGACGGTATTTAACCTTCGGCTGGGGTGCGTCGAGATTTGTTGCGGCACCAATTGCTGACGGTAAGGCAATCTGGACAGCCGAGGGGGACGGCGAATCGACGATCTTTGCGATGTTATCGTCGAAGTAGTAGGTGATGGTGCGGTAGGTACTCTCGATGGGTTCACGTTTGATCTGACCGTTCTCAAACAAGACCAAACTGGTGGTCATCTTTGTCCAGTTACCCACGTTGTCGAACTCGTAGCTGTAAGCTTCTCTTGTGACGATTGCACCGCGGTCGTCTCGGAGCGTCATTTCCGTAATGTTGCCGCGTGCGTCGTACTTATATTCCTCCTTGCCAACCAGAGAATCGGTGTCAGGGTAGGAAACGTTCTCGGTCCGGTTGCCTTTAATCCCGTAAGTTGTAAGTTCGAGAATCTGCAAAGGACCCTCGACCGGTTGTCCTTCTTTTATTTCGACCTTCGCTGTCTCAGTCTTTACGCGTCGCACGGATCCCACGAGACCATCCTGGTCCTTTGTGCTATCTAAAACTGACACCGAATGACGCGGCTTCGCTCCGCTCAAACTGTTTTGTGCGTTTGCTGGAAATGCGGCCAGGGAAATGAGTGCGAGAGTGAAAAACAGGTGAGAAAAACGCGCGGTTAAGGTGTTACAAAACATCTTGCCCCTCCAGTCTTATCGATGCACCTCTCCAGCGTTCGGAAAGATCCGAATCGCGAAGTGGCGATCAGCATCCTGGGGGGCAGGCTTGCTGTTAGCGGTTACGCGGCTGACTCAAGTTGATTGTCGATTTATTTAACAGGGACACCCGCAGAACCATATCTTGTACAAACCGACGCGAAGAATACAATAAGTGCCTACGAATTACTAGAGTTAGCTACAAAAAGTTTAGGCGATTCATAAAGTTCTAAGCAGTGAAGCGACGAGGCGATGGACGTCGTGAACACTGGGAGACGGGGAGACGCGTGGACGGGGATAGTAGAACAAAGAAAAAGGCGACGGAGTCTCTGATT
>Ga0105248_10005703_pt1 | contig 13681 bp, 11 predicted proteins | sample KBSS34metaG_FD_81524 | JGI IMG/M metagenome (GOLD analysis project Ga0105248, IMG submission 81524) | Switchgrass rhizosphere microbial communities from Kellogg Biological Station, Michigan, USA - KBS S3-4 metaG | ecosystem: Host-associated > Plants > Roots > Rhizosphere > Soil | place... | reverse complement strand
GGCATGCCTGGACGGCGCGCGCGGCAACTCTGTCCCGACCTCGTGTTTGTCGGCGGACATTTCCACGAATACCAACGGCTCGGCGACGCCGCCATCGGTGTCCTGAGCGATTTCACGCCTTCGATCGAGCGGATCTCCATTGACGAGGCGTTCGCCGACGTTGCAGGGTGCACGCATCTCTTCGGTTCGCCAGCAGAGATCGCAAGGACGGTTCGCGCTCGCGTGCGCACCGAGCTTGGCTTGCCGATATCAATCGGCGTGGCGCGTACCAAGCACCTGGCCAAGATCGCATCGCAGGTCGCGAAGCCGGATGGATTGGTCGTCGTCGATCCAGAGACTGAACTCGCGTTTCTTCACGAGCTGCCTGTCGCACTGATGTGGGGCGTGGGTCCCGCCACCGAGGCGCGGCTGGCCAGGATCGGCGTCACGACGATCGGTCAATTGGCGGAGAGCTCTCCTCACTCCGTGGAGCGATTGCTTGGGCACGCGATGGGACACAAGCTGACGGCACTCGCGTGGAACCGCGATCCGCGGCAAATCCAGACGCGCCGGCGCGCGCACTCGGCGGGTGCACAGTCGGCACTCGGACGACGGCCTGCGATCGAGCAGGTCTTCAAACCGACGCTCCAGCATCTCGCCGACCGCATCGGCCCACGGCTCCGCGCGAAATCGCTCGCCGGCCGCACGATCACGGTCCGCGTCCGCTTCGCCGATTTGCGCTCGGTCACGCGCTCGCTCACGCTGTCGGCACCGATTTCTGCAACGAGGGCTCTCGCTGAGATCGCCGAGGACTTGGTGCGCGGCGTGCTTGCGGATCACCGCGATGAGAAGACGATCTCGCTGCTGGCGATCTCCGTCTCAAATCTCGACGCGCATGCGATCGTGCAACTGGAGCTGCCGCTCGGGCTTGCCGCGGAAGGATGCCGTCCCGGTACGAAGAAAGGCCTGGCGCGATCGCGCGCAGACCAGGCCGTCGATGCGATCCGCAAGCGCTTCGGAGGACAAGCGGTCGATTATGGAGCAGCAGGGCGAGTTGTCCGCTCCGTCCCCGACGAGTTCCGACGCCTTGCTGAAAGAGAGCTGTGAAGATTGCCAGCCGACGATCGCTGTGTCTGGTCGGCGCTACTGCAGCAGGGTGAGACCGCGCAGTTGCTGCGGCGACGTCGTATAGCGGACGACGCGCCGCCAACTGTTTCCACTATCGTCTGAACAGTGCACGCCGCGCTCGTCGGCGGCCCACATTTCTCCGGCTCTTGCGCCGGCGCAAAGCAGCGGTGCGATTGTACTGGGTGGCTCCGGCCAGCCATCGCGGACACGCGCCCAGCCCTCGCGAGCGAATCGGCGATATAACCGGCCGTCCGATCGGCCAGCCACGTACGCGGTATACGGTCCGGACGACGCGGATACCACGACGACGTCCGGTTCTCCCGGATCGATCGCTACGCTGCGCAAGTAACCGACCTCGAGGCCCGTTCGCGGCGAGCGCCACGTCGCGCCAGCGTCGTCGCTCTCGAAGTATCCGTCGCCCGCAGAGACGCGCAGGCCACGGGGTGCGTTGCGATGAACGGCAAGCTCGTGGGTGTCCCTCGGACCACCAGTGACGCGGTCGCGCCACGTGCGGCCGCCGTCGATCGTCGATACCAGCGCGCCTGCCTCGATCGCAACCCACAGTCGTTCGGGTTCGAGCGGGTGGCACGCGATCCAGCGGACGTGATGAGTATCCGGTCTCGGCGGAAACGACCACTCCGACGACGAGGACAATGTCTCCAAGCGGCTGGTCTGCTCCCACCTAGCACCAGCGTCCGTCGAGCGCCACACCTCGCTCGGCTCCGTGCCCACCCACACGACATCGCGCTCGACCGGACTCGCGGTGATGGCCATAATCAGCCGGCCCGCAAGGCCAACTGACTGCCAGGACCGCCCGCCATTGTCGGTTCTGAACACGCCGTCCCGGTGGGTCCCACACCACGCCCGTCCGTGAACCAGGGCGTCCGCAGCGAGGCAAGTAGGACGGTCGCTGATTCCCTGTGCCGACACGGAGGTACTGCGCTCAGCATCAATGGCGATGAGCTCGCGTTCAGTGGCGACCAGTATCGACATCGATTACGACCTACGAATGATTGTCGCGCATTGGAAGCGCGGAGCCGAGCTGAACAATGGTCATTCGCGGGCGACATCGCTCGCCTTCTTGCAACCACGTACCGGATGCGGAAAGCCCAGTGAGCTGTGGCGAATGGTTCTCCCTCGATCGGTTCGCCTCCATCAGCTCCGCTTCTTCTGGCTGACATGAATACGGTGCTGTGGATCGTCGGTATGCAGAGCCCCGTCGCGGGCGTGTGGACGCCTACGATCCCTCGTGTTTACATCCAAAGTTGGAAGAGCGCGCCGGCAGGTCTATGGTCGCCTGGGAGACCGGAGCATGCATCGATTCGTCGAAGCGTGATTTGTGGGCCTGCCAGCGACTCTCACCGCAGTAGGTCTGTAGATCGTGACGCGCGGAAGACCCGTAGGTCGTTCCTCGAGCCTCCGCTGATGGGCCGAAAGTTCGTGCCCGAGGAAGGATTTATCGATCGACGAGCGCCAGCAGGTCGGCGCAATTCCAGCGCCCGACAATCCGGGCCTGCGATGCTGGTCTGTACGCGTGACCCAGCTTCAGATCGGGATGGCGGGCGAGAAGCGCCCGCACGGCCTCACGGTGGCAGCCGCCACCCGATGCCAGTTGCAGCATGGTGACAGCGAGCACCACCGGTGGCGCGTCGGTTTCGTCGGTCGACTGGCCCCGGATGGCGGCGGTGAGCAGCACGGCGCCGTCGTGGCCATCGGCGCGCGGATTGGCACCATGGGCAAGGAGCAGCGAGACGAAGGCCGCATCGCCGTCCGTGACAGCCATCAGCAGCGGCAGCCCGCCATGTGGGTGTTCGGGCTCAGCCTCGTGCGGAATCAGGATGCTGGGGATGTTTGGATCTGCGCCGCGCTCGAGCAGCAATCGTGCCGCTTCGGCGTGGTGCGTATGCATCGCGTGCATCAAGGCGGTCCATCGCGTCGAGCGCGCATCGCGCCGGTTCGGATCCGCCCCGGCGTCGAGCAGCACCGCCATCGGGTCGACAGCGTTCGCCCGCACGGCATCGATGAGCGGCGTGGTGCCGCCGGGTCCGTACTGATCCACCGATTCCCCGCTCGCCAGTAGGCGGCGGACTTCATCGGGACGATTGGCCGCCGCCGCCGCGCCAAGCCGGGAAGGAGTCGCGGCAAGACAGCCCGGCACCCAGACAACAGTCAAGACCAGTGTCATGAATCGCATAGCTCTTTATAACATAAAGTCCACGATCCCTTACAAGGTGAAATATGCGACCGTCGGATGAGCTGAAATGGCCACCTGTCGCCGTTCTTTGACCTCGTCGATGGGTCAGCCACAGCTTGTCGGCGAGCGTACCTGCCCTCGGGCACGATCCCGTCTACGGCGCAGCGAACAGCGCGCCTCCTTGTGCGGGGCTTCGAGCTCGCAGATCCGGCCTCGGTCCTGTCGTCAAGGGCGATGACCTCGTCGGGGTGCTCTTTCGCGTCGTGACGAGCCAGGCGGCCGACCGCGAGATCGACGACTTCATGACCGTCCCACGGTCGCGCCCAGGGTCAGGAGAAGTTCGTCCAGTTGCGCGAACGTCTCGGCCATCGCATCCGCAGCCCCGGTGCCGGCAGCGTCGAGAGCTTCCTTCGAGGGATAGAGCTCGTGCAGGACCACCAGCGTGTTGCCTCCCCTTTCCTCGAAGGTCACCGTGGTGACGGGCCCACCCTCACCACCTTCCTCATTGGTCCAGACGAGGCGCGAGTGCGGTGTCACTTCGAGGTACGTGCCGAAGAACGCCATCGCATCGTGTTCGAACTGGAGACGGTACTTGCCCCCGACACGAACATCCATCTCACAGGAAAGCAGCGACATGCCCATCGACTTCGGCGCCCACCACCGCTTGAACAGCTCGGGCTTGGTCCACGCCTCGAACACGATGCGCGCCGGACCGTTGAAGGTTCGCGTCACGACTAGCTCACGCTCGGACTTCCGCTCCACCGTCGTGGGGTTGTTCATGGGGGTAGGCTCACTCTCTCTTCTTGCGTCCATCGACCTTCTCCTTCCGTTTCAGTTCGTCGACAACCTTGTCCAGCTCGTCGAAGCGTGCGCACCAGCGCTGGCGGTACCTCTCGATCCATGCCGCCTCTTCCTCCAGTCGGCGCAGGCCGAGCTTGCAGGTCCGCACGCGCCCGACCTTCTCTGTGGTCACGAGCCCCGCCTGCTCCAAGACGCCGACGTGCTTCTTCATGGCGGTCAGCGTCATGTCGAACGTCTCGGCAAGGTCCGTGATCGAAGCGTCTGCACGCCCGAGCCGCTCCAGGACGCCGCGTCGGGTGGCGTCCGAAAGCGCGGCGAACGAGGCATCGAAGCCGGTCCAATTATACTGAACCATGTGGTTCAGTATACAACAAACGGATTAGCGGTGGAGAGCTCGACGAAGATGAGCGACTGTGATGAAGATGTGTGTCGAAATCGAACCTCGAGGTCCGCTCGACCTTGGGGCGGCCCATACGGCCGGAACCGACCGGGTCGAATCGGTGCGGCGTCTCGATTCGCGAAGCCGAGTGCGGCGAGCGAGCAACACGATGCTGCGCGGACATGATCACCTCGCGGGTCGCGTGGTCATCTTAATGCGCGAACGGACTCCTCGGGTCTGCCCTTCTGATCGCTGGCGGTCAGTCGTTGGGCGACGAGTGTTCAGCTCTTTCGCGGAGCGTGAGATGCCGATTGGGAATTCGTCGCCAGACGAACGACGGTTTCGCATCCTGTGTGCTTCGAAACAGACCACGCCATAGTGTGAAGACAACGAACACCGAAGTATTTGAGCCGTCAGAAATGGAACGCGTCTTGAACCCCTCAGCGGTTCGTGGAGCGAACTGTCATCACCGCGAATGACGTTTGCTGAGTCGCTGCCGGCAAGGCCAATGGAAACACACTCCGCGCGGTGGTTCGGGTCCTGGATGGATCGTCAGCGGTATCGCCGCCGACAAGCGTACTTTCGTCCAACGAATACGCTCGCCCTCGACGCCGCACTGGTCGAGCTCATCGACCGGATCGTCAACGTCCGATTCGCGGACGTTGCCGGTGCAGACAGTCCGTTTGCCGGACAGTCGCTGTACCGTATCTTCGAACCAAAGAGATCCAGATCGACATTCATGCGACCGGAACGCGACTTCGATTTCTTGGAATGATGCCGCGACACGCCTGGAGCCTTGGCTGCGTTGGAGTCCGACAACCAGAGACCTGTGATCGTCAGCGTGTCGAGAGCGAAATGGCGACGGCGACGCCGACTCCGGTGCCGATCCCCGCGCCAAGGCCTGCCCCGAATGCCACCAGCAGCGGGCCTTGACTATCGCCGCACACCTGCTTCCAGCGTTCACCTGAACATGCGTCAAGACCGGCGACTTGTCTACCAGCGAACGCCTTCCCTACTGGATGGCACGCTACTACTTCGCCGATGACACCACCGCGAGCGATTGTCGTCCACGGCTCGAGGTTCGTCTCTCGGCCACGACCCGCGCGGGTACGGAGGATTACTTCACGCGAACGATGGGAAATGAGCCAGACGGTGCCGGGCTGGCCGCGGGGTTCCTCATCCCAATGTGATGAGTTCCTCTCGCGTGGTCGTGATCGTCACGGCCCCGCTTAGCTCACTCCGCGCACTGCGGAGGCAAACCGTCGAACTGCTCGCCGACGGTCCGTCGCACCTCGTCGCCGGTCGTCTCCCGCGTTTCGCGCTGCTGCTGACTGGACAGCGAATACGTTTCAGCGTCGCTGTTCCTCATGTCCCCTCATTCCACACGAGCCCGTGGAGGACGTGTCCGAGTCTTGAACGACTAAATGCCGATCATTTGCATATCGGCGGCAGCCAGCTGCCGGCGCGCTGCTGCCTTCAACGCCCGACGACCGACGAGCCGCTTCACCGCGCGCCGAGCGACTGCGCGCCGGACGACCCGGCGGGCGACCGCGCGCCGCACGGCCGCCCGTCGAACGGCCCGGCGAGCCAGCGCCCGCCGTGCAGCGGCGCGCCGCACGGCCCGTCGAGCGACCGCACCTTTGACTGCGCGCCTGGTGGCTGCGCGGCGGATGGCGCGGCGAGCCATCGCGCGCTTGGCGACTCGGCGAACCGCCGCTTTCTTCACCGCGCGGCGGGCGCGACGACCGCGCAGTTTGCGCGCCACGACCGCGCGTTTGAGTTTTCGAGACGTCGTGGTCCCATGATTAGCCATCAATTCCTCCTAATGCTGTGTTGACTCTGCAAGGTTCAGTCCTTGTCGCTGTTACGTTCAAGAAGCAGCCGTACAGAGGTTTACGACGAGCGTGGTGACGTCATAATCCATCACACTACGAACAGTCGTGATTGCGTCCCGTACTGTTGCTAGGCTGGATTCTCCCCTGCGTCGCAACCTATTTCTTGGGAGGTGGCGGTTTGGGAATCCTCAACGTCCACGAACCGCCGAATACGATCGTGCGTCCTTGTACGCGAGCCTCCGCCGAAACAGATCAGCGAAACCGCCTCCGCCCCCGTTGGCGCTGAGATTCGTCCCGGTGATGTCAGCCACCAGCGAACCATTCGCGACATTGATCGAAATATAGGGCATGAAATACTCGCCAAGGATCTTGTGGTGCGGGACGTAGTAGAGGATGTTCATGGAGGTTCCTCCGGACGGGTGGAAACCTGAGTCTCCAGCCAGTGGGTTGGCAAAGCTCATTGGCAAAGCTCACTCCATCGAGCGCGGATTGCGATTGGCACACTTCCCGGTGCAACCAGCGGGATTCGGCCGACAGTTCGGGACCGCGACGTTCAAGGTCTGGTGATCGCGATCACAACGGATGGGGAGCGTTGCTCTTACGCTGGCTTCACGCAGCGAAACCCCACGTTAGTGCCGGCGCTGTCGGCGGCACCGCGTCCCCGACTGCCGACGTGGTAGCGCGCGCAGTACTGATCGCTGCAGAGGAACGACCCGCCTTTTTGGACGCGCTTGGGGATGCCCGGCTCCTGCGGATCCAGGCTGTCACTCGGGCCGCGTGGATTGCGCGCGGTGCCTTGTGCGTTGAGCTGTGCGAAATAATCGGGGCGATACCAGTCCGAGCACCACTGCCAGACGTTGCCGCCAACGTCGTACAAGCCGTATCCGTTCGGCGGAAACGCTTTCACCGGCGACGTGCCCTGGTATCCGTCGTCGCCCGTGTCCCGAGACGGAAACTGGCCCTGCCAGATGTTGGCGGCCCACTTGCCGCCGGGCTTCAGCTCGTCGCCCCAGGCGAAGTGTTTTCCGTCCTGTCCACCGCGCGCGGCGAATTCATATTCGGCTTCCGTCGGCAAGCGTTTTCCCACCCACGTCGCATATGCCTGCGCGTCGTCCCACGCGATGTGGACCGCGGGATGATCGTCCTTGTCCTGCACGCTGCTGCCGGGTCCGTTGGGCCGCTTCCAGCTGGCGCCCGGCTGATACGTCCACCACGCATTAGGGTTGTCGAGCGGCACCGGGCCGGCGGACGGTCTGAAGCAGGCGGAGCCTGGCACGAGCTTGTCGACGGGAACGCCAGGATAGTCTTTTGCGTCGGGGATGCGTTCAGCGATCGTGACGTAGCCGGTCGCCGCGACGAATGCGGCGAACTGCTTGTTGGTCACCGGCGTTTCGTCCATCCAGAACGGATCGACGGCGACGAGATGAACGGGTTCAGCGTCCGGCATCCCGCAGTCCGCGCATCCCATGTGAAACGTGCCGCCCGGGATCCGGATCATGCCAAGCGGAGGCATGGCGGCGGAGCCACTACTGCACGCGCCACCGATCGCCGCGGTCGCCGTGAAAACGATGGCGGCGAGTCCGTGGCGCCGAAACCCTCGATTCAACTCCATCTGTCGCGGCCTGGCGGCCTTTGCCTTGGAGCGCGTTTCAGTCTCAACGGCGGCCTCTCGTAGCGCAGGCCTCTTGAATCAAGGCTTCTTCGCCGTCGTTCCCACCGGTCGTTCCGGTGGCAATTGTACCGGTTCCAGCTTGATCGTCAATTTGTTGATCGTGCCCGTGAACGGGAACGGCACGCGATAGTCCTTGTCGTCGACCGGCGTACGCGTATCCAGTGCCTCCTTTGCCAAAGCCTGGCCCGTCGTACTTGAAGTCAAAGGTGAGCGTGTGTTGACCAGGCGTGAGCGCTTTCGAGGTATCTCTCAACCTCCCGGAGTGCCGGGCCGGCGACCCAACCGAACAGTCCCCCAACATTCAGATCTTCATGCGGGTCCATCTCGATGTTGTAGACCTTCGGGTAACCGGCCATGGGCGTGCTGGCCGCGGCAGTCGCCCCCACGCGCTGCGAGCCGATGCCAGTCGGGTTCACGTCGGTGAAATACATGCGCCACTGCTTCCAGCGCGCGGCCATAAGGTCCCCGCCGGTGAAGCTCAGCAGCCCGTCGCGTTTTCCGGTTTCACTCTTCCCACCAGGACGTCGATCTGATCGACGCCGTCGATCGGCCGGTCGGTCGGCACCTTGGCACCAATGACGCCGTCATCAGCGCCGCGCGCGACGGCGTGCACGCGGGCTCGACAAGGTATTGCGTGAGCCGTAGCCGCTCGCGGGCAAGCTGGTCGATGCGCGGCGTCGGAGCCCCGCGCAACTCGCCGCCGCCGTAAGGACCCACGTCGCCATAGCCAACGTTGTCGGCCAGGATGAAGACGACGTTGGGTTTCTTCTCCTGCGCCCGCGCCGGCAGGGCGGCAAACATGGTTGCACCGATCAAGGCGCAACCGAGGGCACGCAAGCTCTTCATCCGTTTCATCGGGTTTCTCCCGAGCGCGGCCCGGGCACTTGCATCAGCGTCGCGTTCCGACCAGTACCCGAGCTGAGGCGGCTGCCGGCTCCTGCTTCTTGCCAGTGGCCGGTGCCGCCAGCTCGATCATCACCTGCTCGATTCGTCCCGTGAACGCGAACGGCAGCGTGTACGTAAAGTCCACGGCCGAGCCAACGTCCATCCCGATGTCGAGACCCTCTCCCAGTGAGAATTGAATCGGGATCGTCTTTTCGAGACGGCCCTCGGCGATGGTCGTGCCGTTGGCAGACATGGTGAGCGAGCCACCCTTACCCATCCCGCCGCCGTCGTACTTGAAATCGACGACGAGCGTGCACTTCCCCTTCGTCAGGGGATTCTTCGCGGCAAAGGTGAAGCGCTCGACGGACAGGAAGTTGTAGACGAATGTGGGCTTGCCGTCGCGCAGGTAGAGCCCATAGCCGCCCTCCAGCCCACCGTGGGTGACGATCATGCCCTGGGCCTTGTCGTCCGGCACCTCGATCTGCGCCGTGATCGTCCATGACTTGTTGCACATGGGAGGCGACGCGGCGTCGGGCAGTCCGACCGTGCCGGGGAAGTAGGTCAGCTTCGTTCGACCGCGTGTCAGGCTCGGCCGGCCCATCAGCTCGGAGTTGAACCGGATGGCTCCCCGCCAGTCGAGCGGCAGCACGTTGTACTTGGCGGCCTCGGCCCACCACAGATCCTGCAGTTCTCGGAGCTTCTCGGGATGCTGCGCCGCGAGATTGTTCGCCTGCGAGAAGTCCTCGTCGATGTTGTACAGCTCCCACGGCGCCTTATCGATATCGAAGTCGCCTCGATTGGGATCCCACGGCACGAACGAAGGGCACGACGCCATCCATCCGTCGTGATACAGACCGCGGTTGCAGCCCAACTCGAAGTACTGCGTCTTGCGCCGGGTCGGTGCCTGCGCATCGTCGAGCGCAAACGCGAAGCTGATGCCTTCGATGGGCTTTTGCTTCACGCCGTTCAGATCCGTAGGTGCGGTGATGCCGCACAGCTCGTACAGCGTCGGCACGATGTCGATGGTGTGGATGAACTGCGTCCGCAGTCCGCCTCTATCCGTGATGCGCGCCGGCCAGGACATGATCAGAGGATTGCGGGTGCCTCCGAAGTGACTCGCCACCTGCTTCGTCCACTGAAACGGCGTGTTCATCGCGTGGGCCCAGGCCGCCGGAAAGTGGTTGAAGTGTTTCGGTCCGCCGAGTTCGTCGATCGCCTTGATGTTGTCTTGCCACTTCTCCGAGATCCCGTTGAAGAACAAGTTCTCGCACAGGGACCCTTCCAGGCCACCCTCGGCGCTCGAGCCGTTGTCGCCGGCGATATAGATGATGAGCGTGTTGTCAGCGTCGGGCAGCGCCTTGACCGCGTCGACGATGCGGCCCATCTCGTAGTCGCATTGCGCCCCGTAGGCCGCGAACACCTCCATCATTCGCGCATACAGGCGCTTCTGATCGGCGTTCAAGGAGTCCCACGCCGGCAGCCCCTTGGATCGCACCGTGAGCGTCGTGTCTTTCGGGACCACGCCGAGCTTCTTCTGCCGCTCGAGCGTCTGATCGCGATAGACGTCCCAGCCCTGGTCGAACTGGCCCTTGAACTTCTCGATCCAGCCTTTCGGCGTCTGGTGAGGGGCGTGCGTGGCGCCCGGCGCGACGTACAGAAAGTACGGTTTGTCCGGCGCGATGCTCTTGGCCTGACGGACCCAGGCGATGGCCTTCTCAGCCAGATCGGTCGTCAGGTGGTAGTTCGGATCCGAGGACGCGGGCACCAGATCCCGGTTCTGGTACAGGATCGGGTTCCAGTGGTTCATGTCTCCCCCGTTGAACCCGTAGAAATAGTCGAACCCCATCCCGTTGGCCCATCGATCAAACGGACCTGCCGCGCTGGTCTCCCACGTGGGCGTGTTGTGGTTCTTGCCGATCCAAGCGGTCATGTAGCCGTTCTGGCGCAAGACTTCGCCGACCGTTCCACAGCTCTTCGGCAGGATGCACGTGTACCCGTCATAGCCGGTCGCGATCTCGGTGATGCCGGCAAACGCTGCGGAGTGATGATTGCGACCGGTGATGAGCGCCGCACGCGTCGGACTGCAGAGCGCCGTCGTATGAAAGTGGTTGTATCGAAGCCCTTCGGCCGCCAACCGATCCATTGTGGGCGACGGAACGGCTCCGCCGAACGTGCTGAACTGACCGAAGCCGACGTCGTCGATGAGGATCAGCAGGATGTTCGGCGCGCCCTTCGGCGCCTGCACCGGCTGCGGGAATTGTGCAGGATCGGAATCGAGATACGTCCGGCCAACTTCACCCGGAAAGTGAAAGTCCGGCCGCGGGAGCACCTCAGGCGTCCCAGCCTGAGCGGTCTTCGGCTTGTCAGAACGTGTCCGCTGCTTTTCATTCATGATCGCTAGGCCTTCTTGTGTTCCCTGGGCAAGATCAGCACGAAATTGAGACGAACCAGCCAGCGTTGGGCGCCCTCGGGCCTCGCGACGTAATAGCCGGCACCCCCCTGAATCGAGAACGGAAACGGTCCCAGCTTCGTGACTTTCGAGATCAGTCCGATGATCGGCACCGTGGCCTTCTGGTCTGACTCTGCCTCCCAGTCGAACGTCGACTCGGTGTCCACCGTCAGCGTCACCGCGTGCTCCATCTGATACGCGACGAACGGCTGCAGGAACATCTGGTTGACGGGTCTGTGGAAGTAATTGGCAACCGATGCGTACGACCACAACTGGTTCACCAGCGTCCCTACCGTCCAGTGACCCTCCTGCCGCAACACCACACCAGTCGGCCCCACGCTCCACTTGCCCGATGTCAACGCCGGATTGGTGGTCGTCGGAATCCCGAACGCCGGGCCCACCCCCCAGATCAGCTTCGATTTGGAGGGTGAAAAAAAGAGCGAGAAGGTGATGTCGGAGGTACCGGACTGTGGGATTCCGCCGACACTCATCGCGGGTTGACCCAGAAACGGCAAGATGAATCGCGCGATCAGGTTCCAGTCGTCGTTGAGGGTGAAGGGCACGACCGGTTGGAAATTCAGGAGAAAGCGGGTGCTGTCGAACGGTGCGATGTGGTTCTGCCAGTTGAACTGGAACGGGATGCTGACAAGGTTGGCGATCGGATTGGCGAGCTGCTTCGCGACATCCGCTGCCTCGTCGCCGTCCGCCTGATTCGCCGTAGCGGCCGTTGCCGCGTTGCCGTTTGCTGCTTGCTGGGCGAAAGCCGATCTGTGAGTGAGCACCGCCAGCACGATCGCGAGCAGCATGACTGTTGGTGGACGGAGCGTTGCCGATCTGCTCATCACCGTTTGTCTCCCGTTGACGACCACACGCGCAGCTTGACGTTCAATGGCGGCGGTCCTCCCGGGCTGTGCAAGGCGTCCGCCAGCACCGGCGCGGTCGTGCTGCTGTGATCGACCGGCAGTCAGCTGCAGGCGTCACGAAGAGTTGTCACGAAGGTGACGAGCGTTGATAGGCCATCCACGCGCAGCCTGGGTGCGCCGATTCTTCTGGGGCACCGACGCGCGTTCACACGCCTGCCCCCGTGCTAAGCTCTGGCCGGATCAGGACGTTCTGAGATCGATGCCGGCCCGTGACGATCTCTTGCGGCTGTTATTGACGCTCGCGTCGATTGCCTCGCTCTGCGCGGTCAGCAGCCCGGCGGTCGCACAGCAAGGCACCGCCAGAACGTGCTCGCCTTGTACTCGGAGCAAGTCGAGACGGAAAGCTACGCCGCGTTGGCGGAAGGGCTCCGATCGGGCCTCCAATCCCGGAACAAGTTCCCCGTGGAGATCTATTCCGAGCACCTCGACCTGCTGCGGTTTGTCGATGCCCCCCACCAGGACAACCTGGCGGCCTACCTGCGGGCGAAGTATGCCGGCCGCCGAATCGATCTGATTGTCGTGATCAGCTCTTCGGCATTCAACTTCATCATGGAGCGAGGTGAAGCGCTCTTTCCAGGCGTGCCGATCGTGTTCACCTCGGTGGGCATCACGAGAATCGAAAAGAGTGCGCTGAATCGCACTGTCACGGGCGTCGCCGTGAAGCGCGACTACGGCGATACGATCGACGTGATCCTTCGCCTGCAGCCGGATATCACCGAAATCGTCATCCCGGTCGGCGCGACGTCGCTCGAAAAGGCGTGGACGATGGACATCCGCGACTCGCTCAAATCATTCGAGCCGCGGGTGCACCTTACCTATCTGTCCGACGTGCCGATGGCCGAATTGCTGCGGCGGTTGGCGAAGCTGCCGGCGCACACCGCCGTCCTCTATTCACCCTTGTTCTCCAACGATGCGGCCGGACGTCATTTCCTGCCTGAAGAAGCGCTGGCGCTGATGGTCGCCGCGTCCGCGGCACCGATTTACGGAACGAACGACTCAGATCTCGGGCTCGGCATCGTCGGCGGCGCGCTGTACAGACTGTCGGAAGTGGGCGCTGCCGCGGGCCGTGTCGGGGCGCGCATACTCGACGGCGAGGCGCCCGCGACGATCCCCGTCGAAACGCTGAATCCGAACTTACGCATGTTCGACGCCCGCCAGATGGAACGCTGGGGCATCAGCCGCGCCCGCCTGCCCGGCGACAGCATCGTGCAGTTCACCCAGCCCTCGGTCTGGAGTCTCTACAAGGGTTACATCATCGGCTCGCTGGCGCTGGTGATACTCCAGGCCTGGATGATTCTCCGGCTGATGATGCAGGCTCGCCGGCTCAAGGACTCGGAGTCACTGCTGAAGGAGCTGAGCGGTCACCTGCTCAATGCTCAGGACGCCGAACGGACCCGAATCGCGCGCGAGCTGCACGACGACTTCGGCCAGCGGAT
>Ga0105248_10005700_pt1 | contig 13683 bp, 12 predicted proteins | sample KBSS34metaG_FD_81524 | JGI IMG/M metagenome (GOLD analysis project Ga0105248, IMG submission 81524) | Switchgrass rhizosphere microbial communities from Kellogg Biological Station, Michigan, USA - KBS S3-4 metaG | ecosystem: Host-associated > Plants > Roots > Rhizosphere > Soil | place... | reverse complement strand
CTGCTGGATCGAGACCTGCTCAAGGACATCATCCAGCACCCGCAGGACTATTATGTGAACGTCCACAATGCGGACTTCCCGGGTGGGGCGATCCGTGGGCAGATGAGCAAGTAGCCGCGTCGCCGTCTCCGGACGAGCTGTTCCGTTACCGGTTTCGGGTAGGCCAAACCTTGACGAACCCGCTTGCGCCTTTCGCCCTGCCACATCTTCTTGGGGACGCTGGTTTCTTCGCCCTCGACGATCACGACATCCGTGACCGTCAGGCATTGCGATCCATCCGCGAGTTCCTGCTTGGCCGTGACCTTGGAGACGCCCGAGACTTTCGGGCGGGTTTCGCTCTCCCAGGCAACCTCTGTCCCGACTCCGCCGCGCACTGCCTGCATGGTCGCCGCAGACGCCTGCTGCTGCTCCTTGCAGTCGAGTATCGTCAGCAGCCTGTCCGAAAGGATGGCGGCCGCGGGAAGGGCGACCACAGCCTCGCATCTGTCGCGCAGAACCAGCCGGTGAAAGCAGTCTTGGCGACGTCGTTCGCAACCGGCGTGACGCGATGCTCCAAATCGCTGGAAACGCGGAATAGGAGTGCGTCGCCAAATCCCGTGTCGTTCACTTGCGCGAGAAGCCTCTTATAGAGGCGCTCACGGATCTCGAAAGCACCGCCCCGAAAAACGTCGGTGCTGAGGCTCAATCCGACTTGCCGGTCCTCCTTATCTTGCAGATCGTCGTGCCAGGATATTTCGTGCCCCTCGCCGGCCACCATGCGGTAAACCGCGCCAAAGCCAATTCGCTGATCTCTCTGCATCCGGTGATGGTCCCGACCAGGTCAAGGAATTCAGGGTATTCAGAAGGAAATGGATAGCCGTCGAAACAGCGGAACCGTTAGGCACCGATAGCGGCATCGCTGATGCCCTCGCGCCGCAGGGTGTCGGCGCTCGCTCCGAGCAGCGGCCCGATGCCGCCGAAGTCGTCGAGCAGTCGCTTGGCGAGGGGTTTTGTGTCGATGCGGGGAATGTCAGCGCGAGCAGATATTCGACGAGCTCATAATCGTGGAAGCCGCTCGCCCCGGCGGCGAGCAGCCGCTTGCAAGGCGCGCGCGGTGCCCTCCTGAACCGCTCTCCCGATCGACGCTGGCGTGCTCGTTCATGCCGCCCTTTCTGGCGTTGGTCCGAGCGTGGCCTCTAGACCACAGGAAGCGCGCCAACGGAAGAGGTCATGCCGCATCTGGAACGGTGATGGGCGGCAGGGGTTAGAAGCCCCGATGGATCAGCGGACGCGAGACGAGGGGCTCGGCGCGACGGAAGAGACGCGCGTCGTCGTCGTTCGTCGTCCGCTGTGGGCGCGCCTGACAATGTATGCGGCGGTCGGCCTTCTCGCGCTGATGGTCCTGATCCTCGCTCTGGTGTGGATCGAGCGGCGACCGATCGCGACGCACTTCCTCAGGAACGAGTTCGAAAAGCGCGGCGTTCAGGCCCGCTATCACCTCGACCGGGTGGGTTTCCGGACGCAGCAGGTCAGCGACCTCGTCATCGGTGACCCCAAACGCCCCGACCTCGTTGCGAAAAGGGCGACCATCGAGATGCGCCTGAAGCTTGACGGCAGCTTCAGGGTGTTTCGGGTGGTTGCCCGCGGCGTGCGCCTGCGTGGCCGGCTGCTGCACGGGAAGGTAAGCTGGGGCCAGATCGACAAGCTCCTCCCGCCGCCCAGCAAAAAGCCATTTGCACTTCCCGACATCGTCCTCGACGTCGCCGACAGCGGCATCTCGCTCGCGACGCCGTTCGGCGCGGTCGGCGTCGCGCTGCAGGGTAATGGCCGGTTGAGCGGCGGCTTCAAAGGGCGCGTAGCCGTGGCCAGTCCGCGGCTCACTCCGGGCCGTTGCACGGCGGTCGGTGTCCATACGAACGTCGCGGTTTCCGTCGTCGCCCGCCATCCCAAGGTCGACGGCCCCGTCACGCTCGCCAGCCTCACCTGTCCCGCAAGCCGCTTCTACGTGGTTGCGCCGAGGTTCGACGCGAAGGCGAGCTTCAACGAATCCTTCACGAGCGTCGACGGCAGCGGCCGGATGGCGATCGGCACCGTCACCGCGGGCGCGAACGGTCTCGCCGCCTTCGTCGGCGACATCACCTATACGGGCTCGCTCGCCAGTGTGAGTGGGCAGGTGAAGCTGTCGGCACAGCGCTCGAGGATGGCGACCGTGACCGCCGAGCGCACGCGCCTCGACGGCGGTTACCATCTCGGCCTTCGCAACGGCACCTTCGCGCTCGACGCTGATTTCGCCGCCGATGACTCGACGCTCGATCCGAAGATGCTCGACAGCGTCACGATCCCGCTGTCGACGGCCGCCGGAACGCCGATCGGCCCGGTCGCCACGGCCATCGGCAACGCCATCGGGCGGACTGCGAGCCGCTTCAACGCGGCCGGCCGGATCAAGGTCGTGACCTTCACCGGCGGCGGGGGCGCTCGGATCAGCAGTGCGGACGTTAAAGGGCAGAACGGCGCCCGCGCGCATGTCTCGGGCCGAAGCGGCGTGACCTTCTATTGGCCGAGCTCCCTGCTCAGGATTGACGGCACCATCGACATGGCCGGAGGCGGGCTCCCGACCGGGCGGATCACGCTAGACCAGCCGCGTCCCGGTGGTCCGATGAGCGGCGTCGCCGACTTCCAGCCCTATGTCGCACGCGGCGAGCGGCTGGCGCTGGCGCCCATCCGCTTCGGTCCGGGCCCGGGCGGCTCGACGGCGGTGAGCACCGTCGCCTTGCTCGACGGACCGTTTCCCAACGGAAGCGTTCGAGCGCTCCGCCTGCCGATCCAGGGCCGGCTCGGTCCGGGCGGCAGCTTTGCCGTCGGTACCGGCTGCGTGGTCGTAAGCTTCAATTACCTGCAGCTGAGCACCCTGCAGCTCGGGCCGACGCGGCTCCCGGTCTGTCCGATCGGACCGGCGATCGTCTACAAGAGCGGCAACGGACCGGTGGTCGCCAGTGCGCGGATGAACAAACCCGTGCTCGACGGCCGTCTCGGCAGCTCGCCGCTCCACCTCGCCGCCGCGAACGGGCAGATCGGCGGCAAGAGCTTCTTCTTCAATAGTCTCGCGCTGCGGCTCGGCAAGCCCGAGGCGCCGATCGTATTCGACGCAACGCGCCTGAACGGGAGCTTCGCCGGGTCCAACCTCCGCGGCAACTTCACCGGCGGCAAGGGCAAGATCGGGACCGTGCCGCTGCTGATCACCGACGCCAACGGCAGCTGGCAGTACCGCCGCACCATCCTTAGCGTCGATGGCGGGCTGATAGTCTCCGACGTCGATCCGGACCCGCGCTTCTATCCGCTGAAGAGCAATGACGTTCACCTGACGGTGGGCGGCGACTACGTCCGCGCCACGGGCTCGCTCCATCATCCGGCGACCGGCACGCTCGTCACCAACGTCAATATCGAGCACAAGGTGTCGACCGATTCCGGCCATGCGCTTCTCGACGTGCCCGGGATCGCCTTCGGCCCGAACTTCCAGCCGGACGAGTTGACCCGCCTCACCGAGGGCGTGCTGGCGCTGGTGAACGGGATCGTCACCGGGCAGGGCCGGATCGACTGGAAGGCGAGCGGAGAGGTCACCTCGAGCGGTGACTTCACGACGGCCAACATGGACCTTGCCGCGCCGTTCGGGCCGGTGACCGGCCTTAAAACGACGATGCATTTCAACAATCTGCTCGAGCTTCAGACCGACCCGCATCAGGTGGCGACGATTGCGTCGATCAATCCGGGCATCCCGGTCGAGAACGGCACTGTCACTTATCAGCTGCTTCCGAACAATCTCGTCCGCGTCGAGCGCGGCGAGTGGCCGTTCATGGGCGGCAAGCTCATCCTCCACGAAACCGTGCTCAACTTCGGCTCGCCGACCGCGAAGCGACTGACATTCGAGCTTCAGAACTTCGATGCAAAGCAGTTCGTCGACAGCCTCGGCTTCCAGGGAATCCAGATCACCGGCACCTTCGACGGCGTCCTTCCGATGATCTTCGACGAAAACGGCGGGCGGATCGTCGGCGGCCGTCTCGACTCCCGTCCGCCCGGCGGCGAGCTCAGGTATATCGGCACCAAGCCGCAGGGCCTCGCGCCCGGCATCGCCTTCGACCTGTTCAGCGACATCAAGTACAAGACGATGGTCGTCCGCCTGAACGGCGACCTCGCCGGCGAATTCGCGACGACGCTCACCGTCGACGGCGTTTCGCTGGGCGAGAGCAAGGGCCTGATCGCGGGGATGGTCCACAAGGTCTTTTCGCAACTGCCGATCCGGCTGAACGTCAACATCAACGGGCCATTCCGCGCGCTCATCCAGATGGCGAAGGCCTTCAAGGACCCGACCGAGGTCATCGCGCCCGTGATGCCGTTCCCGATCGATTCGCCCGCGCTCAAGGTCGAGGTGCTGAGCACGACCAAGAACGAGGAGCAGACCACTCAGCCTGCGCCGCAGGCCCCCAAGCCATCACCACCCGGAGGAACCAAGTGACGAGATCATGGAAAAAGGCAGCCCTGCTCGCCGCCGGCATTGCCGCCGCGGCGCCGCTGACTGGCTGCATCACCGTCAAGGCGCCGGACAAGCCGATCGACATCAACCTCAACGTCAACATCAGCCAGCAGGTGGTCGTCCGCCTCCAGCAGGACGTCCAGCAGATGATCGAGAAGAATCCGCAGGCCTTCCCGCCGGCCCCGACGAAACCATGAAGCTTCGCTGGTTCTTATCCGTGGCGGTGCTTTTCGCCGCTTCCGCTCCCGCACAGTCGCCGCTCATCGCCCAGGCGATCCAGGCGGGGCAGGTGGGTGAGCGATACGACGGCTACATGGCGACTGTAGGCACGCCCTCGCCGGAGCTGAAGCGGCAGGTCAATGCCGTGAACCTTCACCGCCGCAACCTCTACATCGAGTTGTCTACCCGGCGGAATGTGAGCCCGCAGCTGGTCGGGATGGCCACTGCTTGTGAACTTCTGTCAAAACTCGCGATCGGCGAGCCTTACCAGCTGAGCGACGGTGTGTGGCGCCGCCGCGCCGCCGGGCAGCAGGTCCCGCTCCCCGATTATTGCAAATAGGTGGGCGGCCGACTGGAGGGGGTGAGGAGAGTCCGGTCGGTCGCCCGTCTGTTGCGGCGTCTAACTCATCACAGGCCGACCGTACGTCAGCCGACGAGCGGGTCGTTGAACGCGCCCGTGCCGTCGACTAGAACACTCCAGTTGCTGATCGCCGTATTCACCCCACCGAAGCTATCTCCATCATAGTCGGTGATCTTCGCCGAGAAGTGGAACGTCTGGTCGGGCGTATCTTGCCCCTGGATGATGTTGAAGCCGCCGAGGTTGTAGCTTCCAGCCTCGTACTCGACCTTCGCCATGTCATGGGGTGAGACGGTGTTGTACTGGATCGTGTAGCTCTTGTCGGTATCCAGTCCGAGTACCTTGAAGCTTCCGTCAGCATTCTCCGTCACGGTGACATTGCCGGTGTTCTTCACGATTTCGCCGGAGTCGGTGAAGTCCCCGTCATTGTTCATGTCTTGCGCGCTATAGACCAGCGTCGCATCGGTCAGCGTCGTGTTGCTGCTGTAGATTTTGACGCCGTTGATATCGACCGAGACGGCATCATTGCTTGCCCCGCCGAACGCCTCCGGATCCGTCAGCAGGCTCCGCGCTTCACCATTGGTGTCGATGTTCAGCAGTGTGCCGGTGTTCAGGGGATCGAGATTGAACGCCCTGATCGTTACGCCAGCCTCCGTGCCGCTGACGATCTTTACGATCTCGACGGAAGCGGTCGTTACGGCCGTAATGGTACCGTTAAACCGGACGGTGTCCGCATCATCGGCAGTAGTCTGGGTCAGATCCAGGCCGCCGACCGCTGCCCTCGACGGGTTGTCGGCGAAGATGAAGTACGCATCCTGGCCATTGGCGGTGTAGTTGTTGGCGCCATAGCCGATCGACACGTCTCCGCCGCCCTGCGAGGTGTTGACGGTGCTGCTCAAATTATTCGCAGAAATATACTGGCCGTTCGCGTCCAGGTGGACATTGTCGTTGAAGAACAGCAGGCCGCCGTCAGGCAGGGTCCCGTCCGCGGCGACGTTGCCCTTGTTCTCCGCGATGATCCCGAACAGGTTCTGACCCGACGGCTGATCAGCGAAGCCGAAATTCACCACGCTGAGTGGCGGCGCCTGGAGGACCGTAAAGGTGTAGGTGCCCGCGCCCGCCTGATCCAGAACCAGCGAGTAAACCGCTGTGGACGCGTTCTGGTTCGCCGCGACAGACGTCGAGTAATAGGTCAGAGTCTTCCCATCGTTGGAAATTACGCCCGTCAAATCCGGGAACACGTTGTGCGGATTGTCGAACCCGGTGATTTCGTACTGCCACAAACCGGCAGTTCCCGTTTGACCTCCAGCGAGATTGTCGTCGCCGCCGATCAGGCCGTTGAGCGACTTCGCCACCGAATCGTTCAGGACGAAATCGACAGCCCCGTTCTGAATCTGGGCCGTAATCGATGGAACATCGTTTTCCACCACCAGCCGGATCGGACGCTGGTCGTTACCGGCGCCGTTAAGGTCGAGCGCGTCCCCGTCGAAGTCCTTGGCCGCGAACGCCGGCGTCAGGTCGAGGGTCTTGGTGGCATCGTCACCAGCGCCGTTCGAATGGTCGATCTGGTCTCGAAGGTCGACCAGGAACGTGTCGTCGGTGGGGTCATTGGGCGTGTTCGCACCAGCCGTTTGGCTGATCGCAATGACCACCCGGCCGCCAGCAACCGCCTGCACGACGCCGCTGCTCACCGACCAACTCAGGGCGTCGCCCTTGGACGTCACGGCATTGCCGCTCGAATCGAGCACCGCTCCGCTCGCCGATGCGTTGAGCGTGAAGGTGACCGGCTCGTCAGCGCCCGGGGCCACAACCGCCTGAAGCGCCGCATTGGTGAGCGTGGCTTCGTCGGTGAAGGCATCGTTGTCGGTGATGCCGTTGGACAGGTCGGCCGGCGGCTGGCCTGCGCCGGGCGCGGCCGTCGACAGCTCGTCTTCTTCGACCCTGACCGACGCCGGGTTGCCTGAAAGCGCAGGCACGTCGTTCTCGACCACCAGCCGGATCGGCCGCTGGTCGTTACCGGCACCGTTCAGGTCGACGGCGTCTCCGTCATTGTCCTTCGCCGAGAATGCCGGCGTCAGGTCGAGCGTTTTGGTGCCGTTGTCGCCGCTGGCGTTCGCATGGTCGATCTGGTCCTGCAGATTGACGGTGAACACGTCGTCCGTCGGATCATTCGGCGTTCCTGTGCCCGCGGTCTGGGCGACCGTTAGAATCACGCGTCCGCCGGCCGCCGCCTGCACGACGCCACTGCTGACCGACCAGCTCAAGGCATCGCCGTGGGACGTGACGGCATTGCCGCTGCTGTCGAGGACAGCGCCCGAGGCCGACAGGTTGAGCGAGAAGGTCACCGGCTCGTCGGCGCCTGGGAGGACCACCGCCTGAAGCGCTGTGTTGCTCAACGTCGCGACATCGGTGAACGCGTCATTGTCGGTGATGCCGGTCGAGAGGTCCGCCGGATTGTGGCTGGGCGACAGTTCGTCTTCCTCGACACGGGCCGAAGCGATCATGCCGGAAAGGGCCGGCACGTCATTCTCGATGACCAGCTGGATGGGCCGCTGATCATTATTGGGCCCATTGAGGTCCGCCGGATCGCCATCCTTGTCCTTTGCGGAGAAGGCAGAAGTAACGTCGAGCGTCTTGGTCCCGGTGTCGCCGCTCGCGTTCGAGTGGTCGATCTGGTCCTGGAGGTTGACGGTGAACACGTCGTCCGTCGGATCGCTGGGCGTGCCTGCTCCCGCAGTTTGCGTGATCGTGAAGATCACGCGTCCGCCTGCGACAGCCTGAACGACGCCGTTGTTTACCGACCAACTGAGCGCATCGCCCTTCGAGGTGACCGCATTGCCGCCGGTGTCGAGCACCGCGCCCGATACGGACGTGTTGAGCAAGAACGTCGCGGGGGTATCGGTGCCCGCGTTGAGGATCGCCGCCAGCGCGGCATTGGTATAGGTAGCGACGTCGGTGAATGCGTCATTGTCGGTGATGCCCGCCGATGCGTCCGCCGGATTGTTATTCGGCGAGAGCTCGTCCTCCTCGACGCGCACGGAGGCTACGCTGCCCGACAGGATCGGACCGTCGTCCTGGACCATGAGCTTGTCGCCAACCGAGGCGCTTCCGGGGACTGGCGTAGAGACAAAGACCTTGCCGATGTCGAACGCCGGTGCCGAGTTTGATCCCGGAGCATTCTCCGTGATTACGTCAAAGCGATTGAAGGTGGCGCTGGAGGTCCAGTCCACGATATAGCCCGCGAACACGCCATCGACGTCGATATGGTTGCCGGATTCGAGCGTTACCTTGACCCCGGCAACCGTGGTGCCGAACGCGACCTGACTTCCGGTGGGATTGGTCGACCAGACGGCGATCGGCGATGTTGCGGTCTTCGAGGCAAAGATGGTCACCGTCGCGAAGTTGGCGGTGCCATCCGAGGATAATCCTGTTTTGTAGCCGAAACCTTCTTCGTCCGCCGGTCCGGCGTTCAAAAGTACAACGTCGAAGCTTTTCCCGTCGCTCGGGACGCCTTGCGACTGCGAAAGGTAGATTCCGGCGCCCGAGACATTGAGATAGCCGTTGTAGTCGATGCCTTCGGGCTTGGCGTCGGATGGATTAGGGTCGACGACGTAATCGCCGGTTGCGTTCGGCCCGCTCGCGCCGAGAGTGGCCAAGCTCTTCACCAAGGTGAATACGGCCGTCTCGCCTTGAATGTCGAACAGCTGGTTTTTGATGCCGATCGTCGTCCCGTCGCCGCCTTGGCTCGTATGGATGTCGATGTTGGCGTTGGTCTTCTTGCCGCTGGCGTTCACATCAATCGTGTTGCTGGTGACGAGCACCGCGCCTGCCGAATCGCCCACGGCAACCCACAGGTGATCACCCGAGCCCAGACCGTCGAAGTTGAACTCCTTGGTTGCCGTCGCGCTCACCCGAAGAACGTCCGTCCAGTTGATCGCGTCGTCAGGATTGGTCGCATTGGGATGACTCAGCGGTTCGAATGTCGCCATCTGGACGGAGGCGGTCTTATGGTCGGCGGCAGAGTCGTTGAGATAGAATGCCGCAACGGTGTGACCCGCCCCGAGCGTGGAGCCGGTCGTCGCGATCGCGAAATCGCCGCTCGAGTAGAGATAGATGTTCTCGCCATTTAGCGTCTGCAGCGGCACGCCCGGTGAGATGAAAACCTGCGCTCCGTTGAGCGGCTGGCCGTTCGCGTCCGAGAAGAAAAGATCGGTGACAGTCTCACCGGTACCCGTCTCAACCTTGATGAAGTCCGAGTTGCTTGAGGCACCGTCCACCGCGGCGGCGAAGGTCTTCTGCGCCAGCGTCAACGCCAGGCTCGATTGGCCAAGGAGCGACGCAGCATTCAGGAGGTTGTTGAATGGAGTGAGGAGGCCGGCAAGCGTGCTTCCGGTGAGCGTGATATTGGTGTCGTTGCCGTCATCGGTCGGGTTCAGGCTGGGTTGCGTGCCGCCGCTCTCGTCTTCAATCAGCGGATCGGCAGTGAAGACAGGCGTGTTGTTATTGCGATTGTTGTCGACTGTGATCGTGACGGCCATGGTGGATCTCCCAGCGGAAAAACATCGTGCCGCCACCGGAGATTGGCCCGGCTTGGCACGCGAAAATGCATGACTCGGCGCCGGGACCGCCGATGAACGCCCTCTCGGGCCAGATGGGAATTATCCCATGAGCCCGCCGACCGCGCCACGACGGCGGCGGGCTATATCTCCAATGGCCGGGATATATATCCGAGGGGCTATTCCGCTGCCGGAATGACCAGCTGGGCTTCTTGCACCGCGAAATTCTCCTCGAGCGGGACGCCCTTCGCGAGATCCTCCCGGCCGGACACGCCGAGCTTCGAGAGGATGTGGTGCATGTGGATCTTCACTGTCCCGTCGGAAAGGCAAAGCTCTCGGGCGATCCGCTTGTTGCTGAGGCCGACCGCGGCAAGCCGTGCCACCTCCATCTCCCTCGCACTGAGGGAGCTCCAGTGGTGGAATCCGTTATTCCGGATAAACGGCGGGACCAGCGCCGTGCCGAGCCAGCCGCGGTCGTCCGCGACATATGAAAGGCAATCGGCAACGCTGTTCACCGACGCGTCGCCGGCCAACAGCGCATCGATCCCGGTGGCGGGCAGGTCCTGCGCGCGGATTGGCTCGCCACGTTCGACGACAAGCACGACCCGGGGCCGCCGCCGCATCGCCCGCATCGCCGGCAGATCGGCTCGGGACACCTCCTGCGCTGAAATGGTAGAAAGAAGGAGGATGTCCGGAGGCGCTTCGACCAGGTCGGCGAGGGCGTCGCTAATCCGGGCCCATCGCCGCACCACCTGGAACCCGCATTCGATCACGAGCGCAGCCATCCCTGCGCACCATGCCGTCCGAGGATCGATGATTCCGACGACCAAGCTCACTGCGGCCCCCGCTGTCTTCCGAGCATAATCTGCCGATGTACAATGACTGGAGCTGTTCGGGATGCAGCTCCCGCGAAAGCCTGCACCGAGCGGGGGAGGGCGCTGCAGGCGATTATACTCCAATTCAGTTGCATTCAGGGGGATTTTTTCCCTTTCGCGAACCTCCTGAAACCTTTGGGATATAAAGACTTCTGCTTATTCCTGTGCGGAGGGGTGTATATCTAGCAGCGGTAATGATCCGGCCCGTTGCGACTCGCCCGGTGGCGCGGCGTCGGGACACGGTGCGGCTGTTGACTATCGGGACGCCGGTTCATAAAGGGTCCGCGCCTTGGCGGTAACGCTTTCCGCCATGTCCTCGCCCGTGCCTGCCCTTGGATTTCAGCGGGGGCGACGCACAGGGGAGACGCATGGCAGAGGACGAAACCGGCGAGGTTCCGAAGCTTCCACCAGATGCACGACTCGAATCGCTCGATGAGCGGCTCGACCGTTTGCAGCAGGCGGAAGCCAAGAGGAACCAGGGAACACCGCCCGATCCCAACATGCGGATAGCCCAGGTCGTCATCGGCTATCTGATCGGCGGCCCGCTTGGGGGCGGACTGCTCGGTTGGGGCCTGGACAGCCTGTTCGGGACGAAGCCCTGGTGTACGTTGGTGATGCTGTTCCTCGGCTTCGGGGTCGGCATCAGGAACGTCCTCCGGATTTCCAAGATTCCGTCGGGGACCACCCCCGGCGCAGGACGTTAAGAGGATCGCGTGGCCGGCAAGATCGACCCGATGCACCAGTTCACGGTGGAACCGTTGGTTCCACTGCACATCGGCAAGTACGACATCAGCCTGACGAACAGCGCGGCGTGGATGATCGCCACGCTCGCCGTCATCATTGGCTTCATGGCGCTCGGAATGAAGCGCCAGCTGGTGCCCGGCCGCTGGCAGATGGCGGTCGAGGGCCTCACCGGCTTCGTCGACGACCTCGTCAAGGTGAACATCGGGCCCGAGGGCAAGAAGTTCACGCCCTACATCTTCTCGCTCTTCACCTTCATCCTAGTCGCGAACCTGCTTGGGCTCGTTCCGCTCGCGATCGTTCCCGGCTGGCATACCTTCACGCCGACGAGCCATTTCAGCATCACGGGCGTGCTCGCGTTGCTCAGCTTCAGCCTCGTGCTGATCGTCGGCTTCTGGCGCCACGGGTTCCACTTCTTTTCGCTGTTCGTCCCGCAGGGGACGCCGATCTACATGCTGCCGCTGATCATCCCGATCGAGATCGTGTCGTTCCTCGTTCGCCCGTTCAGCCTCGCGCTCCGGTTGTTCGTTGCGATGATGTCTGGCCACATCTTGATGGACGTGTTCGGAAGCTTCATCGCCAATGGCTTCGCGTCGGGCAGCGTCGCCGGCTGGGGCGTCGGCATCGTCAGCTTCATCTTCATCGTCGGTGTCGGCGCGCTCGAGCTACTCGTTTGCGCGCTTCAGGCCTACGTGTTCGCACTGCTCACGTCGCTTTATCTAAATGACGCGATCAACCTTCACTAACCAACGGATTTTCAAAGGAGTTTCAACATGGACGTCGCATCCGCAAAGCTCATCGGCGCTGGTCTTGCCGCGATCGGTACGGGCGCCGCCGCCATCGGCGTTGGCTTCGTGTTCGGCCAGTTCCTGAACAGCGCGCTTCGCAACCCGGCGGCCGCGGACGGCCAGCAGGGCCGCTTGTTCCTCGGCTTCGCTCTTGCCGAGCTTCTGGGCCTGATGGCGTTCACCGTCGCGCTGCTCATCCTTTTCGTTTTCTAATCGCAGGGTCGGGCGCGCCTTAGGGCGCGTCCTGCCGATACGGGATCAAGCATGCCTCAACTCGCACAGCTTCCTGAGATCTTCTGGTCACAGCTGTTCTGGCTGGCGGTGGTCTTTGGGATCACCTTCTTCGTTATCGGCCTCGGCATGGTCCCGAAGGTCCAGTCGACGGTCGACCTTCGCGAGAAGAAGATCAGCGACGATCTGGAACGGGCCCAGGCTGCACGCGCGGCCGCCGACCAGACCGAAGAGGCGTGGCGTGCCCGCATGGACGCGGCGCGCGCTGAGGCTGCCGGCATCGCCAACGAGGCGAAGCAGGCCAGCGCCCGCGATACCGAGGCGAAGGTGAAGGCCGCCGCGGACAAGCTCAACGTCCACCTGGAAGCGTCGCAGAAGAAGCTCGACGATGCGGTCCAGGCCGCGCGCGGCGAGATCCAGGCGGTGGCTGCCGAATTGACTCAGGGCCTCGTGTCGCGGCTGACTGGGATCACCGTCGACAGCAATGAAGCCGCCGCGGCGGTGAAGGCGGAAATCCATGGTTGAGGTTCAGACCACCGCATCGACGGAAGCGCCGTCGCACGACGAGGCGGAGCCCTCAGCGTTCGGCCTGACCCCGCCGTGGTTTATCGCGGCGGCGATGATCGTCGTCATCGCGATCATGGTCTGGAAGAAGGTGCCCGGCGCCATTGCCGCCGCTCTCGACAGCAAGATCGCGCTGATCCGCGAGCAGCTCGCCGAGGCGGAGTCGCTCCGGAAGGAAGCGGAAGCGCTGAAGGCCGAATATGAGGCGAAGGCCGCCTCGGCCGACAAGGACCGTGAGGCGCTTCTCGAGCGCGCCAAGCATGAGGCCAGCGACATCGTCGCCAAGGCCAAGACGGACGCCGAAGCGCTCATCGAACGCCGTACGCGGATGGCCGAGGACAAGATCGCCGCCGAAGAGCGTACCGCGATCGAGCAGCTGCGCTCTGCGGCGGCCGACGCCGCGGCCAAGGCTGCGGCGAAGATCATCGCCGTGCGCCACGACGCCACGACCGACGCCAAGCTCGTCGATCAGGCGATCAAGGAAATCGCCGCACGATAAGTGCTGCACCCCGGCCATGGCCGGGGCACAGTCCAGATCAATTGCTTCTGGACCCCGGCCTTCGCCGGGGAACAGTCACACTATTGCCGGTGCTGCCCGCCGGGCTGGCTGACGCCTTCGAGCGCTTCAGCGGCGCAATCCTCATCCGCCTGCTGGCTGAGGTCGCCAAGGCTCACGATCCCGCATAGCCGCTCGTCCTCGTCGAGGACCGGAAGCCTGCGGACCTGCGCTTCGCTCATCCTGCTTGCCACGTCTCCGACATCTTCGTCGGCGCGCGCGCAGATGACGTCGCCGGTCATGATCTCGCGCACTGGCGTATCGGGGCCATAGCCCTTGGCGACGCCG
>Ga0105248_10005693_pt1 | contig 13693 bp, 20 predicted proteins | sample KBSS34metaG_FD_81524 | JGI IMG/M metagenome (GOLD analysis project Ga0105248, IMG submission 81524) | Switchgrass rhizosphere microbial communities from Kellogg Biological Station, Michigan, USA - KBS S3-4 metaG | ecosystem: Host-associated > Plants > Roots > Rhizosphere > Soil | place... | reverse complement strand
TCGGAAACACTGGCGATCCCGATCCCGGTTCTGACCAGTCACGATCTTTCCGCCGCATGGCGCGAAGTCTCGAAGCCCTATCCGATGCTTGAATACGTTTGGGCCACCAGTCGGTGGAGCCGCACCGAGCATGAAGTCGTTAAAAACACTAAGGAATATATTCTCGCCACCGATAGAAATTGCGTTCCGACCAAGGTCTGACGTAATCTACGGCTATATTAGAAAGCAATTTCATGACCCAATTTTCGGCCATCATCACGCCGCAGTCGGTCTCGTTCACGACGCCCGACGGCAAGGTTCACAACGTCACGGAAGCCCACAAGAACTGGGTCGCGATCCGCGATGCCGTGAAGCAAATCCAAGCCTCCATGAAGTGGGAAGCGGAGAACGGTGGCTTTGGTCCCGACTACGGCGAATTCAACCCGCACGGTTCGCCGGAAGATTGTCATGAGAGCTTGGCCGAACTGGTGGAAGCGCCGACGCGGAAGATCATCGAAGCTGGCGCCGGGCGCGTCACCGTGGTCGCCGGGGTGGTCTATTACGAGGAAGAATCGGTCCACAGCGCGGTGACCGAACGCATCCTGCAAGGTCTGTCGGAAGGCTTCGACATGACCGCCTACATGCTGTTTCTCGACAACGCCATGGAGAACCCGTCCGCCCGCGCCGTGGACGAAATGTATTCCTTCATGGAAAAGAACAACATGGGGATTACGGCCGACGGCTATATCCTCGGATACAAGAAGGTGAAGGAAAACTTCCGCGACATCTACACCGGCAAGTTCGACAACTCGCCCGGTCAGGTCGTGAAAATGAAGCGCAACAAGGTGGATGACGATGGGCGCCGGACGTGCTCGAAGGGTCTGCACTTCTGTTCCATGTCCTATCTGCCGCACTACGGCTGCGGCCCCGGCGACAAGATCGTCATCGTGAAGGTCAACCCGCGCGACATCGTGTCGGTGCCCATCGACTACGATCACGCCAAGGTGCGCTGCTGTGAATACGAAGTCCTCGCCGAATACACCGGCGACGACAAGGAAGACCTGCTCGGCAGCAAGGCCGTTTGGTCTGACGACGATTTCGCAGAAGACGACTTCGACGATGATGATTTCTCGGATGATTTTTCCGACGACTTCAACGACGACGATGACAGCTTCGGCCCCGCCGAAGATATCGAAGAGGCACTCTACGATATTGAAGACATGATGGAAGAGGCCGTCGCCGCAGCGGAACCCGAGCGCCCCGAGACCGGCGCAGAAGCCGCACTGCGCGCCACGCGCGGAGCCATCGAGATCAAGCATCGGATGGCCGCTGAAGCCGCCGCTCGGGTTGACGCCATTTTGGTCGACCCGAAGACCATGGAAGACCGGCGCGACGAATCGGTCCTGTCCCCGTTTGACATTGCTCGATACTATCAGGGCAACGAGAACGTCGGCGCGAAGAAAGTCGTGGAAGAAACTCCCGTCGAAGAAATTCCCGACGCATTCCTCTCCGAGGAAGGTGAAGACATGCGCCAGATCATGGACACGGTCGAGACCCCGCACACCGAAGACGGCGAAGTCATGCGTCACCTGATCGACGTGGTGGAAGCGGCCGAAGAGGGTGTCCCGGTCGAAGTTCCTGTTTCGCTGGAAAGCGAAGCAGCGGTGCGGGAAGCGTTCTCCCGTCTGGTTGACGAAATCGCTAAGGCTTCCAAGAAGAACTGAGGAATGTTGTGTCGAGAGGTAGGGCGTGGCGTAGGTGGCGCGGGGAGGTAAAGTTCCGCGATTTGCGCCGACGCCAGTATAATCTCTGGCGCTGGGGCAACTACACTCTCGGCTACAAGTTCACTTATACCAAGAAGAACAGTTGCGACGAGACCATCGAAGTCGAAGTCGTTACGCCCTACCATTACGAAGTCTATCTTGACCACATGGCCAAGAAGAACCGGGACAACCCGGCAAGCTGCTCTTGCTGTTCTTGCTGCAACCCGCGCAATGCTGGGCTCGGGAATTCCCGAGAGGTGCTTTCTCCCAAGGAAGGCTCCGCACTGACCAGCGCGGTCCAAGACATCATGAACAGCGATGCTGTCCCAAGAAATTCCCAGTGGCGGGCACGAAAGTGGAACTCCGCAGCAAAGGCGTCACGCGATGAATAACGAACTCGAACTGTTGGGCCTCCTTCAGGAGGAATGCGCCGAAGTCATCCAGATCATCTCGAAGGTCCGCCGGTTCGGCTACGACAGCAAGAACCCCTACGATCCGAGCGGGAAATCCAATCTCACCCTCACGGAAGACGAGATCGGTGATGTCTACGCGGTCATGGCTCTCTTGCTGCAAGAGGGAAACCTGAACCAAGATCGCATCAGCGCCCGCGTGCAATGGAAGCTGGCCAAGCTTGAACAACACTGGGGTTACAAGCTTCGCCCGTTCGAGGATGAACCCGACCCCGAGCCGACCCCCAGTGATCTGGCTTACGAACTTACGGAAATTCTCGGGATGCTCCGTTCCCTGAAGGTGGAAGCGAACATGGTCGTCCCGGCTGAGGCCGCTGGGCGCCACATCGAGGACGCTATCCGGTCCCTAAATACCCCTGAGCCCAAGCCGTTCAAGGAAGCGTTGGCTGATCTGGCCGCCTCGGGAGTTTTTGATTTGCTTGAAGAGGATGATGATGAGGATTGAAGTTCATTCGAAGACCGACTGCCCCTATTGCACCAAGGCCAAGCAATGGCTGACTGACCGCAATATCCCCTTCGAGCTTTTCGTCTACGATGATGATGCCGAGCGCAATGCGATGTATGATGGTTTTGCCCTCGAAGGTTCTGATCGCACCGTCCCTCAAATTTTTGTGGATGGTGTCCGTCTTGGCGGATACACGAAGCTGGTGAATAGTGATGTCGCGGATCGGGTCAATGCGGGGAAGTTCGACGAGGATTTTTAAGGTCAAGTGCGACGACTGTCGGCGCAATGCAGTCTGGATGTATGCACCGTCAGACAGAAATGGCTTCTATTGTGACATGCATGTTCCCAGAGGTTGTTCATGCAATGATTCTCCGTTGATCCATGGCGTGCCGCTGGGCCACTTCGCGGCCGACATCATGATCCCTCGCTTAGATGAGCGTGGCCGGAGAATGCCTTGCTGCGAATACGACTTTGAGGAAGATGGCTTTGACGAAGAAGATTTCGAGGCTGACTGAGTAATGGACGAGTGGACCGTCAAGACCGACGATTTCCTCAGTCGCCTCGCAACGGCGATCTGCGAAACTTCGGGCGAAGAACCGCCCGACAAATTCGTCATCAAGGCCGAGATTTTCGGCATCCCGTTGACCTATGAGCGTATCGTTAAGCGCAGCCCCGACGGCTTCAGCGTCATCAAATACAACTACGCCATCTATGCGGCAGGCTGGGTGATCGAGCGTTCACACGACCCGGTCAACTCGACCGTCAAGGAACTGGGCGACGTGGTCTGGAAGGGTCGTGGCTCGTTCGAGCAGTGGCAGAAGGACGCATCACTTCTTAAGCTGAGTGGAATTTAGCACCCGCTTTTTTGCGTGCTTGAGGGCTTCCGCGTAGGTGGTCGAATTGCGGGTGTAGAGCCTGCCATACGATTTCCACTTCCACGACAGGAAGTAGGGTTTGGTCGAGCCTTCGTTATACCAAAGATAGGCATCCACCTCGAAGAGCAGGAAGAGCATATTCAATTCGTTGCACTCTTCCTGCTCCCGAGAGGGCCATGCCATTAGGCGGTGACCATCAGGTCGGCTTTCGTCAGCGTGTAGCGGGAGTCCGCCCACGCCGTCTTCATCCGCTTCAGGGCCATGCCCATTTCCTTGCCCGGCGCCATGCCAGCGTCGATCAGGTCTTGGCCCGTCACCGGGAACACCGGGACGGTTTCGGACATGATCTGCTCGCCCATGACCCGCGAGCCATTCAGCCGTGCCAGTTCGGACACCCACTCGCGCGGATGGCCATCGTGAGCCAGCAGCCACATGTAGTCGCCGTTGCCGGGGAACGCCTTGGCCAGAAACACGCCCAAATCACGTTCGGCGGCCGACCACTTCCAATCAGCGGCCAGCTTCGAGATCGCGGCGGCATCCACCAGCCCATCGGTGGTCAGCAGGGCCGCCATCATGGTGACGGGGTTCGTGCTAACCGGACGCGGGTTCGGATGCATGTTCCACAGATTTTCGACGTTGCCCACCGGCAGACCCATCGGGCCAGCCAGTTCCATGTCATACATGGAATCGACCAGTTGCGAGGCGAACGGCCCGACGACGATCTTGGACATCTCCATCCAGACCCGCTCGCGCGAGATGCCTTGCAGACCCTTCGCGTTGCGGATGGCCGCCTCGACGGTGGCCGGGTCCAGCGGAGCGCCTTTGGCGAAGCGACCGTGGAAACGCAGCCAGCGCAGGATGCGCAGGTAGTCTTCCTGCATCCGCTCGTCGGGGTTTCCGACGAAGCGAACGACGCGGTTGCTCAGGTCTTCGACGCCGCCGAACGGGTCGAACAGTTCACCGTCGAATGTCAGCGACATCGCGTTGAAGGTCAGGTCCCGGCGTCCCAGATCGGCCAGCCAATCGCGCGTGTAGGACACGTCGGCATGGCGACCGTCGTGGTTGGCCTCGGTGCGCAGGCTGGTGATCTCGTAGGCGACATGGTCCAGCACCACAGTGATCGTGCCGTGTTGCAGGCCCGTCTCATGGTAGCTGAAGCCGCCCGCTTGATAGATCGCGATCTGCTCGTCGGGGTTGGCATCGGTGCACAGGTCGATGTCCTTCGGGGTTTCGTCCCGCACCAGATCGCGCACGACGCCACCCACCAGCCGCAGATCAAACCCAGCCGCGACGAAGGCGCCGCGCAGGCGGGTCAGTTCCGGGGTGATGATGCTCGTCAGGTTCATGCGATCTCCTAATTCAATATATACACACTACCACGCTGGGGGATATTGTCTAGGATATACTTCAGCGAAATTTACCCCATGAGCACCATCGCTAATACTGTATTGACTGCTGCCGCAGCCCCTTACCCCACGGGCAAAATCTATCACGGAGTGGCCGGTGGACCAATCATTGGTCCCATTGGCGCGGCCGGGATCGGCGGCGCTGGGCACGTTCATGTTGGTGGCGGTGGTGGAGGTGGCGCCGGAGGCGTCGCCTATCAATTCACCGGCAACGCCGTGATGGGTATCGGGGGTGGATCGACGATCACCATCGGCACGCAGGCTCCGACCATCTCGTTGACGATGAGTGGAAAGCCGGTGCCGCAGGGCGAATTGTTCGATGACTGCGTGGACCTGTTCCTTTCTCCGCTGCGCCTCGACAACAGCGACGCCAACCAGCATCATTTCTCGATCTGGATCATCCTTCACGGTGACGAGTTCTCGGATTATGGTGTGGTGCTTCGAAGCAACAAGGGGATGTTCCCGGCCTTCGGTAGCGAAACATCTCGTGACCAATTCACGGAATGGTTCGAGACCTACAAGGCGCAGTTTTACGATGGTCTCGACACCGCTAAGGTGAAGGTGCCCACGGTGAAGACCGGTGAACTACATGGCATTTGGTTCGAGGACGATTTGCCGCCCCCTGATCCGCGTGGATATGTCACGTTCAAGAACCGCGAGCACGGCGATCCAGAAGAGTGGGCGTGGATCGTTTCCCATTGCAGCCATCCCGTTTTCAGGATGGCGAACGGGTGGTTCTTCACCAACGACGCCGACGGCCTCGTATTTAAGATGCGGAAGTGAGTTTCGCTGCCACTTTGGCCGCAGCGGAGATCAGACCAATCGTCTGGATGTAGTTGATCGCTGCCATCAGCAGGACGATGGCGAAGACCTTCAGAAGGGTGAGTATAGCTTTTGTTTTCACTCAGATACTTACCCGTCTTGACGATGTAGCAAAGATAGCCCATATCTCTCAAGCAACTGTTTTTTGTGGATAACCAAGCCCATGTTCCGCGCCCTAGCATCCGGCCTCGCGTCCATCGCTGAAGGCATGGCGTCGATCTTCAACTTCAGCCAACCGGCTCGCCCGTCTTTCACAGCGTCGCAGTTCTCGAACCCGTCGTTCACCAGCAAGACGATTCGGACGCTGACCACCACGGTCAATGGCAAGGAAACGACGAAAAACTACGAAGACATGACCCCGGAAGAGCAGCGCGCCTTCGACAAATCGTTCGAGGATATGGATGCGCAATTCGGCAAGATGGACGAAGAATTCAAGAAGGCTTTCGATCACCCGTTCTTCCGAGGCCATAGCGTCTGAATTTCGTTGACGAAAACGATATTCCCCCATACTTTGGTTGGTAATTGTCCAACCACGCGGGGAAAGAGTGACGCCTCAAATCTGGTATATCCACGGAGCCGCAAGCTCGCCTCTCAGCTTTAATTGGCTGAAGACGCAACTGCGTCCGCATGAGGCTGTGGATATTTCCTATGAGAACGTCACTCCGCTGGTCGATACGATCTCCTACATTCGGGCCGAAGTCGCCAAGTGCGAGGTGCCCCCGATCCTGATCGGCCACAGCCTCGGTGGCGTGATCGCCGCCTCGGTGGCGCAGGTTTCGCCGGTCGCCAAGATCGCCACGCTGGGCACGCCCTTTGGTGGTAGCTTCGCGGCCTCGGTGATGCGGTGGTTCATGCCGACGCAGTTGATGCGCGACATCAGTCAGCAAAGCCCGATCCTCGCGTCTCTGAAGAACGATCCGCCGCAAGTGCCCATCCTGTCGTTCGTGACCGATTCCGGTCTGAGCGTCTTGGGTGAGCAAACGGATGGTGTGGTCACCGTTCGGAGCCAGATGGCTTTGACCGGCCCGACCTACATCGTCGTCCCGAACAACCACTTCGAAGTTCTGATGGCGCCGGACGTGGCGAAACAGATCGACGATTTCATTGGAGCAGCCGCATGAAGACGGTTGACAGCATCATCGCCGCTCTCTCGGAGAGCGAACGCACCCGCGTCGAGCACCGCATGATCTCGATTGGTCGGGTGTTCGACCGTTGCCCGTATATCATCATCCCGGTCGGGTTCCCGGCGTCGGGTAAGAGCACTTGGATCAAGGCTCACCTCGCCACCGGCCGCCCGTCGGTCGTGCTGAGCACCGATGACCAAGTCGAAGTGCTGGCCGCCGAACAGGGCAAGACCTACGCCGAATTCATGCGCGACGTGGACATGAAGAAACTCGAAGCCGTGATGCACGGCCAGCTTCGCGCGGGCGTGGCCGAGCGCAAGGACATCATCGTGGACCGCACCAACCTTCGGGTGAAGTCGCGGAACCGTTGGATGTCGCAGGTCCCGAAGCACTATGTGCGGATCGGCATCGTGTTCGAGGTGCCTCCCGCCATCCTGCATCAACGCCTGTTCGCGCGCGGCGTGGCTACCGGTAAGGTGATCCCGCGCAATGTGATTCAGGACATGATGGCCACCTATCAGGCCCCGACGCCTGACGAGTTCGACATCTTGGCCCATGCCAATGACGAGGTGCTTTCATGCTCTACTCAGTGATCCAATTCGAGACGCCTGAAATCGGTGGTGATCCCCTGCGGGACACCATCCCTTCGGGTAAGCTCGGCGTGGTTCCGGTGACGCTGGGGCAGAACCAGACCATCGTGTTGGTGATGAACCAACTGTTCTACGACACCAACAACCTCCCGCAGGACTTCGCCTTGCGGGGTTGGGTCAGCACGCAGCAGGGCGGGAACCCCGTCATCGACAACCCGGCGTCGCAGGCCCAATGGCCGATCACCGGTCTGCAAAAGCGCGTCGTGATCCTCTATGATATGATGGCCGAAGCGCCGGTGATCGACGGCATTTATCTGCCGCTCATGCCCGGCGCCTATTGGCTGAACATTCTCAATCTGGTAAACGAAGACAACTCGTTTGCCCTTGAAATTACCGGAGGCTGATTCATGCGTTATGGGTTCCAAGAATCGCTGGTTACCATCGTGGGCGCAGCCGATACGCTGGTCGAGTTCGAAGAGTTCGTCCGCGAGACGGACACGACCCGGTTCCCGGCTGAATCCCTTGGCATCGTGAGCGCCGAACAGGCTTCGCTCATGGACATGCTGACCGAAGACAAGTTCCAAGGCTTCAAGCGGGCTCCGGTCATCGTCGAGCATCCGTCGGCGAAGGCCCGCGACGAATTCGTGGAACGCTTCGCCATCACGATCCTGAAGCGCAACGCGGTCGTCGGCAAGGCCGAAGACATGATGATCGAGGCCATCCCCGACCCCTATTCGGCTCAGGCCACCGACCTGCGTCCCATCGAAGAAATCTACGATCTGGACACGGACGACCGCTGGGACAAGCGCACCGACGAGCAGAAGGCCAAGGACGAGGAAGACAAGAAGGAATTCAACAAGGCCCAGAAGAAGGGCGACATTTCCGGCGACTCCTTCGGCCCGAACCCGAACCGCAAGAAGCGGCAGGTCTCCGGTGAAGACGAGAACGGCAACCCGTTGGCCTCCGTCACGGACATCAAGGCGTCGCGCGACGACGACGGCAATATCGAGATCGACAGCGTGCTGGCCGTCAAGGGCCTTCACACGCCGCGTGAGGGCGAGGAAGACGCCAAGAAGGCTCCGCACGATCCGAACAAGCCCGCCGCCACGCTGGCCGGTTCCATCGCCAAGCAGAACAACCCGCTGCTGAAGGAACTGCAAGGTGCGTTCGACGCCCTGACGGCCGAACCGGACCCGGACGCGGACAGCGAAGACCTTGAGGTGGACACCAAGGGCATGGTGGCCATCTATCACAAGGTGGAAGTCACCGGCTCGAAGCTGGCCGACATTCGTCCGCTGCTGCTGGCCGAAGAGATCGACTTGGCCCACACGGCAGTCGTCCAGCGCAACAACGCGGCGGGCTGCTGGTTCACCTTCATGCGCCAGATTCAGGCGGAAGAGGCGACCAAGGTGCTGACCACGGCGGGCCTGACGGTCGAGACCTATGCGGTCAACGACGCGGGCGAACGTCTGGCGCCGAAGGGCATCCAAGTCGTGGACCAAGAGCGCGAAGGCGAAGAGCACCCGCGTCCGTGGAACATCCGCGCCAAGGAAATCCGCAAGATGAAGAAGGCCGAGAAGGAAGCGAACCGCAAGACGATCAAGCAAGGCGAGTTCATCTTCTGCGGCAACTACGAAGGCGCCGTGCACGGCACGATCATCTACATCACGCCGAAGTCCTACTTCAAGGAAACCGGCAAGATGTGGGATCAACCGCTCGACATCCAACATCTCCTGCCGCTCGACTTCAAGGAAATCGGGCCGGGCCTCTATCGCTCGAACGCGCGCGACTGGAACCACATCTCGTTCGACCTGAACTCCAAGGGGTTCAAGGAAAACCTGATGCTCCAAATCGCGCTCAACGCGATGTGATGAAGTCGTATCATCCCTCTGAGGATGAATACGTTATCCTGAACCGCGTCTGCACGACTGTTCGGTGTCACCGGGATGCAGATTTCCGGGCACCGCGCAGCCCCACAGAGCGCGTTCAGGAGCGTTTTGTCATGGTGGTGGATGGTATCGAGCTTACGCTCGAAAACTACGCCCACGGGCTCTCTGCGCTCGCCTCGAAGGGATGGCTTTACATTCTGCCCCACTCGCGCAGCGAGGGACGCGGTGCACTGACCATCTCCGACCTAGAGAAGTGGAAGCGCGAGATCGTCTATCTGAAGATGCGCTATGCGTGAGTTGACCGCCGACGAGGCCAAACTTCTGCGCCAACTAGAAGGCGTGCTGGAAAACGAAGGCAAACTCATCGGGAAAGACATCGACGATGGTGCCGGGCTTCACCAGACGACTCGCCAGACGGTCCACCGCTGGGAGTTGAACCAGTGCGGTATCAACATGGTCATGGACCATGTCCATCAGTATCCACCAAATAACAGCAAGATCGAATGCATCATCTATCAGATCACGACTGCTGGTTGGGTCTATACTCGTCGAAACCGTGGCCTCATCAATTACACGATTGAAAACGAGCAATCCGTAATCATCTACGATGAGGCGCGCTTCGACCGCGAGATCGTGGCGCTGAGAATGCAAAATGCGTGAGGTCACCGAGGCAGAGCAGGCCGTGTTCGCGCGTGTGATGAACCTCGTGGAAAATCGTGGGGACTGCCCGCATCTCGCGAAGCCCGAGCAGAACACGGCTCTCAAAGCTCGCTACACGATGGAGATTTGCGGCATCCCTCTCCGTCTGGATTTCTACAGGCGAGAGGCCAACGTCCGGGGCTACTATCAACTCATGACGAACGGGTGGACTTTCCATCTGATCGACAATGGCGAAACCCTGCTGGTGATCCACGACTCCGATGAGCGCTTCGACCGTGAGATCATTGCATTGAAGATGGCGACATGAGCACGTATGAGACCGGCTGGTGCATCGAGCACGAAGATTCACCAGCAGGGCGCCCGCTCTACCTGACGCTGGTTGATGGCCAGATCGGGTGGAGCTACGATTCAATCAAGGCGTTTCGCATGGCTCGCCTTGAAGATGGAAAATGTTTCGTGAAAGTTTTCTTGGGCGACGCCAGCCATTTGGTGGCCGAACACGGGTGGGGTCCATGAGCGAACTGGTTCTCGATGAGCATACGCTGCTGGCCTACGCCAAGGCCACGAAGGCTCGGCAAACCGTGCTCGACACCGGCGGGACGGTCGAGCAGGCGAATGACGCCTACAAGAAGATTTTTGTTGTCCCCTACAATCCCGAATGGACGATTTCTGCGCTCGAAAACTTCCCCAACCTCACTGATCTGCTGATCGAACTTTTGGAGATTCGGCTCAACAAAATCGCATTTTTGCAGTCAAAAAAGCGAAACGAGGACGAAAATCGACAGCTTTTGGAAGCAATCGAGGCTTCGGAGCGCAATTGGGAAAAATACGAACTTTTGCGTAGGATGATGGCCTACGATAGTCCGTCCTTAATCCTTGAAAAAGACCATTCAGAACTGTCGAAAACACGACATAAGTAGTTTTGACCCTCCCTGTCCACTCCCTCTGGATACGAAGCCCGAAGTCAGAAATGGCTTCGGGTTTTTTCGTAATTGCGTCCCCATTTTCGTTCGCGTAAGGTCGAGCATATAGGGGATTTCGTTAACCAGTTATGCGCGTCACACGCCTCGCCAACAAAACGCCAGAGGGCTTCTTCCACGTCGTTGGTGAGAACTTCATGCTGCTGCGCGGCCGGTATGATTCCCGGCAGATGTGGTTCGAGTTCATGGACCGCGCCGTCTTCGAATCCATCCCCGAGCCGGAGGCGAAGCCTCCCTATACGAAGCACCATTTCAAGACGCAGACCTACGCCAAGATCGACGACAAGTTTCGTCAGTTGCATCCGCACGACCATGGCTTGCGCGAGCAGATGGTGCTTCCGTTCCACGAAGCGAAACGCGTCACCAATCGCCAGTTCATCCGTCTGAAGAGCGTCGGCGCCAAGACGTGGGAACGCAAAGAGAACGGCGACTTCTACGAGGTGGAAAACCGTTCCGGGGAGAACCGGGACGATGTGGCCGCGTGGCTCACCGAACACTGCCAGTGCCGGTTCCAGATGAGCGGGAACAAAATAACCTTCGAAGCGGCTGTGGACGCCGTCAACGCCAAGCTAAAATTTTCGTAAGAGACGGGGACTATGAAGCAGTGGCAATTCCATAGGCTGGCCTCCAATCGCCACGAGCGAACGAAGCCGCGTCTCTACATCAACGAGGGCAAGTTCAAGGGCCAATACGGGACCTATGAATACGACAACAGCAGCAAGATCACCATCGTGCTGGATGATGGCGGGACCGTGGAGATCAATTATTCGGCCGTCGAGGAACTTGATGAGTTCGGCAAGCCGAAAATTCTCCCCGTCATGGACATGACCGGCCGCGAGATCGAGATCGACTCCTACATCTGCTACTCGGTGAAAACGAACCACAGCCACGCCTTGGAAATCGGCCGGGTTTACGAAATCTCCAAGATTGGCGGGATCAAAGCCCGCACCGCCGTGCGGAACGGCGAGAAGGTCAAACCCAACAACTGGAACCGCAACGAAGTGAAAGTCGATTCGCTTCGCTGCCTGAAGCTTCCGGTGGACGACAAGACGATGATCGTCTGGATGATGCAGGAGTTCACCGAACTGGTGAAGTCGAAGTAGCCGAGCTTAGTAGCCCGGCCACGACGGTGTGAAGTTTGCCCCGTATTTCACCACGTCCCACATGGTGACAGAGTGGAAATAGGTGTTCGCGTTGTCGTTACCCGCGTTGAAGGTTCCTTGGGTAATATCGAGCGCACCGTTGATGATGAACCGTTTGCTGTCGAAGAACCCGACACCCGGTGCCCCGGTCGTTGCAATAGAACAGCCAATGCCATTGATCCACAATCTCACCTGATTATTCGACCCATTTCTGGTCACGGCGATGTGGTTCCACGACCCGGCGACAATATCGGTGATGCCGAATGCCGACGATAGCGTAGACAGAGTGTTGTAGGAGAACACCAAGCCGGGACTGCTGATGTTTCCGTTCGAACTATCGTAGTGGAACAGACGGAAAGCGTTCGTTTCAAGAGAGAAGAGAGTCCAGCCCGTGTTGGTCGGATAGGCCGTCGGGTAAACCCACATTTCGAGCGTGAATGTGCTGCGCAAGAAATCGAAGTTGCCGGTGCCCGTCAGGTAAGACCACTGCGATTTTCCCGTGCCGGTCCACAGTGCCGTCTCGCCCGTGTGCGGGGCAGGAGCCGGTGCATACGACGGCGTGGTGCCGCCCGAAGGAACTTGGGCGCCGGTTCCGTTGGGACCAGCCGGTCCAAACGATTGCGAGAAATCGGTAGAGCCGACGGCGCGGTTGAAACGCCAAGACTGCCGCATGTTGGCGTCGGGTGCCGGATTCGATTTGGCGTAGAACGTCCGCGTCGCCGTCCAGTTGCCATTGAGGTCACGAGCCGTCGTCAGAATCGGAATGTTCGCGTCCGTGACCAGCACCGGGAAGGCCCCATGCAGTTCGCCCTTGTTGGCGTTGATGAGGTAGCTGAACGGCGATCCGACAGTCGTGATGTTATACATGTCGAAGCCACCCGTGTTGTCGTTGTCGAACGCTTCGACCAAGGTCGGGCTCGTGACTGAGGTGCCTTCGTTGCCGGTGGCAATGACGGTGTTGGCGGCCGTGACCCACAGCGGCGGATTAGGCCACGGGTCGCTGGGCTGATTGAACGATGCCGCATAGCGCTGGCGGTTCGTGAAACGAACTTCGTCGATATACGCCGTGCAATACACGTTGTTGAAATTGTCGCCGCCGACTTGGTAGCCGTAGTTCAGCGAACCGTTTTTGTCGCTGACGTGCACGGTCGCTGCGAGGCTGCCGCCCAGAACACCGTTGACGAAACCACGGATGATGCCGTCGGTCCCGCGCGAGACTGCGACATGTTGCCAAGTGTTCAAGGTCACTCCACCGAAGGTGAAGCTATTTCCGTTCGGCGTCGTCGCAGAGAACTGCCACAGACCGCCAGCGTTCATGTCGATGTGCCACCAGCCGTAGCTTGAATTGCTGGTGTAACCACCAGCGTGCATGATCCGCTGCAAACCGCTCGCGGTCGGGTAGACCCAGCATTCGACCGTCCACTCCGTGGTTTGAAGCAGCAGGTTGGTGTCGTAGCCAGTGGTGATGATGCCGCTGCCGTTGTTCTTGAAGCTGGTGTTTCCGAACTTCGCTTGTCCGGCGTCGATCTGGGCAGAACCGGTGATCGA
>Ga0105248_10005686_pt1 | contig 13700 bp, 12 predicted proteins | sample KBSS34metaG_FD_81524 | JGI IMG/M metagenome (GOLD analysis project Ga0105248, IMG submission 81524) | Switchgrass rhizosphere microbial communities from Kellogg Biological Station, Michigan, USA - KBS S3-4 metaG | ecosystem: Host-associated > Plants > Roots > Rhizosphere > Soil | place... | reverse complement strand
GCTAAACATCAATTGGAAGGGCTTCTTGTCCGGCGTGCCCGAAGGGACGGTGCTGTTCGCGGTGCAGCCCGGTGAATTCGGCATGACGCCAACCGATTCTTCGTTCGGTCCCGACGGACTGGTGATCGAAGACGTCAGCGACTATCAGTTCCGCCGTCCCAATCCGCAGATCCGAATCATCAGCAAGCTGTTCTGGGCAGACCAGGGGCAAGCCGAGGGGATGATCCCCGTAAGGATCAAGGGGCACCCGTACATCATCAGTACCAACGAGGCGGGCGGCGCGGGCGGCGCGGGCGGTTGGGCGGCCGCATGCGCCCGCGGGGCGTCTCCTTTCGGTTATCCGCAGATCATCGACGTCGCGGATCTCACGAATCCGAAGATCATCGCCAAACTCAGGCTGGAAGTGAGCGACCCGGCGAATTGCGCGGCGCTGCTCGCCGGGACGCCGCCGGACGCTCCCGGATCCGCCCCGGGAACGAATTTGCCGGCCATTTCGGGGACGACCAACTACAGTCAAGAAACTTGTGTCGCCGACAATGCCGAGGATACCAAGATGCTCGCTTGCAGTTTTCAGCATGCGCAATTGCGCGTGTTCGATGTAAGCGATCCAACCCATCCGAAGGAGATCGCGTACTGGAAGTCGGGGGCCCCGCGGACCAGGGTCCTTCCCGCATCGGGAAGCTGGGACAACAGAAAGGTTAACGGCCAGGGTATCGATCGCACCGTCGACAAGATCGCTCACTGGGTGCGCTGGGTCGTTGTCAAAAAGGGCAACGGCGATGAAAAGGCCAAGCATGATAACCAGGGCAATGGCAACGGCAACGGCGTGGGCGGCGAACCCGGCAACTCAGCCGATATCCAACTTTGGACCGTCAGCGATAGCCACGGCTTTCAGGTTGTCCAATTCTCGAAAAGCTTCACAGCGCAACACAAGGATCTCTTCGAAAACACGGTGACGACTGAACAAAGTCAGTAGCAACGCTCGCCAAGCGCAATCCGGAGATCAGCGCAAGCGGACCCGCTTCGGCGGGTCCTTTTCATTTCCAACTTCGTTCGGCGGCGCAGCTTTCAACCGCTTCCCGCGCGCTGCCCGGGTTCCACTTCATCCGCTCAGCCAGTTAAGGCTCATGCGGTACGGCTCCTGATCATGCGCTTCCTTGATCAGCCTTCCACGCCCACGCCGAAGCGGGATTTGTCGAAGGAAGTGAGCGAAGGCGTCAGCGATGTCGAATAGCGCTTCGCGGCTTGTATTGTGAATCGTTGTTTAGTTGTCCTGTAGGTTACGGAGCGTCTGGTCAAAGTCGTCGTAGTAGCGCGCTTTGAAATTCGGCGTGAAGCGCAGCCTGAAAGCCGTTGCCATCGCTGACGCTCCAGAGGTTGACCTCGTCCCCGACCTTCACGAATCGCGGCTTGCCAGCCGTCACTGTCGGCGGTCCGATCGGTACTTGGTGACACGTGAAGGAGCCGGGCAGGAAGGCTGTGCGCAAAGCCGCCGGCTTCCAGCACTCGATCTCTTCGGGATGATAAGGATCGCGAATGTCGAAGACTTGAAGACCCGCCTGTTGGAACGAGCAAGCAAGCATGGTGGGATTGTGGGTGCGATCCAGGTTGCATCTTTCAGCACTGTACCGATCGGGGGTACGGCCCTGGGATCGGTGATCCGTCGCTGGGGTAGGCGAATTCGCCAATTTCCCAATACACTACACAACGGAACGCGGCTCTATAGCGGTATTGATTCAAGCAGTCGATGAGCTGAACGCCCTGGACTCGATCGAGAGGTCCCTATGTCGCGCAGCAATTTGAGCGGTAACACGATTGCCTTTGTCTTCGCGCTAACACTTTGCACTCTCGGCGTTTTGTTCTTTTCGCCAGCGTCGTTAGCGCAAGCGCCGCTGAGAATCGGGATGTCTCCCGACGCCCCGCCCTTCGAATCGCGGGATCCGAGCAATCCCGAGAAGGTGGTCGGCTTCGACATCGACATGATCGACGCCGTAATGGCTCACCTGGGTCGAAAGTACACGATATCGACCTTTGCCTTCGCCGGGCTAGTCCCGGCTATTCAGGCAGGTCAGCTCGATCTCATCGTATCGGATATGTGGATTAACGAAGAGCGAGCCAAAGTGTTGGATTTCGTCACGTATCAGCGAGCATCGCAAGCCATAATCGCCCGCGCGGGAAACCCACTCAAGATCACGAGTATGGACAGCCTTTGCGGTGTCCGCGCAGCGAGCAAGCTCGGTGCGGTCGGGGTACAAAAGCTTCAGGACCAGGATAAGGCTTGCCAGGCGGCGGGCAAGAAAGGGGTCACCGTAGACTCCTATCCAGATGCGCCGGCGCTGCTGCGGGCGATCGACAACGACCGCACCGACGCTGTCATGGCCGATGCGGTCAGCGCTGCTCTGAATGAGCGCGACAATCCGACCAAGTACGTGCTTGCATTCGTGACCCAGTACGACGAGGTGGGCGGTATCAGGGTCGCCGTTGGAGTCAAGAAGGGGAATATGGAGTTGGCCGAGTTAATGCGCCGAGGCCTAGCGTGGTATCAGGAAAGCGGCGCCTACGACAAGGCGATGGCTAAGTGGGGGATTCCGATGGCGCTGAAGGAATCAGTGAAGATCGTCAAATGAAGGAATGTTGACGGCGCATTGATCGTGGCGCCGCGACGATCGTAGGGCCATCGGGCGCGGCGCGCGAGGGGAGAGCGACACATGCAGGGCATCTTCACTTATCTGACGATGCCCTTTCTGCTTCACGGAACCTGGCTTGCCATTCAGATCGCAGTAGTGGCGCTGGTCGGTGGGCTCCTGGTAGGGCTGATCTTGGCTTTGATGAGGCAGTCGTCCAACAAAGTCGTCGCTCTCACCGCTTCTACCTACATATGGTTCATTCGAGGCACGCCGCTGCTACTGCAGCTCGTTTTCTTGTACGACGCACTCCCGCCGTGGGGAATCGTTCTCTCCCCGATGACCACTGCGTTCGTCGGGTTCGTCATCAATGAAGCCGCTTATGCCGCGGAGATCATTCGAGGCGGAATCGTTTCCGTCAATCGAAGCCAGACGTTGGCTGCGGCTTCCCTTGGTATGGGGCGTTGGCTTACTGCATACCGCGTCGTCCTCCCGCAGGCGCTTCGGGCGATCCTGCCGCCGATGGGCAATCAGGCGATCAGCCTGCTGAAGAACTCGTCGTTGGCGTCCGTGATATCAGTGAACGAGCTTACGCTGCGAAGCGAGCAGATCGTGTCGGCCAACTTTCAATTCTTCCCGGTGTTCATCGCGGCTGGTATCCAGTATCTGATCATGACCACGATGATTTCCCTTGTTCAAGCGCGCCTCGAACGCCGTTTCAATCTCGACCGCGACCGTTCGCGTGGTGACACGCCCGTGTTCGGCTGGTTTTGGCACCGAACCAGGCACGCGGTGGGCGTCCGCGACACAAATACCGTCGAACACAGCGACGATGCGACGATCGGGCAAGACATACCTGCAACGACCAGGACGAACGAGTACTCGCGTGGAAAATTGGATCAGCAAGGCGGGGTCGACGTTCCCTTTGTCGATGTACGCGACGTGTGGAAAAGCTATGGCAGGCGGGAAATCCTGCGAGGCATTAACTTAACCGCGAGGCGTGGTGAAGTAATCGCGATTATGGGTCCGAGCGGATCTGGGAAAAGCACGCTACTGCGGCTGATCAATCATCTTGAGCACGTCGACCGGGGTGAAATCTTGGTCGGCGGGCGACATGTTGGATATGACCGGGTAAACGGGGCATTGGTGGCCCAGCGCAATGTCGCGAAGGCCCGCGCGGAAGCCCGAATCGGTATGGTGTTCCAGGCGTTCAATCTCTTCGAGCATCTAACTGCGCTCGAGAACGTTATCGTCGCGCCGGTCCATGTGTATGGAGAATCGCATGCGTCGGCGACGAAACGCGCCAACGCGCTCCTGGCCGACGTTGGCCTGACACAACATCGCGACCGTTTACCGCACCGCCTCTCGGGAGGACAGCAACAGCGTGTGGCGATTGCACGGGCGCTTGCGACGTCGCCGCGCCTTATGCTCTTCGACGAGCCGACCTCGGCGCTCGATCCTGAACTGGTCGGCGAAGTGCTTCGCGTGATACGGGCGCTTGCTGATAAAGGGATGACCATGCTCATCGTAACGCATGAAGTCGCCTTCGCCCGCGAGGTGGCCGACCGAGTGGTAATCATCGACGGCGGGACCATCATAGAGCAGGGTACCGCAGCCTCTGTGCTCGACAAACCGCAGGAGGCGCGGACCCGGCAGTTCCTGCGTCAAGTCACGCGTGCCGAGGGTACGTTCTAGGAACGCCGCTCGCCCTGTACACAAAAGCTTGTTGCCCTTGTCTTGTGCGGCTTGCTACTTCAAACGAAAAGGATCGAGCTGGAATAGGAATGGAACAGAGCGTGCAACGCGAACACGCGCAGCCGGAATCATGGGGGTCGAATGAAGATTGAGAATGCAAATTGCCTCGTAACGGGGAGCTCCTCAGGAATCGGACGGGCGATTTCATTGGCGCTCGCGCAGGCGGGCGCGCGGGTCTGGGCCACCGCACGCCGTCCAGAAGCGATCGACGATCTGAAAAAGCAGGGCATGTCTGTGTTGCAACTCGATGTCCGCGACGATAATTCCGTTCGGCGGGCAGTGGCCGTCACTGGAGTCGTTGATGTGCTCGTTAACAATGCCGGATATGGGCTCTACGGAGCGGTCGAGGAGGTCGGCGATGCTGAGCTTCTCGAGCAATTCCAAACGAACTTCTTTGGGCCCTGGCGACTGTGTCGCGCCGTCCTGCCGGGCATGCGCACGGCCCGGTCTGGCCTCATCGTCAATATCTCGTCCTTTACGGGAGTCGTGCCATTTGCCAATGGCGGTCCCTATCGGACATCCAAATATGCGCTCGAGGCACTGAGCGGAACTCTGCACTTCGAGGTTAGCCACTTCGGCATTCGCGTCATCGACGCCCAGATCGGCAGGGTGGCGACGCGATTCGGCGATTCGATGCAACTCGCGGCAGCGGCAACTGCAGGGAACGCTGACTACAGCGCAATGCGAGATTCGGTCAAGCGGGCCTTCCCCAACATGTGTCCGAGCTCCATGTCGCCCACTCACGTGGCGGAAAAAATCGTCAATGAAATGTCTAAGGACAAAGGCCCCTATCGAATTGCCATCGGTGACGATGCGAAGCGGATCATCGCTATGGGCGCGGCGGGGGATGCGGCTTACGAGCGATTCGTCGTCGAGCAGTTGGGATTCGACTGGCACCCGCTCGACCCGGCCGGATGAAGCGGCGAGCCGCCGATGAGGTGATCGCTGGTTCGCCGGTCGCAGCGGTCCGCCCCGTCGCGTGGTTAAGACGATGGGGCAGAAGTTGAGGAGGACCGGTACAGTTGCCGCGACGAAGTCACCTGCGGAGCCAGCGCAGGGAAACTATTATCTGCGAAGCATCGCAGCATCGTAGTACGACGCATCATAGTAGGACGAAGGTGGCCCCAGTTCCTTCTTGGGCTCGGCCCACTTGCTGCGCAGCGACAGTACTCGACTGACTCCTTGTGGGCTGAGCGCGCCCCGATGTTGAAAGCCACTCTCGGGATCGAGGAGCAGCCGATACGACACTTCGATACCCTGCTCAGGCATGGTTGGAAGATTTTTATGGAATAGAGCAATCGCCTCCGCCTTGTTGGCGGGATCGTAGAGCCATTCCACGGCACTGGCATACGCTCGTATGTAGCCGATGAGCGCGTCGCGATTCTTCTCGGCCCAAGACCGACGAACCCCGGCGACGAGACCCTGGTATGGCCCGAGCATTTGACTGGCCGACGCCAGCGTGTGGAAGCCGCGTGCCTCAGCCTGCACCTCGAACGGCGAGAGCAGCAAGGTCGCATCGTGCTTTTTCTCCATGAGCGCCTGAAACCGTTGGAGCACGCCACCTGCACGCTCGACCTTGTAGTCCGGTTCGCGCAGTCCACTGCGCTCGAGAATCTCGAATAGCACGAATGCGTATCCGGTGGTTCGCGCGTCGACCGATACCGTCTTGCCGCGAAGATCTGCAACCCTGGTGACCTCCGGAACGGCGACCAGCTTGAGGAAGCCTTGGTCGGCGCCCATGACCGCAATCAGATCAGGGCCAAGCTTAGGATCCTCGCCTTGGCCTTCGTGGTAGGCGATGAGGTTATCGATAGCCGTCATCGCAATGTCGAACTTGCCGTCGATAAGGTTAACGAGCTGGTACACCGATCCAGGCGTGGGGGTGACGTGCACTTCCACGCCATTTTCACGGAAGAAGCCTTTTTCTTGAGCAACCCAGATCGGCCAGTTGAAGCCCCCGGCGAAGACGATGACTTCCAGCTTGGCAGGAGTTTGCGCGAGCGCCGTCGTGAGCATCATTACCGAGGGCAAGCTTGCGAGTACGCTAGCAAAGCGCTTCATTGTTGATTCCTTAACGATCCGATCTACATCACCTAGAAGGCCCGCTTCGGCTCCGAGGTCCGGTCGCCCCAGATACAAATCAAAGCTGCCGAGTGTGACGCTCTCCGCCTCGACAATTACCTCGCACGATCGGAGCCTGTTCCCGCCGCGACGCAGACCTTAATCTATCTTGGCGCGCCGAAGCGGACGGACCTGCGTCAGGCTGTAGAATCGACGCCCCTGACCGAAGAGTGTTTTAACTCACCGCGAGATGGATTTTCCATCTTAGTGGAAATGCAGATAGGTGACCAGAGATGGCGGGCAATGTGTGGCTTCTGAAGAATGCGAATTTGATCGACGGAGTTGGAGACGGCCGAGTCGAGGGCATGAACGTGCTCGTAGACGGCAAGTTCGTCAAGGAGGTATCCGACAAGGCCATTAAAAGCACGGGTAATGCAATCGACCTCAAGGGCAAGACGTTAATGCCCGGATTGATCGACTGTCACACACACGTGACCGTCACGCAAATCGCGCAGGCAGAACAGGCCCTTCTCCCGGATTCGCTTATAGCCGCGCGGGCCGCAGCGATCATGCGCGGTCAGATCATGCGTGGATTCACTACAGTTCGGGATGCGGGCGGTGCCGATTCTGGGCTTCGGCGTGCAGTGGAGGATGGGCTTTTCCTCGGTCCGCGTTTGGTGATTTGTGGCCAAGCTCTTTCCCAAAGTGGCGGTCATGCCGACTACAGGACGTGCTGTGATCCTCGTGGGGCAGAATGGGTCACCGGCCGACTCGGTTCGATAGGTCGCATATGCGACGGCGAAGCGGAGGTGCGGTTCGCGGTCCGCGAGGAAATCCGCCATGGCGCGCAGTTCATCAAGGTGATGGCTAACGGTGGCATATCAACGCCGAATGATCCCATCAAGTTCTTGCAGTTTTCTCGGGTGGAACTTTTGGCGATCGTCGAAGAGGTAAGTAACGCGCAGACTTACGCCGCGGCGCATCTTTATACGGACGAAGCAATTCTGCGGGCCATTGAATGCGGCATCAGATCAGTGGAGCACGGTAGCCTCGTCACGCCTCAAACAGCTCGACGCATGGTGGAGTTGGGCGTGTTTGCGGTGCCCACCCTAGTAGTGTACGAGGCGATCAGTAAACACGGGGCACAATACGGCTTTCCCGACTATGCCATTTCGAAGATAGGCGACATGGCTTCAATGGGGCCAACGACCCTAAGTGTGTTGAATGCGGCCGGCGTGCCAATGGCTTTCGGCACCGACTGTGGCGGAGAATTGCACCAATATCAGTCGGAAGAGTTCGTGCTTCGCGGGCGCGTGCTGCCGGCAATGGATGTCATCAAGTCGGCCACATCGGTTGCTGCTAGGCTTCTGAGGATGGAGGGGCAGGTGGGATGCATCGCACCCGGCGCCTTCGCTGACATGATTGTCGTCGACGGTAATCCGCTCTCGGATCTGTCCCTGCTTACCGGCCAGGGTCGCCATTTGCCGCTCATTATGAAGGAAGGATCTATCGTTAAGAATACGCTCACGACGTGAGATGATTAAATGGCAAGTGACCCTAACGAACGCAGGAGACGCTCAATGAAACGGCTCTTAATTACCGTTGTCTCGATTTTGCTATGCGCTCCTGCCGCGGCGCGCGACAAGTATGTACTGATAAGTCATTCAGATGGCACTAACGTCTTCTGGCAGGTGCTGGCCAAGGGTGCTTTTGATGCGGCGAAGGTAGTTGGCGCCGATCTAGAGTTCCGACATCCAAACCGGTCCGCCGACGCGGTCGCCGAAGCGCAGATCATCGACGCTGCCGTCGCGCAGCAAGTTGATGGTCTTATCATAACGATCCTGGACCCGGACGTCGTTGGACCTGCGGTTCAACGGGCCGTGGATGCCGGTATCCCGGTCATTACAGCGAACGCCGGCGGCAAGTTCTCGCGCAAGTACGGTGCGCTTTACCACGTCGGTCAAGACGAGTACGTCGCAGGAAAGGGCGCTGGCGACCGCGCTAAAGCCGCGGGCGTGACGAATCACATCTGCTTCGTAAACGTTGCCTCGAATATTTCGCTGCGTGAACGGTGTCAGGGTTACGCCGAAGCTGTCGGCGCCAAGCCAAATATCGTGGAGGCAACGAGCGATCCAACGGAAGGCAAGGCGCGGGCCTCGGCGGCGCTGACGTCAAACAAAGGCGTTAACGGCGTTGTCGTAACCGATCCCGTGGCTTGCATGGCAATCGTAAACGCGATTACCGAGCTGGGACTTACAGGGAAAATAAGTGTGGGCTGCTTTGATAACAGTAAGGATGTTTCCGCGGCAATTGAGGACGGTCGCGTCGCATTTGCCATTGATCAGCAGCAGTACATGCAGGGTTATTACCCGGTTATCGGCCTGGATCTCTACCGCAAGTACGGGCTTGTCCCCGGCGCTAACGTCTTGACCGGACCGGGGTTTGTGACCAAGGAGAACGTGCAGAAGGTCAAGGCGTTGGCAGGAAACGTTCGGTAGGGCGACCTTCATCCAGTGTTGCCGCTGGCGAAACAAGATCGGTGAGTCCGCAGGCGCCTCTTCCGATCGCGTCGACGGCCTCGACGTCCAGTACGGACGAGCGTTTGGCACGGACGCCGCCGCTGCAGCGCCTGTTCCGGCGCCCGAGTTCTGGATCGCTCTTGGGCCTCGCGATTGTCCTCGGTCTTTTTTTATCTATCGCTAACCCGGCGATGTTCGGGCCTCGAGGCATTGTCAACTGGCTGGAGGTGAGCGCCCAGTTGGCCGTACTGGCTGTCGGTGCATGCTTACTGATGGTCGCCGGCGAGTTCGACCTCTCTATGGGGTCGATGATCGCGTTCTCAGGGATGGCGATGGCGCTGCTTATTAAGTTCGCAGGCTTTGCCCCCTGGCTCGCGATCTTGAGTGGCTTTGCGCTTGCTCTCGCAGTTGGTTTCATTATCGGCATGCTGCGGGTACGCACCGGCTTACCATCGTTCATCGTGTCGCTCGCATTCCTGTTCATCTTACGTGGCGTGACAATCGTTGGCGCGCGGATGTTCAATGAAACCACGTTGATTGGTGGCATGCAGAACCTCAAGCATTCCGACTTTGTCGCGTTCGTGTTCGGTGGACGTGTCTTGGGCGGCCTGTTTAACTGGCTCGCCAGCGTGGGATGGCTCGCGAAGCTACCGAATGGTCAGCCCGTGATTTCCGGTGTTCAAATGATCGTTGTCTGGGCCGTGCTCATCGGCGTGACGGCTGCATATGTCCTCAACGGGACGCGTTTCGGAAATTGGATGTATGCAACCGGAGGAGACGCAAACGCAGCGCGCTCTTCCGGGATACCTATTGCCCGGGTTCGTGTGCTGCTATTCATGTTCTCAGCGTTCTGCGCGACCGTCTTCGCAACCTGTCAACTGTTCGACTTTGGTTCGGCTGATGCAGGGCGTGGTCTACTGAAGGAGTTCGAGGCGATTATTGCGGCCGTCATCGGGGGTGGTGTGCTCAGCGGCGGATATGGATCGGTGATCGGTTCCATGCTCGGTGCTCTCATTTTCGGCATCGTTAGCCAAGGTTTTTTTTTCACGGGAGTCGACGGCGACTGGTTTCAGATTTTTCTCGGCGTCGTCTTGCTCGGCGCCGTTGCCTTCAACAACTACGCTCGCAAGCGCATCAGCGGCGGTATCTGAGGTGACGAAGGTGCTCGAGCTCAGGGGTATCGTCAAGAAGTTCGGATCGGTCATTGCCCTGAACGATGTCTCATTCGACCTCGAGCAAGGCGAAATCCATTGCTTGCTGGGCGACAATGGTGCCGGCAAATCTACTTTGATTCGAATTATCAGTGGCTACTACACGCCGACCGCTGGCTCGATGTCTTTCGAGGGCGAGGCCGTTAGATTTGAATCGCCGGGCGACGCGCTCAATCGCGGGATCGGCACCGTATATCAAGATCTGGCCCTGGTGCCGTTGATGTCGGTGACTCGAAACTTCTTCATGGGAAGGGAACCGTACAAGCAGATCGGGCCCTTCAAGCATTTCAAGAGGCGCTACGCGGAAGCGATGGCAGCCGAGGAAATGCGTAAGATCGGCATCTCCCTCTCCGATCCCACGGCAACGGTGGGAACCCTTTCCGGCGGCGAGCGACAAACGCTCGCGATTGCGCGTGCAGTGTACTTCGGGGCGAAGGTACTGATTTTGGATGAGCCGACATCAGCTCTCGGCGTGCGCCAGACCGCACTTGTGCTCAACTACATGCTGCAATTGTGCGAACGTGGAATTGCCATCATTTTCATTACGCACAATGCGCGGCAAGCTTATGCAGTCGGCACCCGCTTTACTGTGCTGAACCGTGGTCGGACCGTAGGCACATTCGTGCCAACAGAGAAGTCCCGGGAGGAGCTGGAAGACTTAATGTCGGGGACACGCGAGCTTGTGGGCATGCTCAAGACTGCCACGACGGGTTAACTGGAAAGTTCCTCAAGCCCACTGGTCGTCAGCTTACGTACTAGTTCATTATCGCCTATGAATAAGCACGAGAGAGTCCGCGCCGCTTTGGCCGGTAAGCCGGTCGACTATGTCCCCTCGGCGTTTTGGCTGCATTTCCCTCCGATCCAAGCATTTGGGCCTGAGGCCGTCGAAGCCCATCTCGACTTCTACCACGACACCGGCGTAGATATTCTCAAGATTATGAACGAGGCGCTTTATCGGAATGAAGGACCAGTAACGTCGCCGAATGATTGGTCCCATTGGAAACCGATACGAGCGCACAACCCGCATTTCCAGCGGCTGCTTGACCTTGTCAAGGCCGTTTCGGATCGAGTGGGTGACGAGGTGCCACTGTTGGCGACCATACACGGCTCCTTCATCTCAACCTTCCACGGAAGCAAGCGGCCTGAGAACACGATTCAAGGGCACAACGCCATCACCGAGCATCTACGCAGCACCCCGGCTGCGGTTGTTCCGGCGCTTCGGGCAGTCTCTGAGACTCTCATCGAACTTTCGCTGGCATGCCTCGAGGCCGGTGCGCACGGTATCTACTATGGGGCGCAGGGCGGTGAGGCGCATCGCTTTGATGAGACAACGTTCGTTGATTATGTCAAACCGTGGGACCTCATGGTCCTCCGGGAGCTCGCGAAGCATACTGATCTGCTTGTCTTGCACATTTGCAAGGATCACGTCCGTTTGCCGCTGTACGCTGACTACCCGTGTCACGCCGTGAACTGGGCGGTCCATGAAGGCGACTATTCACTTAACGACGGTCAGGCGATATTTCGCAAGACGATACTGGGGGGCCTGGACGATCGCTCCGGCGTAATCGTCGAGGGTAGCGACGTTGACATTCAGCGGGACGTGACAGACATGATCCGCGCTTTCGGCAAGCGGTGCTTTATCTTGGGTGCCGATTGCACACTACCCACTGAAATCTCCCGCCAACGTATCCGTCTCGCCGTTGATGCTGCACGTCACGCCTAAAGACTGTGGGTCGGATGAAACTGCGGGTTATAAGTACGCATCTGGAAGAGGGAGCGAAAGTTCCTATCTTCAGCGGAGTCCAGGCGGTTCCACATATTTAGCTGTGCAAGCGCTAAAGGAGAGTCGCATCGCGCGTGGTCAACTCCAAAGGGACCGGTGTGTTCTGTCGCTGCTGTTACTCCTGCCCGAACGATTCTTGCAGCTGCCTTAGTGCTATCAACTATGCTCGAGTCGCCATTGCCGAGGCGTCGGTGGAGCAAGAGTGGTCGACGGATTGTAAGTCCGTCGACGAATCGATAGCATTCGATCCGCTCTCGCTCGGGCTTCTGGCCACCATTACCGCGGTAATGACTCACGCTACGCTCACGAAATTGCGGAGACGAAGGTGTGCGAGCCGAGTCCCTCATTAGCCTTCGCGCGGCTCCGGAAACACGTTCCGATTCGGTGCGCATGCCCGCTTCCACACCATGACGGTGCGCACGTATTCGATGGCCGTTCGACCATCCTGTTTGATGCCGCGCGTACGAACCTTGACGATGCCCTGCTCCGGACGCGACTTAGACTCACGCTTCTCTAGCACCTCCGACTCGGAGAACAGCGTATCGCCGGCGAAGACCGGAGTAGGCAACCTGATGTAGTCCCAGCCCAACGCGAACCCGTTTTCACTTACGTCCGCCACACCCAGGCCGGCTACAACGGCCAACGTGACTATGCTGTTGACGAGAGGCTTGTTGAAACCGGCGGCGCGCGCATATTCGACGTTGAAGTGGATCTGGTTAGTGTTGTTGCTCATCAACGTGAAGAGTACGTTGTCGCCGTCGGTGATGGTGCGTCCGATTCGCGACCGGTAGACGTCGCCGACTTCGAAGTCCTCGTAGAATCGCCCGATCCACCCCTGCTTGATCGTCATCGCTTCTCCTTTCGATCGTCGGTCAGCGCCCGCTCGCGCGCGAGTGCGATTGTCCGTCTCGCACGCTCGAAGATGGGTCGATCCACCAGCACGCCTTCGAAGCGGATGCTTCCCTCGCCCTTGCAACCGCGTCCTCGAACGCCGTGATCAATCGCTCCGCATAGCAAACGTCCTCGTCGCGCGGACCGAACACGCGGTTGACGACTTCGGCTTGGCCAGGATGAATCATCGACTTGCCGGTGAAGCCGAGAGCGCGGGCGAGCGCCGCATCGCGCTCGAGGCCTTCGTTGTCCGCTAGGTCGGGCCACACGCCGTCGACGCTCTGCACGCGCGCAGCGGCGGCCGCCACAACGATCGTCGAGCGCGCATGAATGAACTCGCGCGCGACGCCGGTACGAATCGTCGGAAGGCCGAGGTCGCGACTATAGTCCTCGGCGCCGAACATAAGGGCAGAAACGCGAGGCACGGCCGCTGCCAGCGCAGCCGCTACGAGCAGACCTTGCGCCGATTCGATAGCGAGCACTAGCTCGACGCCGCCGATGTCGAGGCCTGCCGCACGCTCGCACTTTGCGACCGCGTCGTCGACGCTGCGTAGCTGGTCGACGAACTCCACCTTCGGGACCACGAGTCCGTGTGGACGCATTGGAACGATTGCGTCAATGTCGCGCTGAAACGGCGGTGCCTCGGGTCCATTGATCCGCACGTAGCGGCGGGGCTCATGCACGTTGTGCGGATGCTGCAGCGCCGCCGCCACCAGGGAACGAGCCTCATCCTTGCGCGCGTCCACGACGCCATCTTCTAGATCCAGCATGACGACGTCCACGGGAAGGCGCCGTGACTTGTCAAGCATTCGTTCCGAATGCCCGGGGACGAAAATCCATGAACGCACTGTCATGC
>Ga0105248_10005685_pt1 | contig 13701 bp, 9 predicted proteins | sample KBSS34metaG_FD_81524 | JGI IMG/M metagenome (GOLD analysis project Ga0105248, IMG submission 81524) | Switchgrass rhizosphere microbial communities from Kellogg Biological Station, Michigan, USA - KBS S3-4 metaG | ecosystem: Host-associated > Plants > Roots > Rhizosphere > Soil | place... | reverse complement strand
TACACCTGCCACCAATTGGGCGACGCCGCGACCCGCAATATCGAAGCGTCCCTGGGCAAGTTCGAATCGTCCGCCGCTGCCTGGGAGCACCGCATCCAGGTCGGCCAGGCCGGCAACGGCATGATCGGCTCCATCGGCCGGCTGGACACGCAGCGGGCCTTTGCCCTGTTCGGCGACTGGACCGATCGCGTCGCCAAGGGTGAGCTTCCTTTCGCCAAGCCGCAGCGGCCGCAGGGACGGGAGCGCAACATCGTCGTCACGCTTTGGGACTGGAACACGCCCAAGGCCTATCTGCATGACGAGGTTTCCACCGATCGCCGCAATCCGACGGTGAATGCCTATGGCAAAATCTATGGTTCGCCGGAAGAAAGCACCGATTTCATTCCGGTGCTGGATCCCAAGACCCATAGCCGCAGCCAGATCAAGGCGCTGGTGCGCGATGACGACACCCCCAGCAGCAAGGACAATGACATTCCCAATGCTTCGCCCTATTGGGGCCGCGAAGCGATCTGGGACAGCCAGACCACCATCCACAATCCCATGTTCGACCAGAAGGGCCGGGTATGGTTCACCGCCCGCGTGCGTGCGCCCGAGAATGAAGCGGCGTTTTGCAAGCAAGGGTCGAACCATCCCTCGGCCAAAGCTTTCCCCATGGACAGGTCCGGTCGCCAGCTTGCGCTCTATGAACCGGCGACAAAAAAATACACGCCCATCGATACCTGCTATGGCACCCACCACCTGCAGTTCGATGCGCAGGATCGACTCTGGACCAGCGGCGGCGGCCCGGTGTTGGGCTGGTTCGACATGAAGATCTGGGATGCCACTCATGACGAACAAAAGGCGCAAGGCTGGACCGCGCTGGTGATCGACACCAACGGCAACGGCAAGCGCGATCCCTATACCGAGCCGGGCGAACCGTTGGACCCCAAAAAAGATATGCGCCTGGCCGGTGGCTTTTATGGCGTGGCGCCCAATCCTTCCGATGGTTCGATCTGGGGCTCATCGGTGGGTTTCCCCGGCGCCATCCTTCGGGTTGTGCCTGGGCCAAACCCCTCGATGGCGCTGACCGAAATCTATCAGCCGCCGATCGATGACCCCAAGGCGAAGCTGCATGGCTATTCGCCGCGCGGCATGGATATCGACCATAACGGCGTGGTGTGGGCCAGCCTGGCCAGCGGCCACTTCGCCAGCTTCGACCGCCGCAAATGCAAGGGGCCGCTCAATGGCCCCAATGCGACCGGCAAGCAGTGTCCGGAAGGCTGGACACTTTATCCCTTCCCGGGGCCGCAATTCCGCGATGTGAAGGATTCTGGCAGCGCGGAAGCCAGTTATTATTCCTGGGTCGATCAGCACAACACGTTCGGTCTGGGCAACAACATCCCGATCGCCACCGGCAATGCATCGGATGCACTCTTCGCCGTGGTGGACGGCAAGTTCATGACCCTGCGCGTGCCGTATCCGATGGGCTTCTATGCCAAGGGCCTGGATGGACGCATCGATGATCCGAAAGCCGGCTGGAAGGGACGCGGATTGTGGAGCACGTACGCGACCCGTACGCCGTTCCATGCCGAAGGCGGCAAAGGCACGACCAGCAAAGTGGTGCACATCCAATTGCGTCCCGATCCCCTGGCGCGTTGAAGCCTTGCCCATTGATGCCCTGTTCCATCAGGAACGGCGTCCATCGACACACGTTTTCATAATGGTGTGGGAACGACCTTGCGTCGTTCCGCGAACAAATCTGGCAACTTAAGGAACAGGAGGCTGACATGACCCGCCTTGCACTATTTGCCGGAACAGCGGTCCTGGCCCTGGGCATCAACGCGATGCCAGCAGCGGCAGCCTGTAATGGTGACGCATCCACAGAAACCGTGCTGGGCGCAGGTTCAGGCGCGGCGGTCGGCGGTTTGGCATCCCATAGCATCGCCGGCGCCGCGATCGGCGGCGTCGCCGGTGGCGTAATCGGTAACGCCATCGGTCACAGCAACAATCGCGAGGATTGCCGTCGTGAGGCCCGGGCAGAGGAGCGCGCTTACTATCGGGATCATGATCGCGACTATTGGGTCGATCGCTATGGCGACCGGCACTACTACGACGATGATGATTGACGCCTGACGTCATATTGTCCGAATGCGAGGCCCGCTGGGAGCAATCCCGGCGGGCTTTCTATTTGACGCTTCGTCAGTTCCGCAAGTTCCCAGAGTTCCCCTTTTTGGGTGTGGATAGAACCACTTAGATCAACTTGTAATTGCTGGATTAAGAAATGGGTAACCACCTTCCTTCAGACTCTCGGCGGGCTGAAGAGCGGTCATGTAGGGCACATGATCCATCTGACGAGGGGCGCTACGGAATGCACCGGAGACGCTGATGCCGACAGTCATTCGATTCAACAAGAAGCGGTATCTCGCGTCAGGCGTCAACCTGAGCGAGTTGTTCGACCAGATTCCCGAACCCATCGCCTATTTCGACGCCGACGAGCGGCTGGCCGCCTGCAATCTGAGTTTCCGCAACCATTTTCCGATCGTGATCGAATCGGAATTCCTCAAGCGCGTCACCGCCGGTCCGGTTTCCAGCCAGGCTGGCTCGCGCGCGCCGTCGCAGTTCCTGCCCCCTCCAACAAATTTGCTTGGCAATCCGTCCGGGACAGGTACGCCGGTGAGCCTGCCTGCCACCATAACCACGGCCCGCAAGAATGATTTCGCACCCGATATCCGCAAGACCCCCGATGGCGGCACCTTGCTGACGCTGCGGGACCTGTCCAGCCAGCACCGAATGGAAGCGGAGTACCATAAGCGAATGGACACGCTGATGGTCGAACTCGAGCTCGCGCATCAGGCCAAGCAGGAGGCCCAGAACCTCGCCCGCTCGCGCAAGGATGTCCTGGCGGCGGTGAGCCATGAGCTCAGGACCCCACTCAACGCGATCCTGGGCTTTTCGGAGATGATCACCAAGGAGATGGCCGGTCCGCTGGAGAATGAGCGCTATCTCGAATACGCCCAGATCATCCATTCCAGCGGCGTGCATGTCCTGTCGATGGTGAACGACCTGCTGGATCTCTCCAAGCTGGATGCGGGAAAGCTGGAGCTTCACGTCGAGCCCGTGGAAATCCTGAAAGTCATCATCGAATGCGTGCGTCTTGTGGGGGCCCAGGCCACCCGCGACCATATCGGGATTTCGGTTCACGTCTTTGACGGTGTCGACCGGCTATGCGGAGACAGCAAGCGCCTGCGCCAGATGCTGCTGAATCTTTTGTCCAATGCCCTGAAATTCACGCCGGTGGGCGGCGAAATCACCATAGACGTTTTCCGCCGCGGCGAGAGTGTCGCGATCTCGGTGTCCGACAATGGCATCGGCATCAAGGCCGAGGATATTCCCAAGGTGATGGAGCCCTTTGGACAGGTGGAGAGCGAGCTTAGCCAGAAGCATCTGGGCACCGGGCTTGGGCTGCCTTTGACCAAGGAGCTGGCGGAATTGCACGGCGGATCGCTGACGATGGAATCCAATGTGGATGTCGGCACCACAGTGACCATCATCTTGCCGCCCGATCCCAAGAGCGCGGCGGCCTAAACCTTCGCAGCTGCACTCTTTCCTACCGGCTGAAGCCCTGCTTTCCGGTTGCCCTGAAGCGCGAGGTAAAGGACACTGGCAAAAAAGAGCGGCCCAGCCGCCTCGCCAGGGGACCGCACCATGCATCAGAAACCCACGTTTCGCCTGATCCTGCTGGGTATTCTTTTGGGATTGGCGCCCGCCGGAATTGCACCGGCCGGGGCCGAGATGCTGCAATTCTCCACCCCCGACGGCGTCAAGTCCTGGCCAAAATTGCCCGACATCTCCGATTGGCATCAGGACCAGGAATCCAGCCTGAGACTGGGCGCCAATTCGCTGATTCCCGACGGTGTGGATCCCGCCACCGCCGAGGTCACCATCCAGGCCCGCGGCTTTCCTCGCCGCGGCGCCGCCACCGTCACCTCAGTGTCGCAGATGGTGGAGAGCGACCGCGCCGCAGCGCCCGCCGGCACGGAGGTGAAGCAGCTTTCCGATGTCGCCGACAAGGACGGCACGCCCTTCAACCTCTATTCCTTTGCGCCCCCGGCCGGCCAAGGAAATTGGAAGGCGGTCGCCTATTCCGAGGAAGGCGACACTCTGCTGGCCTTCACCTTGAGCGCCCGCTCCAAGGCCGCCTATGAAAGCAATCTTCCCGTTTTCGTCACCCTGATCCAGAAATATGCCAAGGACATTCCGTGGTGACTGGCGGTGGTGACTTGCCGGCCAACGCGGAATCGCTAACGTCCAACAACAACCAGGCGGAAAACCGCCGCTACTAGGGGAAACACCATGACACGCATGAACAAATTTTCGCGCCGCGGGATGCTGCAGGCATCGGGCGGCGCATTGCTGGCGGGCGCGGCAAGCGTGCCCGCCTGGGCGCAGCAGGGGCCTGACGCGCCCTACAACCCCACACCCGCCAAGCGCATCGGCCAGCCCCAGGAAGGCCCCGATACCCCCAAGCTCACCATCTATATGGACAACATGCTGGATGAGGCGGAGGCGATCCGCATCAAGCAGTTGGGCATCAACTGGATCGACGCCCAGGCGGTGCCGGAACAGCCCTGGGGCATGGACTATCTGCAGCCGCGGGTCGACGCGCTGAAGAAGCACGACATGCATATCGGCATCATGATGATCCGCTGGTCGTACCAGGGCGGCATGGACCCCCAAATGAACAAGATCGTGCGCGGCCTGCCCGGCCGCGACGAGGAGATCGGCAAAATCAAGCAGACCATTGTCACTATGGGAAAGCTGGGCATTCCGGTTTTGGAATGGAATTTCTACAACCACCGCGCCACGGACGGTTATAAGCAGGTACCTGGCCGCGGCGGCGCCGGTTATTCCGAATTCCAGTACGACCGGATGAAGGATCTTCCGGCCCTCCCGGCGGACGGCACCCCTCAAAATTATGAAGATACCTGGAAGAACATGACCTACTTCCTCAAGGAAGTGATCCCGGTGGCGGAAAAGAACAATGTGGTGATGTCGGTGCACCCCAATGACCCGCCCCCGCCCATGAGCCGGGGTTCGGCCCAGGTCCTCAACAGCTTCTCGGACTGGAAGCGTCTGGTCGAGACGGTGAATTCCCCGTCCAACTGCATGACCTGGGACTGCGGCGTCACCCGCGAGCTGGGCGAGGATCCTGTCGTGGTCGGCAACTGGCTCGCCTCGCGCAACCGCATCGGCCAGGTCCATTTCCGCAATGTGGTGATGCGCAAGCCGCGCCTGGACTATACCGAGGTCTTTCCGGACGACGGCGACAATGACATGTTCGAGGTGATGAAGCTGTTGGTGAAGAACAATTACAAGCGCCTGATCTTCCCCGAGCATCCGCGTAGCCTGGACACCGACAAGTTGCTTCCCAAGGAGGCCCAGACCACGAATTCCGGTTGGGCCTATGATGTGGGCCATTGCAAAGCGATGCTGCAGATCGCTCTGCGGCAAGTGCGGGGCCTTTAGGCGAGGCATCGTGAGTCAAGTGCGCGGCCTGTGGCCGGCACATCGGCAAAAGAAAAGCCCCGCATCTTGCGATGCGGGGCTTTTCACTTGTGCCGTCGGCGCCCCGTTCCAGGGAGATCAGGGCCGGCCGGCCACAATCACAGACTGGCGCGCAGGCCAATCGTGAAATAGCGACCCATGATGTCAGCACCGGTACCGCCGCCACCGCCTGGAACGGGATAGAAGATGCCCGGGGCGCCGGAGGTGGTCGGATAGAGAGGAGCCAAATCGTTGAAAAGATTTTGCACGGTCACATAGGCGCTGTAGTCGGCACCATCGAGATTGAACTTGCGTGTGATGTTGAGATCCAGGTAGTTCTGAGACCGGATATAAGGCAATGCATAGATGATGGTGGGCTGGCTGGCCTGCTTGAAATTGCTGATCCAGCGATCTTCCAGCCCGAAGCTCCAATTGCCGAGGTCATAGTTGACGAAGGCGGTGATATGGCCTCTTGAGATGATGGAGCGGGTGATGGCTGCTCCGGGAAATGTCTGGGAGCGATTGACGGGCTGGTAGTTGGCAAGCAAGCGCAGATTCAAGCTTCCAGGCAAGGATTGCTCAACATCGGCCAGGTCGAAATGATAATCCGCTTCCACATCCGCGCCTTCGATCATGGAGTTGGCGGTGTTGAGGGACTGTTGCAGCACCGAGGTGGGATAGTTGGCGACGGTGTGATCGCTGAACGGCAGCGGACGGATGAAGAGCGAGCAGTAAGGTGAGGTGCCGTTTGACTGTTCGCAAAGATTCTGGATCTGCACATTGCCAGCGCTGATGTTGGCGATCGCGTTTTTCACGTTGATGTGATAGTAATCGTAAGACAGCGTCAGGTTCGGAATGAAACTGGGCGTGAAGACAACGCCCGCGGTATAGGTGCGGGCCACCTCAGGCACCAGGTTCGGATTGCCCCGGCTGGAGATGAACAGGCTACCGTTCGTATTGGTGTGAATGTCGGTAAAGCCCGTCACCGAATTCTGCACCGGCGAGAACAGGTCGTTCAGCGTTGGCGCGCGAATGTCGACCGAGGTCGTGCCGCGGAAACGCACATCGTCATTGACATGATAGTCCAGGCCGATCTTCCAGGTCTGGACCGAGCCGGAGGTGCTATAATCGGTATAGCGGCCCGCCAGGTTGGCATCCAGGCTCTGGACCAGCGGCAGATCCTTGAGCAGCGGGACAACGGCTTCACCGGCGAACTCCCACACATTGTTGGAGGCATGGGCATTGGCAACGGTATTCTGTGCCCATACCACATTCTGATTGCTGCAAAGACGCAGGCCCGTGCAATCGACCTTATCGGTGGGCTGGGCATTGCTGTTGACGCCATAGGTGTTCCAGCGCGCTTCGCCGGACAGCGCCACCTTGACCGGCCCAGCCCAATCTTCGAACAAGGTGCCGGCGATGCTGCCGCTCACATTGTCCATGATGTTGGACATGATGTAGCGCGTGTCGCCGCTGATATAATCATACGCCGACTGGGAGATCGCGGTGGGCCCGAAGGGATTCAGCGGCACACAACCCGGATAGAGGCTGGCAAATGGAGTGGTGGAGACATAGCAAACCACCGAGCCGTTGGGCCCTGCCACCGCGTCTGAAGCGGCATAAATTTTGGCATTGTTGCGGTTGCGGGTATTGGTGATGCTTTGCCGGGCCTCGCCATGGCCGTAATAGAGATCCCAGTCGAATTTGCCCAACAGGCTGCCATCCAAACCCGCAGCGACGCTGAGATAGCGGTTGAGATTGCGGGTGCCTGGCGCTTCGCCCAGGCCGAACTTGGTTATGTATTCCGTCAGCTGGAAGGTTTGGCCCGGCGTATTGGCGGGGTTGAGCGCCTGTTGGACGGATGCCGGCAGGAAGGCGTTGTTGGTGAAGAATAGGTTGGTTTGATTGGCGCCCGGATTGAGCAGCATGGGATACCAGGTGCCGGACGCAAAGGATTCCGAGCCCGTCGCCTGGACATAAAAGCTTGTCGTGTCGTCAAGATTGTAGCTGAAACGGCCAAAGGCGTTGTTGGTGCGGAAGTAAGTCAGCGCCTGGCCAAACGGGTCATACGCGCCGTCGCCTCCCGACTCCACATTGGCGGTTCCCGTGAGGGCGCCATGCGCGAACGGACCGACAACGCCATCAGCCACGAATTGCTGGCCATTGAGGGTGCAGGGCGCCGCGCAGCTGATCAGGCCCCCGAAGGTGTGGGTGGGAACGCGCGTGTTCTGGACGAACGCGAACGGGTTTGCCGCCGTACCGGCGCCGGCCAGGGTCCAGTATCCAGGGCCATAGGGACGATCGATGATCGGCACACCATCCTGGTTGAAATGCTCGATCGACATTTCGAAATGGCCGCGGCCACCGAACAGATTCGTGCCGGCCGCCGCTGCCACCTTGTAGCTGAAGCCGTCCCCATAGTTGGAGATGCCGGAATTGAGGTCAAATTTGAGTCCAGTGAAATTCTTGTCCAGGACGAAGTTGACCACCCCGGTCACCGCATCCGAGCCATAGACAGCGGAGGCACCGCCGGTCACCACATCCACCCGGCTCATCAGCATCTGGGGCAGGACATCGACATTCACGGTCCCATTGGCATTGTCAGGCGCCACCCGGTGGCTGTCGAACAGCACCAGCGTGCGTTGCGTTCCAAATTGACGAAGCGCCAGAACATTTTGCCCGCTGCCGCTGCCGCCATTGCCAGCCGATCGCGGCTGCTGCGAGCCCAAAAATACCGGCAGCTTGTTCAGAGCGTCGGGAATGTTGGTAGGTGTGGTGGCGCGAAGCTGTTCGGCGGAAACCACCGTCAACGGCGTGGGCGAGTTGACGGCACTGGAAATGACCCGCGAACCGGTCACCACCACCTGTTCGACGGGCGCACTTTGAGAACCCGCCGCAGCGTCATCTGCGGCGGCTGCCACGTTTTTTGGGTTGGGCGCCAGGACGATTGTCCGTCCGTCGTCGGCAGCGATCCGCAGGTCTGTTCCCTTGAGCATGCCCGTCAGCGCGACACGGACTTCATACTCCCCCTTGACGGCCGGCGTGACCACACCATGCAAGGCCTGACCGGGCGCGATGATCTGTATACCGGCCTGCCGCGCCAATTCGGGAATCGACTTGCCGGCATCTTCCGCAGGAATGTCGATGGGCTTCGCCTGGGCCCAGGCCGTCTCGCAGCAAATCAGAGCCAAACATGCCACGCTGCCCTGCAGCGCGGCTTTTGAGAATTTCCGGATCATCAACTCCCTCTTTGGTATGCCACCTGGCGTGGTCTTGGGGGTGTTGACGAATGAAAGTTCGAAATCCCTATTCGTTCCGTTACATTTTAGCGGCGCAATCAGCGCGTGAGGCGGACTTCGCGGTTGGCCACTTCCACATGAAGATTAAGAGAGATCGCGGCGGCTCGGGCAAAACCTACCGGGTCGTTGGATACAAACAGGCCGGTAATGGTCTGGTTCTCGAGTTCGGGAGGTACGCGAACCTGGATATCGCTGTAACGTCCGAACTCGCGCGCCGCGTTCGCCAGCGTTTCATTATCAAAGGCGATGCGCCCCTCGCGCCATGCCAGGTCGCGGGTGACCTGTATACGAGGCACCGCTTCGGTTGAGATCGGCGCCTGGGGCGGCGCCAGGGCAAGTGTGTTGGCCACAAGCCGCACGGGCGGCGCCTGTGGCACTTGCGGGCGCTTTATTTCCACAACCCCTTCGCGCACCAGAACCTGGACCGGCTGTTCCGGCAACAATTTCACGGTGAAGCTGGTGCCCACGGCGCGCACCTGGGTGTCGCCCGCCATCACGACGAAGGGGCGCTTCTTGTTCTTGGCGACATCGAACAGACCCTCGCCCTGCAGCAACTGAATCTCGCGGCGCGCCTTGCCGTAATGGACCACAATCCTGGAATCGGTGTTGAGCGTGACCATGGACCCATCGGACAGGACGATCTCCCTGGTTTCGCCGACCCGGGTGGAATAGCTCTCCTGTCCCAGCAATCGCGTCAACCAGACCGCGCCGCCGGCCGTAACGGCAAGCCCTGCCGCCACACTGCCTACCAACATGGTCCGGCGCCTGAGAACGCTCCCATTGGGGGGCGAGAAAACCGTCATCCGCAAGGCATCCGGGGCGGCCGCGCCGACCCGATCCAGCTGCGCCAGCACGGCCTCGGCCTTGGCATAGGCGCCGACATGGCGCGGATCGGCCTTGAGCCAGCGGTCCAGCGCGGACTGGTCCTGTGACGTAAGGCCAGAGCACCGCCGCGCCGCCCACTCCGCGGCGGTGCGGTCAATCTCCGGAGGGGAGAATCTTGTATTCATGATCGTCAGCTCGCTTTGGTGTAGACGGGTGAGGGCTGGATTTCCCTCCCCGGCCGAACAAGGCCATCAGCGCTGCCACTCCCTGTGCCATATGCTTTTCGACGGTTTTTATGCTTATGCCCAGTCTGCTCGCGGTCTCCTGCTGGGAAAGACCTTCGACGCGCCGCAGGATGAGGACATCGCGCGTGCGCTCGGGCAAAAGCGCCAACGACCGCGCGACTTCGGCTATTTCATCGCGGAACTCAAGCTGCTGTTCCGGGGTCGCGTCGGGTGCGGAAATCTCAAGCTGGTCCAGATCGCCGGCCGTGTGGATGGAAATCACCCGCGAGCGCCGCATGTGATCGATGATGATCGCCGTCGCGGTCTGGATCGCATATTGCCGCGGATATTTGATGGTCTCCAGCGAAGGCTGGGACACGATCCGGGCATACATCTCCTGGACGATGTCATCGACTTCCATCCCATGGACGAACATACGCCTGAGCCTGGACCGCAGCATGGGCTCAAAGGGCAGGATATGGCGCGCCAGCCAGCGTGCCCGTTCCTGGAAATCAATTTCCATGGCCACAGCAAAGCATCAACAGCCAGACTTGCAAGGGCTTTTGGGCGCCCGATAAAAAAGTCCCTACGCCGCCTGCGCGGCGTAGGGATTTTGGCAAGACGTTCGTCTAATACCCAACGGTCTTCGGAATGCGGCCTTACTGCTTGACGATCTGGCCATCCGGCAGGCGGACTTCGCCCCAGCCGCCATTCATCGGATCGGTGCGGTTGAAGGGGCGTTTGGCGGCGGCGGCCTCGTTGACTTCGATGCCCCAGCCCGGCTTGTCATTGGCATAGAGGTAACCGCCCTTCATCTCCGGCAGGCCGGGGAAGATTTCCTTGGTCGCGTCGTTGAATTCCGAATATTCCTGGATGCCGAAATTGGTGATGTTGAGATCCAGATGCGTCATCGCCATATGGCCGATGGGCGAGACGTCGCCGGGACCGTGCCAGGCGGTGCGGACATTGAAGATCTCGCCAAACGCCGCCACCTTGCGGGCCGGCGTCAAGCCGCCCATCTGCGAGATATGCATGCGCATATAGTCGATCAACCGGTCCTTGATCAGCGGCGTCCATTCATGCGGCGAGTTGAACAACTCGCCCATCGCCAGCGGTGTCGTGGTCTGGGCGCGGATGTTGGAAAACCACATGATGTCTTCCGGCGACAGCGGATCTTCCAGGAAGAATAGACGATACTGTTCCACTTCCTTGCACAACTGAACCGCCTCGGTCGGCGTGTAGCGCTCATGGGCATCGTGCAGCAGCTCGATCTCGGGCCCCAATTCCTTGCGCGCGGCCTCGAACAGCGCCAGAGCGCGGCGCTTGGCGCCTTCGCGCTCGAATACCGGGGCGTTGTGGAGGGAATCGATGCGCGAACCGCCGGTGCGAGAACCATAGCCGGCCATGCCCGGCACGCCGACCTGGATGCGGACATGACGGAAACCTTGAGAGATATACTTCTTGGCGCTGTCGAGGCAGTCCGCAATCTCACTGCCCGAGGCGTGGCCATAGGTGTCCACCGCTTCGCGCGCCTTGCCGCCCAGAAGCTGATAGACCGGCAGGCCGGCCATACGGCCCTTGATGTCCCATAAGGCCTGGTCCACGCCGCTGATCGCATTGTTGAGAACCGGCCCGTTGCGCCAGTAAGACGAATTGTAGAGCATCTGCCAGGTGTCTTCGATCCGGTCGGCGGGTTTTCCGATCAGGAACGGCTTGATGTATTTTTCAACCGCCGGCTTCACCAGGTCGGCGCGCTGGGTGAAGGTGGCGCAGCCATAACCATACAGGCCGGCCTGATCTGTGGTGATCTTCACCACTGTGAGGCGAACGCCCTGGGGCGCGCATTCGATCACCGAAACATCGCGAATCTTGGGCGACGCCATGCCGCGGGCGGCGCGCGCCGACGCTTCCTGGGCCTGGGATTCCTTGGTCGACAGCAAGGCCGCGACCGCGCCGCTCGCCATCGCCGCACCGAACACTTCACGTCTACGCATGGAAACTCCCCTTGGTGGATTGGTTTTTTGTCTGCACTATTTTATTTGGCGCGACCGTAAGTCGAGGACGTACAAACGGCAAGATTCCCTCTGGCCCCTTTTGTCGCGCCTTCTCATTTGTGTGGTGCGCCGCAACAATCCCTTTAATTGCAGGTCCCGATCGGGGGCGTATGCGGCAGTGGCCGTCCAGCCGTTGCGCCTGTCGGCGTGCCATTGTCGACAGCGGCAACACCGTTGACGAACAATTCCTTCACGCCTTCCGACAAAACCGCGGGATGGATGTAGTCGGCCTTGGGGACATAGCCATTGGGATCGAACACCAGCACGTCGGCGAAGTAGCCGGCTTTGAGATAGCCGCGCCGGTCCAGCTTGAAGATGTCGGCGGTCAGGCCGCTGGAATGGCGGATGAAGAAGCCCGTGTCGATTGTGTGTTTCTGCTTCACATAGACCGCGTATTTGGTCTGGAAGGTCGCATATTCGCGCGGATGGCCGGGGCCGCCGTCCGAGCTGGTCACCGTCCAAGGCTGCTTCATGAAATTCTCCAGGTCCGGCTCGGAGATATTGAACGATACGATCGAAGCCTTGCCGCCTGTTTCGCGCAGTATCCGAATGGCGGCGTCCAGGGCGTCCACCTTCCATTCCTTGGCGATGGCGGAGAGATATTTGCCCGTCCAGGGTTTCGGCGGCGCATCCTTGGCCGTTCCCCCTTCGGCTTCGCCGCTGGTGAGCAGAATGGTCTGCGCGCCGCCGCGCCGGTCCAGATTCTGCGCCATTTCAGCTTTGATCTTCTTCAGCAGCGCAGGATCGTCGAACCGCTTAATCATCGCGGCATCGCCGCCATCCGAGGCCCAACGCGGCACCAGCGCCGCATCCAGCCCGGTATGGGAGGCGAGCCAGGGATAATGGTTGGCGGTGACGTTCTGCCCCTTGGCGCGCGCCTCATTGATCAGGGCGATGACGTCCTTGGATTTGCCCCACACGTCATGGCCCAAAGCCTTGATGTGCGAGAAATGCACCGGGATACCGCCTTCGCGGCCGATCTGCAGCACTTCCTTGGTCGAGTTCAGGAGGCCGATGGAATACGAAGATTCATCGCGCTGATGGGTGTCATAGACACCGCCGCGCCGGCCCGCCTCTTTGGCCAAGGCTATCACTTCATCAGTCTTGGCGAAATTCTGCGGCGCGTAGAACAAGCCTGCCGAAAGCCCGATGGCGCCTTCGCACATGCCCTTGACCACCAGCGCCTTTTCCTTTTCCAGCTCTTGCGGGGTGGGCGCGCGCGCCGCCTCTCCGATCACCGTCCGCCGGATGGCGCCGAAACCGACATAGGACACGACATTGGGCCCGATGCCCTGCGCCTGATAGTGCGCGAATTTGGCCTTGAGATCGGGTGTGCCATTGCCATCGATCCCGATAAAGACGGTCGAGACGCCCTGCATGGTCCAAGCCGGATCAGCGCGTTGCGCCTTGTCGGCAGAATCCAGAAAATGATCGGTGTGGGTATGGGCGTCGATCAGCCCCGGCGAAACGATCATGCCTTTGGCGTCAATCGTCCGCTTGGCCGTCATCGTCGCCTTGGGCCCGACATAGACGATCTTGTCGCCGGTGATCGCCACATCGCCAGTGAACGGCTTGGCGGTCGAGCCGTCATAAATCGTGCCGCCGGTGATCAGCACGTCCGCCTGTTGCGTCTGACCCCATGCCGAACCCGTAAGCGCGGACGATAAAAGCAGCGTGAGCGCCACAGGCGACTTCGTTGCCGATTTCATGCGATTTCCCCTTCTCGGTGGCAGTTCTTTGCTGCCGTTGACCAAAAGTCTAAGCGCTTCCAGCGCC
>Ga0105248_10005678_pt1 | contig 13707 bp, 10 predicted proteins | sample KBSS34metaG_FD_81524 | JGI IMG/M metagenome (GOLD analysis project Ga0105248, IMG submission 81524) | Switchgrass rhizosphere microbial communities from Kellogg Biological Station, Michigan, USA - KBS S3-4 metaG | ecosystem: Host-associated > Plants > Roots > Rhizosphere > Soil | place... | reverse complement strand
GGCCTATCGCGCCGCCGGGGTCGACTTCAACGCCGCGCTCTCCAATGCCCGCGTCACGCTCGAGCGTCGCACCGACGGCCGTCCCTTCATCCGGCTCACGAGCGACCGGCCGATGCAGGAGCCGTTCGTCGATGTGATCCTCGAACTGCAATGGTCCAATGGCCGCCTGACCCGCGAGTTCACGCTCCTGCTCGATCCTCCCACCCGTGCCACAGCGCCGCAGCCTTCCACCGGCGCTGCGATCGCGCCCGCGACTCCGACCGCGCCGGCCGCCGCCCCTGCGGCGAAAGCTCCCGTCGCCCCGCGCGCTGAAGCGCCGGCCCCTGCGCCGGCTCGTGCACCACGTGCCGCTGCCGAGGCCACCAAGCCGCCGGCGACCGCCGCCGCCCCGGCTCCGGCACCGACCCTCGGCGCCGGCGTGAGCGCCGACGAATACGAAGTGCACCGCGGCGACACCCTCTACGGCATTGCGGGCCGCACCGCGCGCTCGGGCGTCTCGCTCGACCAGATGCTCGTGTCGCTCTATCGCACGAACCCGCAAGCCTTCCTCGGCAACAACATGAACCGCCTGCGCGCAGGCGCCGTGCTCAACGTGCCCACCGCCGAGCAGGCCAAGGGCGTGAGCCCGAGCGAAGCGCGTCAGGTGATCCAGGCGCAGAGCGCCGACTTCGGCGCCTACCGCGAGCGCCTGGCCACCGGCGTGTCCACCGCGCCGACCACGCAGGCCCGCCAAGCCGGCGGGCAGGTGCAGGCCGAGGTCAAGGACAGCAAGCAGTCCACCGCCGCGACGCCGGACCGCCTGCAGCTCAGCAAGGGCGCCGTGGCGTCCAAGGCTGCCAGCGCGGCCGATCAGGTTGCCAAGGGTCGTGAGAAGCAGGACACCAGCGCCCGCGTCGCCGAGTTGTCGAAGAACGTCGAGGACCTGAAGAAGCTGCAGGGTGCGGCCGGCGCAGGCGCCGGCGCCGGCGCGGCGCCCAAGACTGCCGCCCCGACGATCACCGGCACGCCGCCCACCGCGGCCCGCACGCCCGCCGCTGCTGCGACGCCGGCTCCCGCCCCAACGCCTGCTCCCGCGCCTGCCCCGGCTCCGGTCGCCTCTGCACCGGCCGCGCCCGCGCCGATGTCGCTGGCCCCCGCATCGGCACCTGCCCCGATGGCCCTCGGCCCCGCGTCGGCGCCCGCGCCGGCCGTCGCCGCGGAGCCTGCTGCGTCTGCCGCGGCGCCTTCGGCGGAAGCCTCTGCGCCGACCGTCGTGGCACAAGCCCCCGCGGTGGCCCGCCCGGCTCCGGCGCCCATGCCTGCGCCGGTCGAAGAGCCCGGTTTCATCTCGTCCCTGCTCGACAGCCCCTGGGTGCTTCCGGGCGCGGGCGTGCTGGTCGCAGGCCTTGCGATCTTTGGCATGCTGCGCCTGCGTTCGCAGAACCGCAGTGACAGCGGCGAGACCTCGTTCCTGGAAAGCCGCCTGCAGCCCGATTCCTTCTTCGGCGCCAGCGGCGGCCAGCGCGTGGATACCCGCGACGCGACCGGCGTGCCGTCCTCGATGAGCTATTCGCTCAGCCAGCTCGACGCCATCGGTGACGTCGACCCGGTCGCCGAGGCGGACGTCTACCTCGCTTACGGCCGCGACCTGCAGGCCGAGGAAATCCTCAAGGAAGCGATGCGCGCGAACCCCGAGCGCATGGCCATCCGCACCAAGCTGCTGGAGGTCTACGCCAAGCGCCGCGACACCAAGGGCTATGAGCTCCTGGCCACCCAGATGTATTCGCTGACGGGCGGCGAGGGCGAAGACTGGTCGCGTGCCCAGCAACTGGGCCGCGAGGTCGACGCAGACAACCCGCTGTACCAGGCTGGCGGCCGCCCCGAAGGCGCCGGCGCGTCGGGTGGTCCGATCGTCGAGCCGCTGGGTGCCAGCACCATGCCGCAGTCGGTGCTGCCTTCGCCGTCGTCCTTCGACGCGCAACGCTCGATGCACGAGGACGATCCGAGCCTGGACCTCGACCTCGACATCTCCCAGCCGGGACGGCTGGAGGCCGCGCCGCTGCGCGCCGCCGAGGTGACGCAGCCCCTGCCGCGTTCCACGCAAGCCCCGAGCCCGGCGCCGAGCCTTCCCCCGCTCGACGAGGGCCTGAGGTTCAACCTGGGCGATATGGGAACGCCTGCCGCCAAGTCGGCCTTCGCCAACGAGCCGCCCACGGTGCAGTCGGGCTTCGACGACCTGCCGAGCCTCGACCTGAACGCCGAGCCGCTGAGCGAGGAAAGCCTGGAGCGCAAGCTCGAGCTTGCCGAGGAGTTCCGTCAGATCGGCGACATGGAGGGCGCTCGCGATCTGCTCCAGGAAGTCGTCACTCGCGCCAGCGGTTCGCTCAAGTCGAAGGCGCAGGGTCTGCTCGACCAGCTCGCCTGACGGCGGGCCTCCCGGTTCGAGCAGGCTAGCGGTCCCGGGGCCAGCATGCGCCTCGCCCTGGGCCTCGAATACTGCGGCAGCGGCTACCTGGGCTGGCAGAGCCAGCCGGGTGGCCGCACGGTCCAGGATCACCTCGAAGCCGCGCTCTCGCGCTTCGCCGATTCCCCGATCCAGACGGTGTGCGCCGGGCGCACTGATTCCGGGGTGCACGCCATCAACCAGGTCGTGCATTTCGACACCCTGGCCGAGCGCGCCGCCTTCTCATGGGTGCGCGGGCCCAACACCTTTCTCCCGCCAGACATCTCGGTGCAGTGGTGCGCCACGGTGCCCGACGACTTCCATGCCCGCAACCACGCGCGGGGGCGCCGCTACGCCTACGTGCTGCGTGAGTCCGCCGCGCGCCCGGCGGTCGAGGCGGGTCGGGTGGGCTGGGTGTTTCGCCCGCTCGACGCGCAGGCGATGCGCGAGGCTGCGGCGGTGCTCGTGGGCACGCACGACTTCAGCGCCTTTCGCTCCTCCGAGTGCCAGGCCGCCTCGCCGGTGAAGGAGTTGCGCCGCATCGACATCACGCGCCACGGCGCGTATTGGCGATTCGACTTCGAGGCCAACGCCTTCCTGCATCACATGATCCGCAACCTCATGGGATGCCTGATCGCCGTGGGGCAGGGCACGAAGCCCGTGACGTGGATGAACGAGGTGCTGGCCTCGCGCCGACGCGAGCAGGCCGCCCCCACCTTCATGCCCGACGGGCTGTACTTTCTCGGCCCGTACTACGATCGCGCCCTCGGACTTCCCGATCGATCGAGCGCAAGTGACTGGCTTCCCTGAGGCGCGCCGGGCCCTGCCCGCGCCTGCTCGCACCCGCATCAAGATCTGCGGCCTCTCGCGCGAGGCCGACGTGCTCGCGGCCGCGCAGGCGGGTGCGGATGCGATCGGCCTCGTCTTCTACGAGCCCAGCCCCCGGGCGGTGACGCTTCAGCGTGCCGAGGCACTTGCGCGCGAGCTGCCGCCCTTCATGACGCCGGTGGGACTCTTCGTGAACGCGCCGGCCTCGCGCGTGCGGGCTGCGATCGAGCGCATTCCCAATCTCCTGCTGCAGTTCCACGGCGACGAAACCCCCGCCCAATGCGAGGCCTACGGGCGTCCGTACATTCGCGCCGCGCGGGTGGCCGAGGGGGTCGATTTGCTAGACTTCGCGGCCCGCTTTTCCCGTTCCCAGGCGATCCTGCTCGACGCCCACGTCGAGGGTTACGGCGGCGGTGGAAAGGTCTTCGATTGGTCACTCGTTCCCCATCACGTCAACGCTCCGGTCGTTTTGTCTGGTGGGTTGAATCCTGCAAACGTGATCGATGGGGTGCTTGCGCTTCGGCCCTGGGCCGTTGATGTGAGCTCCGGCGTGGAGCGCGAGAAGGGCGTCAAGGACGCCGACGCGATCCGCCGGTTCTGCGAAGCGGTGCGCGAGGCAGATGCCCGCATCGCTTCGAGCGTTGCCTGAAATCCTGACCATGACCCACTATCAGCAGCCCGATGCACGCGGGCATTTCGGCCCCTATGGCGGCCGCTTCGTCTCCGAGACGCTCGTGCACGCGCTCGACGAACTGCGCGCGGCCTACGAGGAAAGCCGCGACGATCCGCAGTTCCAGGCCGAGTTCCGGCGCGAGCTTGCGCAGTTCGTCGGCCGCCCGAGCCCGATCTATCACGCCGCGCGCACGAGCCGCGAACTCGGCGGCGCACAGATCTACCTCAAGCGCGAAGACCTGAATCACACCGGCGCGCACAAGATCAACAACACCATCGGCCAGGCGCTGCTCGCGCGCCGCATGGGCAAGCCGCGCGTGATTGCCGAAACCGGCGCGGGCCAGCACGGCGTTGCCACGGCCACGATCTGCGCCCGCTTCGGGCTGGAGTGCGTGGTCTACATGGGCTCCGAGGACGTGAAGCGCCAGTCGCCCAACGTCTATCGCATGAACCTGCTCGGCGCGAAGGTGGTGCCGGTGGAAAGCGGCTCGCGCACCCTGAAGGACGCGCTCAACGAGGCGATGCGCGACTGGGTGACCAACGTCGAGAACACCTTCTACATCATCGGTACGGTGGCCGGTCCGCACCCGTATCCGCAGATGGTGCGCGACTTCCAGCGCGTGATCGGCGAGGAGTGCCTCACGCAGATGCCAGCGCTGATCGGACGCCAGCCCGATGCTGTCATTGCCTGCGTGGGCGGCGGCAGCAACGCGATGGGCATCTTCTACCCCTACATCGAGCAGGCCGGCACGCGCCTCATCGGCGTGGAGGCGGCGGGCCTGGGCATTGACAGCGGCAAGCACGCCGCGTCGCTGATCGCCGGCTCGCCCGGCGTGCTGCACGGCAATCGCACCTATCTCCTGCAGGACGACAACGGCCAGATCATCGAGACGCACTCCGTCTCCGCGGGCCTCGACTACCCCGGCGTCGGCCCCGAGCTCGCCTACCTGAAGGACATCGGCCGCGCCGAGTTCGTCGGCATCACCGACGACGAGGCGATGAGCGCCTTCCATCACCTGTGCCGCACCGAGGGCATCATCCCCGCGCTCGAATCGGCGCATGCGCTGGCGTATGCACTCAAGCTCGCGCCGACCCTGCGTCCCGACCAGCACCTGCTCGTGAACCTCTCCGGGCGCGGCGACAAGGACATCGGCACCGTGGCCGACCTGGGCGGCGCCTCGTTCTTCTGCCGTCCTTCCTGCCAGGGACAGTCCGTGAAGGGCGCCCCGGTGGAGGTGAAGCGATGAGCCGCATCCGCCAGACCTTCGACGCGCTCAAGGCGCAGGGACGCAAGGCGCTCATTCCCTACATCACCGCGGGCGATCCGTTCGCCGACGCCACCGTCGAGCTGCTGCACGCCTTCGCGGACGCAGGGGCGGACGTGATCGAGCTCGGCGTGCCGTTCTCCGACCCGATGGCCGACGGCCCGGTGATCCAGCGTGCGTCCGAGCGCGCCCTCGCCAAGGGCATCGGCCTGCCGCAGGTGCTCGACATGGTGCGCGACTTCCGCGCCACGAACCGCAGCACGCCGATCGTGCTGATGGGCTACGCGAACCCGATCGAGCGCTACGACCAGCGCCTGGGCGCGGGACGCTTCGTGGCCGATGCCGCGCAGGCGGGCGTGGACGGCGTGCTGGTCGTCGACTATCCGCCCGAGGAGTGCGCCGAGTTCGCCGCGACGCTGAAATCGGCCGGGCTCGATCTGATCTTCCTGCTGGCGCCCACCTCCACGCCCGAGCGCATGAGCGAAGTGGGGCGCATTGCAAGTGGCTACGTTTATTACGTGTCGCTCAAGGGCGTGACCGGCGCGGGCCACCTGGACACGGGCGCCGTCGCGCGGGCGGTGCCGCTCATCCGCGAGCACGTGAGCGTGCCGGTGGGCGTGGGCTTCGGCATCCGGGACGCGCAAAGCGCGGTTGGCGTGGCGCAGGTCGCAGATGCGGTGGTGATCGGCTCTCGCATCATCCAGGTGCTTGAGGAACAATCCCGCGATTCGGTCGTGGCCGCCGGTGCGGCCTTCATTGCGGACATCCGCAAGGCCCTCGACAACATGACAGGAGTGAATCGATGAGCTGGCTCGAAAAGCTGTTGCCCCCCAAGATCCAGCCCACCGACCCGGCCGAGCGCCGCTCGGTTCCCGAGGGCCTGTGGATCAAGTGCCCCTCGTGCGAGACGGTGCTCTACAAGACCGACCTCGAACAGAACCTCTACGTCTGCCCGAAGTGCGCGCACCACCACCGCGTTGGCGCGCGCGAGCGACTGGACCTCTTCCTCGACCCCGAAGGGCGCTTCGAGATCGGCCAGGAGGTGGTGCCGGTCGACCCGCTCAAGTTCAAGGACAGCAAGCGCTATCCGGAGCGCATCAAGCAGGCCATGGAATCCACCGGCGAGACCGATGCGCTCGTGGTGATGGGCGGCGCGGTGCGCACCGTGCCGGTCGTGGCCGCGGCCTTCGAGTTCGAGTTCATGGGCGGCTCGATGGGCTCGGTGGTCGGCGAGCGCTTCGTGCGCGGCGTGGAAACGGCCTGTGAGCAGAAGACGCCGTTCGTGTGCTTCACCGCCACCGGCGGCGCGCGCATGCAGGAGGGACTGCTCAGCCTCATGCAGATGGCCAAGACCAATGCCTCGCTCACGCGGCTGGCCAAGGCGAAGCTGCCCTACATCAGCATCCTGACCGACCCGACCATGGGTGGCGTGTCGGCCGGCTTTGCGTTCATGGGCGACGTCGTCATTGCCGAGCCCAAGGCACTCATCGGCTTTGCGGGCCCGCGCGTGATCGAGAACACGGTGCGCGAGAAGCTGCCCGAAGGATTCCAACGCAGCGAATTCCTGCTGCAAAAGGGCGCGATCGACATGATTGCCGACCGCCGCGAGCTGCGCGACACCGTCGCCCGGTTGCTGGCCATGCTGCAGCGTCAGGGTGCCGACGCCGTCGCCTGAAGACGCATCCGTTTCCTCATGAGGGCAGGGCGGCGACGAGCCGCCCTGTTGCATTGCGCGCCGCGGCGCTGCATACCTGAGCCGAAAGCCGAACCGAGACGCCATGAATCCCGAACCGATGCCGAGCACCCTGGCTGAATGGCTGTCGCACTGCGAGCGGCTGCACCCGAAGACCATCGACCTCGGCCTGGATCGCGTGATGCGCGTGAAGGAGCGCATGGGCCTGCGTTTCGACTGCCCGGTCTTCACCGTCGCAGGCACCAACGGCAAAGGCTCGACCTGCGCCATGCTCGAGGCCATCTTGCAGCAGGCCGGCTACCGCACGGGTGTCTACACATCGCCGCACCTGGTGCATTTCGAGGAGCGCTGCCGCGTGCGCGGCGAGATCGTGAGCGCCGATGCGCTCGTGCCGCACTTTGCCGCCGTGGAGGCCGCACGCCAGGGCGACACGCTGACCTACTTCGAGTTCACGACGCTGGCCATCCTGCGGCTGCTGGCGGGCGAGGGGCTGGACGCGGTCGTGCTGGAGGTGGGCCTGGGCGGGCGGCTCGACGCGGTGAACGCGATCGACACCGATTGCGCGGTCATCACGAGCATCGACATCGATCACACCGAGTTCCTCGGACCCGACCGCGAGAGCATCGGGCGCGAGAAGGCGGGAATCATGCGCACGGGCCGCCCGGTGATCGTGGGCGATCCCGTGCCGCCGCAAAGCGTGCTCGACCATGCGGTGGAAATCGGCGCGGACCTTTGGCGCTTCGGGCGCGACTTCAACTACAGCGGCGACAAGCAGCAATGGGGCTGGGCCGGGCGCTCGCGCCGCTACAGCGGACTTGCCTACCCGGCGCTTCGCGGCGCCAACCAGCTCATCAACGCCAGTGGCGTGCTCGCGGCGCTCGAGGCGATGCGCCCGCGCCTGCCCATCACCGCGCAGGCGGTGCGCAACGGGCTGGCGATGGTCGAGCTGCCCGGTCGCTTCCAGATCGTGCCGGGCGAGCCCACCCTCGTGCTCGACGTGGCGCACAACCCGCACGCGGTGGCCACGCTCGCCGAGAACCTCGACCGCATGGGCTTCTATCCGCGCACCCTCGCGGTGTTCGGCGCAATGAAGGACAAGGACGTCGCGGCGATCATGGCGCGCATGCGCCCGCTCGTGGACGCCTGGTACTTCACGGACCTGCCCCTCGCACGTGCCGCCACCGCGAGCGAGCTGCGCGAGATCCACGACGCGCTACCCGCGGCCTCGCTCTCCGAGACGATGACGCTGCCGCGCGAGGTGGCCGTGAGCGAGTACGCAAGCCCCCGGGAAGCCTTGCTCGCCGCGCTCGAGGCCGCAGGGTCGGCTGATAGAATCGCGGTCTTCGGTTCGTTCTACACGGTCGGGGGCGTGCTGGAGGGCGGTCTGCCTCGGCGCGCGGCAAAGCATCTGCACTGAAGCGGCGCTGGACGCGTTCGCTGCATCCACGCAGGCCGCAAGAGGCTGCGTCCCGCAGACTCCGACCGGGCCGGCTCTCCTCCGACATTTCGACGCCCGGATTCGCACGCATGGGTCTGCTTTCATTCCTCAAGCGCAAGCCGGCCGCCGCCGCGCCCGCTCCGTCGCGGCGCACGCAGGAGGCTGCCGCCCCCACCCCTGACCAGGCCCGCGTGCGGGCGCGCCAGCGCCTCATCGGCGCGGCAGTGCTGGTCCTGATCGGTGTCGTCGGCTTCCCCATCCTGTTCGACACCACGCCTCGGCCCATCCCGGTCGACATCCCCATCGAGATTCCCAAGCGTGACGCTGTCGCGCCGCTGCAGCCGCCTGCCACGACCGTGCCGCCGGCCGCGGCGGTGCAGCGCCTGCCGGTGGCTGACGACAAGGCGAGCGCCGCGCAACCGCGCCCCGAGGCGCAGTCTCCCGCGCACCCGGCCCCGGCCACCGCCACCGCCACGGTCGCCGTGCCTGCGCCCAAGCCGGTGGACGCGCCGCGCGCGCAGGTCGACCCCTCCGCCGCCGAGAAGGCCCAGAAGGCTGCGGCGCAGAAGCTCGTCGCCGACAAGGCCGCCGCCGAGAAGGCCGCTGCCGAAAGGGCCGCTGCCGAAAGGGCCACCGAGCGCCGCGCCGCGCAGCAGAAGGCCGAGGCCGATCGTGCTCGCGCGCTGCTCGAAAACCAGGGCACCACCCCGAAAGCCTCCGAGGCCGCGGGGCGTTTCGTGGTGCAGGTGGGTGCCTTCAGCGAAGTGAGCTCGGCGCGCGAAGCGCGCCAGAAGCTTGAGAAGCTCGGCCTGCGCACCTACACGCAAGTGGTCGACACCGGCTCGGGCAAGCGCATCCGGGTGCGCGTGGGGCCTTACGGCGACCGCGCCGAGGCCGAGAAGGCGGCCAGCCAGATCAAGCAGGCCGGGCTGCCCTCGGCCGTGCTGACCCTGTGAGCGGTGTCCGTGCAGGAGGCCCCGTGGGTCGACATCGCGATGCTGCTGGCGCTCGCCGCCTCGGTGGTGGTCGGCCTGCTGCGCGGCTTCACCTACGAGCTGATGTCGCTTGCCGGCTGGGTGGTGGCCTTCCTTTGCGCACGCTTTGCCGGGCCGGCGGTGATGCCGCTGTTGTCCCTGGGCGCGCAGGGCTCGGGCTTGAATGTGGCCGCTGCGTACGCATGTGTGTTCATCGCCGCGCTGCTGGCCTGGGGCCTGTTGTCGTGGGTCGTGAAGAAGCTGGTGCAGGCCTCGCCCCTGAATGCAGCGGATCGGATGCTCGGCGGCGCCTTCGGCGCGCTGCGCGCTCTTCTGCTGCTGGTCGTGGTGGCTGCGCTCGTGATGCTGACGCCCGCAGTGGCGTCCGCGGCGTGGCGGCAGTCGATGGGTGCCAGCGCGCTTTCACGCTTGATCGAGTTCGTCAAACCGATGTTGCCGCCCGAGTTCGCCCGATTCCTCGGTGCGCCGGCGGCGACGCAAACTGAACAGCAAGGGGTGTAGTCATGTGTGGCATCGTCGGCGTGATCTCGAAAGCGCCAGTCAACCAGCTCATCTATGACGCGCTGCTGCTGCTGCAGCACCGCGGCCAGGACGCCGCGGGCATCGTCACCGCTTCGGGCACGAAGTTCTTCATGCACAAGGCGCGCGGCATGGTGCGCGACGTCTTCCGCACCCGCAACATGCGCGCGCTGCCCGGCACCGTGGGCCTCGGCCAGGTGCGCTACCCGACCGCCGGCAACGCCTACAACGAGGAAGAGGCGCAGCCCTTCTACGTGAATGCGCCGTTCGGCCTGGTGCTCGTGCACAACGGCAACCTGACCAATGTGCAGGAGCTGCGCCAGCAGCTCTTCGAGGTCGATCGCCGTCACATCAACACCGATAGCGACTCGGAGGTGCTGCTCAACGTGCTTGCGCACGAGATCGAGCTCGCCGCGCGCAACCTGCCGCTGTCGCCCGAGGAGATCTTCAAGGCTGTGCGCGCGGTGCATCGCCGCATCAAGGGCTCCTACGCGGTGGTGTGTCTCATCGCAGGCTACGGCGTCCTCGCTTTCCGGGACCCTTATGGCATTCGTCCGCTGTGCCTGGGCGAGGCGGACACGCCCGCGGGTCGCGAGGTGATGGTGGCCAGCGAATCGGTCGCGCTGGAAGGCACCGGTCACCACTTCGTGCGCGACGTGGCGCCTGGCGAGGCGGTCTTCATCGACCTCGAAGGCCGCGTGCATGCCCAGCAGTGCGCCGAGAAGGCGAGCCTCAACCCCTGCGTGTTCGAGTTCGTCTACCTCGCGCGGCCCGACTCGGTGATCGACGGCATCTCCGTCTACCAGGCCCGACTCAACATGGGCGAGACCCTCGCGCAGCGCTTGATCTCGACCATGCCGCCCAGCGAGATCGATGTCGTGATTCCCATCCCCGAGTCGAGCCGACCCTCGGCCATGCAGCTCGCGCAGAAGATCGGCAAGCCCTATCGCGAAGGCTTCGTGAAGAACCGCTACGTGGGTCGCACGTTCATCATGCCGGGGCAGGGCGTGCGCAAGAAATCGGTGCGCCAGAAGCTCAATGCCATCAGCCAGGAGTTCCGCGGCCGCAACGTGCTGCTGGTGGACGACTCCATCGTGCGCGGCACCACCTCCAAGGAGATCGTGCAGATGGCCCGCGAGGCCGGCGCGCGCAAGGTGTATCTCGCCTCGGCCGCGCCGCCGGTGCGTTTCCCGAACGTGTACGGCATCGACATGCCGACCAAGAGCGAGCTCATCGCCCATGACCGCACGATCGAGGAGATCCGCGAGTACATCGGGGCCGACGCGCTGATCTACCAGGACGTGGCCGCCATGAAGCGCGCGGTGGGCTCGCTCAGCGAGCGCATCGCCGGCTTCGAGGCCTCGTGCTTCGACGGTCACTACATCACCGGCGATGTGAGCGAGTCCGACTTCGCGGCGATGGAGAAGCAGCGCCTGTCGCAAGGCGAAGAGGAAGACGCCGAGCGCATGCGCCTGGCGTTGCAGGGCACGGCCGACTGAGGCCGAGTTTGCATACGGCCTGGGCACGGGCCTCACCACCATGACCGACACCAAGAAACTGCCGCGCGTCGACCTTCCCCCCGATGCACGGCGCGACACGCTCGCGGTGCGCGAAGGCCTGCCCGCGTCGCCCTGGGGCGAGAACTCCGAGGCGCTGTTCCTCACCAGCAGCTTCGTGCATCCCGACGCGGCCACCGCCGCCGCGCGCTTCGCCAACGAGGAAGAGGCCTTCGTCTACTCGCGCTTCACCAACCCCACGGTGATGATGCTCGAGCGTCGGCTCGCGGCGATGGAGGGCACGCAGTCGTGCATCGCGACTTCCAGCGGCATGAGCGCGATCGCCTTGCTGGTGCTGGGCCTCTTGAAGGCGGGCGACCACGTGATCTGCTCGCAAAGCGTGTTCGGCTCGACCATCAAGCTGCTCGGCGGCGAGTTCGCGCGCTTCGGCGTCGAGACCAGCTTCGTGTCGCAGACCGACGTGGCGCAGTGGCGCGATGCGATCCGCCCGAACACGAAGCTGCTCTTCGCCGAAAGCCCCACGAACCCGCTCACCGAGGTCTGCGACATTCCGGCGCTCGCGGCACTGGCGCGCCAGGCAGGCGCGTGGCTCGCGGTCGACAACTGCTTCTGCAGCCCGGCGCTGCAGCAGCCCGCCGCGATGGGGGCGGATCTCATCATTCATTCCGGCACCAAGTACCTCGACGGGCAAGGTCGCGTCATCGCCGGCGCCATCTGCGGGCCGCAGTCGCTCATCGACGAGAAGTTCGTGCCGGTGATGCGCAGCGTGGGCATGTCGCTGTCGCCGTTCAACGCGTGGGTGGTGCTCAAGGGCCTGGAGACGCTGTCGGTGCGCATGGCGGCGCAAAGCCTGCGCGCGCACGAGCTCGCGACCTGGCTGGAGGCGCATCCGGGCGTGGCGCGCGTGTACTACCCGGGCCTGCCCTCGCATCCGCAGCACGAGCTCGCGATGCGCCAACAAGGCGGCGTGGGCGGCGCGGTGGTGTCGTTCATCGTGAAGAGCACCGGCGATGCGACCGCCGCGCGCAAGGCGGCGTTCCATGTCATCGACCAGACGCGCGTGTGCTCCATCACCGCCAACCTCGGCGACACCAAGACGACCATCACGCACCCGGCCAGCACCTCGCATGGTCGGCTCACGGAGGAGCAGCGGCTCGCCGCTGGCATCACGCAGGGCCTGATCCGCGTGGCCGTCGGCCTGGAAGACATCGAAGACATCAAGGCCGATCTCGCACGCGGCCTCGAAAGCATTCAATGAGCACGACCCCGCAACGCAAGGTCCGCACGCGCATCGCGCCGTCGCCGACCGGCTTCCTTCACCTGGGCACCGCACGCACGGCCCTGTTCTCGTGGGCCTACGCGCGCCACTACGCAGGCGACTTCATCCTGCGCATCGAGGACACCGACGTTGCACGCTCCACGCAGGACTCCGTCGACCAGATCATCGCGTCGATGCACTGGCTGGGCCTGGACTACGACGAAGGTCCGATCTACCAGATGCAACGGCTCGCGCGCTATCGCGAGGTCGTGGATCGCATGCTCGCCGAAGGCACGGCCTACCACTGCTATTGCACGCCGGAAGAGCTCGACGCCATGCGCGAGGCGCAGCGTGCGCGCGGCGAGAAAACCCGCTACGACGGCCGCTGGCGGCCCGAGCCGGGAAAGACGCTGCCGCCGATCCCGCAGGACGTGCCGCCCGTCATCCGCTTTCGCAACCCGAGCGATGGCGAGGTCACCTGGGACGACCTGGTGAAGGGGCCCATCACCATCGGCAACCGTGAGATCGACGATCTCATCATCGTGCGCCCGGACGGCGTGCCGACCTACAACTTCTGCGTGGTCGTCGACGACTGGGACATGAGCATCACGCACGTGTTCCGCGGCGACGAGCACGTGAACAACACGCCGTGGCAGATCAACATCTTCCGCGCGCTCGGCGCACCGCTGCCGCAGTTCGGCCACGTGCCCGTCATCCTCGGCGACGACGGGCAGAAGCTCTCCAAGCGGCGCGGCGCGGTGAGCGCGACCGCCTATGAAGAGGGCGGCTACCTTCCCGAGGCGATGCTGAACTACCTCGCGCGCCTGGGCTGGAGCCACGGTGACGAGGAGATCTTCTCGCGCGAGCAACTGGTGCAGTGGTTCGACGGCGAGCATCTCTCCAAGAGCCCCGCGCAGTGGGACCCGGCGAAGCTCGCGTGGGTCAACGCGCACTACCTCAAGCATGCGGACGATGCGCGGCTCGCCACGCTCGTGAGCGACCAGCTGCGTCGCTTGGGCGTGAAGCTGGAGCAGGGCGCGTCGGGAGAATCGCTGGCCGCGATGTGTGCGCTCTTCAAGGACCGCTGCAACACGACGGTC
>Ga0105248_10005675_pt1 | contig 13716 bp, 9 predicted proteins | sample KBSS34metaG_FD_81524 | JGI IMG/M metagenome (GOLD analysis project Ga0105248, IMG submission 81524) | Switchgrass rhizosphere microbial communities from Kellogg Biological Station, Michigan, USA - KBS S3-4 metaG | ecosystem: Host-associated > Plants > Roots > Rhizosphere > Soil | place... | reverse complement strand
GCGTGGTCGCCGATCTGCATCGCCTTGCCGATCTGACCGCCGCTGCCTCGTCCGAGCGTGACAGTCTGTTTGTCGACACGGATGGTGTCCGCCGATTGAGCCGGCAGATTCGCCTCGAACAGGAATTCGGCCACGAGGATCTGGACGGTTGGGAAGCGCGGCTCGTGGACCTGGTCCGCGATCGCGGGTTCTCGCGCACGCGAAAGGGCAGCGGATACAAGTACGGCAAGGACGTGACGCGCACGGAGGTCCTGCAGGCGCGCGACGCGTTGCTTGCCGATCTGCAGCAGTTCAAGAAGGACGCGGACGCGGATCTCGCCGCGGCGCTGCAGAGCGAACTGGCCGGTACGACTGCCGACTACCAGGCGCTCAAGGCGGCGGCCGGCGCCCTGGACTTTGCGGATCTGCTGACCCGCGCGCGCGATCTCATCGCGGGCAACGCGGACGTGCGCGCTCACCTGCAGCGGAAGTTTGCCCGCATCTTCGTGGACGAGTTCCAGGATACCGATCCCGTTCAGGCCGACATTCTGCTGCTCCTTGCTGCCGACGATCCGGCCGAGTCGCAAGCGTCGCGCGTCACTCCCAGTCCCGGCAAGCTGTTCGTCGTCGGCGATCCCAAGCAAGCCATCTACCGGTTCCGGGGCACCGACGTCGGCGCGTACTGGCGCGTGTGCCAGCACATCGTCCAGTCTGGCGGCCGCGTCGTGCAGCTGACGAAGAGTTACCGGAGCGTGCGGTCGATCCAGCGGTTCGTGAATGCCGCGTTCAGCCCGGTCATGGTGCGAAACGCCATGGCGCTGCAGGCTGACTACATTCCGCTCGCCCCCAAGCGGAACGACGTGGACTCGCAACCCGCGCTGATCGCACTGCCGGTCCCGAAGCCGTATTCGGGTCGCGGTCCGCTGAAGGCCTCGGGGCGCGCGATCGAGGACTCGCTGCCCGACGCGATCGGCGCATTCATTGCCTGGCTGGTCGATGAAAAACACGGATGGACCGTTGCCGAGGGTGACGCGGAGGATCCCGAACGGCGCGTGCCGATCCAGCCGCGGCACATCGCGGTGCTGTTCCGGCGGTTCGTCAGTTTCGGCGAAGACGTGACGCGCAAGTACACCGATGCCATCGAAGGGCGCGGCATTCCGCACCTGCTGGTCGGCGGCAAGGCGTTTCACGATCGAGAGGAAGTCGAGGCGATCCGCGCCGCGCTCGCCGCGATCGAGTGGCCCGACGACGAGCTGTCGGTGTTTGCGACGTTGAAGGGGTCGTTTTTCGCCATCGACGATGAGCATCTGCTGGAATACCGCGACCGGTACAGGGCGTTCCATCCATTTCGCATTCCCGCGGAACTCGGCGGCAATCTGGGGGACGACCTCGCACTGACCGCCGAGCCGATCGCGCCGCTCATGCCGATCGCCGACGCGTTGCGCGTGCTGCAGGAACTGCATCGGCGCCGCAACTACCGGCCGGTCGCCGATACGATTACCCGGCTGCTCGAATCGACGCGAGCGCATGTCGGTCTCATCCTTCGGACGGCCGGCGAACAGGCGCTCGCGAACGTGCTGCACGTCGCGGAGCTGGCGCGGCAGTACGAAGCGACCGGGGGCATCTCGTTTCGCGGCTTCATCGATCAGCTGCGGGATGCGGCCAACTCGGAGGGCGCGGAAGCGCCGATTCTCGAGGAGAGCAGCGACGGCGTGCGGCTGATGACCGTCCACAAGGCGAAGGGGCTCGAGTTTCCGGTGGTCATCCTCGCCGACATGACGTGCCGCCTGGCGCGCAGCGACGCGTCGCGATACCTCGACCTCGATCGGGGGCTCTGTGCGATGCGCATCGGCGGTTGGGCGCCGCACGAGCTGCATGAGCACGAGGCCGAGGAGGTCATGAAAGAGGAAGCCGAGGGCGTCCGCCTCGCGTACGTGGCGTCGACGCGCGCCCGAGATCTCCTCGTCGTGCCGACACTCGGCGATGAACCCTGGGAGGGCGGCTGGTTCAGCCCGCTCAACGACGCGCTGTACCCGCCGTTCGAAGATCGCCGGACCGCTGCGCATGCTCCCGGATGTCCGTCCTTCAAGTCGAAAGACAGCGTCCTCGAACGCCCGAACCAGGAAACCGCGACGAATTTCACCGTCTGTCCCGGCTTCCACGAATTCGCGGCCGGCTATTCGGTCGCGTGGTGGGAGCCGGGGCAAGGCGGCGGCCTGGATCTGGGACGGTCGGCGTCGTTCGGCGTCCGCCGCGACGACCTCATCGTCAAGGACGTCGCCCGCGACGTAGTCGCCGGTGGCCGCACGCGTTATGACGCGTGGCGCCTGGCCCGCGCAGACGCCCGGGCGGCCGGCGCGGAGCCGTCCGTGTCGCTGATGACCGTGCGCGAATGGACCGCGGATCTCGCGCGGCCCAATCCCGCCGGCATCGACCCGGCACTGGTGCGTATCGTCGATCTTTCCCAGGCGGCCGGTGAAGACGGAGCGACCGGCGGGACCGTGTACGGGCTGCTCGTGCACTCGTTGCTGGCGCACGCGCCGTTCGACGCGCTGCCGCACGATCTCGAAGGGCTCGCCGCGGCCGAAGCGCGCCTGCTGGGGCTCGACGAGCAAACCGCCAGCCGGGCGGCCCGTGCAGTCGAGCGCGCTTTTGCGCACGACGTGGTGCGCCGGGCGCGCGCCGCCGCCGAACGCGGTCAGTGCCGCCGCGAGTCTCCGATCAGCTGGACTCTCGCCGACAACACGACGATAGAAGGAGTCGTGGACCTTGCGTTCGAGGAAGCGGCGCGGTGGCACGTGGTGGACTTCAAGACCGATCGGGAGCTCGATGCCGAAGGCGAGGAGCGCTATCGGCGACAGGTATCGATCTACGCCGCGGCAATCGCCCGTGCGACCAACGCGCCGGTGGACGCGATGCTGATCCGATTGTGACGGCTGCCGCGACGCCACGAGTCATCCTCGCGCCCGTCACCGGCGAAGCCAGGGCCGCGCTCGGCGGCGTCGATCACATCGTCGTGTCGACGTTTCCGTTCCGGATCGGACGGGAGGCCAGAACCAATCCGATCGCGCGCGCCGTGGCGACGCTCGAACGACGCCTCCAGTCGGTGCCGCAGCTCAACGATCTCTATCTGATCGATCAGGCGGAGCCGCTGCAGATCTCACGGAGCCACTGCGAAATCGAGCACACGAACGGTTGTTTCTTTCTACGCGATCGCGCCAGCGCGACCGGGACGAACGTCGTGCGGGCTGCAACGACGGCATCACGCGGCGCGGTCAGGGTCCTTCAGGCCGGCGGGATCAGCCCGGAGACCCGCGTCGAGCTCGGGGACGGCGACCTGATCGTGCTGGGCGCGCACGATTCTCCCTACGTGTTCCGTTTCCAGGTGGAATCGCGCGCCGGATCGAAGACGTTCGAGAATCGATTGGTGGTCGTGCTCGAAGCCGATTTCATCTCGAACGTTCAACAGGACGTGCCTGGCGCCTGAACGATCGCCCTACTGGGCGGCCGGTTTCGGCTCGGGAACCAGCGTGACCACCGTGTAGCGATCCATCGGAAAATATTTCTTGAACACTTCCTGGATGGACGCCGCGGTGAGCGTATCGATCCGCGCCGCACGCGTCGGGATGTCGCTCGGGTTCTGGCCGAGGAGATTCACCGTCTGCAGCCGCCGCATCCAGTACGCGTTCTGCTTCAGCGCCGTTTCGTAGTCGCGGCGCGCGCCTTCCTTGGCCTTCGACACGAGATCCGCCGACGGCCCGCCACTCTGCAGCTTGCGAACCTCCTGCATCACGCGATCGGTCATCGCGTCGATGTTCTCGGGCGCGGCGCCGAAATTCACGGAGATGGAGCCGTAACCGCGGACCGGCGGCGACTGATTGAGGCCGACCCCAACCGTGTAGGTCTGCCCGAGGTCCTCGCGCAGCGAGTCGCGCAGCACCGTCTCCAGGATAAACGTCGCCGCGATGATCCGTTCCTGCTCCATCGGGTCGAACGGCGGGTCGGCGAAAAAGCTGATGAGCGTAGTGCTCCTCGGTTCGCGCCCTTTTTCGACCCGGGCGCGCTGCACCGCGGCCGGGAACTGAATGCCCGGGTCCTTGAACTGCGCCGTCTTGCGCCCGGTCGAGGGCAGGCTGCCGAGATAGCGGGCCAGCAGCGGGATCGCCTGTTCGGTCTTGAACGCGCCCACCATGAAGAATGTGAAGTCGGCGGCGTTCGAGAACTCCTGGCGGTAGAACGCGAGCATCTTCTGCCGATCGATCGATTGGATCTGGTCGGCGGTGAGTGGCCTGGCGGTGAAGTGACCCGAGGTGTTGATCTCGGAGATCTTCTCGCCGAACACCTGGTTCGGATTCCGGCCGCGGTTCGCGATCGCCGCGTCGAGCTGCCGCTTCATCAGCGCGATCATGTCCGGATCGTCGCCCGGGGCGACGAAGGTCTGATAGAGCAGCTGCAGCGAGGTTTCGAGTTCGGCCGGCGCCGCGGATCCCGAGATGCCATGCGTTGATCCGGCGATGAACGGCGACGCGGAGGCCAGCTTGCCCGCCATCATCTTGTCGAGATCCGGCGCTTTGATCCCGGCCAGGCCGGACAAGCCGACGTACTGCGTGGCGAATCTCGCTTGCAGATAGTCCGCCGGCGTGGTCGCGTCGGACGCTCCGCCCGGCGCATACATCGTGAACAGCACCTGATCGTTCTTGAAGTCGGTCGGCTTCAGCCAGGCTTCGACACCGTTCGCGAACTTCACGACCGTGACGCCGATGTCGGCGAGCTCGCGCCGCGAGGCAACCGCGCCCGGTTCGGGCAGTTTCTCGATGAGCGCCCGCGTCGTACTGGCGTCGCTCCACGGCGTCACGGCGGTGCCCTCGCCGCGCTGCACGGCCGCGGTCAGATCCGCGGCAGTCGGCGCCGTAATGCCATCTTTCTTCGGCATCACCGCGAGTACCACCTGCCCGTCGCCGGTCAGCCGCGGACGCGCGATCGCCGCGATGTCGTCGAGGGTGATGGCCGGAAGGACCTGACGCACGAGCCGGACTTCGTAGTCGATGCCGGGGCTCGGTTCGCCGTTCAGGAAGTAGTTGAGGTATTCCTGCGCGAACGAGGCGCTCTCGTTTTTGTCGCGCTCGTTGTAGGCGCGCTCGTAGTACGCGATCAGCCATCGCTTCGCGCGGTCCAGTTCGGTCGCGGTGAAGCCGTACTGCACGACGCGGCGCGCTTCGATCTCGAGCGCGGTCAGGCCCGTGGCCAGGCCGCCGTCCGCGACGCGCGCGCTCAATCCGAAGGTGTCGACGGTCGGACCGAGCGAGTCGTTGCCGCCGCCGGCGCCGAGAAACGGTGCGTCGGGCTTGCGGGCCAGCTCGCCGAGGCGATCGTTCAGCATCCGCTCGAACAGGTTCTCGATGATCGATCGCCGGTAGTCGCCAACGAGCTGGTCGGTCTCCTTGGCGCGCTTCCGCAGCAGCTCAATCGACGACGACGTGACCTCGGGGTCCGAAACCACGCTGACGAGCGACTCCTTCTGCAGCGGGATCGTCGAGGGCGGGGCCGGCTGGGCGGCCGCCCGGTCGCTCAGCGGACCGAATGCCTGTTGAATCGCCGCGGTGATGTCTGCCGGCGCCATGTCGCCGACGACGATGATGGCCATACGCTCCGGGCGATACCAGGTGTCGTAGAACGCGCGCAGACGGGCCGCGGGCGCGGCGCGCAGAATCTCGGGCTTGCCGATCGGCAGGCGTTCCGCGTAACGCGACTGGTAATAGAGGATGGGGATCTGCTGGTCGCGGACGCGCGAGCTGGCGCCGAGCCGGCCTCGCCACTCCTCGATGACGACGCCGCGCTCCTTGTCGATTTCCGCAGGACTCAGCGTCAGGCCGCCGGCAAAATCGGCAAGCGCTGTCAGCCCTTTGGCGACGACTTCCTTGGACTCCGACGGCAGATCGAGCATGTAGACCGTCTCATCGAAGCTCGTGTAGGCGTTGACGTGCGGTCCCAGTCGAGCGCCCATCGATTCGAAGTACGAGACGAGCTCGCCCGGCGCAAAATGCGCGCTGCCGTTGAACGCCATGTGCTCGATGAGGTGGGCGAGTCCCTGCTGATCATCGGCTTCGAAGAGCGATCCCGCCTTGACCGCCAGGCGCAGCGAGACGCGCTTCTCGGGACGCGGATTCTGGCGGATGAAAAATTTCAGACCGTTGGGTAACGTGCCGGTCTGGACGGCAGCGTCGAACGGAATGGGATCCTGAAGATTGAGGGGCGCATCCGGTCGCGGCGGCACCTGCGCCGCGAGCGCCGCGCCCAATAGCATCACGCCGGCGACGCTGCGCCAGAACGCACGGGACAAGGAATGCATAGGCCTTTCATGTTACCGCCGGGCGAGGCGGCGGCCGTACGCAAATCCGTGTCCCGCGCGGTCCCGGCTAGCGGGCGCGGGTCAGGCTGATGTTCAGCGGCTCGGTCTGGCCGGCCCGGACGTCCACTTCCGCCGAGAACGTCTCGAATCCGTCCCGCCGCACTTCGATGTGATGACGTCCCTCCGGGACCGGGACGATGAGCTGCTCGTCCGACGATGACGGTCCCGACCAGCGTTCGCCGTCGATGAGTACTGTGGTGTTGTCGGGCTGAACCCGAATCGACAGAGATCCGGACGTCGTGGCCGGTGCCGGCCGGCTGCCGTCTGGCGAGCGGGGCGACGGCGGCGACGCTGGCGAATGTGGCTCCGGGGGCGAGGGCGGCGATGAAGGGCCGCGCCTCGGGCCCGTCGATCGCGGCGGCGGCATGTCGCGCGGGTCGCCCGCGCGGGTCTCCGTCCGCGGCGCAGGAACCGGGACCGGCTCCGGCGCCTCTCCCGGGGCGAGATGCGCGAGCGTGCCCTCGATCTTGCGCGTCACGTTCGCACTCAGATAGAGCTGCTGGTGCAGGCTGCGGTAGCCGTCGAGGTGAATGACGATTTCGTGTTGTCCGGCCTCGACGTGAAGGCGCTGAAACGTTCCGTCGTAGTCTTCAACTTTGCCGGCGAAGTACCCGTCGACGTAGACGTCCGCTTCCTTCGGCTTGACGACAATCCGCAAATTCGCTTCGGCGGCGTACGCGGGGTACGGAGAAGGAGGCGGCGGCGGATAGGGGTACTGCGCGGCTGCGAAGGACGGGAATGAGACGACCGCGAGTACGAGTGCGAGGCCTGGTACTAGTCGGCGCACGGGAGCTTCTCCTGCCGGGTTCTTTTCAGGCGGGTGTCGGTGCCGGCACTGCACATATCGCCACACACGAGCAACCTCCATGCCGGACGAGCTGTCCGTAAGTTGCTGAAAAACATGGCCTCAAGCGTCACGCCTGTCATCGTGAACGAACACCGGCTGTCGCGGCCCGAGGACGCGCCGCGGGGCATCGCCGCTTGACTTTCCGGGCTCCCTCTGGCCACAATCGAAGTCGCCTCATGATTTCCCGCTGCACCTGTTGTTGCGCCTGTCCCGCCGCGGCCGAGTGTCGCTGCGCATGTTGCAGGCCGACGACAGGCTGGTGAGAGGCCCCTTCCGCTAGAAAGATTTCACGGTTCGCGCCCTCCTCCCGGTCAGTCGTTCGGCTGACACGTTCAACCCCCAGAACTCGAGGAGAAGCGTCATGTTCATCGTCAGATCTACCCGCGCAGGCATCATCACCGCTCACGTCAGCGCCGTCAGCGATCGCCGGCTCTAGCCATGGATCCGCAGATGCTCGCCCTCGGCGTCATTACGCTGCTCGCGGCGATCGTCAACGGCGCGCTGGGTTACGGCTTTTCGTCGATCACGGTCCCCCTGGCGCTGCTCTTCCTCTCGAATCGCGTGCTCAATCCGGCGCTCGTGCTGATTGAGGTGCCGCTCAATGCCTACGTGCTATGGGTGAACCGGGAGGCGCTCGGCGGCGTGCTCCGGCGGGTGTCGCCGATCATTCTCGGGCTCGTCCCGGGCATCATTGCTGGGACGCTGATGGTCTCGCGGGTCAACCCGGACTGGTTGAAACTGTACACCTACGTCATCCTGCTGCCGCTGATTCTGCTCCAGGCGGCAGGCATTCGCCGGGCCATCCGCTCGGAACGGTCGGCCGGCGTGATCTTCGGCACCGGTGTCGGCGTCCTATATTCCGTGACGACGATTTCGGGCCCGCCCCTCGCCATCGCGCTGAACAACCAGGGGTTTGCCAAACGCGAGTTTCGCGCGGCCCTCGGCGTCGTCCGCCTCGCGGAATCGTCGATGACCGCGGTCGCGTACCTGTCCGCGGGACTCTTCACCGCGCAGAGTTTTTCGCTGCTCCCGTGGATCGTGCCGAGCGTTGCGGTCGGTGTGCCGATCGGCGCATTCGTGATCCGCCGGATGCGCGCCGAGACATTCAGGCGAATTTGTATGAGCTTCGACGCGTGGGTGGTGGCGTTCGGCCTGTCACGCCTGGTACGCGATTTGGCGCTGATTGGCGGGAACCGGGGATACCTGATCCTCGTCGGCGTCATCCTCCTTGACGGCATCCTGTTGTATCGCTTCTTCGCGGTGCACCGGGAGGACGAGCCGCCGATCGTCCCCGGGCGGTACGGCGCCGCCGAAGCTGCTCGATCGGACACATGAGGTACGCTATCCAGTGACTGTGACGCTCAATTCGCCACCAGAAAACCGGCACGAAACGCCGGTTTCGACACCGACCGCGGATCATCTCCGGGCGCTCGAGGCCGAGAGCATTCACATCATGCGCGAGGTCGTCGCCGAGTTCGAACGGCCGGTCATGCTGTATTCGATCGGCAAGGACTCGTCGGTGCTGCTGCGGCTCGCGCAGAAGGCGTTCTACCCGGGGCCGATCCCGTTCCCGCTGCTGCACATCGACACCACCTACAAATTCCGCGAGATGATCGAGTTCCGCGATCGTTATGTCGCCGAAATCGGCGCGCGGCTGATCGTCCACACCAACTCCGAGGCGATCGCCGAAGGCACGCAGCCGTTCCTGGTCGGCACGAAAGCGTGCTGCGGCGCGCTCAAGACCAAGTCGCTGCTCGACGCGCTCGAGGCGGGCAACTACGATGCGGCGTTCGGCGGCGCGCGGCGCGACGAAGAGCGCTCGCGCGCCAAGGAGCGGATCTTCTCGCTGCGCGATCCGAACGGGCAGTGGGATCCGAAGAACCAGCGTCCGGAGCTGTGGCAGCTGTTGAACGCGCGCATTCGTCCCGGCGAAAGCATCCGCGTGTTTCCGCTGTCCAACTGGACGGAAATTGACGTCTGGAGCTACATCCACTCCGAGAGCATCCCCGTCGTCCCGCTTTACTTTGCCAGGGAGCGCGAGGTCGTGGTCCGCGGCGAAGCGCTGATCTCGCTCGAGCAGCCCTTCGTCCCGCTGATGCCGGGCGAACAGCCGCAGAAGATCATGTGCCGGATGCGTTCGCTTGGCTGCTCGCCGTGCACCGGCGCAGTCCGCTCGGATGCCGACACCGTGCCGAAGATCATCGCGGAGCTGGTCGCGGCGAAAAACTCGGAGCGGCAGCTGCGCATCATCGATCACGACCAGGACGGGTCGATGGAGTTGAAGAAGCGCGAAGGTTATTTCTAGTGTCAGGTCTGCTCAGAATCTGCACCGCCGGCAGCGTGGACGATGGGAAGAGCACGCTGATCGGACGGCTGCTTTACGACTCGCGGGCGGTCTACGAGGATCAGCTGCACTCGGTGCAGAAGGCCTCCCGCAACCGGACGGCCGGGCCGATCGATTTCTCGCTCTTCACCGACGGTCTCCGGGCCGAGCGTGAGCAGGGGATTACGATCGACGTCGCCTATCGGTACTTCGCGACGGCGCGCCGCAAGTTCATCCTCGCCGACACGCCCGGCCACGAGCAGTACACCCGCAACATGGCGACCGGCGCGTCGACGGCCGACGTGGCGATCCTGCTGGTGGACGCGCGCCACGGCGTCCGTGTGCAGTCGCGGCGGCACGCACAGATTGCCAGGCTCCTCGGCATTCGCGACTACGTGCTCGCGGTCAACAAGATGGACCTGATTGACTTCGATCGCACGGTGTTCGAGGACATCGTCGACGAGTTCGATCGCATTCTGCCGAACGCCAACCTTCATCCGATTCCGATCAGCGCCTTGCACGGCGACAACGTGATCACGCGCAGCGAGCGGACGCCGTGGTTCGACGGGATGTCGCTGCTGCAGTTTCTGGAGACGGTCCAGGTCGATCGCGACGTCTCCGGCAAGCCGTTCCGGATGCCGGTGCAGCTCGTGCTCCGGCCGACCCACGAATTTCGCGGCTATGCTGGCCAGATTCTGTCGGGGATGGTCCGGCCTGGCGATCTGGTCTCGGCCTGGCCCGGCGGACGTTCGACGCGGGTCAAGCGCATCGTCACCTGGGACGGCGACCTGGAAGTGGCGAGCGCCGGGCAGTCGGTGACGCTGACCCTTGAAGACGAAGTCGACATCTCGCGCGGCGACCTGCTGTCGGTCGGCGAAATCGAGGTTGGCCAGCGGTTTCGCGCCGACGTTGTCTGGATGGATGAGCGTCCGCTCGATCCCGGACGCGTGTACTTGCTGAAGCACACGACCAAGACCGTGACGGCTGAAGTCGATCATGCGCTGGTGCTCAATCAGATTGGCTCGGTGGGGATTCAGACGGCGAGGCCGATCATCTTCGATCGCTACGCCGAGAATCGCGGGACGGGGAGCTTCATCCTTATTGATCCCGCCACGAACTTCACGTCGGGCGCCGGAATGATCGCCGAGCCGATTCGCGAGCGATCGGGAGCAGCGGCCAGCCGGCCGAGTGCCGCCGAGCGGCTGGCGCGCGTCGCCCGCTCCGCCGGCAACGACGCTGACGCGGTGGAAGCCGTACGCAAGGCGCTCGAGGAATTGCTCTCGTGACACGCGAGGAGATCCGCGAGGCGGCACGTGAACTCGAAGGGCAGTCGGCCGGCGAGATTCTCACCTGGGCGGCGACGCAGTTCGCGCCCCGCGTGACGTTCGCGACCGGGTTCGGCATGGAAGGGTGCGCGATTATCGATCTGGTGGCGCGGCTGGAACTGCCGATCGACCTGTTCACGCTCGACACCGGCCTGCTGTTTCCGGAAACCTACGACCTGTGGCGGCGGCTCGAGGACAAGTACCACGTCACCATTCGGGCGGTGCGGCCGCGGGAGACGGTGGACGAGCAGACGATCTCCGAGGGCCCGGCGCTGTGGGGCTCGGATCCCGACCGCTGCTGCGACTTGCGCAAGACCCAGCCGCTGCGCGGCACACTCCGCGATTTCGATGCGTGGATCAGCGCCATTCGACGCGACCAGACGCCGGATCGCGCCGATTCGCCCGTGGTCGGCTGGGACGGCAAGTTCGGCCTCATCAAAGTGAACCCGCTCGTCCGCTGGACCTTCGAGGACGTGCGCACACGCATCGCGGACAACGACGTGCCGTACAACCCACTCCACGACCAGGGGTACCCGAGCATCGGCTGCTGGCCGTGCACCACCGCCGTCATCGCGGGCGAAGACCTCCGCGCGGGCCGCTGGCGCGGACGCGAGAAGACCGAATGCGGGCTGCACCTGCGGCCGCCCGTTCAATCATGATCGGACGCTGCGAAGACGACGATCAACGCAGAGACCGCAGGGCACGCAGATCCAATGGGCTCAGCGACCTGAGCGTTCTCCGCATTCCCTGGTCGTGTCATCGATGACTGGCGCGATTGTGTGGTTCACCGGGCTGTCTGGTGCGGGGAAGAGCACGCTCGCCGGCGCGATTGCCGCGCGCCTCGAGAGCGTCCGCGCGGTCGAAGTGCTCGACGGCGACGAAGTACGGACCCACTTGTCAAAAGGACTGGGGTTTTCCCGCGAGGATCGCGACATCAACGTCCGCCGCATCGGCTTCGTGGCGCGCCTCCTGGCGAAGCACGGGGTGCTCGTCATCACCGCGGCCATCTCGCCCTACGAAGACACGCGCAACGAAATCCGGTCGCTGGCCGCCGGCGAAGGCATTCCGTTCATCGAAGTGTTCGTGAACCCGGACCTGCAGTCTCTCGTGAAGCGCGACGTGAAGGGTCTTTACAAGAAGGCGCTCGCCGGAGAGATCGACCACTTCACCGGCATCTCCGATCCATATGAGCCGCCCAGCAATCCCGATCTCGAGATCAAGACCGACGCCGAGTCGGTCGACGCCAGCGTCGAGACGGTGCTCGAGACGCTGATCGGCGCCGGCATCCTCACGCGATAATCCGCTTTATTCGAGCTCTTTGACCGCGCTTCCGAAGCGCGCGAGGACGGACTGCCGATGGCTCTGGGTATGGAGCTTGAGGCAGTCGGGCTCGAGCCGGACCTGCTCCGGCGAACGCCACGTGGCCGATCGGCGGACCAGGTACGCGCGATACGCGCGGCGGCACACCCGTTCCACCAGCGCCGACACCGGCAGCATCACCGTTTCGACGATTCCCTTCAGCGCGCCGACGATGCGGCGCGGCCGGATAGGCAGCCGCCCGACGCCCGTGTAATGGAAGTTCGGATAGAAGCGCGCGACGAACGGGTTCTCGGCCAGGAACCGCCGGTACTCCGCCTGGCCGACCAGCGGTTTCAGGTGGATGATCTGGCTCGCCGTGAACAGATCCTGCTGTTCCAGCGCCAGCGCCGAGTCGGCGACGACGAAGTTGACGCAGAGCGTTCGGCGGCGCCGCAGGAGCTTCGCGATGATCACGCAGGCGACCGTGACGCTCCACACCTGCTTGCCCTTCGTGATGATGAAGAGATCGAGATCGCCGTCGCCGTCGAGATTCAGGTGCGCCACGCTCCCCGACAGCGCCGCCATGCGGACATAGGGCATCGCCGCGATCAGCGACAGCACGAGGCGGTGGTGATCGAGGAAGCGCCGGCTCCGGGCTTCGCGCCGCCGCCGTTCGGCGATGAGATCGCCGCGCCCTCTCGGAAAATAGAATCCCTCGCGCTGTTCGATCGTCTTCTGGAGCGCCTCGCTGCCCGTGTACACGCTGACGATTTCGCTGGGTGTGAGCGTGGACTCGATCAGCGTCTGGCGAAGCTGCGCCAGCGTCAGCGGGTAGTCGAAGATCGAGGCGTAGAGCACGCTCCGCGCGATTGCGAGCTCGGCCGGCGTCATGCCGGGCGTGGCTTCCATGGCGCGCATCGCGCGGGCTGCCGCCGTCAAGACGGCACCGCCGGACTGGCAATCGAGCCAAGCGCCGGCCCGTGCGCCGGTGTCCGTGCGAGCGCCAGGAGGCAGCCAATCGTCACCACGGCTTCGGTCGCGAGTGTAGACCAGGATGCGCCGACAATGCCGGCTGCGGGAATCAGGCGGGCGTTCAGGACGACGTTGAAGACGAGCGCCGACGCGCACAGATACGCGTAGGCGCGGTGGCCGTGCCATCCGATCAACTGGTGCGTGAGCGCGTAGTTCAGCGACATGAGCGGAAACGCGAGCACGAGCACCCGAAAGGCGGGCACCGCGGCGCCGTATCGTTCGCCATAAAGAAACGGGATCAGCCACGCTGCGGCGAGCCACAGGATGACGGTCGCGGCGACCGAACCCGCAACGAGCCATCCCGCGAGCGTCACCAGCGGCCGGCGCGAAGTCGCCTGAAAGAGGACCGGCAGCGTCACCGCAAGCACTGCGGCGGGAAAGAGCCGCAACGCTTCGACCAGCCGGAATACCGCGTTATAGAGCGCGACGGCTGCCGTGCCGGCCCATCGTTCGACCAGAAAGACATCCACCCGGAAATAGAGCGCCGACAGCACGATGCCCG